>Ga0172380_10004098_pt1 | contig 19156 bp, 22 predicted proteins | sample Leawe162metaG_FD_119747 | JGI IMG/M metagenome (GOLD analysis project Ga0172380, IMG submission 119747) | Leachate microbial communities from a municipal landfill in Southern Ontario, Canada - Leachate well 162 metaG | ecosystem: Engineered > Solid waste > Landfill > Unclassified | place... | reverse complement strand
CGCAAATCCAGCGAACACGGCCCCAGACAGCTCTCAAAATCCGGCGCCGGCTCGATTATAATTTTCCCCTCCGCCATATACCGCCGAATATCCGTATCCGATAATATCATAATTTTTTTATTTTAGCCGCCTTTTGCCTTTAACTCGCATTTTGCCTCCCGCATTTCGGGGTCTATCCCCTGCGTACTCACAGGGGTTAGACCCCTGCAACAGTATTTGAATAGTATTTTAATTCTGTTTTTAATTCCTCAATTTTTGATTATACCTTTTTCCAATTTCCCGCGCCACCCTTGACAAATAATAAATTAAATGCAATAGATTGGCCATGAGAATGGTATGGATAGGAGTAATACTGCAGGTAATTTTAATTATCGGCGGCCTCATCTCGGGAACAAGCCGGAATATAAAACTTGTGAATATCGCCGGATTATTCGTGGGAATTTCGGTTGTTGGACTCGCGTGGATAGTTTGGAAGGGGGAAACATCATTTCTTATCGGAATACTCCTCGGCCTCGGTATTGAATTTTTTACGATAAGAAAATATGGACTTTTGCAGAGGTTACGGAATTTGCAAAAAGCACAATAAATCTCCTTTCTTTCTTTTTTATCCAAAGAGCCCCGCTTGCGCGGGGCTTTATTTTACAATAATTTCTTTTGCTTGTTCTCGCCGCCGATTTTTGCGATTTTTTCTTTCAAATCGGGCAAATTCTTTTTGATAGTATCCCACACGGTTTTGATTTTAATTCCAAAATACTCGTGGATTAAAGTATTGCGAAAACCGTTAATCTGCCGCCATTCTATTTCCGGATGGCTTCGTTTAAAATCAGCCGAAATGTTTCTTGCCGCCTCGCCGATGATTTGGAAACAATAAACGGTTGCGTCTTGCGTTTTTTTATCCGCGTAAAAATCAGCCGCATCCATTCCCGCGACATAATCTTGGATTCTTTCAATGGCATCGGCAATATCTTGGATAAAATGCTCTTGGCTTCTTTTGGATTTCATATTTCCGCAGTTAGAATACAGATATCTGGTCTGTCAATATTCCGTCTTTCAATAATGGATGCAACGCTTCATATTCCACCAAATCAACTCTCTTACCGAACAAATCCTCCAAATCCATCTTCAATCCCCCCAAATCAAAAAGCGTGCGCCCGTCTTCCATTTCCACCAATAAATCAATATCGCTTCGCTTTTTTTGCTCGCCCCGAGCGTACGAACCGAAAACTGCAGCCTTTTTCACGCCGTATTCCTTAAAAATCGCGTTCAATTTCGCCCGATTCTTTGAATTGATAAAACCAACCTTCTTCATATACCAATCCTACCATATCATAAAATTTATTCAAAAGCCCCGCTCTGCCAATTGGAGGAGCGGGGCTTTAATTTTATTACTTGCCTTGCTGCATAATATTTCAACTACTCAATCTCGATGCCCATGTTCTTTGCCGTACCGGCGATGGTCTTCATCGCGGCTTCCACTGTAGAAGCATTCAGGTCGGGCATTTTCTGTTCGGCAATCTTTTTTAATTGCGCCTTGGTGATCTTGCCCACCTTTTTCTTGTTCGGATTGCCCGAACCGGCCTCCACGCCCGCGGCTTTTTTCAAAAGCTCGCTGGCCGGCGGCTGTTTCAGCTTTAACGAGAACGACCGGTCTTCGTAGATCGTGATTTCCACCGGCACCTTGAATCCCATCATCGGCCGGCTCATGTCGTTGAATTGTTTGACAAATTCTGCCAAATTGATGCCGTGCGGCGCCAAAGAAGGCCCGATCGGCGGGGCCGGCGTTGCCTTTCCCGCTTGTATCTGAAGTCCGATTACTTTCTTTACTTTTTTTGCCATATAGCTTGCTTTGCAAGAAATCCGAATATCGAATATCGAAATCCGAAACAAATCCAAATTTCGCAATGTTTAATTTTCAAAACAGATTTCATTTCCGTTTTGAACCTTTAAATTTTGTAAATTCGATATTGTTTCGACATTCGACATTCGTGCTTCGAATTTTCCGAAATTACATCTTTTGTATCTGCAGCGAATCCAATTCCACCGGCGTGTCGCGGCCAAACATACTCACCAGCACTTTGACCTTGCCGCGCTCGCGATCGATCTCCGAAACCTTTCCTTCCGAATCTTTGAACGGCCCGTCAATAATCTTCACCAGTTCGCCGATAGTAACTTCGATATTGAATTCCGGTTCGGCCATTTCCATCCGTTTTTTCAAATCGGCGATCTCGTCGGCCGACACCGGTATCGGCGTTGTCCCCGCCCCCACAAATCCGGTTACATTGGGCGTGTTGCGCACCACATACCAGGAATCGTCGGTTACGATCATTTCCACCAAAATGTATCCCGGGTAAATTTTTTCTTCCGTGGTTTTGCGCTTGCCTTCCTTGATCTTGATCTTTTTTTCCTTGGGCACGATCACATTAAAAATCTTGTCTTCCATTCCCAGCGATTCGATCCTTTGCTTGAGATTTTTGGCAACCGCTTCCTCGTAGCCCGAATAAGTATGGATCACATACCAGTTTTTTTCGGGCATTATTTGTTGTTTTGGCATAGTATTAACTCAAAACTCAAAGCTCGCAGCTCAAGGCTGTTGCTACTGGCCAAGCACATATTTTTGCAATAAAAAAGCAAATCCGTAGTCAAGCGAACCGAAAAATGCCGCGGTAACCACCATAAAACCGATCACCAGAAGCGTGTAGTTTACCAGCTGTTCGCGGCCGAGCCAATTTACTTTTTTGACCTCAACGCGCACTTCCTTCAAAAATTTAACGATGAAATTAACGATATTCATATTTTGCGCTCTATAAAAAAGCCCCGCGGGCTTCAATCCAATAGTACCAAACAAAAGCCTAAGCGTCAAGATTCTTCACATTCTTGGCCCAGGTTTGGATGAATTTCTTGCGCGGCGCGACTTCGTCGCCCATCATTTTATGAGCTTATTTTTATTCAATTCATCTAAAACCACCGCAATCTGTGTTTTTAACATTGGTAAATCCTCTTTGGCTGTTTTCCATATTCTTTCCAAATTCAAACCAAAATACTCATGAATCAATCTGTTCCTCATTCCAATCATTTTCGGCCACAAAATTTCAGGATATTTTCTTTTTAACTCCGCGGACACATGCTTTGCCGCTTCACCAATAATTTCAAATTCCCTGATAACCGCATTTTGTTTTTCCCGGTCCGAACAAAAAAATTCAATTGTTATATTTTCCGTAAATTTCTCAACGCTTTCAATACTTTTCAATATATCCCATACAAAAATTTCTTGGTTTCTTTTCATATCTATAAAACGGAAATTTGATCTTTGAGAATCTGGTCTTTCAACAACGGATGCAAACAGACATACTCCACCAGATCAACTTTTTTTCCCAACACATCCTCCAGCTCCAACTGCAACCCGATAAAATCAAAAAAAGTGTTGCGCTCATCCAATTCCACCAGCAAATCAATGTCGCTGTTCTTTTTTTCCTCGCCCCGCGCATACGAACCAAAAACCGCGGCTTTGGTGACGCCATATTTCGCAAAAATTTTGGCCGCTTTCTTTTTGATGATTTTATTGATCTTCATATTCGCAATTTACCATAAAACTATAACATTTTCAAAAAAACAGCGGCAATCGTTGCTCATTATTTTTTCGTCGCGTAAAAATCATAATCATCCGGCAAATTTTCAAGCCATTCCCCGAATTTACGAGCAGTTTCTTGGCTTCGATGAAGCTGCTGCTTATGTTTCTGCAATGAATCCCAGAATATCCGCAATTCTCTAATCGAAAACAACGACGACGGCTTAATTACCTTATAGTCCCGAAGTTTCGGAAGTAATACCAGCGAATCTTTTTCAAATTTATCGGTTATTTCCCATTTATCATTGGTATCATCCTCCCTGTTATATGCATTTAAAAGTAATTCAACCAGCGATTCATTTTTTTTAAGGAATGATACATAGGGAAATGGCAATTGACCCATTTTTCTAATAATCAAATGCCCCTCATCACTGTCATTCGTTTCTACGCCCCAACGACAAAGCCCTACCACTAAATCAACTATTTTTCCATCAACCCCAATTTCGCGCCCATATCCGTCTTTTGCTTTGAAAGTCGCCACTTCTTTGCGCACTTCCTCTATATTTCTGGGTTTTATGTGCGATAAACCAGCGAGGCTCTGTTCCCATTCGCTTTCATTTAATAACTGCTTTTTAATCTCATCAGCCGTTATTTTATTTTCTTTTTCTCCCTGCGATGCAATTATTGACTCATTTCTCGGCAAACTTTCAAACAAAACTTCTCCATTCTCCGGCTTGACCTCAACCGACGCATTATCTTGTGGACATTCAAGCAATTTGTCGGCATTATATTTCATTGGCTTTTTGTTGAATTTTAAGATAAAAAGATTTGAAATTTGGTTTTGCGATTTGGGTTTTGCGATTTGAGATTTTTTTATACATCAAGATTCTTCACATTCTTGGCCCAGGTTTGGATGAATTTCTTGCGCGGCGCGACTTCGTCGCCCATCAGCATATCGAATACCGCATCTGCTTCCATGGCGTCTTCGATATTAACCTGCAGCAGGACCCGGTTGCGCGGATTCATCGTGGTTTCCCAAAGCTCTTCGGCATTCATTTCGCCCAAACCTTTATAGCGCTGGATATTCAATCCGGGTTTGCTGAAAGTTTTTAAAATGCCGTTTTTTTCATCCTCGGTATAGGCATAGCGGATTTCCTTGCCCGCGGTCATTTTATAAAGGGGCGGCTGGGCGATATACACAAAACCCCTTTCGATGATCGGCTTGAAATAGCGGTAAAACAGAGTCAGCAAAAGCGTTCGGATATGATTGCCGTCCGAATCCGCATCAGCCATGATCACAATGTGCTGGTAGCGCAATTTTTCCAGATTGAAATCTTCGGCCACGGCCGTACCCAAAGCAATGATCAGCGCTTTGACTTCTTTGGATTCCAGCATTTTATCCAGGCGAGTCCTCTCCACATTCAAAATCTTGCCGCGCAACGGCAGTATCGCCTGAAAACGCCGGTTGCGCGCCTGTTTGGCCGAACCGCCGGCCGATTCGCCCTCAACGATATAAATCTCGGAATCCTCCGGCGAGCGCGATGTGCAATCCGCCAGCTTTCCGGGCAAAGACAAGCCGTCCAATATTCCTTTGCGCAAAACAGTTTCCCGCGCGGCTTTGGCCGCCTTGCGCGCTTTGTGCGACAGAATGCATTTCTCAACAATGCTGCGCGCATCAGCCGGATTGCGCTCCAAAAAATCGGTCAAAGCTTCGGCCACCACGCCTTCCACGGCATTTTTCGCCTCGGGATTGCCCAGCTTTCCTTTGGTCTGGCCTTCAAATTGCGGTTCGCGGATCTTGATCGAAACCACAACCGTCAGCCCTTCGCGAAGGTCTTCGCCGGTCAAGTTGTCGTCGTTAGCTTTTAAAATATTATTCTTCCGCACATAATCGTTAAACACGCGCGTCATCGCGGTGCGGAAACCCGTCAGGTGCGTGCCGCCTTCCGCGGTCACGATGTTGTTGGCAAAGCTTTGCTCCATTCCTTCAAATTCATCGGTAAAAATAAACGCGGTTTCCACCTGCACATCGTTTTTATTGCCCAGCGCATAGAAAACATTTTGGTGGAGCGCGTTTTTGCCGCGCGTCAGATATTTCACATACGAATGCAACCCGCCTTCAAAATAGAACGAATAAGACATTGCCGGATCCACCGCCTTGTTGACGATATTGATTTTGATCCCTTTGGTCAGATAAGCCTGCTGGCGCAAATGAGTGATGATTTTTTTGGAATCAAATTCGATTTCTTTAAAAATTTGCGGGTCGGGATCAAAAGTGATCGTCGTACCATGGCCGTCGCATTTGCCGATCTTTTTTACCGCGGCGCGCGGCTTGCCCCGGTCATATTCTTGGACATAAAGACCGCCATCGCGGCAAACTTCCGCCTTTGACCATGTTGAAAGCGCGCAAACCACGGATACGCCCACGCCATGCAACCCGCCTGATACCTGATATGCTTTATTTTCAAACTTGGCGCCCGCGTGCAAAGTCGTTAAAACGATTTCCAGCGCCGAGATTTTTTTCTGCGGATGAATATCCACCGGAATGCCGCGTCCGTCGTCTTTCACCTGGACGCGGTTGTCCGGCAACAACAGCACATCGATATTTTTGCAATACCCGGCCATTGCCTCGTCCAGCGAGTTGTCCACCACTTCCCAAATCAGATGGTGCAAACCGTCAACACCCGTGGAACCGATATACATCCCGGGGCGCTTGCGCACCGGCTCCAACCCTTCAAGAACGGAAATATCCTTGGCGCTGTATGATTCAATATTTTTTTTATCGTCTTTTGCCATATAAATATATCAAAATGCAAAAATCAAAATTGAAAATGACAATGTAAAATTAAAAAATTTTGATTCGCTTATTTTAACATTTTGAACTGTCATTTTGATTTTTGATCTTTACATTTTTAATTTGTTTTTCTAATCTGCCAGCCGCGCCCTTCCAGCGCTTTGATTGTCGCGTTTTGCAAATCATCGATCTCTTTACCGGAAAGCGTGCGGTCTTTCGCCTGATAAATCACGCGGAATGCGATATTCTTCATTCCCCGCGGAATATTCGCGCCCTCATAGATATCGATCGGCTCGACCGACCTGACCAGCGATCCGCCGGCTTTGACGATAACTTCGGCCACTTCTTGGGCGTATTCGCGGGCCGGGGCCAAAACCGCCAGGTCGCGAATCGCGACCGGCTGGGTTGAAATCGGTTTGTATTCGATTTTCTGGACGGCCATCACCGATAAAACATCCAAACTCAATTCAAAAACTGCCATTGGTTTCAATCCCAGCGCGGCCGCCACGGCCGCGGACAGCTGTCCGACGATCCCGATTTCCTTGCCATTGGCAAACACCCGCGCGCTCCGCGCCGGGTCAAAAAGCGAATCAACGCGATCTCCCAGCGGCACACAGCGGAAATCATTAACGCTCAACCGCCCGCAAACAAACTCCAGCGCGCCCTTCACTTCAAGAAATGAACCGCCCCGGGCAAAACCGGCCAGCATGGTCGGTTCCATCCGCAAATCTGGCGCAAAAATCCGGCCGACTTCAAATTGCCGTAAATCATCAGTTTGCGGATTGGCCGCGGCATTTTTCAAAAGTCCCGGCAAAAGACTGGGCCGCATATAACGCAAATCCGCGTTGACCGGATTTTTGATCTCCAAGACATCGCCCTCCTTGAAGTCAAAATTTTGGCAGTCGGCGCCGGATATGAAAGTCCAGTTGCGCGTTTCGGTCCATCCGGCCGCAACCAGCGCGTCTTTGGCAATGTTTTTCCAAAGCCAGAAATAATTTTTCGATGCCGGCATTATCGCCGCCGCCGGCAATTCCGAAACAATCGCCTCATAGCCGCCCACTCGGCCGATCTCCTCAATCAGATCTTGCGCCGCGGACACATCGGTGCGGCGTGTCGGTACCACAACCTCCAAAGCCAGGCCCTTTCCTTTGCGCACCGAAAATCCCAGCGATTCCAGTATTTTTTTCACGCGCGCGGTCTGCAATTGGATTCCCAGCAAATTTTCTGCGGCTTCCATATCCAAAATAATTTTTTTTGACTTCGCCGGAGCGGAATAGCGGTCCACCGCGCCTGCCAAAACCTCTCCGCCGGAAATTTGGGCGATCAACGCCGCAACGCGCTGGCCAGCTTCAGCGGTCTGTCCCGGGTCAAGATCATGCTCGAAACGCAGCGACGCATCGGTCTGCAAACCAAGCTTGCGCGATGCCGCGCGCACCGACCGGCGGTCAAAATTGGCCGATTCAATCACGATCGTGGTTGTTTTCTCTGAGATCTCCGCGCGCTTGCCGCCCTTGATGCCTGCAACCGCCAACGCTCCGGTTTCGTCGCTGATCACCAAAATCTTTTGGCCCAATTCATATTTTTTACCAGTCAGCGCATCAATCGTTTCGCCCTTTTTTGCGAAGCGCACGATAATTTTTTTGGCTTTCGTTTTTGAACCGGCGTTCTGGAGCTTGTCCCAGTCAAACGCGTGCAGAGGCTGGCCGGTTTCCAAGAGCACATAGTTGGTCGCATCAACCACATTATTGATCGCGCGCATGCCGCACGCCTCAAGCCGCTCTTGCATCCACTTAGGCGACGGCCCGATCTTGACGCCGCTGACCACCATGGCCGTGTAACGCCGGCAGGCTTCCGGGTTTTCGATTTTCACATCAACAAGAGTTTTGGCCGCGGTCGCGGTTTTGGCCTTTATTGGTTTGGTTTTTGGCAAAATCAATTTCAATCCCAAAACCGCACCAATCTCCCGTGCAATCCCAATATGCGAAAAGCAATCCGGCCGGTTGGATAAGATCGAGATGTCAAAAATCGCATCTCTATTCTTTTTTTCAATTCCCTCAACCTCAAAACTGTGGCGGATTATCAAATCCGCCAGAGCATCAGGCTCGGGCAATTTCTTTTCAAAAAATGATTGAAGCCAATTATAAGAAAATAACATAAATTCAAATTTCGAATATCGAAATCCGAAACAATATCGAATTTTTAAAATTAAAATTTTCAAAACAGAATTCTGCTTCGGCCATTTAAAATTTGAAAATTCGGATTTGTTTCGATATTCGGATTTCGTGCTTCGGATTTCTTTTTAGATCAAAACTGATCTAAAAAGCGTTGGTCGCTTTCGTAAAACAATCTGATATCGTTGACTTTGTATTTAATCATTGCCAAACGGTCCATGCCGATGCCGAATGCGAATCCCTGCCAGAATTGCGGATTAACGCCCGCATTCTTCAACACATTGGGGTGCACCATGCCCGCGCCCATGACTTCCATCCAGCCCGTGCCTTTGCAAGCCGAACAGCCCTTGCCCGAGCAATGGACGCACCGCAAATCAACTTCGAATGATGGTTCGGTGAACGGAAAGAACGACGGCCGCAGCCGGATGTTTTCTTTTCCCGCGGTTGCCTTGGTCTGGCTTTTCCCGTAAGTATCGAATTCGGCTTCGGAATCGCAAAAAAATTGCCGGAAAAATTCATCAATGATCGCCTTGAAGTTTGCCACGGAAATTGATTTGTCAACCATCAGCCCTTCAATTTGGTAAAAATTCGGCATATGGGACGCATCAACCGCGTCGCGGCGAAACACCCGGCCCGGTACGATGATCCGCAAAGGCGGCTGGCAGTTTTCCATATAGCGCACCTGCCCGGGACTGGTGTGCGGCCGCAGAAGCGCACCATTGTTCAAAAACAGCGTATCGAACACATCGCGCGCCGGATGGTCTTTGGGGATATTGAGCGCGTCAAAATTATACCATTCGTTTTCGATCTCCTGGCTTTCGATAACCCCAAATCCCATTCCGTGGAAAATCTCAACAATCCGCCGTTCCACCAAAGTGAACGGATGCAAATGCCCCACCTCCGGCTTGATACCCGGCAAAGTAACATCCAGCCAATCCTTGGCCGACCCATCGTTTTTGCTTTGCTCTCCCAATTCAGTCGCTTTTTTCCCAAGCATCGCCAAGATTTCCTGTTTCACCCGATTGGCTTTCACGCCTGCCGCGCCGCGTTCTTTCTCAGACAACGACCCCAAGGTTTTAAAAAATTCTCCCAGCACCCCATTCTTGTCCAGATACTTTTTATTAGCCGAAACCAGCTCGTTTTCGCTTTGAGCTTTCCCGATCTCTTCGACCGCCTCCATCTTGATTTTTTCCAAATCCAAACTCTCCATTGTGATTTAAACAATATTACATTTTACCCCATTCCCATAAAAAAACAACAGCCCGCTTGGCTTATTGCAACGGCATGCCGCTGATTTGATATCCGACAAAATTAGCGAGCGCTAATTTTGTCAGTTATTTTTTGGAAATTCTATTTTGCAAGGGACGCTTAGCGCCGCCTATTCAACGCTTGGAGTTGAGCCGACGAAGGGATTCGAACCCCCGACCTACTGTTTACAAAACAGTTGCTCTGCCACTGAGCTACGCCGGCGATTTTTGCGGAGCAAAAATAGTTAATAGTTGTTAGTTTATAGTTGATAGCTAAAATTCAACGAACAACAATCCAAACAGATACCGTTCAGACCGAATGACAATTAGTATACTACTGTAATTTGGGGAATTATCAAGCTGCAAAAAAGATAGCCTTGCGGTTATCTTTTTTTGGCGAATTACCACTGGAAGGGGTCTTTGATTTTTTTCTTTTTTGAATTGTGCCTTTTTTTGCTGCGGAATTGGCGGGAAATTTCCTGTTCGGGCATCGCCTCTCTTTCCGTTATTGGCTCGGCTTTGTCCGCAACGAGTGATCCGTGCTTGCTTTCCGGGTTTATTTCCGATGATTTTTTCGAATCTTTTACCACTATCAGCGGTTTCCTGGCCTTGACCATTGTTTTCAGATCGTGCCAATAGTTGTCCAAAAGCGCTTCTTCCTTTTTTTTCTGGTTTTCGGCGCGCTGGCGCAATTTTGCCGTGCAATCATTGATCTTGTTATCGGCCTTCATCGCAAGCACCCGCGCTTTCAAAAGCTGTTTCTGCACAAAATCAATCCAGGAAAAATCCTTGAGATAGCGATTGCTCTTTATCCGGGCGGCAAACCAGCCCTTGGCCGCGGCGCGGAAATTCAAAAGCTTCGCCTCGGGCGAAAGTTGCGCCTCGCGCATGGCTTGAGGCATTTTTCGGGCCGCGATTGCACCCGCTCCCGCGACACTCCCGATAAAAACTATGGAAGCAATCAATTCAACCATGGGTAGCTGATGAGTAATGAGTTGATGAGAAAATGCGGGAATACAAAATACAGGGACACAAAGATAGTTTAAATTTCAAAACGCGCCGCTTTTTTGACAACTATGTTTTCGCCCACTTTGGCCACCGTTTCTTCAATGAGGTTCTTGACGGTTTTGGACGGATTTTTGATCCACGGCGAAGTCAAAAGGGTTTCCGGGTCATCGCCCATGGCCGCAAATTGCAGGCAAAGCTCGTGCGCGAGGCACTTGAAATCGCCGGAGTTAGCCACAAAGTCGGTTTCGCAGCGCAGTTCGATCATCACGCCAATCTTGCCGTTCGCGTGGATATACGCTTCAACCTTACCCTGGCCGGTGGTGCGGTCGCCCTTCTTGGCCGCCAAATCCTTGCCCCATTGCTTTAATACATCCTTGGCTTTATCGACGCTGCCGTTGGCTTCGTCCAAGGCTTTTTTGCACTCCCCGATCGAAATTCCGGTTTCATCGCGAAGTTGTTTGATAAGTTCAATGTTTGCCATAAAATAAACAAATTCGAAACTCGAAGCCCGAATATTCGAAACAAATCTAAATTTTCAAAATTTTAATGTTCTAAACGGGTTCCCGTTTGGTCATTCTAAGTTTTGAAAATTTGAAAATCATTTCGGATTTCAAACATTCGAATGTTCGGATTTACTTGGATTCGGCGGGTTTGGCTTCCGCAATGTTCTGCTTGCCTTCCAAAATCGCCTCCTTCACTTTGCCCAAAATATATCCCACTGACGACACCGAATCATCGTTGGCAATGATCGGATAATCAGCCGTGTCCGGATCAATGTTGACATCGGCAATCCCAATGACTTTCACGCCGTTTTCGCGCGCCTCTTTCACCGCCAGCTTATCCTTCCTCATATCGACCACGAAAATCGCCCCGGGCATTTTTTCCACCAATTTGATGCCGCCCAGCTTTTTCTCCAGCACTTTGATTTCTTTTTGGATGTCGGCCTGCTCTTTTTTCGTGTATTTCTCAAATTCGCCCGCAGCGGTCTTGCGTTCCAGCTCCTTGTAATAATCGATCCTCTTTTTGATGATCTTGAAATTGGTAAAAGTGCCGCCCAGCCATCGTTCGTTGATATAAGGCATTCCCGCGGCAACCGCCATGTCTTTGACCGCCTTTTTGAACTGGGTTTTTGTGCCCACGATCAGAATCGTCTGGCCTTGGCCGGCAATATCCCGGAGATAATCAAGCGCCGCCACGAATTTGTTCGTTACCTTGCCCAGATCTATAATAAAAACCGTATTGCGCACTCCAAAAAGAAAAGGCTTCATTTTCGGATGGACTTTTGATTTCTTGTGGCCGAATTGCAGCCCGGCCCTGCTCATATCTTCAACTGATAAATTAACTGCCATATTGTTTGTATCTGATTATTTGGTTTATCTTTATTACATTGTATTCCATATCACAATTTGCGCGTTCTTGCAAATTTTGCCCCATTGATATATATTAAATCTGTCGCAAAACGAAATGCACGAACACACGAACAACAAATATATATGAAAAAAGATATTCATCCAAAATACTATCCGGCGGCAACAGTCAAGTGCTCGTGCGGAAAAACCTACGCCATCGGTTCGGCCAAGGAATATACCGAAACCGAAACCTGCTCGGCCTGCCACCCGTTCTATACCGGCAAAGCCAGATTGGTCAACGCCATGGGCCGCATCGACAAATACAACAAAAAGGTTGCCAAAAAAGCAGCCCTGGCAAAACGCTAAGCGTTTTAAATCCCGTTAAGCGGAACCTGAAAGGCACCGGCAATGGCACAAAATCTGACACTGCAAGAAGAATATGACAAGCTATTGAATCAACTCAGCGATCCTGAGTTGATTTCTGATTGGGAAAAATTCGAAGTCCTCAACAAAAGAAAATCCTTTCTCGAAAAAATGATCGAAAAAGAGGCCGAAATCAAAGAAATCGGCAACAAAATCGAGGAAAACCGGCTGATCGCCATATCCGAAGAAGATCCCGAACTGATGTCGCTGGCCGAGGTTGAAATGGAGCAATTGAAAAGCCGCCAAGCGCTGTTGGAGCGGGAAAGGCAGAATCTGATCAAAAGCGAAAGCAAGCCATCCGGACCGGACGCAATCGTGGTTGAGATCCGCGGCGGCACCGGCGGCGAGGAAGCGGCGCTGTTCGCGGCCGACCTGTATCGGATGTACGCGCGCTTTGCCCAAACCAACGGCTGGAAACATAAAGTGCTGGATGAAAACCAAACCGAAATCGGCGGCTACAAAGAAATAATTTTTGAGCTGAAAGGCAAAGGCGCCTGGGATGCAATGAAATACGAAGGCGGCGTGCACCGCATCCAGCGCATCCCGGAAACCGAAAAAAACGGCCGTATCCACACCTCCACGGCAACGGTAGCCGTATTGCCCAAACCCAAAAAAAGCCAGATCTCCATCCGGCCCGATGAACTTCGGATAGAGTTTTGCCGGTCATCCGGCCCGGGCGGCCAGTTCGTCAACAAACGCGAATCCGCGGTGCGCATCACGCACATCCCAACCGGATTGGCGGTGTTTTCGCAAACCGAACGCAACCAGCTGCAAAACCGCGAAAACGCGATGGCCCTGCTGGAATACCGCTTGCAGGAAAAACGCACCGCTGACGAAAACGCGGCCTTTGGCGGCGCGCGCAAAGAACAGATCGGCGGCGGCGAACGCTGCGAAAAGATCCGCACCTACAATGTGCCGCAAGACCGCGTGACCGACCACCGCATCAAGAAAAGCTGGCACGACATTGAAGGCATCTTCAACGGCAACATAGAAACCATCTCCAAATCTTTACAAGAAGAACTCGAAAAACCGGAGGAATAAACTACCGCGCGCCCAAGGCGTCGCGGTATTCCTTCCGCTCCGCGAAAAGGAAAAGTTTGATTCCCCGCCATTCATCCTCGGGGCATAGCCCCGAGGTATTCTGGCGGGTAAATAAACCATCGCGCGCCCAAGGCGTCGCGGCAGTTTATTGTCCGTTTGGAAAATATTCGATTATTTTTTCCGAGATTGATGGTTCCCCAACCCAAAATTAGGATTTTATTGTCCCTCAATCGCGGCAATATCGTCCGCGTATCCTTGGGCTATCGCCACGACATTGTCGCCGTAGAAGCGGTATTTTTTGTTGACCGTGCCGGCAAAGTAGATCATGGCGGCTTTCCATTCGCCCGCCGTGGTTTGGCTGGTGGCGCCGTAGTCGGAAACATACAGGGCAGTGGCCATAAAGGCATCATTGATGTTCCACGGGTTGCCCGGGCGGCCCAAAACCCCCTGCAAGCGATCCGCGTAGAGCTTCCAGGTGGACGGGATGAATTGTCCCGGCCCCATCGCGCCGCCGTAGCCAAAACTCATCGGGCAGGAAACCCGGGTCGCGTGCGGATCTTTGCCAATGGCCGTAACGATTTCTATGAACGGCGCCACATCGCGCGTCGGCTTCATCACTTTGGCCACCGCCGCGCCTGTCTTGATGTTAACGCCCGCGCCGGTCGTGTTGTTTGTCATATAACATTGCCCCACATTTTTTCCTAAATTCGATTCCTGCGTGAGGATCGCCAAGAGAAATGCCGGACGCACGCCGGTTGCCGCGCCCGCGGTTTTGGCAATCCGGTAAGCCTGCTCAAAGTTCGGCGCATCCGAATCGGCCACGCCCGCCAGAGAAAACAGCCGCTCCCTGATCTTTTGGATCACCTGCGCGGTCAGCTTTTTTGCCTGGGTGGTTTGCTGCAATTCGGCGTCTTTTACCTGAAGGGTTTGGTTATAATCCGCTTTGGCCTGTTCGTGTTCCCGCTTTTGCAATTCCTTCATTTTGGTGGTTTTTTCCAGATCGCCTTTTTCATTCTCGAGTCCGGATTTTTGATCCTCCAGCGATTGCTTCAAATCTTTGATATCTTTCAGTATCTGGTTTGACTTATCGTTCAAATTTTCAAGATAAACCAAATTGCCAAAAAAATCCGACAATTTCGCCTCGACCAAAAGCGATTCCACCAGCGGCGTTTGATCGGCTTCGTCGATGGCGCGCACTATCGCGGCAAGATACCGTTGCGAGTCGCCGATCTTGGCCGTGGTGCTTTCCACCGATTCTTCGGTATCGTTGATCTGAAGTTTTAAATCGCCGATCATCGCATTGCTTTGCTTGATTTGCACCGCCAGCGAATCGGTTTTCTTTTTCAGTGCCGCGATCTGGTTCTGCAGGGTTTTCTTTTCCCCTGCGGTCTTGCTGATATCTGAATCGTACTGCTTTAACAGCGACTCATATTTGTCCAAAAGCGACTGGCAAGTTGCTTTGTCGGTGCACTCGCCGGTTTCGATCGTTGCCGCCCGTACGAACAGCGCCCGCCCGGACACAGACAGCAATATCAATGCCGCAAAAATCGCGGCTATTGGTTTAGTATTCATTATTGATTGATATGTTAATTACTACACTTCCGTACTATCTATCTTAACGCAAACGCCCGCGGTTTTGCAACCGCGGGCGCCGCAACTAATTGGAAAACTACTTTTTCGAGGTTGGCGCGGCTTCTTCTTCGGTAACCACATCCTTTTCCTTCTTTTCAACCGTGCCCACTTCGTCAACCTTCTCTTCAATCGACTTGGCCAGCTCTTCCTCAACTTTCTGCACCGGAGCCGCCAAAGCCACGATTTCTTCGGGATTCTTGAGCAATTCAACCTTGTCGCCAACAATCAGGTCTTTGACCAAAATAACATCCTCAAAATTGTTAAGTTTGGAAATATCCACCTTGATCTCGCGCGGCAGATCGGCCGGCAAAGCCTTCACCGTGATATCGGAAATGTTTTTAACCAATGTTCCGCCCAAGTCTTTGACTGCCAACGATTCGCCCTCGAACACCAGCGGCACTTCGGCCTCGATCTCGCTGGTCAGGTCGGGCTGATAAAGATCGGCGTGGATCACGCCGCCCGTTACCGGATCGGTATCGATATCATTGATCAAAACCATGAAGTTGTTCTCTTCGCCTTCGATCTTCAACGAAACTAACGAGCTTTTGCCCGCTTCGCGGAACAGCTTTACGAATTCCTTGGTATCAATTGACAAATTTTTATTGGCAATCCCCGGGCCATACAATACCGCCGGCATCCGCCCTTCTTGGCGCAGTTCCTGCGTCTTCCGCCCAAGCTCATTTCTTAATTTTCCCGCAAGTGTCAACATATATTTTTAGATTGTTGAATAATTGCCGCATTCAAGCTTAACCGATAAATTTAATAAGCTTAAATTTTTCAAGAATCAATTATTCAACGGTCTCATTTTATCTTCGCAGAAAGAAATTTATTGATTAAATGTTTTTATAATTACTCAACCTTGAAAGTGTTTGAATGCAACACCGAATCCGCTTTAAAATCTTGCCCGGGCGCGCAATTGACGCACACCGGCAATTTCAAACGGTTCAACCCGCCGTCAACATCGCTCAACATTAACCGGAACTTTTTCGCCGCGCCGGCCGGAACGCAATCCGCGGCCGCATCCGCCGCCGGGCAGCTTTCATAAGAATACTGTTCCCATTCGCCTTCCGCGTTCTGTTTTTCCGCCAAATAAGGATAGCACGATGAGAAACATACCGCCCTTCCAAGATTATTCTTGATGCTGATTTCCAGCGGATCGCCCAACCGGTAATCCTTGCGGTCGGTCAAACCCTGCACCGGTTCGGGAAGCATCAGAAACCATAAAAAAGCGATAAGCGCGGCCGCCAAAACCCCGATTAAAATTTTAGTGAAAATTTTCATTCAGGTTTTTTTATAAATTACCGCTATTTTTTTACTATAAATCTTTTTTCCAAATTTTTCAAGGTTTGCGCCACATCCATATATTCCAGTTCGCCCATGCCCAGCATTGCCGGCCCGAAGAATCCCTGCCGCCGGATATCTTGGGCCTTTTGCGCCACCTGGCCGCGCACCAAATCCCAATAGGGCTGATCGAAGCAATCAACCGCTTCGGTCAATTTGCCGTTATGCATACTGTATGCCGCGGCACTGACAATCGGCGGCCCGTCAAAAAACGACGCGCCCGTCCCCTGTTTGACCGGCATCAGCGGCCCATGGTGCGAACCGCGCATAAATCCGGCCACCAAATGCCCGATCGAATAGGGCGACAAAATTTCGCCGCCGCCGGGAAACTCCTTTTGCGTGCGCACCAGCATCACCGGGTCATCCTTGCCCGCATATTTGCCGCAAATATTGTGCAAACGCGTGGTGCTGACCGCCGCGGCCTGGTCGTCTGTCGCGCGCGACCAAATGCTTTCCACCGCAAACCTTTCCTGGTCGCGCAACAAAACCGCCACATCGTAAATTTCCTCGGGAGTCTTTAGTTCGATCACCCTTTCGGCATCAACGCACCCCACATCCATTATCCGGAAAATATATCCTTGCCGGATTTTTGACGAAATCACCAGCCCGGAGTTGTGCATCGGATCGCAAAATGACAGATATGCCGGCAAATTGAACGCTCCCGGATCGGTCTTATCCGCCGCTAAGAACAAAAACGGCTCGGCATCGCGCTCCTCGAATTCCATTTCGGCGACCGCCGGCCCCAGGCCTTTGCATGTGCCGCAGAATTCGAGTTTCAGCAAATCCTGGCCCGCGCCATACAACCCCTGATCTTTGGCAACTTTCATTCCGGCGATAAACGCGTCCCAGCAAAGCCGGTGCACTTTTTCATTGGCAACGCCTTCGGCGTGCGTCGCCAGAATTGCAATATCGTCGCCGGTAAAACTTATCCGGTGATCAATAAGAATCCCCTTATTGTTTGTTTCGATATGGTCGAAAACCGCTGCCAAAAGATCTTGCGACGGCTTCATGTGCCCGCCAATCGCCCCCAAATCCGCTTTTATCGCGCTAATGGTAATTTTCATAAAGTATTGTTTTATTGTTTTATTATACCCTATTTTTACCCGTTCCGGCAAATCGCCCAAATGACACGATCAAAAAAATAATCATCCTACAAAATTAGCGACCGCTAATTTTGTCAACACTTTCTATAATTATGGCATTTATGGGCAATCCCAAAAACCGCCGGTAAACAGCGGCTGGACGGTGCGGCAAAGTCGATCATAAATCAAGCAGCTGTTAATCCAATGATCGATTTTTTATTTTGATGTTTTCCCTGCCGACCAAATGATTGTCTTCTTTGGACAAGAGCTTGTCTGAACCGCGGATGCTCAAGCAATGCTTGGCATTCACCAGCGCCAGCTTCATCGAATATTCGATATCGTTGCCCGATGCCAGCATTCCCGACATAAATCCCGACGCGAACGCATCGCCCGCGCCGGTAACATCGATTACTTTAAATTTTTTCAAATTTGCTTCATAGATTTTGCCGTTCGCAATGGCAGCCGCGCCGTCCTTGCCCTTGGTAATTATATTTATGCCCGGATGCATAAACGCCATTTTTTTTATAATATTCCGCTCATCGGCATATTTGATGCCGGTAAGCGTGGCCGCTTCCTCTTTGTTCAATATTAAAACATCGATCCGCGCCAGCAATCCTTTGAGGCATGCCCGGCCCATGGCCAATTGCGAATTGCCCAGATTGGCCGCCACTAAAATACCTTTTTTCTTCGCATGCGCGGTAATCTGCTCGGTTAAGCGGCACAATTTCCCCGAAAGCGGCGCCAAATAGAAAAGCTTGGCTTCCAATTTATCCCATTGGATGCATTGGCGGTTTAAAAGCTCGGACGCACCCCGATAAACCAAGATCACCCGGTCTTCGCCGCGCGCGTTCAAAACCACGGAATTATTGGTTGCCCGCTCCTTGGTTTTGCAAATTAATTCGGTGCTGACATTTATCCGTTTCAAATGCTCGGCGATCTCAAGGCCCGGGATATCATCCCCGGTCATACCGCAATATGCGGTTCTAAAACCTTGGCGAACAAAGGTCGTGGCCGTGTTCACCCCGCCGCCGCCGAAAGCAAATCGCATCCCGGGAATGTCGATCTTTGACCCCATATTGAAACTAAACCCGCGCCCGGCAATCAGCTCGGCATTTTTTTTAATGAGTTTCGGCGGCATTTCCATGAAAACATCCCACGCCGCCGACCCGAAAGTAATTACATCGTACATAATTTCCATAAGCTCGAATATTCGAAATTCGAATATTCGAAACAATATTTTAAATTTTAAAACACATGTGCTCAACAACCATTCAAAGGAATTAAAACGACTGCTCATTTTTATGCCATAATATTGACCGATATCGCACAATTGGTCGTAGTTGGAGGAATTGCCATTTTTATTTCTGCAGGCCGCCAAGCTTGATGATGGTTTTCATCACGCTGTCGGGATTCAAAGACATCGTTTCAATGCCTTCGCGCATAATAAATTCGGCAAATTCCGGATAATCGCTGGGAGCCTGGCCGCAGATGCCGATATATTTT
>Ga0172380_10004097_pt1 | contig 19160 bp, 19 predicted proteins | sample Leawe162metaG_FD_119747 | JGI IMG/M metagenome (GOLD analysis project Ga0172380, IMG submission 119747) | Leachate microbial communities from a municipal landfill in Southern Ontario, Canada - Leachate well 162 metaG | ecosystem: Engineered > Solid waste > Landfill > Unclassified | place... | reverse complement strand
GGCTTCACGATCGATCCGGGGGTATAGAGACCCGAGACGATTCGATTGAGGAACGGCTTGTTCTTCTCGTCGGTGAGGTATTTCGAGATGAGCTTTGAGTCAGAGCCGTCCGACATCACCTGGCTCGAATATTCCGGATAGCTCGTCAGAGCAAGTATCTCGCCCGTATGAATGTCCATGACCGCCCCTGCCCCTCCGGTGAATCCCACGCGCTGGGCCAGGCTCTTGATGGCGGAATGGAGCTTCTCCTGAAGCGCCACGTCCACCGAGAGCACGAGGTTCTTCCCTTCCTCGGCAGGGCGTATGACGGACTCGGAATCTGTCTTGCCCAGGGCATCGACGCCGACTATCTTCAGGCCCTGCTTGCCCTGAAGGTCCGCGTCAAAGGCCTCCTCTATGCCCGCCACGCCCTCGAACTGATTTCGATAGTAGAAACCAGAGCTGTCCTTTGCGGGATAGCGAAGGTAGCCGAGGAGATGGGCAAAGCCGTCCTCCCGTATGTATTTCCTGAGGGAGAAGTCGGGATTCTCGGGATTCGTCGCGTTCCAGGCCAGCCTCGTGCCATTTCGATCGGTGATTGAGCCCCGCTCGGAGAAGATGAGCGTCTGTCGTGCCATGTTCTTCTCGCTCATGAGGGCGAAGGTCTCTCCGTCGCGGACCTGAAGGGCCCAGGCCTTGCCCACGAGGACGAGCATGAGGACGAGGAAAAATGCGGAGAGAATGACTATGGTCGCGAGGGATATGGGCTTCTCGATGCGCCCCTCGAACTGGCTCACGTCGAAAGCGGGCAGATTCTCTGAGTCGAGGAATATCTCATCCGGATCTATCTGTACGGACCTTTTTCTCTTCATGTGACTATCTTATCAGATTACCAGGACAGCCTGCTGCGAAGGAACGATGCGAGGGCGAGGGACAGGGCCGAGGCGAGGCTCCACACAAAGGGAAAGCCGTGAAGGCCAAGGGGGCTGGCATAGAGTGCGTCAAAAGCCACGCCGTATATGAAGACCTCGTAGAATCGGGGGACGAGAAAGCATCCGGCGACCATGATCGGCGCGAAGACCCACCACGGGAAGAACAGTATTGAAATGATGAGGGCGAGATTGAGGGAGATTCTCATATGATCTGATGATTCGTGATCGCGTGACGGATTCGCCTACCGAACCTTGGACTCAGTCTCCACCTCGACGAAGCGGAGCTGATGCATGTTGATCGGGGCCTTGAAGAGAATGGTCTGAAGGGAGTCGCTCGCGTCGACCGACACGCTCTCGACGATGCCGAAGACATGGGCGCGCAAATGAGGGAAGGTTATGGCGTCACCCTCAGACACCTCGACACCGACGGGCAGATGGGCCTCGAAGTTCCCCGCCCCCTTGCCGACGGCCTCGGCCTGAACGGTCGATGATCCGAAGAGAACGGAGACCGTCCTGCCGGGCGTTGAGAAAAGGCTCACGCGAGCGGTGCTCCCGAAGGTCTCGGACACGTCCCCGACCAGAATGGCCCCCTGGGCATAGACTTTGTCCCCGACCTCGATGCCGTCAGACGATCCAACGTCTATGATGAGGGTATCGTAGAAGGAGACGGGCGGGCGCGAGAGCACGAGCCCCACGACGTCCCTGCCCGTGCGCGCCCGCCCGAGAAGCCCCTTGAGCTCCTCGTTCTCGCGCTTGAGCCCGTCAAGAAGGAGGGCTCCCGCGTCGCGCGAGGCAATCTCCCGCCTGAGACTGTCATTCTCGGTGAGGAGCGAGTATTTCGATCGGACTATCGAGCCCATGCGACCGATGGTCCCGAGCACGGACGATTCCGACTTCCAGGCGATTGACGCAATGGGAGCGAAGAGACCGGCATAGAAGGTCGGAAATAGATACTGAACGAGGAACACGCCGAACAGCCCGGCGACGATGAGTGTCGCGGTCGCCCGATTCTTCTTCGCCTGAACGTTACTGCGTCTTAGGTAGGTCATCTTCGTTTTGTATGAGCACGTCCGCATAGAGATCGATGTCCTCGAGGATTATGCCCGTACCCCGCGCGACCGCGGTGAGAGGGTCATCGGCGATGTGAACGGGGATCTTGACGCTCTCCTCGATGAGCTTGTCGAGTCCGCGGATGAGCGCGCCTCCTCCGACGAGGTATATCCCGCGATGCATGACGTCGGCGAGGATCTCGGGGGGCATGGTCTCGAGCACTTCCCTGACAGACTCGACGAGGTTCTCAACCGACTGGCCGACGGCCTGGCGAATGTCGGAATCCGTGAGCACCACCTCCCTTGGGAGGCCCGTGACGAGGTCCCGTCCGCGAATAGGAGCCTCGTGAGGGGTCACTCCGGGCACGACGACACCGATGGCGATCTTCACGTCCTCGGCGGTCTTCTCGCCGATGAGTATCTTGAACTCGTTCCTGATATACGAAATGATGTCGTTGTTGAGGCGGTCCCCGGCGATCTTGAGGGACTTCGAGCGGACGACTCCTCCAAGGGAGATGACGGCGATGTCGGTGGTTCCCCCGCCGATGTCGATGACCATGTTTCCGGCCGGGTCATGGATCGGGAGCCTGATGCCGATGGCCGCTGCCATGGGCTGCTCGACGACGTGCACCTCGCGCGCGCCGGCATTCTTGGTGGCGTCCCGGACGGCGCGCGCCTCCACATTGGTCACGCCCGACGGAATACCCACGATGACGCGGGGACCGAAGAACTTCTTGCTGTCCTTCTGTGACTTGTTGAGGAGGTAGACAAGCATCTCCTCGGCGATCTCGAAGTCCGAGATGACTCCCTCGACGAGGGGCCTAACCGCGGCGATGTGTCCCGGCGTCCTGCCGAGCATGTCCTTGGCCTGGCTGCCGACGGCAACCACGCGACCAGTCTTCTGATTGATCGCGACCACAGATGGCTCGTTGATGACAATGCCCTGCCCCTTCACGTAGACAAGCGTGTTGGCCGTGCCGAGATCGATCCCGATGTCGTGGGAGAATGCGTTATAGAGTCTGTCGGTGAGTTTTCGTATCATGATTGAATCGTTATGCGCCTATGCTGAAAGTCTCTTCATGAGCTCGGCCTCGGTGACCATCGTCGTCTCGCCCGTGGCACGCACCTTTAATTCATACGTTCCAGCAGCCAAGGTCTTTTCAGACACGACGATTCGATACGGCATGCCCATGAGATCAGCATCGGCGAACTTCTCGCCCGGTCGCGTCTCGCGATCATCATAGAGAACCTCGATTCCCGCGGACGCGAGTGCATCATACAGCCTGTCGGCTTCCTTTCGGGCGACGTTCGTCGGGTCTCCCGCACCGCCCTTGCCGTCGACAAGGACAAGATGAGCCTTAAACGGAGCCACCGACTCAGGCCAGATGATTCCCGATGCGTCGGAAAGGGTCTCGACGATGGTTCCCATCAGGCGGCCCAAACCGATGCCATAGCATCCCATGATGACGGTTTTCTTCTCCCCCTTCTCATCGACGTAGCCCAGACCGAGGGGCTCGGAGAATCGAGTCCCGAGGCTGAAGATGTTCCCGACCTCGACGGCCTTCTTCTCGACGAGGTCATCTCGCCTCATACCGAGATCCGCGAGCACGGAATCTTCAAGTACCTCCTTGTTTACCGCAATGTTCTTGCCCTCATGCACATAGATGAGATCCTCGCCGGCAGAAGTCACCGTCTGAAACTCCTCAGAATATTTGCTGAAGCTTCCACCGAGGGCAAACGTCGGATACGTTACCTTGCCAAGGCCGGCGCGAGCAAATATATTCACATAAGCCTGCTTTGCCTTCTGATAAAACGCATCGTGCTCCTCCTGGGTCCTGGAGAATGAGTAGAGGTCCTTCATGAGGAACTCACGTCCGCGCATGACGCCGGACTTGGCACGAGCCTCATTCCTGAACTTGGTTTGAAACTGATAGACAGATCGGGGGAGATCTCGGTAGGAGGAAATGTACTCGGACATGATTTCGGTGAGAGGCTCCTCGTGGGTCGACGCGAGTCCGACTTCTGTTCCGTTCTGAAGCTTTGACTTAAACCAATTATCGACGACCGCATCGTCCCAGCGATTCGTCTTCTGCCACAGGGCCTTGGTCTGAAGTGCTGTGAGTGACACCTCCTGCCCGCCGATGGCGTTCACTTCATCACGGATGATGCCCTCGATGTTCTTCATGACACGCAGGCCAAGAGGAAGAAGCGCATAGACGCCCGCCATCTCCTTGTAGACATATCCCGCCCTTATGAGGAGCTGTGCATTCTTCGAGACCTCGTCTTTCGGCGCCTCTTTGCGGGTTTTGGTGAATAGGTGGCTTTGGCGCATGGGTTTAGTCGCTTAGATGCGATGTAATGAGGCAATGATAGCCTATTTTAAACGGTTTGTAATGTGGATTGATTTTATCGTTCGACTGTGATGTAATCGGACCGTAACCGATAGACGGGCATGTCGCCCGGCAATCAACGATCTTCACACGAGGACCTCACATGACCAAGACACTCATCAGCGTCGAAGGACGCTTTGTTTTCGAAAAAAATACGTCGAGGGACACCCTGCTCGGCATGCTCGAGGAGGCACGAAGGACTGGGTCCATTCACGATGTCGCCAGAATCATCCGCGAGGGCAGACGGCGTCACCTGTCAGGCATGCATCTCACCGTCGCGGAAAGAACGATGATGATCAGAGCCCTCGTCAAGGCCCGATACGACCACGCGACCGGCCGATCGGCCTGGTTTCCCCCGGGATACAGGATCGTCGAGGCGCTCTGCATCACGAAGGACATGATGCCTGATTTCCACGTCTGCATCCACCCAAGGGATGTTGAATTGATGAAAAGGGCGCTCCAGACCTTCAGGAAAAAGAAGGGCGTCTGGGGTGACGAGGTCATCGAGTTCGTCGTCTCGTCAGCCAAGCAGATAGGTGTGCTTCTGGCTTAAAAAGGCCCACTTCAGCGCCGGTTTTCCTTCGGAAAACCGGCGCTTTTTATCTGCCTTTCCCTCCCCCATAGACCCTTGCAAATAAGTTGTATTTATGGTATTATATATAAAGAGTCATCAACCGACCCGCTCATCCCACACCCATGAAAAAACGACTGATCAGGCTCCTCAAATCAGAGGAGCTTGCCCGAAAGACGAACATCGCGATCTCGATCGCGGTTCCAGGCATCGGCATCTGGTTCGCCCAGAGCGCCCTTCACGAGGAACCGCCCAGAATCGCCTGCGCCGTCATCTGGATGGCCTTCAGCACGCTCTGCGTGATCGCCATCCTCGGGGAGAAGCCACGGGACGCACAGTCCCCAGCCTCTCGAACACGAAAGAAATAAAAAAACAAAAGCCCCGCGCCATCACTGGCACGGGGCTTTTTTCTAGCTGAACTCAATCACCGGGTCACTTGAAAGACACCTACCCGAATATTTTGAGAATATCCCTGTACGTCACGAACAGCATGAGGAGTATGAGAATGCCGAAGCCGACAGCGTTCGTCATGTTGGCGATAGAAGGCTTTATCGGCGATCGCTTGACCGCCTCTATGAGGACGAAGAGTATGCGCCCGCCGTCGAGGGCCGGAAAGGGCACCAGGTTGAGGGCCGCGAGATTGAGCGAGATAAAGGCCGTGAATGAAAGAAGGTATATGAATCCGAGCCCGCTCGCGTCCCCCACCAGTCGAGCGATGCCGACGGGACCGGAGACCTGCGAGAGGTCAGCCTTGCCGAGCACGGCGTCGCGGGCCAGGCCGTAGAGATTCTCGGCGATGCCCGTGAACATGCCTATCGTGAGCCTCCCTCCCTCCCAGAAGGCGAGATGAAACGGGAGGACAACCTTGCCGGCCTGATCCATCGATATGCCGATGGCATACACCCCGGCCTCAGACTTCTCGGGAACCGCCGTAACGTAGACCCTGTCACCGTTTCGATCTACGGAAAAAGTGATGTCACGACCCTCCGAGTCTTTCACCGCCGACTGTATGGCCTCGACGGATGGTCCCGTGGTGGTGGCGCCGTCAAAGGAGAACTCCCTGACCTGATCGCCCGAGACGAAACCCGCCTTGAGTGCTGGTGAGTTCGGAAGAGTCGCGAGGATGACCACATGCTCGTCCTGCACGTATTCCCTATCGGTGCCCGAGACGATGGTCGTCATGCCCGAAAGATACGAGATCGAAAAGAGCAGCCAGGCGAAGACGATGTTCATGAGAACACCCGAGGCAAGTACCACAACCTGCTTCCACTTGGCTATGTTGACGAAGCTTCTCCCCTTCTGTGGGCCAGAGATGGACTCATCATCGGGGGTCTCGCCGAATATCTTCACGAATCCGCCGAACGGTATGGCGTTTATGGAGTAGACCGTCTCGCCGATCTTCTTACCCCAGATCCTCGGCGGAAAACCCAGGCCGAACTCGTCGACGCGAACACCGAAACGCTTGGCCGCGAAGAAATGGCCGAACTCGTGAACGAGCACGAGTACGGCGAGTATGATGAAGAAGAGGACGATGGACATATGTTGATTGGTCGGCGCGAGCCGTCGTGAATTAGCTTAAAATCTCCTTCTCCTTCTTCTCCATGAGCTCGACAAGCTTCTTGTTAGCCTCGTCGACGAGCTTCTGGGCATCGGCCTTGAAGCGGAACTTCTCGTCCTCGCTCATGCCTCCGAGCTTCTCAAGGGCGTCTATCTCTGAATTAACCTCGTCGCGAACCTTCCTGACCTGGATCTTGCCCTGCTCGAGCTTCTCGCGGGTCATCTTCACGATCTCCTGTCGTCGCTCGGTCGTGAGCTCGGGGAAAGAGATGCGAACGCCCTTGTCGTCCACGGCGACTGACACGCCAAGATTGGCCACAATGATGGCCTTCTCAATCGGCTTGACCAGACTGTTGTCCCACGGGGAGATGCGGATGGTCATGGGGCCCTCGTTCAGGACGCTCGCCACCTGGTTGAGGGGCACGTCAGAGCCGTATGACTCGACAGTCACGCCGTCGAGTATCGATGGGTTGGCGCGATTGGTACGAACGCTCGAAAGCTCCCTCTGAAGCCAGGATTCGGTCGATGCGAGATTGGTCTTAAGCGTGGTGAAATTGTATTGCATATGGCCAGATAATATCACGGAAGTCCTGGTCGCAGTAGTGCCTCCGGAGCACGGATATTTTCCTGGTGGAAAATTCCTCGAGCTCGGCCCGTCGGCCTCGCTAGTCTCCGGAAGGCACTCTACGCCACGACTTCGTCACATTATCATTTACTGGGAAAAATAAACGTGGCCGAACGGCGAATTTTATAATTTATTAATGAGAGTATTCGCACGCCCATTCTAGAATAAACAGCGACGGAGATTGGTAGTCTCTCGTCTTGGGCGTGCTGATGGCTCAGGCCTCCAGTCTTACCACCTGGAGGATGCGGGTCCGATCCCCGTCACGTCCATATGCTCTTGAAAGATCTGCCAGAAAGCCTTATCATAATCTATGTGGTAAGACTGGAGGCCGAAAGCCACCCGAAAGGGTGGCTTTCGCTTTATGTACTCAGCTTATTTTAAAACCCGAGCAACGCAACCCTCTCGAGTATGAGTTTGACCGACGGTGCTCGATCCTTCAGATACGGGACGAGCGAGAGAATCTCCTTTACGGCCGTGACGCGGGCGGGCGACGCCTTCTCCAGACCATCCCCGCGAAGCTCGTCGACGAGGGCGAGAAGGAAGCCCTCGGCCCCAGCCTTGTCCTTCTCTTCTATCATGTCCGCCACGAAGGAAAGCCTGTCCTTCAGGGACATGGCAATGAAGGACTTGGCATTGTCACGCAGCCCCGTCTCGCGCGACGACGGGTGCGCGACGATGATGACGCGAGATCGAAGGGTTGGAAGCAGAATCCTGCGGGAGGAAGAGATGATGAAAAAGTGGGTACCCGGGGTCGGCTCCTCGAAGACCTTGAGGAGGGAATTCTGAGCCTCGCCCGTCATGGCATCAACGGCCACGATGAATATCTTCCTGTCCCCCGCTATCGGCCTCACCGACTGCATCTCCTGAAGGCCTCGGCCGTCATCGATGCCGAAGGACTCATACTGCGCATAATGCACGTCGGGATGGCCCTGACGGACTATGCCGAAAGACTCGTTCAGGAACGCCTCAAGATCGGCGAGCACCACGGCCCGCTCGCCCTCGATGAAATATGCGTGATGGAGGGAGTCCTTTGAAAACATAAGAACAGTATATCAAATGGTCATTACTCGGCCCGTGCGAGATCCCTGTTCGGGAGCCCCCTCGCGTACAGTTCCTCTATCTGTGACGCAAGAAGGGTCTGCGTGTACACAGCCACGTCATCGAGCTGTCCGACGAACGCAGGGGCGTATTCCACGTCCCTTCCTATGTAGGCCGTGACCTCGGGAATCGCGGTATTGGTTCGAGACACTCGCGAATCGAACTTGCCGTCTATGTACATGGTCGACACCGTACCATTACCGGTCCATGCTACATGGTGCCATTTATTGTCGTTGATCAAAGCGTTCGAATACATTCCCTGAACGTTCGAGTTGTTGATGTAGACATATAATTTTCCAAGACCCGTGCCAAAATAGATGTTCCCGCCACCTCGGGCGCTGAAAAGGGGCTGGGCAGCTACAGCAGAGGATGTCTTCACCCAGGCAGAAATGGTCATGTTCGCGGTGGGCGTCGAGAGCGGATTGCCCAACGTGACGTACGAGCCCGACGGGAATGAAAGCGATCTGCCCCTTCCGCTCGGGGTATCCGTCGACCAAGCCGGCGTCGTGCCGGATGAGAGCGTTCCGGGATGCTTGCCCACGGTATCAGATGCAGCGGTCCCCGAACCCTCCTCGAACTGCCAAATGCCCTCGGCGTCGGCTCCATACCCACGGAGAAGTGTCGACGAAAACTGCTGCCCCCCAGCCAGGCGTGCCTTGTCCCGCGCCGAATTCAGACTCGAGAGCACCACGCTTGCGAGAAGTGCGATGATCGATATAACGACAAGAAGCTCGATGAGGGTGAAGCCTCTATATGACCGAATATCCATCATCCTACGATAGCAGAATAATTCGACGCATGTAACCCCCTCAATTTAAAAACACAGTGGCATGTGCATCAAAAAAAATGACCCCCGCTTCCGAAGAAGAGGGGTCACTTGGCAACGGTCCGAAGAATGTTGGGCGTTAGTTTATTACCTGCGGGTATTGCGTGTTGCTGGTTTCGAGAAGCACCGAAGCATGAAGCCTCCGTGATCTTCCGTTCAGCACGCGTATGTTCCCGCCTGCGTGTAGTTATTGCCGCAATCAACCTACCGTTATCGCCAACTCCAAAAAGAACAGGCTTTAAAATAAGCCTTTATTCAGAATAAGTCAACCTATCTCTTCGAGATAATCGTCTTCTTGTACACCTCGAGATGCTCGAGGGCGATGCCTGTTCCCTTGGCCACGCAATACAACGGATCCTCGGCCAGAACGGCCTTCACGCCGGTCCTGCGAAAGACGAGCTCGGGAAGGTTACGAAGCATGGACGATCCACCGGTCATGATGATGCCGCTGTCGATGATGTCGGCGGCGAGCTCGGGCGGGGTGTCCTGAAGCACGTCCTTGATGGCCTTCACCATGTCGCGAAGCTCGCGGGTGATGGCCTTGACCACCTCGTTCGACTTGAGCTCGGTCGAGCGCGGGAGGCCCGAGACGAAGTCACGGCCCTTGATGGTCATGGAGAGCTCCTCTTCGAGGGGAACCGCCGACCCGATCTGTATCTTGATGTTCTCGGCGGTCTTGTCGCCGATGGCGAGGTTAAAGGTCTTCTTTATGTAATCGGCGATGGCGGCATCTATCCTGTTGCCGGCGCATTTGACGGAGGTGGAGGCAACGATTCCACCGAGGGAGATGACGGCGACATCAGTAGTGCCTCCGCCGATATCCACGATCATATGCCCGCGCGCCTCCTGAATCGGTATGCCCGCGCCGATGGCGGCGAGGATCGGCTCCTTCACGACATAGGCGTTCTTGGCGCCCGCCTTCACGGCAGCCTCGACGACGGCTCGCCTTTCGGTCGAGGTGATGCCTGCGGGAACGGAAACGAGAACCTCTGGCTTCCAGATGTTCCATTTGCCCAGGGCCTTGTCGATGAAGTATCGGAGCATGGCCTCGGTGACGCGATAGTCGGCAATGACGCCATCCTTCATGGGACGATAGGCGATGATAGATTCCGGGGTTCGCCCGATCATATTCTTGGCCTCGACCCCGACGGCCAGTATCTTGTTATCCTGCTCTGATACGGCGACGACCGATGGCTCGTTCAGGACGATGCCCTTACCGGGTATGAATACGAGGGTGTTCGCCGTACCGAGGTCTATGCCGAGCTTCTTGGTGAAAATGGCCATATGTGGCTACACTATACGCCCTTTTACGCCTTTCGCAAAGCGAAAAGGCCCAGGTGAATCACCGGGCCTTCGCCTACCTTTTACAGACACCCGATCCCTTTTCGGTGGCACCGCTGGTGCACGAACCCTTGTTGCCTGATATGCTTGCGTTTCCAGAGCTACAAGCCCAAGAGCTAATGGTGAAACCCGACGGGCATGTCGCCGAGCAGTAGTCGACTCCGATTGAATTGTTATAGCAGGATATTGGAGATGAGGTCAGAGTGGCCTCGCTCGGTACGTCTATACAGGTGACTCCGCCCGACGAGCTTATGGCCCTGATGGCCTGACCGGAACCGCAGGACGAGCTTACCCGTCGCTGAACATATGCGGAATCAAGAGCCTCGCAGGTGACTGTTCCAGATGATGAGACCGCCGTGACATATTGGTTATTCGAGCAGGTCTTACTCGTGATGGTCGTTCCGCCCGCAGGCCACGCGCTCTTGCAGACGCCCCCGAGACACATGCTCCCGCTCACCGTCAGAGTCTCACCCATCGTCACGTCACCCGTGGCATTGTTCACCGTAAAGGGGCGAAGGGTGTTATAGGCACCATTCTGATCACCCGAGGCGGTGAGAAGCAGATAGGTGTTTGAACCGCTGTTCCTCCAAATGGATCCGTGTGTACCGCCGGTCATGCGAAGAGCATTGAGGCCAGGCACGGTTAGTCCCCCACTGATAGTCGCCGCACCGGTCACGCTCAGAGAGCCTATGGATATGCCTCCCGACTTAACCTGGTCTGAAGAAGAAACGTTTATGGGCGCTAAAGCATTGTCGGCCGGAGGAGTTGAACCGGGCTCAACCCAACCCTGGGCGGATACGCTTGGGCCGAAACAGACTAACGACATCATGAAGAAAATTCCCGAAACGAAATGAGCCACGCTATGTGTATTCATATTACACATAATAATACCCTGTTTCGAACAAAGCCTGTAGACACAGAGCTTGACCTTTGTGGATAACTAATAGATGGTTGCGACTGAAGCAGTCAACCGAAAACAAACGAAGGAACAATCTCATGGCAATCGCCCACAAGCCAATAAAGAAAAAGATCGTGCTCGAGGATCCGCGCTTCGCAGTTCCCCCGACACTCGCAGGAATGACGATCGGCGAATTCGTCACGGCCAACATCCCCGGCCTCAGACCGACAGCGCTTCTGGTCAGACCCCATGACGAAACGGTCCCGCAGAGATTCGTCGCCGAAATGCCCCTACCAGAATTCCTCAGGCATTGCAGGGGCTGGCAGATAGCGCGCCAGCAGGCCGGCTTCATAATCGCCCAGGACATATCAAAGGCACTGGCGAGATTCGACATAATCTGGGGCTAAGCCCCACAGCCCGGAGCGCCATATGCACATACGGCGCTCTTTTTTATTTATCCACAGTTGCCTACATACATAGCCTATATGCTATACTTCTTTTCATGAAAAAAGAAACCAAGACCCCCGCCCTCGCCTCGATTGGATCGATGATCGCGCGCCTCCGCGAGGACAGGCGCATGACACAGACCGAGCTCGGCGAGAAAATTGGAACCACCCAGTCAGTCATCGCCCGCATCGAGAAGGGCGAGCAGAACCTCTCCACCGAGACCATGGCAAAGCTGAGCGCCGCCCTTAATCACGAGATCGTATCCCTCTCGCGCGGGGGCACGGTCAACTTCCGCATCGAGGGCGGTCACAAGCTCGCGGGCTCGATCAAGGTGCGCACCTCAAAGAACGGGGCCGTCGGCCTCATGTGCGCCTCGCTCATGAATCGCGGGACGACCGTCATCAGGAACACCCCGAAGATCGAGGAGGTCAATCGCATCGTCGAGGTGCTCGAGTCCATCGGCGTAAAGATCGAGTGGAAGGGCCTCGACCTTCACATCACCCCGCCCGACAAGTTCGCCATGAAGGACATCGCCTATGACTCGGCCGCAAAGACACGTAGCATCATCATGATGGTAGGCTCGCTCATACATCGCATGAAAGACTTCGACCTCCCTCAGGCCTCCGGATGCAGGCTGGGATCCCGAACCATCAAGCCCTATGTCTATGCTCTTGAAAGGCTCGGCGTGAAGATAGAGACAACCTCCGAGTATTACCATGTCTCGCATGACGGCCTGAAGAAGAACCGCGAGATCGTCATGTACGAGGCCGGAGACACCGTGACCGAGGCCGTGCTCATGGCTGCCTCCCTCATCCCCGGCACCACCGTCATCAAATTCGCCTCTGCCAACTACCAGGTACAGGACGTCTGCTTCTATCTCGAGCTTCTCGGTGCGAAGGTGGAGGGCATCGGCACCTCGACCATGACCGTGCACGGCATCGACGGATCGAAGAACGGCGTCAAGAAAGACGTCGAGTACTTCCTCTCCGAGGATCCAATCGAGGCAATGTCCCTTCTCACCGCGGCCATCATCACCAAGTCATCCATCACCATCGAGCGATGCCCCATCGACTTCCTCGAGCTTGAACTCATGAAGCTCGAGAAGATGGGCTTCAAATACAAGATCGTCAAACGATACAAGGCGGACAACGGCAAGACAAACCTGGTCGACATACAGACCTTCGCCTCGAAGCTCGTCGCCCTCGACGAGAAGATCCATGCGCAGCCATACCCGGGCATCAACATGGACAATCTCCCCTTCTTCGCCGTCATCGGTACCCAGGCCGAGGGACAGACATTCATCCATGACTGGGTGTACGAGGAGCGCGCCATCTACTACAAAGAGCTCGACAAGATGCGTGCCGAGACGATCCTGGCCGATCCGCATCGATTCTATGTGAAGGGGCCAACCAAGCTGAAGGCAACCGAGATCGTCTGCCCTCCCGCCCTCAGGCCATCCGTCATTATCATGCTTGGCATGCTCGCCGCTGAGGGCACGTCGATTCTTCGCAATGTCTACAACATCAACCGCGGATACGAGGACCTCGCCTCGCGACTGAATGCCATCGGGGCAAAGATAGAAACCTTCAGGGATCTGTAATCTAAAAAAATGAATAAGATAGTCACACTGGGAGGGGGTGGTGGCCAGTCTCGAGTCTTGGAAGCAATCAAATCACTCCCGAACATAGACATAACGGCAATCTGTCCAAATACCGATTCAGGCGGGTCAACAGGAATTCTTCGAAGACAGTACGGGGGCGGTGGGTACGTCGGCGACCTTACAAAATGCATCACGGCGCTCTGCAATGATCAAAGACTCTCCTCTGCCCTCTCGTTCAGATATCAGAACGGCGCACTCAACGGACACTCGGCAAAGAACCTTTTATTCCACGCTCTCGAGAAAACGAACGGAGCCGTATCCGCAATTGAATCCATGAGTGACATATGCGGACTCGACAGACATCGCGTCATTCCAATATCGCTCGAAAAAACTGAGCTCTGTGCATCTCTCAAAACCGGCCTTACCGTGACAAGTGAGACAAACATAAATGAGTTGGCAAGAAATCCCCTCTGGACCCCCGGGCATCACGCGATAGAAGAAATATATCTTCAACCAAAAGTGAAAATATGGGATGTCACCGCGAGGGCAATCAAAGATGCTGACCATATCATCATCTGTCCCGGAGACCTCTACTCGAGCATCCTACCGATATTCCTGCCCACGGGTACCAGGGAGGCAATCAAAAAATCGAGAGCTGAGATAAGCATAATCGTGAATATCGTAAACAAGAGAGGAGAAACCGATGGGTACAAGACGGAGGATTTTGTCTCCAAGATAGAGAAATCACTTGGCAGAAAAGCGAATCGAATCGTCTGCAATGACGCCCTCGTACCTTTGAGGGTACTGGCCCAGCAATCCCTCGAGAAAAAGGACGTCTTACTGACCCCAAACATCAGAGACAAAAGGTTCACCTCGGCCCCATTGGCTCGAACCGATAGAGAAGGAAGGATCTGGAGTGATCCCAGAGAAATACGAGAGGTTCTCAAATTTATAACCCATAAACAATAAAAACATGTGCGGAATATTCGCCTATGCGGGAAGGAAGGAGGCTGCGCCGATACTGCTCGAGGGACTGACCTCGCTCGAATACAGGGGCTATGACTCGGCGGGCATATTCGTGCCGGCATCGGGCACGATGAAGGCGGCCGGGGCCGTCGACCAGCTCCGAGCCAAAAATCCCGAGTCCCTCAAGGGAACCACGGGTATCGCCCATCTGCGCTGGGCGACCCACGGTGTGCCGACCGAGCGCAATGCCCATCCGCACGCAGACTGCTCGGGTGACGTGTCAGTCGTTCACAACGGCATCATCGAGAACTTCCGCGAGCTCCGCGAACGACTCATGGCGGAGGGCCATTCATTCGCCTCGGATACTGACACCGAGGTGCTCGCCCATCTCGTCGAGCATAATCTGCGCCAGTCAAAGGACTTCGAATCGGCTGTCATCGCCTCCCTCAAATCCGTTCGAGGCACCTATGGCGTCATCATCGGACGAAGGGAGGACCCGTCGAGACTGATTGCCGCCCGCATGGGAGCGCCCGTGGTCCTCGGCATAGGCGACGGCGAATGCTTTGTTGCCTCCGACCCATCGCCCATACTGAAGCACACGAAGAGGGTCATATACCTGAGGGATGGCGACGTCGCCGTCATATCGGCCGACTCCCATGCCATATACAATCTCGACAGCGCGAATGTGGAGCGGGACATGGAAACCATCGACTGGAGCATAGACATGGCCAAGAAGGACGGCTTCGACCATTTCATGATGAAGGAGATCATGGAGGGGCCTGAGGTCATCAGGAACACCGTACGCGGGCGATTGGTGCCGGAACTTGGCCTGGCCAAGCTCGGAGGGCTTGAGTCGGTGGCCGAGAGGCTTCGTTCGGCCAAGAGAATCATCGTCGTCGGCTGCGGCACCGCCTATTACGCCGGACTGGCCGGAACCTACATGCTCGAGGAATGGGCCGGCATTCCCGCCACGGCGGAAGTGGGATCTGAATTCAGATACAAGAAACCGATCATAGACAAGGACACCGTGCTCGTGGCTGTTTCTCAATCCGGCGAGACTGCCGACACCCTCGAGGCCATACGCGAGGCCAAGCGCCGAGGGGCCCTGGCCATAGGCATCGTCAACGCCGTCGGCTCGACCATAGCCCGGGAGACCGACGCGGGAATATACAATCATGCCGGCCCCGAGATAGGCGTCGCCTCAACCAAGGCCCTCGTCTCCCAGCTCACGGCCTTCGCCCTGCTCACCCTCTTCCTCGGAAGGCAAAGAAACATGAGCGAGGAATCAGGCAAGGAACTCGCCCGCGAGATAGCCCTCCTTCCGGAGAAGATAGAGAGCATGCTCGTCAGGCGCGAGTCCATACGAGAGCTCGCCGAGAAATACGCGGAGGCCGAGGACTTCCTCTATATAGGCAGGAAAATGAACTATGCCATCGCCTTCGAGGGCGCCCTCAAGCTGAAGGAGGTATCGTACATCCATGCCGAAGGATGCGGCGCGGGAGAGATGAAGCATGGCCCGCTCGCCATGATAGACGAGTCCTTCCCCACCATCGCCATCGCCCCATCTGATAGCGTCTACGAGAAAATGGTCTCGAACATACAGGAGATACGGGCCCGATCAGGCAGGGTCATAGCCATAGCAACCGAGGGAAACGAGGACATCGCGCATCTCGCCGACGACGTATTCCTCATACCGAAAACCCTCGAGATGCTCACCCCGATACTCGCCATAGTGCCCCTTCAGCTCTTCGCCTATTACACGGCCACGGCCAAGGGACTGAACGTGGACCGACCCCGAAACCTGGCCAAATCCGTGACCGTGGAATAAGGTCCCGTTTGTGCTAGTCTGTAAGCGTGTATCTCATAAAGGCCATACCCATCGCCCGCGGGATCGGCGCGGACCTCCTCACCTACTGGAGCCCGTCTGAGGCCCTCCCTGGCTCGGTCATCCGAGTCCCCCTCCGCAAGCGCACCATAGGCGCCCTCGTCCTCTCGTCCCAGCCCGCGAATGAATCGAAGGCCGAGATAAAGTCGGCAAGCTTCGAGATAAAGAAGATCGAACAGGGCAAGGCACGACAGGTCGTCTCACCCGAGTTCTTCGCCACGGCAGAGGGCCTCGCCCAGTATTACGCCTCGAGCGTCGGGGGCGTGCTCTTCGACCTCCTCCCGGCGGGAGCCCTCTCCGAATACGAGACCCTGCCCGAGGCCAAGCCCGTCATCAAACGCGCCAAGGCCCGCGAGTCATTCGTCCTCCAGAAGGCTGACGAGGATCGCTACGGCCATTACAAGAGCCTCGTCCGCGAGCGCTTCGCCCGCAAGGAATCGGTCTTCATGGTCATGCCGACCGTCGAGGACATCAAGAAGGCCTGCGCCTATTTCGAGAAGGGCATCGAGCCCTATACCTACGTCTTCCACGGAGGCGTTGCCAAGGGCGAGATGATCAAGCGCTGGAAGAAGGCCGTCGAGGACGAGCATCCGATCGTCATCGTGGCCACGGGAGGATTCCTCTCGCTTCCCCGCCATGACATCGGCCTCATCATCGTCGAGCGGGAGAACTCGAGGTCGTACAAGAGCCAGTCACGGCCCTTCGTGGACATGCGCCTCGCCTCGGAGAGGATGGCCCAGGCAATCGGCGCCGACCTCATACTCGGCGACTCGTACGTCCGCGTCGAGACTCTCTGGCGCCATGACGAGCTCGAGCTCGTCGAGTACGCGCCCCTCGCCATGCGATCGCTCTCGACCGCCCGGGACTTCCTCATCGACATGAAGTCATACAGGACGGGCAAGCATTCCATACGCATACTCTCGGACGAGCTCATCGCCCTGGCCAAGAAGAACAAGGAGCAGAGCGGGCACATGTTCGTCTTCGCCGGTCGCAAGGGCCTCGCCCCCCAGACCATCTGTGCCGACTGCGAGACGACTCTCACCTGCCCGCGATGCACGGCGCCCCTGGCCCTGCACGGCAAGGACGAGCGACGATTCTTCCTCTGCAACAAATGCGGGCTCAAGTCCGACGCGCACACCGTCTGCAAAGCCTGCGGGAGCTGGCGACTGACCACGCTCGGCATCGGCACCGAACGCATAGCCGAGGACATAGCCAACGCGGTCCCCGACTCGAATGTCATCATCCTCGACAAGATGTCCGCCCCCACGCACAAGAAAGCCCTCGAGATAGCCGAGAGCTTCTACAACTCGCCCGGGAGCATCATGGTCGGCACCGAGCTCGCCCTCCTGTACCTCGACAGGGACATCGATGCCACGGCAGTCGCCTCGCTCGACGCCCTCTTCTCCATACCCGACTTCCGCATCAACGAGAAGATATTCTCGATCATACTCAAGATGCGATCCCTCGCGCGCCAGTACTTCATACTGCAGACCAGGAGGCCCGAGGAGCCCGTGCTCGCGCTCGGGGTCAAGGGAAACATACTCGACTTCTATCATGAGGAGATCGAGGCCCGAAAGTCAGTCGCCTTCCCTCCCTTTTCGACCTTCATCAAGATCTCCTATGCCGGAAAGAAGGAGGACGTGCTCGCGGCCATGGACCAGCTGAAGGTGGTCTGCGCCGGCTGGACCGTCGACGTGTTCCCCGCCTTCATCGCGACCATAAAGGGCGAATACCTCATGCACGCCCTCATCAAGCTTCCCCGAGGCGAATGGCCGAACGCAGAGCTCCTGGAGCGACTCCGCTCCCTCCCGCCGTCCTATGCCGTCAATGTCGACCCCGAGAGCATTTTGTAGTAATCTGGCGCCATGGTAACCATAGTCCAAAAGGAAGACCCCGTACTCCGCCAGATCGCAAAGCCCGTGCCCGCGAGCATGTTCGGCACGCCCGAGCTCAGGAAGATACTCTCCGACATGTCAAAGGCCATGGCCACCCAGGACGACGGAGTGGCGATCGCAGCTCCCCAGATCGGGGTGAGCATGCGCATATTCCTCGTCTCGGGCCATGCCCTCGAGATGATCTACCCCGAGCTCGGCGACGGCCTGGCCGATGGTGTCCCCGTTCCCGACATGGCCTTCATCAACCCCGTCATCACCAAGGTCTCGCGGGAGAAGGAGGAGATGGAGGAGGGATGCCTCTCCGTCCGCTATCTCTACGGCAAGACCATCAGATCAAAGAAGGCCCGAGTCCGCGCACACGACGAGGAGGGCAATGCCTTCGAGTTCGGCGGGACGGGACTGGTCGCCCAGATATTCCAGCACGAGACCGATCATCTCGACGGCGTGCTCTTCATAGACAATGCGACCGACGTGCATGACATGCCGCCGGAAAAGGCCGGGAAAGACGAGGCAGGCTCAGTTGAGAAGGCATAAACAAAAAAACCAATGAGCAACACGCCACGTATAGCATTCTTCGGGACACCAGACCGAGCAGTCATCGCCCTCGATCGCCTTGAGGCGGCCGGCATCGTGCCCGCCCTCGTCATAACCCAGCCTGACCGACCACAGGGTCGAAAACTCGTCATGACTCCTCCCCCAGTTAAATCATGGGCTCTTTCGCGTAACCTGCCCGTACTTCAGCCCGACAATCTCTCGGACGAGACATTCCTCAAGACCCTTCGGGATGGCAACTTCGACGCCTTCGTGGTGGTGGCCTACGGCAAGATACTGAAGCAGGAGCTTCTCGACATACCGCGACGCGGATGCCTCAACCTGCATGCCTCCCTGCTCCCGCACCTGCGCGGATCATGCCCGATAGAGACCGCCATACTCAGGGACGAGAGAAACACCGGCACGACCATCATCCTCATGGATGCACTCATGGATCATGGCCCCATCATCGCCCAGAGGGTCGCACCCATAACGACATGGCCGATTCCCGCCGACGAGCTCGCCCGCATCATCGTGACCGACGGCGGAGACCTGCTCGCGGATGTGCTG
>Ga0172380_10004096_pt1 | contig 19162 bp, 16 predicted proteins | sample Leawe162metaG_FD_119747 | JGI IMG/M metagenome (GOLD analysis project Ga0172380, IMG submission 119747) | Leachate microbial communities from a municipal landfill in Southern Ontario, Canada - Leachate well 162 metaG | ecosystem: Engineered > Solid waste > Landfill > Unclassified | place... | reverse complement strand
ATTGTACCGGCTATAACACTACTACCTGTACCGCCCCCGTAGTCTGTACTCCTGCTTGTGCTGGTAAATGTGCCGGTGTCAGTGATGGTTGTGGGGGAACTTGTGCCGTGACGGCCACTAATAATATTTGTTTGCCCGGGGTATTCGCTACTTGCTCTTCTTTACTAGGAGCGGGTTATACCGGTAGTGCTCTTTGTAAGACTGATTGTACCGGCTATAACACTACTACCTGTACAGTTTGTACTCCTGCTTGTGCCGGTAAATGCGCTGGCGCCAGTAATGGTTGCGGGGGAACTTGCCCAGCTACGGCTAATAATGTTTTTTGTACTAGTAGTTATGAGGCAGATTGTTCTGCTTATTTAAATTGGCCACCAGATAGTTTTAGCGGCAGTGTGGTTTGCAATAGTTCTTGTTCGGCTTATGATACTTCGCTTTGTGATGCCTCGGGGTCATATTGGTATCGGATACCAACGGCAGAAGACAGCTATTTAACTGTAGGGACGGTTTGCATGGTAAAAATGAATTTTGATGCTAATAATAATATTGAATGCATTGAATCAGATGAACCTAATTATACAGCTCAGTGGGTTCAAGGTGTAATTGCTCTTGATCAGAAGACAAAAATTTGTTCTGTACTGGGCTGCACCACGGCAGTAAATACTAATAAGTGTCGTTATTTAAATGGTATTTGGTCTAATCACTGTTTCGTTCATAAAACTTGGTAATAATTATTATATTTATGAATAAAAAAAACAAAAGAATAATCATCATCGTTGTCTTATCGCTGCTTCTACTTACTATTATTGCCCTGCTTATTCGTTTAAAAAACGACTCAGCTGTCTTCAATGAACCGACAGAAGTTGTTTCTTCTGGTGCGGCGCAGTTTCTCAGTGAGCAGGAGAAGTTAGATATGGGAATTAATACTGAAGATCCCGTTCAGATTTTTCGTGATGCCAGTGGCGATAATATTGTTTATAAAATTATTAAGACAGATAGTGATATTGTGGCTGACCCCAGTTCAGTAATGCCTATTAATCCACCGCAACAATTGCCGATAAGTGAATAATTCGCTATAATTAAAATATTAATAATAAGTAGTTAATAAAGAGATACTCATATGTTTAATGATTTAAATAATAATAAACAGAATCAAGCTCCAGTTGATGATATTTTTGCCGAAACCGATAAAACCTCTTCTGCTCCGCTTGGCAATACTTCAGAAATTTCCGCACAAAAGGTGGGTCTAGAGGCCGAAGAAAACTCAGCAGTCAGAGAAGATGAGGCTTCTGTTTCTGGCAGTAGCGATAAATGGTTTAAAATAATTATCATCCTCATTATCGTTTTAATATTAGCTTTGGGGGCTTACTTAGCTTATAGAAAATATAATAATTATGCCCCCGCCCCAGTGGAGGTTCCCACTCCTGTTAATAATGAGCTTATTCCGACTGATAATATTCCGGCTACAAGTACCACTGAAGTGCCCGCCGAGAACATGGATGTTAATCAGGATGCTACGAATACCGATTTGACTCCTATTGATGTTGTTAATGATAATGGCGATATTACAAATAATGACGTTCCTACCACCACTGAACCCGTAGTTGCTGTTGACTCTGATTCTGATGGTTTGACTGATGCCGAGGAGGCGGCGTTCGGTATTAATCCTTTAGTCGCTGATACTGACGGCGATGGTTTAGGAGATTATGAAGAAGTAAAAATTTATCGGACCAATCCTCTAAATCCGGATACGGATGGTGATGGTTATGCTGATGGAGCGGAAGTTAAGGCTGGTTATAATCCTAATGGTCTTGGCCAGTTGCCAGGTTTTGATCAGCCGGTTCAATAATCTATGATAGATGATAATTTTAACAAAAATAATGTTCTCCGTTCGCGGACGATCCCTTCTAAAATTAAACAGCGTCTTTCTCTAAATCTTCATATTATGCCTCGTACTGGAAGTAGCCATTTTAAAAAATGGTTATTTTTAGCTTTTTTTCTCTTCGCCCTTTTGCTTGTAATGGCAATTTTAATTTTTTGGTTATAGTTTATTTTTGTTTGCCTATGTTTAACCGTCAGAAAAAAAATAAATCAAAGTCCAGGGATGATGATAACATTACGGCCGCTATTAATCAGGATTTGATTATTCACAATATGCCTCAGAGTTCCCAACTGAGTGGGACTATCACTCGTGGCATGGATACCCCAGCTTTTCACGGTAATGAGTCTAACAATTTAACATCCGCTCAGTCATTAAACGAAAAGTCTGCGGCGAACTTTAAAGTTGTGGGCTGGTTGATTATGATTGGTGGCCTTGTTTTTATTGGAATATTAGTATATTTTTCTTATATTTTTATTATTAAACCGTCGGCCTCTATTCCGGCGGAAGACGCTAATATTATTGTTTCCGATATGGCTGTAGATGATACTAGCGAGAACCTAGCCACTAGTGCTGACCCCATAGTAGATATAATTAGTACCACTACGGATTTAAATCAGGACCTTAATCCGATGGACAATTCTACTAGTACCGATGTCGTTGCCACCGGAACGGAGTCATCAATAGAGGTTGACCAATTGTTAGCGGTTTGGCTTGATAGTGACGGTGACGGCTTGAATGATCAAGAAGAATTAGCTTTAGGCACCTCCGCCCTCTTGGCTGACTCCGACGGGGACACTTATTCCGATAGTCTGGAAATTAGTGGTGGTTATAATCCGCTTGGTGCCGGCCTTTTAATTGATAACGACAAACTCCAATTAAATTCTTATAGTGGTGATAGTTTTAAATATTCCATATTATCTCCTAAAGATTGGGTAATTAATGATTCAGCTAGTAGTACAACAATATTTTTTACTGCTCCCGATGAATCTTTTGTTCAAGTGGTGGTAACGCCTAATTATAATAAAGCTAGTATTTTAAATTGGTATGGCGCATCTTTCCCGGGGCAGTCTTTGACTTATGATAAAGTGAAGACGACCGCCACCTGGGAGGGTGTGCAGAGTCCGGATGGGAGAAATTTTTATTTAACCGATAATCGTCACGACAACATTTTAGTTATCTCTTATGTCCCGGTTATTAGCGATCAGATTCTTTATCCGGCTGTCTTTCAAATGATGATAAATTCGTTGCTTCTGGAATAGCTCCATGTTTGTTGCGAGGCATAAATTTAATGATTTAATAGCAAAAACTCCCCGTAATGGAGAGTTTTTAAAATCATATTAATTTTTTGTGGGCGGCGACTTACTTTTTGCCAATAACTTTATCAATTAAACCATACTTTAAAGCTTCTTCGGCGGTCATAAAATTATCACGGTCACTGTCTTTCTCTACGGTAGCAATTTTTTGGCCGCTGTGGAGAGCTAAAATTTTATTCATACGATCTTTAATTTTTAAAATATGCTCGGCCCGAATCTTAATATCGGAAGCCTGACCTTCTGCTCCGCCCATGACTTGATGAATCATAACTTCGCTGTTAGGCAGGGCAAAGCGTTTACCCTTTTTGCCGGCTGCTAGTAAAACTGAAGCCATAGAAGCGGCTAAGCCGACGCAAATAGTTGATACATCAGATTTAATGTATTGCATCGTGTCATAAATCGCCAAACCGGATGAGACCGAACCGCCCGGTGAATTTATATAAAATTTAATATCAGCATCTTTATTTTCTGCGTCCAAAAAAAGAAATTGAGCAATCACAATATTAGCGACATGGTCATCAATGGCTTCGCCTAGAAAAATAATTCTATCTCGTAAGAGGCGAGAATAGATATCATAAGCTCGCTCAGTTTGACCTTCCTTTTCAATGACAGTTGGTATTAGAGGCATATTTGTTTAATATTATTTTATTATTATAGAGTGTTAATCACTGTTTGTAAAGATTTCCCCTTGATTTTTCTAAATAGTTATTCTAAGATAACTCCAGTAAGCAAAATTGCCTTGCAGTAGAGGTTTTAATATTGTATATATAATCAATATGTCATTAATGGAAAATTTTTCCCGGTTATCCGCTCGGACTAAGGCCTGGTGGATATTAGGGCTTATTATAGTATTTACCATCATGGCCGGCGTGGCCGCCGGTGGTAATATATATAACTCTGTGGTCAATAAATTGGCGGAAAAGACCAATAATATTGTAGTTTTGCCTCAGGCCGCTGAGATTCCCTTTACTTTAGGTTTAGATTTGCAAGGGGGGGCGCATCTTGTTTATCAGGCCGATGTAGAAAATATTCCTGCCGCCGATCGTGATAGTGCTTTAGCTTCCGCTCGCGATGTGATTGAACGTCGTGTTAATGCTTTTGGCGTTAGTGAGCCGATTGTGCAGGTTAATAAAACCTTAGAGGGGCAATATCGTATTATTGCCGAGTTAGCCGGGGTGAAGGATGTGAAAGAGGCTATTAAGATGATTGGTGAAACTCCGACTTTAGAATTTAAAGAACAGGATGTGGCGGCTATAGAGGTGGCGGCTACTAGTTCAGCGGTGACTTCTACTGCTCTTGATCTTAATACTGGCTGGAAAAACACGGAATTAACCGGTAAATATTTAAAACGGGCTTCCGTGCAATTTAATCCTAATGATGGTTCTCCGGAAGTATCTTTGGAATTTGATAGTGAGGGAGCACAATTATTTGAAGATATCACTGCTCGTAATATTGGCAAGCCGGTAGCTATCTTTTTAGATGGCTATCCAATTAGCACCCCGAATGTCAATGAAAAAATTACAGGGGGGCAAGCTTCTATTTCCGGTAATTTTAATATTGAGGAAGCTAAACTGTTGGTAACACGTTTAAATTCCGGAGCTTTGCCGGTACCAATTACTTTAATTTCTCAGAAAACCGTGGAGGCTAGTTTAGGGGCTGTCTCTATTAATAATAGTTTACAGGCGGCGCTCATCGGTTTACTTTTGGTATCTTTGTTCATGATCTTATATTATCGTTTACCCGGCTTACTGGCGGTAGCTTCTCTGGCGGTATATGGTTTAACTATTTTAGCGATTTTTAAAGCCTTGCCTTTATGGCTAGCTTTAATAATGATGGTCATTATTATTGGTCTGATATTTTATATTTTTAGTGAGATGAAGGTCTTTAATGGTTTACTGGCATTACTATTTATAGTCCTTGGCTCCTTGTTATTCTTCTTTGCCTTAAAGCCGATTACTTTATCTCTAGCCGGTATAGCAGGATTTATCTTATCTATCGGAATGGCGGTTGATGCTCATATTTTAATTTTTGCTCGTACGAGAGAAGAAATTAAAGCTGGTAAATCAATTAGTCAGGCGGTGGACGAAGGTTGGCGACGAGCTTGGCCTTCAATTCGTGATGGTCATATTTCTACTATCTTTACTTGTTTAATTTTGATGTTCTTCGGGACCTCTACTATTCAGGGTTTTGGCACAACTTTGTTTATAGGTGTAGTTATCTCTATTTTCAGTGCCATGGTTGTCACTCATATTTTACTTATCATTGTCTTGGGGCCTTGGGCTAATCGTCGTTGGCTTTTAGGCGCTAGTCCCGCTGTGACGGAAAAAACTAATAACTAATTTTATGATACGTATTATTCAAAGTCGCAAGATTTTTTTATCTTTCGCAGCCATCGCCCTCGCTGTTGCCATTTATTCTTTAGCGACCTGGGGTTTACGTTTGGGACTGGATTTTACCGGCGGCAGTTTACTGGAAGTTAGTTACACTAATTATCAGCCTAGTTTAACCGAGGTCCAGGGTGCTTTGAGCGACACTAATTTGTCGGGTATTGTTGTGCAGCCGACAGCTGATTCTGTCTTGATTCGTTTTCAGGAGAATACGGAGGAGGCTCATCAAGCGGCTATAACGGGTTTGCAAGAATTAGCGACGGGGAAGGATGGCGTTGAATTTAAAGAGTTACAGTTTGAGTCGGTTGGGCCTTCTATTGGCCAAGAATTAAAACAAAAATCTTTTAACGCCATTGCTCTCGCGTTAATTATGATTATTATTTACATTACCCTGACTTTCCGGAAAGTTTCTCGACCGGTTGCTTCTTGGAAATTTGGTTTAGTAGCTATTAGTGCCCTGGCTTATAATATTATCTTTACCTTGGGGGCTTTTGCCGCCTTGGGACATTTTCAAGGCGTAGAAATTAATACCCCATTTATTGCCGCTCTTCTGACCATCATTGGTTATGATATTAATGATACGATTATTGTCTTTGATCGTATTAGAGAAAATTTGCCTAAGAGTCAGGAAAATTTTGAAGATACGGTTAATCGTAGCGTCAATCAAACTTTATCTCGTTCTATTAATACTTCCTTCACTGTTTTATTGGCCTTGTTCGCAATCTTCTTCTTTGGTGGGGCTAGTATTCGTGATTTTACTTTAGCGATGATTATCGGAGTTACGGTCGGAGCCTATACTTCAATTTTCTTCGCCAGTCCGATTCTTGTGATGTGGGATAATTTTTCCCGTCGTCAAAAATAATCAAATTTTGTTAGCTAGGTTAAAAAAGCGCTGTGGTCGGCGCTTTTTTATTTTGCTATAATTAAAATATGGCTTTACCACAATTTTTAAAAAAATGGTCGGGACGGGAAGTTCTTGATCTCTTAATTGAAACCGTTTATTTATCGGTTATTTTTTTAATACCCTTATGGTTTGCTTATCTGTTTCCGACTTATAATATTTTTGAACTTAATAAAAGTGTTTTGTTTAAAATTTTAGTTTGGCTATTATTATTTCTCACGGTCGTAAAAATTGTTTTTTATTTGCCGGCTCGTAATTTTTTATTTAAGTTATTAAAAAGATATTGGCTACTCCCCGCTCTTCTAGTAGCCGGTGGCGCTCTAAGTTTATTAAATTCTCTTAACCCAGTGCTTAGTTTTTTGGGCACGCCAGAGAGACAGGGCGGTTTGTCTAATTATTTCGCATATTTTTTGTGGTTTGTTTTATTGTCTTTTAATATTCTGACGGTTAATAATAGTCGTCGACGTGAAGAGAACGTACCGCTGAGAGCTAACTGGCGCCGAGTAATTATAGTAATGGTTTTTTCTAGTTTTCTGGTAGCTCTTTACGCTGTTTTACAAATTTTGCATATAGATTTTCTGACTTGGCCGGAGCCGCCTTATCTGACTGGACGCGCCTTATCAACTTTTGGCCAGCCTAATTTTTTAGCTTCCTGGCTTTTAATGGTCATGCCTTTAGGCGTTTATCTCTTTATATCCGAGTCCTTAACTTGGCGGCGCTTGGGGTGGGCTTTAGTTATAGTAGTACAATTTCTTGGCCTACTAGTTAGTGGCAGTCGGGGGGCTTTAGGGGCCTTACTTTTAACTATTTTTTTCTGGTTAATTTATCTTTTAGCTACATCCGCTTGGTCGCGTCGTAACAAGATTATAGCTGTGGTGCTATTTATTATTTTTAGTTTAGTCACTGTTGGATTTTTAAATTATATTTCGCCTGGTCGTCTGCAGGAATTAAAAAATTTAGATTACGGTTCTTTAGGTGCGCGTCGTAATTTTTATAGCTCTGCCCTCAGTGCTATTTCCGCTCGCCCTTGGCTCGGCTACGGGCCTGAGTCTGGCTCGGATGTTTTCATTAGATATTATGAGCGGGACTGGGCACTATCTGGTAATGTTGGTCAGTCAGCGGATCGGGCTCATAATGTTATTTTAGATGAGCTGTTAAGTGGTGGTCTTATTGGCCTCTTGTTAACTTTAGTTTTATATTACTTATTTTTTCGTCTGGCTGGGCAGAATATAAAAAATAAGCGTGAAGCTGATTTATCGTTAGCTTTGTCCCTAGGTTTAGTTGCTTATTTATTGTCTCTACTATTGAGCTTTAAAATTGTTACGGCGGAAGTTTATTTTTGGTCTTTTTGGGCGCTTTTAGTGGCCTTAAATTTTTATGGCGACCAGGCCGCAGTGGTATCTTCGCCCCCGGTTTTTAAAAAGAGCTTTTTTAAGATGTTTTTTTCTGGGCTGCTAGTTATGGCTTTAGCTACTTTTGTAATTTGGCGTCTTAGTATTCTGACACGAATTATTGTGGCTGATTATTATTTTAATGCCGTTCATAGGGCGGTAGCCAGTCATGACTACTTCAGCATTTTAGAATTATCATCTTATGAGCAAGCACAAAATACCAATTCGGCTAATCAAGAGACTTATGATTATTTGTTGGCTTCCCAGTTAAACGATTTATATCCGACTATTAATGAGTTGGCGCCACAGAGCGCCGTCAGAGATTATTTAATCGCTGTTGATAATTATTTGCCGGCTCGGGGTTATAAGAATTTATTTGTTAAAGGAAAAATTAATTTAACTTTAGGAAATTTTTCTTTAGCGGAGCTTTATTTGCATCAAGTATCAACTTTATCTCCACATTGGCCTCTAGTCATAATAGAAGAGGGAAAATTAGCCAGGGCTCAGGGTAACAACACTAAAGCTTTAGCTCGGTATAATTTAGCTCTAGCTAATTTGCCGGATATAACTGAGGCCAGCTTGGTGCCGGCTGAGCATTTGGCAGCTGTTTTGAAATATCAATATCTCATTAATAAAAATAAGGCTAATATTTATGAGACGGAAAAAGAATATGCTCGGGCGGAGCAGTATTATCAAACTTCTTATTCTAGTAATCCCGCTGACTTTACTCTATTGAAAAAGATTGCTGATACTTATTATTATCGTGGCGATTTAGTTCAGGCCATTCAATATAATCAACATGGTTTTCGTCGTAGCCCTGATGACTACAACTGGCCCGTTGCTCTAGCGGCTTTATATTATGAGCAGGGAGATAATAAGCAGGGGGATTCTTATTTGCAGATGGCGCGTGATTTGGCACCGGCGACTGTCCAAGAACAGTTAGATGCTCTTACTCAACATTATCAAAAAACTAATTAATTTTTATTATGGAACTTTATTTTCTTGTCTTAGCCGCGGTGATTGGTTTAGTGATTGGTAGTTTTCTCAATTGTTTAATTTGGCGCTTATATAAAAACGAGAGCCTGAGTGGGCGCTCTTATTGTCCGCACTGCCGTCAGACTATTGCTTGGTACGATAATATTCCTTTGTTAAGTTTTATGTTTCTTGGTGGTCGCTGTCGGCGTTGTCAAAAAACAATTTCTTGGCAATATCCTTTAGTGGAGTTGGCAACAGCGATTCTTTTTGTTTTAACTTGGCAGCTGGATACAACGGTCCAAAGTTTTTCTTGGCAATTATTACGTGACTGGTTATTAGTTGTCACACTGATTATTGTGTTCGTTTATGACTGCCGCTGGCAATTGGTACCGATGTTGCCGTTGTGGTCCATGATGTTGGTGATTTTTTTACTTAATTTAGTTCTAGGTTTTTCTTGGGTCTCTCTTTTATTGTTTGGCACTATTGGAGCGGCTTTCTTTTTAATTCAATATATTATTACGGCGCGACGAGGTGTGGGAGAAGGTGATATTTGGTTGGGGGCTTTTTTAGGACTGGCTTATCCGGATCCTAAACAATTATTTTTAATTATGTTAACGGCTTATACTCTTGGTTCTGTTTTTGGGCTTTTTCTAATTATAAGCGGTCAAAAAAAATGGCAGTCACGTTTAGCTTTAGGGCCGTTTTTGGCTCTGGGGGCGGTCATCACTTTAATTTGGGGAAGACAAATAATTACTTGGTACTTAGGTTTTTAGACTTAAGCTGTTAATTTGTGCCTAATATCTTAGCTATAGTCCCGTTTTGTCACAGGGAATTGTGGAATTTTGATAAATTTTGTATAATGATAGTATCTCTTATAAGTTAATTTGTTTTTAGGTGTTTAGAGAATATTTTAGTTAGGCTAAGTTTTATATATGAAAGATAATGTCATCGCCGGTTTGGATATTGGTTCTACTTCTATTCGTTTAGTTGTTGGACAAAAAATTGCTGGACCAGCGGGAGAAGAGCTGCAAATTATTGGTGCCGTATCTGGCCCTACGGCTGGCGTTAGTCGCGGTGTGGTTAATAGCATTGAAGAAACGACTTCTTCTATTTCAGCGGTTTTAGATAAAGCCGAGCGCTTGGTTGGTGTGCCCATTAGTCGTGTTTGGGTAAGTTTGAATGACCCTTATATTAAATGTGAGCGCTCTAAAGGCGTGGTGGCAGTTGGTCGGAGCGATGGAGAAATAAATGACAATGATGTTAATCGGGCGATTGAAGCAGCGCGCGCTTTAGCGGTTCCGGTCAATTACGAAATTTTACATGTTATTCCGATTAAGTTTGGCGTTGATAATCAGGGCGATGTTAAAGATCCAATCGGCATGAACGGTATTCGTTTGGAGGTAGAAACTTTAATTGTTCAGGGACTTAATACGCAAATTAAAAATTTAACAAAAGCAATTTATCGGACCGGTTTAGAAATTGAAGATTTAGTAATTGCCCCACTGGCAGCAGCGGAAGCGGTCTTAAGTGTTAAACAAAAAGACCTCGGCGTTGCTTTGATTAGTTTAGGTTCAGCTACTACTTCTTTAGCGGTTTATGAGGAACGTAATTTGATTCATACCGCTATTTTACCGATTGGCGCTGAACATATTACTTCGGACATTGCCATTGGTCTTCGTTGTCCGATTAATTTGGCGGAACGTATTAAACAAGAATATGGTACAGCCACTCCGGAGGATGTAGATAAAAAAGATGAAGTTGATATTAGTCAGTTAGTCAAAGAAGAAGAGGTTAATGATGATATTAGTATTATTTCTCGTCACTATTTAGCGGAAATTATTAATGCGCGAGTGGAAGAAATTTTTGAAAAAGTTGATGCTGAATTTAGACGGATTGATCGCTCGGGTCTTTTACCGGCGGGAGTTATTTTTGTGGGGGGTGGTTCAGAATTGGACGGTTTAGTGGAAGCGGCTAAGCAAAAGTTGCGTTTGCCGGCCGCACTCGGTGCTGCTAAAAATATCAATGTTGTAATTGATAAGGTAAAAAATCCGGAGTTTGCTACCGCCTTAGGTTTAGTGATTTGGGGCAGTCATACTGAAGGAGAGGCGGGCGGCGGCGGTAATTTAAAAAAAAGTTTAGGAGGTATTTTAGATAAAACTTTAGGTTTGTGGCATAAAATAATGCCAAAATAAAGATTAAAAATAGTATTGTAATTTTATGGCTGAAGTTAAACCAGAGATAGAGACATTTGCCAAGATTAAAGTAGTTGGCGTCGGTGGCGGCGGCGGCAGTGCCATTAATAGAATGGTGGCCGGTGGCATCAAAGGTGTTGGTTTTGTCGCGGTTAATACCGACGTTCAAGCCTTACATTATAATAAAGCCAATGAAAAAATTCATATCGGTAAAACCGTGACCCGCGGTTTGGGAGCGGGTATGAATCCGGATTTGGGGAAATCGGCAGCGGAAGAATCACAGAATGAACTGCGTGAGGTTTTGAAAGATTGTGATATGGTTTTTGTGACTTGTGGCTTGGGTGGCGGTACCGGTTCGGGCGCCTCTCCTATTGTGGCCCAAATTGCTAAAGACTTAGGAGCTTTAACGGTGGCAGTGGTTACTAAGCCGTTTATGTTTGAAGGGGGACAGCGTAAGAATATTGCTGATCGCGCTTATGCCGAGCTGGCTGATAAGGTTGATACCATTATTACAATTTCTAACGATAAATTATTACAAGTCATTGATAAACGCACTTCGCTGTTGGATGCTTTTAAAATTGCCGATGATGTCTTACGTCAAGGAGTCCAAGGAATTGCTGAAATTATCACCGTTCCCGGTATTATTAATGCTGACTTTGCCGATGTTAAGGCGGTGATGAGTAATGCTGGTTCGGCCTTGATGGGTATTGGTATGGCTAGTGGCGAGAATAAGGCCGTAGAGGCCGCTAAGGACGCGATTAACTCTAATCTCTTGGATATGTCTATTGATGGCGCCAGGGGCATTGTCTTCACTATTACCGGCGGTCCTGACTTAAGTATGACGGAGGTTAGTGAAGCCGCTAAGGTTATTACCTCAGCGGCTGATGAGGATGCTAAGATTATTTTTGGGGCTGTCGTAGACGAGAAGATGAAAGATCAGATTAAGATTACGGTAGTAGCGACTGGTTTTGATGGTCATGGTCAAACCAAGAGTAATGAGATGACAACTTCTTACACCCCCAACTCTTTTATTAAGGAAAAAGATAAGGCGAAAGAAGACACCTCGCTTATAAATCATGCTGATAAGAGTAAGGGTAAATTTTCTTCAGTATTTAAAAATATTCCCGCTAAACCAGCTTTAGATAAAAAAGCGGATAGACCTAAACTGGATGATGACGATGATGATTTGAGTGTACCGGCTTTTATTCGGAAGAAGATGGGTTAAGAATAATAAAGTATTAAAAAAGCTCCGCTCTTTGAAGCGGAGTTTTTTGATATAAAAAGAGGCCACTGATAAAATCAATGGCCTTAGTATGAAGTCCTATATGGGAATCATACTGAATTTAACGAATCCTTGCCCAGATGTTTTAGGCAAGGCTAGAATTACGATTTGGAATTTTAATATACCTACATTCCAGTATTTTGATTTTGGTTCATTAGTATTGTATACGTTTGGTATTGAGATATTATTACCATAATGCATAGCTACTAATTTTTCGCCTGGTAGGTCGGCGAGAGGTATTATATACATACTCCAACCCGGGAAATCTGTCAGAGGTGTTGAAGCTTGCGCGGGCATAAGAGTATTGGAGTTGTTTGTGATCCTCACAAACGGATTAACTCCCTGACTGTCGGTATTAACGTATATTAATAAGTTACCACCGTCAACATCGGAACGAACGTACTCATCACCTGCTACTCCAGGCATGGTTGGTGGTGGAGCAGGAGTTGTTATGGGAACAACTTGTCCGTCGTCCAGAACCCGAAACTTAATTAGTGTTGGGTTGGAAGAAGTGGTAAATTCCCCAGGAAATGCTCCCCAAACCATATCGCTGGCGTTGCCATTTCTAAGTTTACCTATCCCCATGCTGTATAGGGTGTCGGCCGGCAAGTACATAGTTACTTTGATGTACCCACCAAAAGCTGTTCCAGCTGGCGTTAGAACCCCATTGGTTATAGTATAGTTAGTATCAATAGGATCCGTTGGCATAGCTACGGTCCATGATCCAGTTGGGTCACCGATATATGCCCAGCCGCCCTTTTCATTTACCAGGTAGCTACTTTTTTTAGCTCCCCAAACTATTTGAAACTTATCGCCAACTTTATTAGCGGATTCTACCCATAAATTTGCTACGGGATTAAACTCCCCTATTATTTTTACGGGATTATGTACACTGTGACCTTGGCCTAAACTATCATAGGCCGTAACCGCTATCTCTGTGACGCTGCCGGTAGCTAATGTATAAGTATGACTTACATTTGGGCCACTTGTATTTGTGTGCGTATCGGGGAAATACCATGTCCAGCCCGTTAGCTTACCCGGACCAGCGTTGGAAGCGGATAGTTCTACCACGACATTAGGTAGAACGAAGATAGTATCATTGGCAGCGAAACTTGCGCCGTTAACCTTTAATACTATCTTAACAGATTCATTGGTAGGTATTTCAGGCCCAATTAGGTTATCTTTTTCTGAACATCCTATAATAGACATTATAAGGATGGATAAAAAGATAATAACGAAGTTGCTTCTTTTTGTTTTCATTATACTTTTCCTTGTATTTTTGTTATAAAATAGTTTTTTTTGTTAAACAACTTGATAATCTAAAGAAAAAATTTAGTTATTGTTAGAATTTTGCCTTTAAATAATCATTATATATTAACCTGTTTAACAAATTATGTCAACCTGAATCGGCCCCAGTTCAATAAGTAAGGGTAACACTAGTCTTACGCCATACTGACAAGTTAAATAAATATAAGCACTCTCTTAATATCTTCAAATAAACTTTAATAAAACTTTTTAATGATTTTGTAAAACTCTGTGTATAACTTTAGTTTTTCTTAATATTTTTTTAAAGATTAGCTAAATTGACCCGACTTCCAAGTTCTGCTAAAATATAGCTAGACACAACATTTAGTGGATGTTAATTAAAAAAGCCACTAAATATAGGATTCAACTATATGAAATGTCCTATCTGTTATTTCCCTGACACTAAGGTTATTGATTCGCGCATTGCGCCGGACGCAATGTCTATTCGTCGCCGTCGGGAATGTTTAAAATGCGGCTTTCGTTTTTCTACTTATGAAGAAATAGAACTCCTGGATTTGGTGATTATGAAGCGTGATGGACGCCGAGAAGCTTATAATCGAGATAAGATGACTAATGGTTTAAAAAAATGTTGTGCTAAGCGGCCAATTACCGAAGACCGTTTTAAGAAATTGATTAATTCTATTGAGAGAGATTTACAGCGCTTGAAAAAAACTGAAATTACTTCGCTCCAAATTGGTCAGGCTGTCATGAAAAATTTAAAAAAGATAGACCAGATCGCCTATATCCGTTATGCCTCAGTTTATGAATCATTTAAAGATGCTCACGAATTTCGCAAAGAACTTAATAAATTAATTAAAGAAAAAAAATAGTATGTCCGCTACCATTACTAAAATTATTAAGCGTGCCGGTGAAATTGCCGATTTTGATCAATCTAAAATTACGCGGGCTATTTATAAGGCAGCGGTCTCGGTTGGTTTTGATGACCATCATCTGGCTAAAAAATTGACTGACCAGGTTGTGATGCGTTTGAATAAAAAATTTCATCAGCATAGTATTCCGGCTATTGAAGAAGTACAAGATATTGTGGAGGAAATTTTAATTGAAAATAAATTAATCAAAGTTGCGAAGGCCTACATTCTTTACCGTGATCAACATCGTCAAATACGTGATATTTCTCCGGTTGCCTTTAATGAGAAGTTAATGGAAGATTATTTGGGGCGATCTGATTGGCGTTTGAAAGAGAATAGTAATATGAGTTTTTCTGTGCAGGGTTTAAATAATTATATCGCCTCTTCTATTTCTGCTCGTTATTGGCTAGATAAGATGTACCCGGAAAATATTAGGTTAGCTCATATTAATGGTGATTTTCATATTCATGATCTTGGCTTACTAGCCCCTTATTGTTGCGGCTGGGACCTTAAAGATTTATTGGTGCGTGGTTTTAAAGGTGTTAGCGAAAAAGTTCAAAGTAAACCGCCGAAACATTTTCGTAGCGCTCTTGGTCAAATTATTAATTTCTTTTATACCATGCAAGGCGAAGCGGCCGGAGCGCAGGCCTTCGCTAATTTTGATACTTACTTAGCGCCCTTTATTCGTTATGACAATTTAACTTTTAAAGAGGTAAAACAGGGTTTACAAGAGTTCATGTTTAATATTAATGTGCCGACTAGAGTTGGTTTTCAGACTCCTTTTACTAACGTTACTTTGGATGTTACCCCTTCGCCGATGATTGGTGAAGAAAATGTAATTATTGGTGGAGAAATCATGCCGGAAAAGTATAAAGACTTCCAAGAAGAAATGGATGTTTTCAATCGGGCTTTTGCTGAAGTTATGATTGCGGGTGATTCTACGGGACGAGTTTTTGGTTTTCCTATTCCTACTTACTGTATTGATAAAGATTTTGACTGGGACAAGGAATCTATGCAGCCGGCTTGGGAGATGACCGCTAAATATGGTATTCCTTATTTTTCCAACTTTGTTAATTCTGATATGAACCGTGATGATGCTCGTTCTATGTGTCCTTTGGCCGGCGATGAAAAGGTTTTGATTCAGTCTTCTCGCGGGCGTGATTTAGAATATTCGGCCATTAGAAATATTTATGAGGGCAATAGCCATCAGGAGGAGTATGAAATTTATAGTGATGGTCGTTTTATTAAAGGACGATTTAATAAGTTTGCTAATCAGCCGATGATGGAAGTAACTTTAGTTAATGGCCATAAATTAAAAATATCGGAAGAACATTTGAATTTTGTTACCAAGAGTAAGACAGATAAGATTCAGGTAATAACTGGTAAAGAATTGAGTAGCGATTTTTATTTACCCTATTCCCTAAAGGTTTATCAAGGTGCCGGCGGAAACTATGATTTGGGTTTTTTGGTGGGAGCTTATGCGGGTGACGGATCATTTGACGGTGATAGCACGGTAGTCTTTTCTTTGGAAGGACGCTATAAAAAAAGTTTGATAAGTCGCTTGGACGATATTGCTAAGAAATATTTTAATGCTCATAGTTCGGTTAAGGCTGACACTAAATCTAAGTTGGTAACTCTTAAAATACATTCGCGCGCGCTGGTCGGCTTGTGTCGTGATTTTGTTAATGATAAAGAGAGAAATAAACATTATTCTGCACGTTTGTTTGGCTCTAGTTTAGAGTTTAGACGTGGAGTTTTCGACGGACATTATCAGACAGACGGTGGTAATAGAAATAGAATTTATACTTCTTCCGTGAAGATGGTAGAAACTCTAAATATGCTGGCGGCTTCTTTGGGGACGACGACGAGTCTTTATGAAGATAAGAGAACTGGTCGCTACGGAAAAGAAACAAATTACGCAGTCTTGTTTTATAAATTGAATCGTGAGCAGTATGGTCGGGTTTGGTTTAAGAAAGGAAAAAAATTATGGGTCAAAATAGAATCTATTAAAAAGTTAGCGCGGAGCGCGGCTTATTGTTTTGAAGTTAAAAATGGTGAACCGATATTTACGGTGGCTACTACGGGAATTTTGACACATAATTGCCGCTTACGTTTGGACAATCGTGAACTGCGTAAGCGTGGTGGCGGGCTGTTCGGCGCTAATCCCCTGACTGGTTCTATTGGCGTGGTTACTATTAATTTGCCTCGTTTAGGTTATTTATCTAAAAATAAAGAGGAGTTTAAGAAGCGTTTAGAAGCTTTGATGATTCTAGCTAAAGATAGCTTGGAGATTAAGCGTAAAGTTATTGAGAAATTTACTGATGATCGTCTCTACCCCTACTCTATGTTTTATCTGAGTGATATTAAAGCGCGTTTTGGTTCATATTGGCAGAATCATTTTTCCACAATTGGTATTAATGGTATGAATGAAGCGGTTTTGAATTTAATGGGTAAAGATATGGCGACGCCGGAAGGACGAGCTTTTGCCGAAGAAATATTGGACTTCATGCGTGAGAAGTTAATGGATTTCCAAAATGACACCAATAGTCTTTATAACTTGGAGGCGACACCGGCTGAGGGAACTACTTATCGTTTTGCCAAAAAAGATCAGGAAATGTATCCCGGTATAATGTGCGCTAATATGGAAGCGGTTAAGGAAAAGCAAGCGCCGCCTTATTATACTAACTCCACTCATCTTCATGTTGGTTTTACCGAAGATATTTTCTCTGCCCTGGATTTACAAGATAATTTACAGACTAAATATACCGGCGGCACTGTTTTACATGGTTTTTTGGGGGAGCGTTTATCGAGCGGAGAGGCGGCTAAGAAGTTGGTAAAATCAATTGTAGAAAATTATCGCTTACCTTATTTTACCATTACTCCCACCTTTTCCATTTGTCCGAAACACGGTTATCTATCGGGTGAACATAAATATTGTCCGAAATGTGATGCGGAGATTGGTTATCACGAGGAGGTGCCAGAGGCTGCGGTCGTAACGACAGAGTTAAAAGAAGAGCCTCAAGAAGAAGTAGCTAAGATTGTCACTAATACTTAATTTATTTATTTTTTTTAAGTTTTTAATATTATGAGTCCTATTAAAATCGAAAGACAAGAGTGTATAGTTTATAGTCGCGTGGTTGGCTGGCTAACACCTACTAAAAACTGGAATCTCGGCAAGCAAAGTGAATACGCCCAGCGCCAGACTTACGAAATAAAAGATTAATTCAATTATATGATTATTGGTGGTTTAGAGAAATTAACTCTCTTAGACTACCCCGAGCACTTGGCGGCGATAATATTTACCCAAGGCTGTAACTTTCGCTGTCACTTTTGTTATAACCCATTGCTTGTCCTGCCCCGGAACGGGTCGGATGAAAAAGAAAAAGGTATGTCTGAATTTTCCCCCCAGAACCTTTTTCTTTTTTTACGGGAGCGAGTGGGTCGCTTGGAGGGAGTCGTTATTACCGGCGGTGAACCGACCTTACACCCCGATTTACCGGAGTTTATTTCTGATATAAAAAAATTAGGTTATTTGGTTAAATTGGATTCTAATGGCACTAACCCGGAGATGTTAAGTCGTTTGATTAAAGAAAAACTGATTGATTATATTGCGATGGATATTAAAGCGCCCTTAGATCGTTATACTGAAGTGATTGGCGTTAAGCTTGATTGTAATAAAATACAAAAAAGTGTTAAAATCATTATAGATAGTGGTTTACCTTATGAATTTCGCACCACAGTGGTTCCCGGTCTTTTAACGAAAGAAGATTTTAGACCGATGGGAGAGCTGATTAAAGGGGCGACTAAGTGGTATTTACAGAATTTTAAATCTGATACCGACTTGGTAGACGCTACTTATCGCGGACATCAAGCCTATACTGCCAAAGATATGACGGAATTTGTCGCTATTGGCAAGGAATATGTTGATTTATGTGAAGTTCGTGGTGAATAATCGTTAGGGAACGAGCTATTTTGATATATAACACTATGAGAGAAATAGCAGTTTTTGCTCAAACAACTTTTCGGAACGAATTTAAGAAATTCGGCATTAAGGTTGACGATCGTCGTCGACATATGTATTTGATTGGAAAAACCGGGATGGGTAAGTCCACGATTTTAGAAAATATGATTGTGGATGATATTCGGGCCGGTCATGGCGTAGCGGTAGTGGATCCACACGGTGATTTAGCGGAGAAAATAATTCAGTTTATTCCTAGTTCTCGTATTAATGATGTCGTTTATTTTAATCCTTCTGATATAAATTTTCCCATTGCTTTTAATGTCGTGGAACAAGTTGAGCCACATTTAAGACATTTGGTCGCTTCAGGTTTAATTGGAGTTTTTCAAAAATTGTGGGCTGATTCTTGGGGGCCGCGTTTGGAATATATTTTGCGTAATGCAATTTTGGCTATTTTAGATTTTCCTGGCTCTACTTTACTCGGTGTGGTCCGTATGTTGTCCGATAAAAATTATCGCAAGCGGGTGGTGGCAAATATTAAAGATCCGGTTGTGAAAGCTTTTTGGGAAAAAGAATTTTCCGGTTATGCTGATAAATTTGCTTCCGAGGCGGTTTCTCCTATTCAGAATAAAGTTGGCCAATTTTTGTCCAGCTCTTTAATGCGTAATGTGATTGGTCAGGTTCGCTCTTCTATTGATATTAGAGATATT
>Ga0172380_10004095_pt1 | contig 19166 bp, 17 predicted proteins | sample Leawe162metaG_FD_119747 | JGI IMG/M metagenome (GOLD analysis project Ga0172380, IMG submission 119747) | Leachate microbial communities from a municipal landfill in Southern Ontario, Canada - Leachate well 162 metaG | ecosystem: Engineered > Solid waste > Landfill > Unclassified | place... | reverse complement strand
AGGGGGGTGCAGGGCTTGCACCCCCGGGGGAGTGCAGAAGGGGTGCAGAAGTGACGTTTCGTGAGGGCAACTTGCGGGGCACGCAACCCAAAGATCGTGCATCCTCAGTTTCTCCCCGCTACAGATTGAACGTTCAACTAAATGAGCGTTCGTACGACAGAAGGTCCCTGAGGAATCAGGGGCCTTCGTCGTTTCGGGGGACCGCGCTGTGATGCTGGCACAGAGCGAGGGCAGGGATTCATAACCAGTCAACGGTGCGACCACTTCGGTACGTTGCAAGATGAGCCTGAATGCGGTTTTCCCGCAGATGGCTTTGCCAGCGCGCCGATGGTCCCGACTGCGTTAGCGTCGCGACATGTCGACGGAAACTCGAGTTTTCCTTGCACGTCCATCAATCGCAACGCTTCGACTTGAACCAATGGGTCGTGCAAAGAGCTGGGGAGCAACCGGCTTCTTAGCGGAACGGTTAGGAAAGTTGTGGTTGGTCACGAACTGGCACGTGCTTTCGGGTCGACATTTCCAAACGGGTAAGCCCCTGGACGAAACGGACAGTGCAACCCCAGTGTCTGTAACCGTTCATTTTCCGACTGCCTATGACATCTCTGTCCGAGTCTCTCGCAGCTATCCAGTGATCAATGAGCACGGAGATCCGCTGTGGCTCGAGCATCCACTTCACAGACACGCGATCGATATTGCTGTCATGGAAATCCAGATCCCGGACACTGCAGCGCGTCAAATCTATTCGCTCGATCCGATACCCCAGCCCGCGGCAATGCGGGTGTCCGAGGATTTGAGCATTGTCGGATTCCCTTTTAGAGAGATGGGTGGGGCCCAGACAGCCCTCGGGACCCGCGCGACTGTCGCATCGGAGCCTCTCGTCGACTACGCGGGGCTCCCATGTTTCCTCGTGGACGCACGTTCCCGAACTGGCCAGTCTGGTTCCCCTGTCCTGCTCTACAGACCGGAAGGAACATGGATTCTCGCCGAGAACGGCGATCCGGTCACGTATAACGAGCCATTCGAAGAATTCGTTGGCATCTACTCGGGTCGAATTAACTCGGAAAGCGACCTGGGTTTTGTCTGGCGTAGAAGCGTGATCGCGGAAGTCATTGACCGCGGGGTGATGGGCGAGGTCTAACCGGGTGCTCCTGAGCCATCGAAGCGCTAGCCCTCCGCGGAGTCTGATATTGCTAACATATGTTGCTTGCATCATATGTCCCTCGAGTCATATAATTTGGCGGTGACGTGGTCGGTCCTGATCAACGAGGAGGTCTCGGACTGGATGCTGACTCTTGATGAGGCCGAGTACGACCAGGTCGCGGCGGCGTTGCAGGCGCTTGGTGTCGATGGCCCGGCTCTTGGGCGCCCGTTCGTTGACACAGTCAAGGGATCGCGTCACAAGAACATGAAGGAGTTACGTCCACGAGGCACGCATATCCGTTTGCTCTTCGCCTTCGACCCACTACGCCAGGCGGTCGTGCTAGTGGCCGGAGACAAGACGAACAGGTGGAAGCAGTGGTACGAGGAGAACATTCCTGTGGCAGATGAGCGGTTCGAAGCGCATGTGATGCAGGTTGATCAGCAAGCAAGTGCAAGTAAGTCGAAGAAGGGGAGATCGTCATGAGTAAGTCGTCATATGTCACGTTGGAGGAACTGCTGGCAAAGCGACCCGGTGACACGGCTCGCATTGCGAAGGCCCGTAACGAGATCCTGACCGAATCCAGAGCGCATCGACTTGCTGACGTGCGCAAGGCCAAGCACTTGACGCAGGAGCAGCTTGCTGAGCGGATTGACATTGACCAATCCCGCGTCTCTCGCATTGAGAACGGTGACCTGTCGCGCACAGAGGTCGGCACGCTGGTTGCCTACGCGCAAGCAGTTGGCGGAACCCTGGAACTTGTCATGCATATCGGTGACGTAGCTATCCCGTTGACAGTGCCTGCTAAGAAGCCTGAGCATGCCAAATCGGCAAAGCGGAGTTCGACAGCAGCAACCGGCTCCAAGCCTGCTCCAAGAAGAACATCCGTGAAGAAGGCCAGATTGCCACGAGCCACGATCTCCTAGCAGGTTGCTCGGCCGTGACGCCTTCCCTTCCTTTGTCGTGGCACAGGTTGCACCCCGCCTTGAGTGTTCGGTTCAAGAACTACTGTTGACCTGGTTGCTGGGCGATGGAGACGGGTGAGTGTTGGCTTCGTCGATGAATGAGTTGGAGCGGACCGCGGTCCAACTGTGGGAGGCCAAGAGACTGGCGGAACATGAGGATGTTGCGCACGGAAGACTTGCTCTGCTCCTTTTGGACAACGCCGCTGAAATTTCGCTGATGCGCTCGGCAACAAGTCGCATGAGGTTTGCCGAAATTTACGGCGACATGGCATATATGCTTCGCGACTTCGAGCCCGAGGACGTCGAGGGTCAGTACATCAAGCAACGGATCGAGGAAGGCCGTGTCTCAAAACGGAGACGCACTCAAGTAGAGCGGAACTTCGATTCGCTAGTCGACTTTGTGTTTGAGCAGCAGGACCTCGGCCTTGCCGCGGAATTCGCCGATTGTTTGAAGATCCTCCACCGCTATCGAAACGCGGCCTATCACCGTGACACCGTCAGGGCTGATGTATTGGCGTCAGCAGTGCAGATCTATTTCTTCTTGTGTTGTTACCTTATGAAAAATGAACGTTCCATGGTTCACGAGATCAGCAATGTTCCTGCCGCAGTGCGTGAGATCCTCGGGGAGAAGTCATTGGTGGGGACGTGGCCTGATGGAGGCTTTGATACCAATGCCTTAGCAAATCTCGTAGCGGATCGTTTCCTTGCTGACCTTCGTCTCGACCACGGCCGTATTGCGAGGGCGTTGTCCGAGCATCTCCTGGCAAGACTGGCAGAGGTCGATCGAGACCTGACCACAATCGGTGAGAACATTCCGCCAGGGGTGAATCGCGGAGTGGCTTTGCGTTTGGTTCAACTCGCTCCTCTTGACCGACATGGGCTTGAAGCGGAACCGCCACGCAACTTCTGGACACAGCCACTGGCCGTTACTGAGGAGATTCTGGATACCTGGATCGTCACAGCTACTGAAATGCGAAATGTAAAGGGGGCGCTTGACGCCTTACGGTCTTTCTCTGACATTGAGCAACCGCTAGAGACACTCGAGGTGCCAGTAGCGCGCTTTATCGAAGAACTTGACCGGACCGAGCAACAGAAGATCGATGAATACCGAGGCAATTGAATGATCCCTCGTAGCCTGATGTCATGTCCTGGACGCTCCACCTCCGAACCATTGGCAATCCATGGGCTGATGCTGCGCTCCTAACTGGGGGTCGAGCCTTATACGTCGCTCAAGCATTTGAGGAGAAGTGCCGCTCGCTGCTGCGGTTTGCCTACCTTGTGGAGGCCGTCGATGCCGATCCAGTGGCACAGCTGACGGAATTGATCGCATCGATCCCAAATGACCGCATGCTGAAGCAAACGCTGGACGAGTTGGACCGGCTCCATCCTGATGCACGACGGCAGCCCAACGCCCTTGCTCGCGCGCGAGAGGCGCGGAACTACGTCGCTCACGAGGGGCTGCGATTCGGGATCCATGATGAGCGTGCGTTCGGGCTCGTGGAGCAACTCGGTAATCTACGACGTCACGTGAAGGAGCTTGCTACCGGTGACAATTTGGTTTCCACATGGTCCTTCAGACTGCACGAACCCCGCGAGTCACTACCAAGAGCCCTCATCGATGCATATGAATCGAGGATTGATAAGTGGGTCTTCGAACCTGTCTGGGACCTCGTGGAGCCCAATTCGTAAGCCCAACTTGGGTGTGGTCAATGGACACTGAGGTGCCTGTAGCGTGCCTTTGCCGAACTGGGCCTCGCCTCCAGCGCGAGCGCGTTACAGGCCACTGCAGTGCGCTGGGGGAATAGGGCCATGGAGGTGGATTCTTGATGCACGCGGACTATTCGTGGCTTCCTGACCATCAGCTACATGTTGCATACACGCTCGCTCACGCTGACTGGCTTATCGATCAGACTGGCAACGTACTCATTGACTACCTGCGGCCTGGACCATTCGAGTTTGTGAACGTTCGGGATGGCGAAAGCGAGCACGTGAAAATCGCGTCTGTTGCACCCCTCCCGGAGGCGGTGGCGCGACTCGCCGCCGATGCCCTCAACCAACTTCGAGCAGCTCTCGAGCACACAGTATTTGCCGAGGTCGAATTCCGGCTTGGGCGCATGCTTGGCAAGCGCGAAGCCAGGTCGATAGAGATGCCTGCCTTCACCAAGCCGGACGCGTTCCTTCAGTGGATGACGCCTGTGCGGACGGCGCTCCTAAGGACCCCGAACGACGGCGCATCGTTGATTCGAAGGATTGAGGCCTTGCAGCCCTTTCACCGTCAAGATTTCGATTGCCACCCACTTCGCGTCCTGACGGAGCACACGAACTCTGCCAAGCACCGAAGCCCGGCGGTTGCGGCGACGCTGGTGGGAATGGTGATTCCCGACTGGTCACATCCCGAGCTGAGTCTGCCTGCTGCACCGGAGCGGGCGGCCGAAGTCGGCGATGTGATCGCAGGCGCTCCGGTCGGCGAGACTATTCCTTTGTCGATCTGGCCAAAGGTCGCAATTCGTCGACCCCATGACGGCTCGTGGCACGTGCTGATGAACGAGCTCGGCATGTTGGACGACTGGGTTCGAACCGTCGCGGTTCCACACTTGATTCTTGGTTACTCGAGCGTAGATCCACTGCCGCCTCAACTTGACACCATGATCGGACCCAGGGACAAGCGTGCCGCGCTCACGTCCGCCGGGCACACGCCCGCTGCCGCGCGATCGGCGAGTCGGATCCAGGCGGAAAGCCTTCTTCCGGAATTGGTGGACATATTCGTGGAACTCTCGGGCGTCTTGCCGCGCGAAACCGTGCGCCAGTGGTTCGAGGCCATCAGCGATGATGACTTGCTTGGCATTCAGGATCGCATTTTCGTTGCGGCCAATCTGGGCGACGGGGGCAGTGCCCTAGCGGAAACTGTGCGAAATCTCAGTGCTAGCGCATCAGTTGAATATCCTGACATTTTTCTGTGACCGCTGGTCTATCGCTGGGCCGTGACACGACAGGTCGCCGTCCGGCTACGTCGACAGATCGCAGAGCCGAAGCCGATCCAAGCGACACTTTGAATAGATTCGGTACCCAACGGATGCGCGAATTGGGTGAAGCGATAACAATCGCTATATGAAATCTTGCACGTAGCCATTGGCAAGGCCAATCTGACAAACATGCATTGTGCTCTTATGTGGCTCCGGGCATGAGGACCGCCGCACCGGCGTCAGATCCCGCCAGAGTCCGACTCAGTGTCACTAGCGAGAAAGTCGCCGAGAAGTTTTAGTTGCTGGAATATCTCGTCGTAGGTGACCAGTCGGACTCCGGCTAGGTGCTCGCGATAGAGGTCGAATGACTTCCGCTTGTCTGCGGTGTCAAGTTCGCTCGCTCTACCTGCGACGACGAAGCACCGAGGCGCGTTGACGACCCAAGAACTGTCAGCCGTTCGCTTCTTTGTGTCCGCCTCGGAACCTAGAAGCTGCAGGGCCTGATCGAGCACTTGCGTTACCGCCTGCCCGATCTCAGCGTCGACTCCGTAGACGCCTTGGCGATACGGGCGCTTGCGAAGCAAACGCGTGCTCGGCTTCTTGATTTCAACCAACGCGGCGTTGTTGGTCATTGAGTTCTTGAACAGGTAGTCGGCGATCTTCTTACCCTTGGGGGCGTTTCCACCTTCACCGATCGGAACCTGTGAGTTGATGAACACCGTTGGGCCTCCGAAAACGAGTTGTAGAAGGAAAACGTTCATCTCGAAGAACTCCTGCCACCAGTCCTCGCCGTGGCTAGCGGTTAGCGCGTGTTGAAACGTCTCGATCAGTTGTTCAAGGCCTACTCGTTCGATGTCCCGCTGGAGACGGGCAATTTTCTGTGGACTGCTGACGGCGATAGCCGGCGCGGCAGAGACTGCCGCGGCGAGTAACTCGTCTTGCTCGTCCTCGTTGAGTGGGTCCATGCCTGCGGCGACTTTTGCGATCCACCGTGAGTCAGTTAGTCGGCCTAGTGTCAACGTCTTGTTCTCAAGCCCGAGAGCCGGTGCGAGGTCGTTGTGGACGAGCGTCTCCTTTACGCGGGCGATTCCACCTTGGCCACGGCTTGAAATTCTGGTCAACTCGCCTCGAAGGTCGTCGAGGTGGCTGAGACTCAACCGGAAGCGCTTCCCGCGAACAGCTGTCTCCCCGGAGGTGGCGAGCTCGAGCGTCGTGCAGCCTGTGTTCTTCTCTATGAAGTCAATGATCGGCTCACACTCCTGCGCGAGACCAAGCCCGTACTCGAAGTCCTTGGTCAGTCCGGAGGGTAAATCCTCCAGGATGTCCCTCAGATCCGTATCCTCATCGGCGTCGACAGTGAGCGTAATTTTGACAATCTGCTTGTATTTCGGCCCGAGGAATCCGTCGTTCCAACGGCGTGTATTTGTAGGGAAGATCCGAAGCTCGCCATTTGCCGAATCAAGTTCGATGACCTTTGACTTCTTCAGGCCGCGTCGCGACGCAGTGCTTCCAGCTGCGGGTAACTCTTTGGGGACGAAGAAGCCTTGCACAACATTACGGCCCGAGCGTGTCTCAAGGGTGCCCCGATCACCTGGCTCCATCCCAAAGCGCGCCACACCAGTACCCCATTTCGTTGACAGGCACCAAGAACTCGCTACCGATGAAAACTCGGCATGCGGAGAACATCTCGCGAACTCTATGACGTAGCCCACTCTGGTTGAGTCACCACAATCCCGAGCGCGGCTCGTATATATCGAATTCCCTATCCGAAACACGACCAGATTTCCTAACAAGTATCTGCTCCAACTCACACGAAATTGGCCACATCTCACGGGAATTCCGTGAACATCCTTGTGTGATCAGGCCGGGGACTGGAAGTGCGGGTTTGAATCTGCTTCGAGATCCATGTCAGGCCCCTATGCGACATTCTTGTTATGAGCGCATACGAAGCAAAGAAGTTGGCCCAATTGGCACAAGGTCAGGCCATCGCAGCCGTCAACGAAATTCAGCGAAAGCCTGGCGTGAAATCCGCGCAAGACCACTACGACGAGAATTTGGCCCTAGCCATCGCCAACCTCTCTCAAGCATTCGTGGAGTTAGCGAAGTAGCGAAGGCTCGCACGCCATTTGGTTAGTCTGCCAAGAGTAGAAGCGATGGCAAGTCGACAGTCTCGAACCCGCACGACTCCGGGCGAGGCCGCTGCGGGGTATACGGAGTTGCTCGCCAACTATCGACGGCAGCCCATCAAAACGGTGCGTGAGAGTCCGACGATCACGTTTCCGGAGTACAGGCGCCGTGTTCGACGCTATCGCCCTTCGAATCTCCTGCCTGAGTTAGCTGCACTCGCAACTGCCGGCGGCATCACGGGCACTCCCGTCGTGGAGTCGGTCGGTGCACGATCTTGGGCAATAGCTATGGCAGCGCGCGAGTCAATTCTGTGGGGCAACGATCATCAGCGCGCCGATGTCACAAGTGATGCGCTGCGAGAACTATTCAACGCGAGCAACAACATCTTCGAACTTGATATGACGCCAGATGACCCCACTGCCGAGGACGTTCTTGGCCTGCTAGTGCGGCTTGCATACCAGCAATTCGCTTCACAGTTGTCAGAGTTCCAAGAGGTCACACGATCGCACCCAATGCTCGTAGACGGAACGTCTGAAATACCCCTGGATGTCCTCACTGAGCAGTCCTGGGTGGACATACTTGGAGGCTCCCTCGGACAAGTCGTCGGCGCGACGTTCTTCCTTCAGGCCGCAGCTCGCGTCGGTCGCGGCTGGATCGACCTGGATGAATTGGACCGTGACGACCTAAAGCCTGTGCTGGATCTTTGGCCTAGAGAAGTCATCGAACGTAGAGCGCTCGACCTCACAGCTACCTTCGAGGAATTTAAAACCGCGTATCAGTCCGTAAGGCAGCCCCCAACGGGCTTCGAGCAATACGCATACAACCCGCTTGCAAGGACGCCACTTATTCGTATGCCTGAGGGGCGGCTCCTTGCTCCCCAGCCAGACCTAATTCTCGCGACGGTCAGCCCCTCAGGCCTTTACCACGCAGGAGGTCGGGTCTACGGATATGGAACTGGATTCACGAGCGACTTCGGTCGGCTCAACGAGTACTACGTCGGAAAGCAGCTTCGAGCAATCGCTGCAGGCGTTGCTGTGCATCCTGAAATTGTGTATTTCGAGCGCAAGCAGGAATTGAAAAGTGTCGACTGGTTTTTGGATCTACCGGGGGTTCTCGTGCTCTTTGAAGCCAAGGCGGGCCGGCTTGACGCGGTGGAACGCGTAGCGGTGCAGGACTATCTTCACAAGACCAGGGAGCTAGTTGGCAAGGCAATCCGCCAGTTGCAGCGATCGAGCGACGCGATTGATGCCGGTCGGCCCGAGTTCGCACATCTATCCGCCGACAACCCAGGATCGGCCTAATCGTCACAGCAGAGCCGTATCACTTGGCCAACAGTCCCATGGTTCGAAGCCACCTTGAACCAGCATCGTTTCCAACGCTGACAGTCTCGCTTCGCGAACTTGAACACTTCGCAGAGTTCACGACAGATGAACTCGAGCGCCAGCTCACATTTATCGCTAACGATCCAGAACGGTCCACTTGGGACCTGGATAACGCGCTGGATCTATCCCTGACTTATCGACGCAATCCGATCCTTCAAGCTGCATGGGATGCATACCCGCATGCGAGTCAGGGCTCGGCCTAAGCAATTGCACTCTCGGCCAGACCGACTGTGGAATGGGCCACTCAATGGGACGATGCGTTTATGGACAAGGTGGGTGCAGGCTTGCACTCTCGGGGGAGTGCATTAGGGGGTGCAGAAGTGGCTATTTGTGAGGGTAACTCGCGGGGCTCGCAACCCAAAGATCGTGCATCCTCAGTTTGTCCCCGCTACAGATTGAACGTTCAACTACATGAACGTTCAGCACGACGAGGGTCCCTAAGAAATTGGGGACCTCTTGTCGTTCCGGAGGTCCGCGAAGGAATGCTTGCGTAGGGAGGAGGTGAAGGCTCACAACGGTTCAACGGTGTAAGCAGGCTTGGTACTTCGCAAGTAGGGCCTGAATCCGTATAACCCGCAACGGGCGTCACCCCCGTGTCTCGTTCTCGAGACCCTGCTGGCCAAATTCAAGGACGCTGTCCAAGTCTCATGACTTGTTCGAACGCGTGAGGGGAGGGTGCAGGCTTGCACACTCTAGGAGCGCGGAAAGGGGTGTTTCGTGAGGGTGACGCGCAGGGCACGCACCCCAAAGGTTGTTCACGTTAGATTCTCGCCGCTACAGATTTGAACGTTTAACCAAATGAACGCTGGCTACGACAAAGGGTCCCCAAGAGATCTGGACCCTTTCTTTGTTCCTGAGGCTCTCGGGACGCCGCTGACGTTCGGCAAACGTGAAGGTTCACGATTGTTCAGCCGCGGGAAGGTGCCCGTACATCCCAAATTCGGTCGGCACTTAAGTGACGCTCAACGAGCATTGAATAATTTCTGTGCCAGATGGTCACACTTGCGGTCTATCGCACTGTTTGCGTGCTCTGGTTACCGCACAGCAGGAGGGCTCAGCCACCCTGTTCAGGACCTGACCTATGAATTTCATACCCCAAGTCTCCGACTGGAGCGCGCGCGTGGGCACGGTCCTATCGGCGGCAGTGAACCCCGCACAAGGACAGCGCTGAAGGATTACGCCTAGCCTTTCAAGGATCTGTCCCTCGCAGCAACGAGCCTGAAGCGGTTGGGTGAAGCCGGCAATCGAATGTGAACCTGATGATCAGCCGATGGCTAGAGGTTCAGGTCGGTGAATCACTCGTAGTCGTTTAGCGGTGCATTGCGTGTGGCGTCGCCCCGCTGGTCACCCGCGATCTCCTACATTTGGAGCGTGCCGGTCAGCCAGAGTCTGCGTGCTAGCCGCGACGGTGATCGATACCACTACTACTGGGCGGCCAGACGAGCACTACATCTCTTAGATGTATCTGGCGATTTCACCTGCATCTCTATCGAAGGTGCTCCGTCAGTCACGGCCCATGAGGAAGTAATTGATGTGTGCGAGCTCTATGGAGCGAATGACATCATCGGCGCTCGGCTCGTGAAATACGTGCAGTTAAAGCATTCAACAGTTCGAACAGAAAAGTTGATCATCGCCTCCGAGTTGAGGACGACACTGTCACGTTTCGCTGAGATTTACCGGGGGTCCGTTTCGGACGACGGATCTCGCAACTGTGAGTTCCTAGTCGTGACCAATCGACGGATAACAGAGAAGGTTCGCGAAACCCTTGCAGACATGGCGGCGGGCCGTGATGCGCGACATTCACGAGAGCACCAGACGTTGATGCGATATCTGGCGTTTGATGATCTAGAGCAGCAGGTCGATTTCTGTAGGCGACTCACCCTCGAAGACCGCACCCCCGGGCTGAGAGTATTCAGCCATCAAGTGGCCGACGAACTTGGAGACCGGCTTCCTGGCGGCCGTTATCAGAGTGACTTGCCGCAACTCGTGGACGCCGTCGCTTCACGCGCGACCAACGACTCATACACACATGTAATCACTCGAGCAGACATCCTCGCGCTCTTCGACCTCACGGACGAGGATCTGTTTCCTGCCCCCTCGAGGATCGAGTCTCCTCCCAAACCCGTTGTCACACTCGGCATTGTGCAGGTCGCGGAATGCCTCAAGACAAGTGGTCAACGGACGCTTGTTTTAAAGGCGACGGGAGGCTCTGGAAAATCGGCATTGACGAAACTCATCCATGGCGAACTTCCTTTCGGTTCGATCGTCCTCACTTACGACTGTTTTGGAGGAGGCGACTATCAGCAGCTCGGATCCGCACGACACCGGCATTCCCAAGCATTCACACAGATAATCCACGAATTAGCGGCGTTGTCGCTGTGTTCCCCAGTCATTCCTGCAGTTCGTCCCGATGAGCAGTACATGAGGCTTCTTAAGAGGCGTGTCTTCGATGCAAGCGCGCAAATTGCCACGAGTAATCCAGAAGCGCTCCTAGTCCTGCTTATCGACGCAGCCGATAACGCGGCGTTAGCCGCACAGACATTCTCTAGTCGGACATTTCCAGGCGACTTGTTGGCAGAGGATTGGCCAGCGAACGTGCGAGTTGTATGTCTAGTTCGACCGGAGAGAGTCGAAGTTCTGGGCATTCCAAGCGGAACGCACGAAATGGAACTTGCAGGCTTCACCTCCGAAGAAACCGGCCAGTTCATCCGGGCAAGCCTTCCCGACGCATCCGAAGATGACCTGTCCGAGATCCACGTGATGAGCGCCGGAAATCCTCGGGTGCAGGCCATGGCCATGGATGGCGCCGAAGGCATATCTATCGTTCTAGCAAGGCTATCGATTGCATCGAATTCAGGCACCAGTCCCGCCGGAGCGCTCGATGAGCTCCTCGCTCAGAGAGTTAAGGACGTCGCTGCTGAGGGGCACTTGAGCACCGACGAGCTAGACCGGTTGTGCCGTGCACTTGCCACGCTTCATCCGCCCATACCCATCGGCGTCCTTTCGAAGATGAGCGATCTGCATCAGGGTGCGATACGCAGCTTCGCGGCCTCTCTCGGGCGAAGTTTGTACGTGCATTCCGACACTCTTCAATTTCGTGATGAGCCAACAGAGACGTGGTTCCGCGAGACGTATCGCCCGGTCGGCGACGATCTCCGAGACTTTGCGTTGCGATTTCAATCCCTTTCCCCAGGGGATCGCTACGCCGCTTTTGCGCTCCCCCAATTGCTCTTCGAGGCGTGCGCATTCGAAGACTTAGTACAACTTGCACTTTCCAACGCAGACCTACCTGGGGACCACGACGACCCACAGAGACTCGAGCTTGCTCGCCAGCGCGCCAGATTTGCCTTCGCCGCCATGCTTCTCCAAGAAAGCTACGACGCGGCCGCTTTGCTCGCCGTGCGGTTCGGTGAATTATCCGCGGGGAGGACGCGGCGCCTGAAGATGTACAGAGCGAACCCGGATCTGTGCGGTCGATTCCTTCCCCTTGACGAAATCGACAGGCTCTGCACTCGCCGGCAACTATCGATCGATTGGCCTGGCTCTCACGTGGCAGTGGAGGCCGCGATGCTCACCGAACGCCGAGAGTTCCGTGATCTGTCACGCGGGCGACTACGCGAGGCCGGCGAAATTGCGCACGCGAGAGTTCGATTGGCTTTGACTGAGAACGATTTTGAAAGCAACATCGACGCGGGTGTTTTATCAGATATCGCTATGGCGACTATGAATCTTGATGGCCCAGACGCAAGCGCCGAGATGTTGTCTGGCTGGGGACCTCCGGACATCATTTACGAGGTATGCGGCATCTTCTTAGCACGTCTCGCCGAAGCCGGACGTCTTGATGACCTCTACCTCTTGCTCCTATCCAGCCACGCCACACCTGCACTCCTGCTTGCGGGAGGCAAGATCCTCTTCAAGCACGGGCTAGATCCCGGATTAGAAGTCTCTCGGGTGCTGGCGCACAGCCTTGCAGGGTTCCAAGAGCCGCCGGCGTACGTAAGCGACCGCATATCGAGAAGGATCGACGTTAGAGGTCCGTCGTGGATCATCGCTCTCGGGCTACGTCATTCAGTTCTCGAACCGTCGGAGGCGGGCCGCCTAGTTGAGTCATACATTCCGCCGACGATGGATCAGTGGGCTGGCGAGTGGCATTCAAACTTGCACCATCGCGCGCAACTTCTCGGCCATGCGATCCGCGCTCATCTGAGTGGCAGGGCGCTTGAGTTGAGTGACGTCGCATCCGTCGAACTGCAAGAAGCATTGGCCCGGTCTTACTCATCGAGCGGGGCCGTTGATCGATACCGGGCAAATATCCTTGCGCTGATCCCATGGATCCAGGCATGGGTCGATACCTTGATTGGTGGCGGTGACCACACCTTCCAGGATTTGATTGAGAATCAACTACCTCAGGTCAGCGACTACAACACCCCTTATGTCCTAATCAACACTGTTGCCGAGGTCTGCGCCAGCCTCCTTTCCATCCGCCCTGATGCCGATCTGCGCGATCGGTTTTCTGTTTGGTATAGAGATCACGACGCACTCCTAGGCCAGTCGAGAATCCCTGTCATTCGGCTGTGTGGCCGCTCACCCGAGCTCTCCGAACTTGCCGTTGCGATCGCCTCGCAGGGCGTCGAAGCTCTTCTGTTGGATAGAACTGAATCTGAGAGCCGTATTGACGGACTGATTCTGATCGCAAGGGCTGTCCTGTCATTGAGTCCGCATGACGCTAAGGCCATCTTTGACACCGCGACAAGTGAAGCTGACCAGGTCGGGGATGATCTCTTCAGCAGGTGGAGCGCCCTGCTGGCGGTAGCCGGCATGGTTGAACCTGGAGTCGAAGTGCGGCGAAGCTACCGCCTACTTCAGATCGCGGAACAGCTCGATCGGGACACGAGCTCAGTTGACGAAGAAGAACTCGGGCGCCTCATGGGCCGATTGCATCCGCCGTCTCTGCTTACAAGCGCATCGCGCGTGCGCGACCGCCGGACGTTACTGTTCCGCAGGCTCCTTGAGTCAGCCGTTCGGGCACCATCGGGAGATGCCACCCCAGCTGGTGTTGCTCGCTTTGCACTGCTCGCATTCGATCCCAATGTCAGTTGGCGAGAAGCATCGAAGGATCTCGACCCGGATGCCAGAGACCGTATTGCGCGAGTCATGAATCAATTCGTCAGATGCGATCGACCACCATCCGTCGAGCAAGCCTTCGAGCCGAGGCGTGATTGGGGACGTGAGCATGAGCGCGATCCAGCAGCGGTAGATCCCCTGGCGTCGTTCAGGGATGCACCACTGACTTCGGCGGCGGCATGGGATGCCGCCTATGCCGCCCTGGATTGGGCTAGTCACTCGGAACTGCTGAAACTGGTCGCTGAGTCAAGCGGTGTTCAGCGATCGTTAACTATCGATGCATTCGCCGACGCGACCGCCCCCGGATTCTTCGACATAGTCACCTTTGCTGGCCTATGCGCTAGCGCCGGGCGGTCACCTGCCGTACGAAGCTCTTTGACAAGGCTCGCGCGGGCCTGGGCAAAGCGATTTGCCCTTGAAATCTGCTCACGTCAAGATGACAGATATGTCGACGAAATAACTGCTTCAACCGGCGTCTCGGAGCAAGAAATCACGGAAACCGCGTTGGGTGTACTCGCACTCCGGACTGAAGATCTGGAGTACCGGGATTGCTTCACGATCTCCGCTCGCCTCGCGCGGAAACTACCTCCCCCTGGAGTCACGGACGTGTTCGACTCACTCTCTGCGCTCTTCGATGATCTTGCCCCGCCCGAAACCTCGGCTGACGGAGCCGTATCAGATCTCGCGCTGGCGCCGCCTGAGCCGGGCTCTGGCATCGGTGGATTCATCTGGGCTGCACTGGGGGACACAGAGATGCGTACACGGTGGCAAGCAGCCCACGCGGTCCTGCTTCTGGTTGAACTCGACTGCAGCGCTGAGTTGGAGGCCTTGCTTAAGTACGCAGTGGGCTCGTCGCCGGTTGATCCGTTCGTTGACGCGCGATTCACCTTCTACGAACTCCATGCGCGAATGTGGCTGCTAATTGCACTTTCTCGGGCCGCTTCTGAGGAATCTGCCGCATGTCTCGGATCCTTCGTGCCTTGGCTAGTGGATATCACTCTCAATACTGAGCATGCGACCAATCAGTACCTCGCGCAGCGAACACTTCAGAGTCTCGTTGATGCGGGCCATGTCGGAAATTCTGCGGAAATCACGGCCGCTATTCAGAGGCGATTGCTTGCGGAGTGGATCGAGGTGGATTACAACGATCGAGACAATCGCGTTCCGCTAGAGCCAATCACAACCGACACAGCTGCGCGCCGCTTCTTCTTCGAGTTCGAAAACTACTGGTGCGATGACCTCGCTAGGGCATTCGCAACAACTGAAGCGGACATTGCAAACCGCACGCGCGTCGCACTGACGCTAGTCGGGGGACACGATGCCTCTGCCCGACAGAACGACCCCAGACGGGCAAGAGGAGTTTACGAAGACAGCTCGACATACGTTGACCACGGAACATGGCCGAAACAAGACGACCTCGACTTTTACTACACGATCCATGGCGTACTCACCGTTGGCGCCCAATTGGCCCAGCATGCGATTGCATCAAAGGAACCGGAATCACGCCTCGATGACTACATGGAGTGGCTCGGTCGGTACCTTCCATCGCGAGAAGATGGGAGGTGGCTCTCAGATCGACGGGACCCGTCGCCCGCCCTTAGATTCGACTTGGATGGTCTCGGATCGAGCGATCATTGGCCGTGGTCGATCAGAAGAACGGACTTTGAAGTTGCGGTCGCACAAGATCCCGAGTGGCTGACAGTTCACGAGTACTCAAGCGTTGAGATGGTGGACAGGTCAGAGACCACAACTGTGGCGAGCTCACTAGTTCGACCGGCAACCGCGCACTCGCTTTTGTCAGCGATGCAAACCGCGCCGCACCCGGAGTACTTCAAGATCCCGCACTATGGGGACCACGAACGAATCGAACTTCCACCATTTGACCTCTTACCTTGGTTGAATTCCAGACAGGACTATGGCGGACTCGACGAAAGGGATGAGCGTGCTGGAGATATAAGGTTCCCGCCGCCACGACCGTCCGTCCCGATTGTCGACCGATTCGATCTCTGCCACGACAAGGATCAGAGAGCCTGGACTTGTGATGGCCTGCCGGCCTTTCGCTCTCTGACGTGGTCAAACCTTTACTCGCGTAGTCGTAATCGCGAGTTCGGACAGTCCGGGAGCCGCCTGCAGGTGCATCGCAGCTTCCTGTCCACACTCTGTGCTGAACTGGACCGGTCGCTGATCCTGCGAGCGACTTTACAGAGAAGTCAACATGCAGATGAATCAGAACGAATGATTCACGATCACGAGTATTACGACATCCACCGCCCATCCACGAGAATCTTCGTCATTGATCAAGAGGGGCATTGGCTTGAGCACTGAACGCGCCCTAGACCTCGGACGGCTCCTCTCGAAAGACTTGGAGTCGACTGAGCCCACGCGTCGCTGGATGTCCTTCTACCTTGGGGAGCTCGTTGCGGCCGCCGAAGGTCAAGACGCATCGGTTGAGCAACAGCAGGACATTGTCGAATTCATTCTCCGTCTCTGGAGCTATCGATACACGTTTCCAGTTGCCGGCCCACTCAGTGAATATTCGAACGTGCTAGCCGCACTACAACGACTCGCTGACGATCACCCATGGCGATTTGCGCGACTATCACTGTCGGACGACATGAGCCAGGATCCGGAAGCGTTGCCGATGATCATGCTCGCTCTGGAGCTCGAAAATGCTTGCCGCGAAGCCGTGATAAGTCTGCTTGCAGTGGCCTCGCGACGCGCGTCAGCAACCGGAGATGCCTGGCTGCAAGCCGTCGACGGCCTAGTCGAGAGCATGGAAGGTGAGATGACTCGGCGACTTGAACAGCTACTCCGGTCTGCTGAGTTGCGGCAGATGTCCTTCGGAGTTGGCTTCGATGCTGACGATGACGATGACGATGACGATGACGATGACGAGCCTGCACAGCCCACCCAAGGCCTCGGATTCATGAGCGCCCGGCTTCGGCACGTCGCGCAAGAACTGATTGACGCCGCCGACCTACTTGACTCCGAGAATCTGGGGGATGTTGGCGGACTGCGCTTGGATGGTCATTCGTCTTAGTGGCATCGAATGTTGGCAATTCTCTACTACAACGCCAGAGCTCGCAGTAACGATGTCGTTTGGCGAACCGTTGTTATCGTTGTTTATGGACTATGGGGGTGCAGGCTTGCTCTCCCGGGGGAGTGCAGAAGGGGGTGCAGAAGTGTGGTTTCGTGAGGGGATCCTGCCGTGCACCCAACCCAACAGTCGCGCCCTAGAAATGTCTCCCCGCTACTATTTGAGGATTCAACTAAATGAATCTTCTACACGACAAGGTCCCTGAGAGATCAGGGGCCTTTCGTCGTTCCCGGAGGTGCGCGCATCGATTCTGGCATTGGGCAAGGGTGAAGGCTCACATCAAGTCAACGGTGTGAGCACGCTCAGTACCTCGCAAGTTAAGCCGGAACTCACCTGCGCCACAAAATACGGCAACTAGATCGACAGCGGTCCCTCCGTCTTGAACAAGAGCGGGTCGACTGGCGCTGGGTCCAAGACTGCCTGTAGTTGCGGTGAGTCGCCTCGTGCCTGCTGAGCGGCCGGGGCGCTAAAGCCGGTCGCTTGTCCATCGAAGCCACAGGAATCCCGTTCAGTGCGGCGTTTCCTGAATGTTCGACCGCGAGCCTCTAAGGGTGAAGAGTCTTTCCACAGACCTGTGTGTGGGTATAGAATTCACGAAAACGTGAGGGGTGTGATGGCGAGGCCACGCAGGGAGACGGATGCGCTGCTGCGTTCACTTCCGGCCGCGTTCACCCGCCAACAGGCGCTGGCCTCCGGGATGTCTGCAGCGCTCCTGGATCGGTTGACGACCGAGGGCGACTTGGAACGCTTCGCACACGGGCTCTACGTCAATGAGCGCGACGGACTGATTGATCAGGATTTGGCCGAGGCTCGACTGCGTTCGCCTCTGGCGACCATCTGTCTGACGTCGGCCCTGGTCAGACACGGGCTGATTGACGAGATCCCGACTCGCATAGACCTTGCGGTCCCGCGTGGTTCGCACCTGCCGGCTTTGCGAGCTCCCGTCGCCTGGCATAAGTACGAGCCCGACGCGTTCGACATTGGCCGCCAGCGCGAGAAGGTAGCTCGCGGCCTGGAGATCGGTATCTATGACGCCGAACGCTCAATCGTGGACGCGTTCAACCCCAGGCTCGAGTTACCGCGCGCGCAGGCCATCGAGGCATTGCGTGCTTGGCTGCGCCGCAAAGGCGCACAGCCCTCGTCGCTACTGCGCATCGCGCAGCACTGGCCGCACGCGCGCGCCGGACTGCTCGAAGTGCTGCAGGTGCTGCTGTGAAAGTCAGCCGCAGTCAACCCGGTGGCGAGCAGTACCTCGCACTGCAGGCGATCGCTCGCGCTACCGGCCAGGGTTTCGAACCGCTCGCGGTCCTCTACGCGCTGGAAGGTTTCCTGCGCCGGCTCGCCGCCTCCGATGGTCACGATGCATTCGTGCTTAAGGGCGGCGTCCTGCTGGCCGCGTTCGACGCCCGTCGACCCACTCGCGACGCGGACCTTCTGGCTCTCGAACTACAAAACGACCAAGTGATTATTGAGGCGAAGGTCGCCAGCATCGCGGGCATCGACGTCCACGATGGCCTCGTGCTGGACGTCGCGTCGGTGACGTCCGAGGTCATCCGAGACGAAGACGAATACTCCGGCATCCGCGTCAAACTCACCTTCGCCCTTGCAACCATGCAGGCGCGCATCGGCATCGACGTCAACGTCGGCGATCCTGTTTACCCCGCTCCGCAGCGCATCACGGTGCCCGGTTTGCTTGCCCAAGACGTGACCATGCGCGGCTATCCGATGGCAGCTGTGATTGCCGAGAAAGCTGTCACGGCGATGCAACGCGGTGCAGCGAACACCCGATGGCGCGATTGGGGCGACATACTCACACTGTCCGCGCGCCACGCATTTGACTCCGTCGAATTGGCGCAGGCGTTGCACTCGGTCGCTATACATCGCAGCGCCGAAGTCGTTGCGATCTCCACTTTGCTGCCCGACTATGCGGCAGTAGCGCAGGCCCGGTGGGCGGCCTGGCGCCGACGTCCAGACGTAGTTGAAGGGCTACCCGAATCCTTCGACGATGTGCTTCGAGCGGTGTCCCAGTTCATCGATCCAGTGATCGGAGATCTTCCGCTCCGATCGATCTGGGACCCTCTTACGAGGATGTGGATGCGATGACCCGTTGCTCGAAAGTGTGCGGGGAGGGGGCAGGCTTGCACCATCAGGGGAGTGCAGAAGGGGGTGCAGAAGGGGCTGTTTGTGAGGGTAACTTGCAGTGCATGCAACCCAAAGATCGTGCATCCTCAGTGCCTCCCCGCTACGATTGTGCAACTGACGTAGTTCGCTTACGTCGATGCTTGGGTTTTTTGCTGGAGGCGTTCGTAGGGTGTTTGTCCTGCGAGGCCGCCGTGCGGGCGATGGTAGTTGTAGTAGTCCTCCCATTCT
>Ga0172380_10004094_pt1 | contig 19177 bp, 16 predicted proteins | sample Leawe162metaG_FD_119747 | JGI IMG/M metagenome (GOLD analysis project Ga0172380, IMG submission 119747) | Leachate microbial communities from a municipal landfill in Southern Ontario, Canada - Leachate well 162 metaG | ecosystem: Engineered > Solid waste > Landfill > Unclassified | place... | reverse complement strand
TTGGTCTCGCCGATGGCAACCAGGTTCCAGCCCGCGGTCAAGCCGGACTGGACTGTGGCTGCGCTTACCGCAGAGCCATTGGGTAGCAGCAGGGAAAATGCCGACTTGGCATTCACCCAGAAGCCCTCACCGCCGTTGATTGTGGTCAAGACGTCATAAGACTTGCTCGCGGCATAGTCGCTCAGCGCTTTGCTGGTGGTGTACGAAGGCGAGTAAAACGCCCACTTGCTACTTGCCGCCACCCATTTCCAGACAGAGGTCACTTTGCCGGTATCGGCGAGCAGGGGGGTGACATCCAGTGAAGAACCGGTGCCGTTGCCCAGGAGGTTCCAGCCTTGCCGCAGATTGATTCTGGCGGGCGTGGTCGGCGCAAACTGGGCCAGGGCATTGGTGACATTGGTACTGTTGGTCATGAAGCCGCCATGACCGCCGTTCGGGTCGTCGATCAGCAGCTTGACCGTGGCGCCGTATTGGGTAACCCAGTCTTTTGCGGCGGTCATCGCCGGGCAGCCATTGATAGTCGGATCGGGATCCTGTTCGCCGCAATACATGACCCACTGCATGCCGCTGAATGGTTTCAAGCCATAGGTGCCGGCGACGATTTGCATGTTGGGCGGAAAATTTGCGGTAGCGCCTCCCGCGTTGGATAGCGTCATGGCAAAGAAGCGATTGCCTGAGGAGGCGTCGAGCGCCGTCATCGCGTAGGAATTTGCAGAGCCGCGCGAATAGCCATGGAAAAGAACGGCACCAGGTTGCACCCCTTTCGATGTCAGCAGGCTGGCGATGATGGGATACATTTCATCCGGCTGATAGTAGTCGGCCGTGGTCTCCCCGCCACCGAACCACCATTGCAGCGCGAGGATGGCATAACCTCTGGCTTGGGCATAGGGCTGCCACAGATAAAACTCGTCGGTGGCGTAACTGCCATGGCCGTGCAAGGTGACAATGACTGCGGTTGGCGTGCTGGTGGTGGGTTGCCACCAGATGGTGAAGGCCTTGTTGTCGCTGGTGTTGCTGATTTCGGCATTATTGCTGAGCGCGAATTGATAGCGCGGGGGATCATCAGCCTGGGCCTGACTCAGTAGGCTGGTGGAATCGGCATGGCTGGCCAGCGACCAGAATGCGATGATTGCGAAAATGAAAGTCTGAACAATGCGATTCATCTTGCGTCTCCCCCCGGCGCTATGAATTGTTGCCTTTCATCATACGGAACAAGCCTGAAATTTCAATTTGCCCGCGCCTTGCCGATACTGACACCGAGTTCCTCTCGCACCCAGTATTGCAACGCTTGGTCCACTTCGGCATCGCTGACAAGCGTGCGCAGGTTCAGCTCAGGTCCATACTTTTCCTTGGGTTTGGGTACGGCTGTCATCATCGACTTAAGCATGTCGGTGCGCAACAGCAGATTGCGTACGCCATATCTGGCCAGTAGCCAGCAGGTTTTTTCCGGATCGAAACTGCCGCGGTAGCTGAGGATGGGCTGACCGAGGCTCCAGGTGGGGAGCAGGGCGCCGAACAAGCCGGCGGATGTGTCCCACGCGATCGGTGACCAGAACATGTCGCCGCTTTTCGGAAAGGCATCGTGATCGTCGACAAAGCCGGGCAGGCTGTCGAGCAGGGCATTTTGCGCCAGTAGCACGCCATCGGGATTGCCGGCAGTGCACTTGTCATGGATAAGCAGCGCAGGCGCAGCGGCCGCCACGGCGAGCGGCGAATATCGTGGCGATGCGTATTCGAGTAACCGATCCCAGTCATGCACGCCATTTTCCAGGGCGCCGCCGACACCGATGATGTGGCGCAACTGCGGCAAGCCTTCGCGCAGCGCCCACAGTTGCGGCAGCGTGGCGTTGTCGACCAGCGCAATGCGCGCTTCAGCCCCGGCGAGTCGTTGCGCCAGGTCCGCCTGACTGAGTTGCGGCGAGAGCGGCACGGCAATGGCGCCCATCTGGTAGCAGGCGATATGCGCGATGCCGGTTTCCGGCCGCTGCGGCAGGATGATTGCAATGCGCTCACCGCGCAGCGTGCCGAGAGCGCCGAACGCGTTCGACAGGCGATTCGCAGTGCGCTGAATGTCCCAGAAGCTGTAGGCTTGCGTCAGTCCGCTCTCATCCTCGTAGTACAGGGCGAAGCGGGCGCGCTCGGCGGTCCAGCGTCGGCAACATTCGTGCGCCAGGTTGTACTGCGCCGGCGCCTCCCGGGACTGGCCCGTCTCCGGTTGGGAATGACTTCCGGTCCTGCTGTCGAGTTTCACCGTCGCTCCTGAAAGTTCAACCGCCATGAAAGCGCTCTGCGATCACGTCGAAATAGTCTTTGTCTGCTTCGAAGGATAAACCGAGTTCTGCCATCACCGGTCCGGATAGCCAGGCCCAGGCCGGATCGCCGGTGTCGACCAGGACATGATAGAAATGGATGGCCAGTTGCAGGATGGCGACCAGGGTGATGACCGCGCCGGCTTCATCCGGCGGCAGCTCATGATGGTGGCGGATGGCGCTGCAGATGAAGTCGGGCAGCTTCCAGTGCCGTGCCACGAGGTAGCCGACGACGCCATGGTCGACATTGAAGCGCGCGTCCTCTTCGGCCAGGTCCGGTCCGCAGCAGGATTTTTCCAGGTGCATGGCCCGGCAATAGTCCGGAAAGCGCTGCATCAGCAGCGGCACCCCGCATTCATGAAAGATTCCAGCCAGATAAGCCTGATCGGGAAAGACGTTGCAGACCGAAACGCGATCGGCGGCAATCAGCGCGGCAAGCTGCGCCACTTCCTGCGAGCGGGTCCAGAAAGCCTCGAAAGCCTCACGGGTATGGTCCGCGATGCTCGTGGTCAGGGCTACGGCGCGCACCAGATTGACGGTTTGCTGCACGCCGATGACCATCAGCACTTTGTCGAGCGACGTGAGATTCTTGCCCCGCCCGAATACCGACGAGCGGACCGCCTTGAACAGCATCGCGGCGATGCCGGGATCGCGCGAGATGATATGCGACAGGGCGCGCACATCGTAATCGCCGGAGGCCAGCAACGCGTCAAGCTCGATCAGCACCTTCGGCTGAGGCGGGATCCTGACGCCATGGTCAACCAGTGCCTTAAGTGCTTTTTCTTCGTCGATCTGCATGTCGTGGGTCAGCTTAGTCGTTCGTCGATGATTTCGATCCAGTGGCGCACCGGCAACCGGGTTCCTGATTGTAGATGAGCCAGGCAACCGATATTGGCCGTGGCAATGTCAAGAGGTTGTCCGGCTGTCAATGTCGCGAGCTTGTTGTGCAGCAGTTGTTGGGCAATTTCAGGCTGGAGCACCGAATAGGCGCCACCCGAACCGCAACACAAATGTGCGTCGGCGACTGGCGTCAGGGCAAAGCCGGCGGCGCTCAGGAATTCCTCTACCATCCCGCGAATTTGCAGGCCGTGCTGCAAGGAACATGGCACATGGAAAGCCAGCTTGCGTCCGGGTGCAGGCATCGGCCGGGCGGAGAGCAGTGCCAGCAGCTGGTTTTTTTCGGCTGCCAGAATTTCGCTGACGTCCTTGCTCAAGCTGGCCACGCGTGCTGCCTTGGCGGCGTAGGCAGGATCGTCCTGCAGCAGGTAGCCATAATCGCGCACCTGTGTGGCGCATCCTGAAGCAGTGATCAGGATGGCTTCGGCACCCGCTTCGAGCAGCGGCCACCAGGCATCGATGTTGCGGCGCGCGACGTTCCTGGCTTGTGCCAGTCCATCCAGATGCTGCGGCAGGGCGCCACAGCAGCCCGCCCGCTCTGCTTCCTCCAGTTGAATGCCAAGGCGGTGCAGGACGCGTGCCGCCGCCGCATTGATGCTTGGCGCCATGGTTTGTTGCACGCAACCGGCCAGCGCGATCATGCTGCGTGTCTTGGGTGTCTGCGGACGCTCGCCGGGTGCGCGATAGGCCAGCACTTTGTTCTTGAGCGTTGCCGGCAACAGCGGACGCAGCAGCTGGGCCAGGCGATAGGCAGGCAGAAACAGCCATCGCAGCGGCAGCAGCCGGCGCAATGCGAAACGTTTCAGCTGGTCCATTGGACGACGCGCTACGCGTTGCTCCAGCACGCTGCGGCCCACGTCGAGCAGGCGCAGGTAGCGTACGCCGGAAGGGCAGGTCGTTTCGCAGGAGCGGCAGCCGATGCAACGGTCGAGGTGTAATTGGGTTTTCTCGCTGACTGTGCCGCCTTCGAGCATCTGCTTGATCAGGTAGATGCGACCGCGCGGCCCGTCGAGCTCATCGCCGAACAACTGATAGGTCGGGCAAGTCGCCGTGCAGAAGCCGCAATGCACGCACTTGCGCAAAATGCTCTCAGCCTCTTGGCCGGCAAGGGTGACCTGGATGGACGGGGTGAGATGCGTCTCCATCAGAGGTACATCCGGCCCGGATTGAACAGGCCATGCGGATCGAAGCAGTGCTTGATCCTGCGCTGCAGTGCCAGCATGTGGTGAGGCAAGGGGTGGAATACGCCCGCCTCCTGCTTGAGGTCCTCGCTGGCGCGGAACAAGGTGGCGTGGCCGCCCGCCTGTGCCGCGGCATTGCGGATCGACTCCGCAGCAGCGCCCGAACTGAGCCAGCGCAGGCTGCCGCCCCATTCGATGAGTTGCTCGCCATGCAGATCCAGCGGCGGCGCCACCGAAGGCACGGACAAGCGCCAGAGCGGAAGTTCGCCGGCGAAGAAATCGGTTTGCTGCTCGCGCCAGGCCATCCAGCAGGCCGCCCCCGCCTCGGCGTCCAGGGTTTCGCCGCCGAGTTGCTGGCGCGCCGCGTCGACCGCGGCACGGGCGCCTGACAGTCGAACGACAAGCTCGTCGGCCACCCAGCAGCTCGCCGAAATCGGCAGGGGTTTTCCGGCCCAGCGGTTGAGTGTCTCTATCGCCTTGTGTTGCGGCATCTCGAAACGCAAGCTGAGTTCGCTGCGCGGTTTGGGCAGGACCTTGAGCGAGATATCCAGAAACAGTCCGAGCGTGCCGAGGCTGCCCGCCATGAGCCGCGAGACATCGAAGCCGGCGACGTTCTTCATCACCTGACCGCCGAAATTCAGCATGCGTCCCACCCCGTCGATCAGACGCAGGCCGAGCACGAAATCGCGCACCGCGCCGGCGGATGCACGGCGCGGCCCGGAGAGGCCGGCGGCAATGCAGCCGCCCAGCGTGGCGTTGTTTGACTCTTTGCCAAAATGCGGTGGTTCGAAACCCAGCATCTGCCCTGCGGCAGCGAGCGCCGCCTCAATCTCCTTGAGTGATGTGCCGCTGCGCGCCGTGATCACCAGTTCGCTCGGCTCATAAGCGATGATGCCGCAATGGCCGCGCGTATCGAGGATTTCCCCGGCCAGTGCCTGACCGTAGAAATCCTTGCTGCCGCCGCCGCGCCAGCGCAGCGCCTGCCCGCTTGCCGCGGCGGAGCGGATGCGCTCGATCCACTGCTGCGTGCGATCGTCCATCAGAAGCGCTCCAGTTCGGGGAAGGGCAATGCGCCGTGATGCACGTGCATGCCGCCGAGCTCGGCGCAGCGATGCAGGGTGGGCACTGCCTTGCCCGGATTGAGCAATCCCTGCGGATCGAAGGCGGCTTTGAGGCGGTGGAAGAGTTCCAGTTCGTCGGCGGAAAACTGCACGCACATCGCGCCGATTTTCTCGTAGCCGACGCCGTGTTCGCCGGTGATGGTGCCGCCCAGCCTGACCGAGAGTTCGAGAATTTCGGCGCCGAAGGCCTCGGTGCGCTGCAGTTCGCCGGCGATGGCGGCGTCATACATGATGAGCGGATGCAGGTTGCCGTCGCCGGCATGGAAGACGTTGGCGCAACGCAACTGGTATTTCTTTTCCATCGCCGCGATGGCCTTGAGCATCTCGGCCAGGCGCTTCTTCGGGATGGTGCCGTCCATGCAGTAGTAATCGGGTGAGATGCGGCCGACCGCGGGGAATGCGGCCTTGCGCCCGGCCCAGAACTTGAGCCGCTCGGCTTCCGACGTCGACACGCGCAGGCTACTTGCGCCGCAGCGGTCCAGCACCGCGCGCATGGCGCCGATTTCCTCGGCGACTTCTTCCGCCGTGCCATCCGATTCGCACAGCAGGATGGCTTCCGCCTCCAGGTCGTAACCGGCATGCACATAGGGTTCGACGGCTGCGGTGGCCTGCTTGTCCATCATTTCCAGACCGGCGGGAATGATGCCGGCGGCGATGATCGCAGCAACCGCGTCGGCGGCCGTTTCAACCGTGCGGAAGGAGGCCAGGATCAGCTGTGCCAGTTCCGGTTTGGGCGTCAGCTTGACGCTGACTTCGGTGACCACCGCCAGCAGGCCCTCGGAGCCGATGGCCAGGGCCAGCAGGTCGAGTCCCGCTGCATCCAGTGCATGGTTGCCCAGCTCGATGATTTCGCCGCCGATAGTCACGATGCGGGCCCGCAGGACATTGTGCACCGTCAGGCCATATTTCAGGCAGTGCAGGCCGCCGGCATTCTCGGCAACATTGCCGCCAATGCTGCAGGCGATTTGCGAACTTGGGTCAGGGGCGTAATACAGCCCGTGTGCTGCGGCCGCTTCTGAAATGGCCAGGTTCCGGACTCCCGGCTGGACCACGGCAATCCGGGCGACGGGGTCGAGATGAAGAATTTTCTTCATCTTCGCCAGGCTCAGCAGCACACCATGGGGATGGGGCAGGGCGCCACCCGACAGTCCCGTGCCTGCGCCGCGCGCCACCACCGGCACGCCCAGGCGATGACAGGTTTGCAGCACGGCGATCACTTGCGGCTCGTTCTCCGCTAAAACCACCGCCAGCGGCATGCACCGGTAGGCGGACAAGGCATCGCATTCGTAGGCTTTGAGTTCCTCGGGTGCGCTGAGCAGCGCATGCTGCGGCAGCACGCAGGCCAGTTCGGCCAAGAGTGCGGCACGGTCGACATCGCTGAAATCCTGTTCCTGTGCGGCTTGATGCTGGCGTTGCTTGGTCATGATTGTCCGGTGTGATCGGAGGGCGAACTGGCGACGTTAACGCGGCCGAGTCAGCAAATGCATGATTGTCTGCGAGCCGGGCCTGCGCGTCCAGCCCTTGCTGTTCGGCCAGAGGGCTCTCCTGATCGAGCGGCTATAATCCGGGCTTCATCAGCTGCAACGCAGGGCCGGATTATTTACGGATAGGTTCTAAGCCATGGGACACCGACTCACTAAAATTTACACGCGCACCGGCGACGCTGGCGATACCGGTTTGGGTGATGGGACCCGCGCCGGCAAGGAAAGTTTGCGCATCAGTGCACTCGGCGACATCGATGAAACCAACTCGCTGCTCGGCGTCCTGCTCTGTGAGGAATTACCCGCGGATGTGCGTGATTTGCTGACCGGCATCCAGCACGATTTGTTTGACTTGGGCGGCGAACTCTCGATCCCGGGCGCGACACTGCTTGGTGCCGGCCAGCCGGCGCGTCTCGAGGCCTTGATCGACCATTACAACGCAAACCTGGCGCCGCTCAAGGAGTTCATTCTGCCGGGCGGCAGCCGAGCTGCGGCGCTGACACATCTGGTGCGCAGCGTCTGCCGGCGTGCCGAACGCAGTATGGTGGCCCTGGCGCAGCATGAAGTCATCTCGGAAACTGGCCGGCAATACATCAACCGGCTTTCCGATCTGCTCTTTGTGCTTGGCCGCCACCTCAATCACAGTGCCGGGTGCGGTGATGTGATGTGGAAAAAAGGCAAGAACGCCTGAAGCAGCGGCAGGCTTACTTTCCTTGTGCGGCTGTGCGTACGCAGCTGTCCATGCAGGCCAGGCGGCCATCCCAGGATTTCAGTTTGACGAAACAGTCGTTGACTGCGGCAGCATTGCTGCAGGTGGGGAGAAGGCTCTGATAGTTGGCCAGGCAGGACTGCTGGGTAAACGTCGCCTGGCGCGATGCCGGAACAAGCGAAACCAGGCGTTCACAAATGGCCTTGTAATCCACGGCGTTGGAACCTGATCCCGTTTCGGCCGGCCCCGGTTTTGCTGTCGGTTCGGTTTTTGAGCACGCGACAGATATCGCGATCACCAATAAAATCAAGGTCAAGCGTTTCATTTGTATGCCGGAAATAAGGAAACTAAAAGGGAAAGTACAAGAGAAAATACAAAGGGAAGCTACAAGGAAAACCGCAGGAATACCGGACTGTTCGGCACAAGGCGGCGATTCGAGAACGCCGCCCTTATGCCAAGGATGACTTGCTCAGGAGCCTTGCTCGTCTTTCTTCTGCAGCAGGACAAAGCCAATTCCAATTGCCGATGCGACCAGCAGTACCACTGCGACGGCAAAAATCGGATCGGTGCCGGGGATCACTTCAGAGATAAACCGTCCTAGACTTCCGTAAATACCCATGATGCTTTCCTTTCTTTCAAGTTTGATGCTACCGAAGGAATTATGGCACCAGGAGGGGAAAAGTCAAGAAATATTGTTGCTATGCACCATCGGTGTTATTGGGGGATTTTATAACCCTTGATCAGCGGAATATAACCTTACTGAACATGGTAATTGTGAGATTTACCCGATTTTCGAGGGTGCTGAAAAGTATTATGCCAGATACGTATTTGTTGCATTGCAATCGGTGATCTGAACTAGGCTAGCTTGCCCATGCCGTTGTACATTTTCATCGCCTTCGCTGTTTTGGCCTGGACACGAGCTATGTTGGCCTTGTTGGCATCGGCGTTGTGGATGTCCTTGGCGGTATTTCGCTTGTTTTCGTCGACATTCTTGACCGCGGTGGCGGTATTGGCCTTTTCGGCGATGCCGTTGGTTTCCTTGATCCGGTTGTTCACGTCCCGGGTAAAAGCGGCAAGAGTTTTCCGGTCCTGGAGATCCTTGGCAATCCGGTTCTGTTCGGCGAGGGCGCGTTCGGTTTCGTCCGCCTTCGCCTTCCTGTGGCTATCGTCAGCTTCCTTGACCTGCTTGATGGTCAGGTCGCGCTGCCGTGTCGCTTCGGCGACTCTCGCCCGCTTGTCGCTGTCCCGCTGTTGCCGCAGTTGGCGGTCTTCCGCCTTGGCGTCGGCGGCCTGCTTGATTTCCTGGCTGATCGCCTGGCTGTACTTTTCGGCGGCCCGGATGTTGTTGTCGACGCGAACCTCGTTCACGCGGTTGACGTCGCGGGTTTTCTCTTCGCTGAGCTTGATCTGCGCTTCCTGGGAAAAGGAGACACGGTTGGGGTGCTGCTCGTTGTTCCGGTTTTCGGTTTTGGCGGCAGCCTTTTGCTCTGCTTCCCGTCTGCGCTTGGCTTCCTGGTTGAATTCAAACGCGCGGGCAGCTAAGGGTGTATTTGCTTGAACTGGTTCCATATCAACAGAGGATGCTTCGCCTTGATGCCGAGGTCCTTGATGGATGGTGAATTTCCGTAGCTATTCTAACGCCTGATACCACAATAGGCGCAAGCATCGCGCTCTGCAAGGCATTTTGTATCCGGACTGCCGGGGCCTGCGCTTAAGACGCGCTTAAGCTTGCCTCCCTATCCTTGTCGACGCTACAACTTGCACAAGGATAAATTCATGTCGTTTGCTTCACGCGAAAGGATCGCAGTCTTCGATGGCCTGCTGCGCCTGATTCATGCCTGGAATGCGCTGGCCATCGTGGCGCTGGTCGCGACCGGCCTGATCGCCGAAGAGTACAAGCACAGCGCCACCGGCGCCGATTTGTGGCGCCTGCATATCCAGTTCGGTTATGCCCTGATCGGCGGCATCGTCGCCCGCCTGGTCTGGGGTTTGATCGGACCCACCAGCGCACGCTGGTCCGACCTGTGGCATCCGCAGGCCTGGCTGGCTTTCCTCCAGGCCTTGCCGCGCATCGCCTTGCCGCAGCCGCGGCGCGGCCATGACACGCTGGCCAGCGGGGTGTTCATTGCCCTTTATCTGGTGCTGTTCGGCATGGCGTTCACCGGGCTGGCGCTGGCGGCCATCAAGCACAACATGGGACCGCTGACACCTTGGCTAGGTGACAGTATCTGGCTCAAGCACCTGTTCAAGGAGCCCCACGAATTCATGTACGGCCTGGTGGCCGGCTTCATCGGTCTGCATCTCGCCGCGCTGCTGTGGCACCAACGCTTCGGCAAGGCGCCTGTCGCACAGGCCATGCTGACCGGCAACCAATACTTAACTACTGGGGAAAACCATGCATAGACTTATCGGATCGATCGCATTGGCCACAGGCCTGGGCCTTGCCGGTGCCGCCTGGTCCGCACCGACGCAGGACATCCTGCGCGGCTACGAGAATGAGGCGCGTCAGGCCAATGCCGGCTTCAAGCCCAACGCCGCACGCGGTGAGGCATTCTTCCGCAGCGAGCACGCCAGCATCAAAGGCGACGGCAATAAGCTGAGTTGCGCCGGCTGCCATACCAGCGATCCTCGCCAGTCCGGCATGACGCGTGCCCACAAGCGCATCGAACCCTTGGCGCCGGCGGCCAATCCGGCACGTTTCAGCGATGCGGCCAAGGTCGAGAAATGGTTCGGCAGGAATTGCCAGGACGTCCTCGAACGTGCCTGCACGGCCGCCGAGAAGGCGGATCTCATTCAATGGTTGTCAACTGTCCGATAAAGAGGAATTCATGACTGACAAGACAAATACACTTCTCGGGAAGCGTCGCCTGCTGCAAATATTCACCCTGACCATTGCCGTTGGTATTTCCGGTGCACTGTTCGCCGATGACGATGACCGCGAACGGAATCTTCCGTCCGCCGACAACGCCAAATGGCGCAGCGAGTGCGCCAGCTGCCATGTGCTCTATCATCCGGCGCTATTGCCGGAGCGCTCCTGGCGCAAAATGATGAGCGGCCTCGAGCGTCATTTCGGCGACAACGCCAAGCTCGACCCGACGACACAAAAGGAAATCACCGAATTTCTTGCGGCCAACGCGGCAGATCGCAGCAGCAGCCGACGTGCCCAGAAAATCGCCAAGAGCATACCCGCCACACAGACCCCGCTCAGGGTCAGCGAAACCGTCTATTTCACGCACAAGCACAATGAAATCCGCGCCGAGATCTGGCAGCGCAAGGCGGTCGGCAGCAAAGCCAATTGCGCCGCCTGCCACAGTGAAGCCGACAAGGGCAATTTCGACGAGCACATGGTTCGCATCCCGAAGTAGCGGCGATGCGCTTAAAATGAATCCATATCAACCCACCATAGAGGTAACCAAGATGATTCTCAAGATGAACACTCCCCGAGGATTGTTGCGAGCCGTTGCGCTGGTTTTGGCGTTGGGCTTTTCTGGCAGTTTGCTGGCGAGCGAGGGCGAGAAAAGCGTGATTCTGCCCGCCGTCGATAATGCCAAGTGGCATGCCGAATGCAGCGGCTGCCATGCACTGTTTCACCCGGCGTTGCTGCCCGAGCGTTCCTGGCAGAAGCTGATGGGCGGACTGGATCAGCACTTCGGCAAGAGCCTCAAGCTGGATGCGGCCGTGCAAAAGGAAATAACCGGCTTTCTGACCTCGCATGCGGCCGAGCACAGCAAGAACGCCCGGGCGAGAAATATCGCCAAGTCCACCAAGGCCGGAGAGACGCCGATCCGCATCACCGAGACCCCCTTCTTCATTCTGCACCATAACGAGATTGCCGCAGAGGCCTGGCAGCGCAAGGCGGTCGGCAGCAAGATCAATTGCGTGGCCTGTCATCCTGGTGCCGACAAGAACAACTTCGACGAGAAAGCTGCCCGCGTCCCTAACTGATTCATTGGGATGTCGCAGAGTCAGAATGATGGCCTGACCGGGAACCCCCAGCCTGGCCTGGGGGATACCTTCGCTTCGCGTGTGGCCCGCAATTTCTTCACGCACAGCGGCCATGTGCCGCTGACCTTGCTGATTCTCGAACTGCTGCTGGCGCCGAGTGCCAAAGGTTATTTCATCGAGCCCGATCCCTACCTGTTGCTGTTCGCCGGGATCGGTCAGGCACTCGCGTTCGGCCGGGCCGAACAGCGTGCCTGGCGGCTGGCCTATCTATGCAACCTGGTGGGCCCGCTGCTCTATTCGCTGACCGAAGCCGGCCTCGAGGGATTCCAATTCTTTTCCCAGTGGCACCACCAAGCCTACTGGAGCTATGCCTTGCTGTTCACGCTGCTGCAGGGCTGGCAAGCCTCGGCTGGGCGCATCCTGGCGCCACTGGTGATCGTCGAGAACCTGCTGCGCGCCAGTATCCCGTTGATCATGTACGCCTTGTTCGAAATGCTGTCGTCGCAGGACAAATATACCTGGGCCAACATTTTCGACGACGCTGCACACCGCTTCCTGACCATCGTGCTGTTACTGATCGGTGCCCTGCTCGGTTTCGCCGATCTCAACCTGCGCCGTTCGTTTTCCCTTATTCGCGAATTGACCTCGCGTCTGCGCACCTACTCGGAATGGTCGCTGGGCAGCGGCATTCTCGAACGTGCCATTGCCGATTCGTCCACCCTCAACCTGCAGCGCGTCGAGCGTGCCGTACTGTTCATGGACTTGCGCGGATTTACCGCCTGGAGCGAGCAGCAGACGCCGGAAACCGTAGTCGGCATGCTCAATGACTATTACCGAGTGGCCGAGAACTGCCTGCTGCCGTACGCGCCGATCAAGCTCAAATATACGGCCGACGAGGTGATGGCGGTGTTCGTTGATGCGCAGACGGCCGCTGCCGCCGGAAAGGCGCTGCTGGCGGCGTTGCCACAGATAGGCCAGCAGAACCTGGGCGCGGGCATCGGCTTGCACCACGGACCGGTCGTGGAAGGCGTGCTGGGTGGCAAGACCGTCAAGGCTTTCGATTTCATTGGCGACACCGTCAATACCGCGCAGCGGATTTGCGATGCCGCCAGTGCCGGCGAACTGTTGGTGTCGGTCAAAACCGCAGAGACAGTGGGTGCGCCCTTGTCCGGCCGGCGCGAGATTGCCGCGAAAGGCAAGAGCGAGCTGCTGGCGGTGTGCGTGCTGGCGCAGAGCGAAAAGTGAGTCAGCATGCGCGTGCTGTTGGTTGAAGATGATCCACAACTCGGCGATGGCCTGGCCGCCGGCATGCGCCAATCGGGTTTTGCGGTCGATTGGTTGAAGGATGGGATCAGTGCCGATGCGGCGCTGAAGAGCGAAAACTTCGACCTGATGGTCCTCGATCTCGGACTGCCGCGCCTTTCCGGGATGGACTTGCTGCGTCGTCTGCGCGCCCGCCAGCAGACTCTGCCGGTACTGATCCTCACGGCACGCGATGCGCTTTCCGACAAGGTGGCCGGCCTCGATGCCGGCGCCGACGATTACCTGGTCAAGCCGATCGATCTGGACGAACTTGCGGCCCGCCTGCGCGCGCTAACCCGCCGCAGCGGCGGTCGCGGCGTGCCCAAGCTTTGCCATGGCGATCTGGAAATCGATCCGGCGACGCATCAGATCATGCTGGCGGGACAGCGGGTGGAACTCGGCACGCGTGAATTCGCCATCCTGCAGGCTCTGCTGGAGAACGTCGGGCAAGTCATGACGCGGTCCCAGCTGGAGGCCAGCATCTACGGCTGGAGCGAGGAGCCGGACAGCAATGCGGTCGAAGTGCATATCCATCATCTGCGCCGCAAGCTCGGCGCCGAGCTCATCAAGACGCTGCGCGGCGTGGGTTACCTGATCGAGAAGGCAAAATGAACACAGTATGGTTCTCTTTGCGGCGGCGTCTGCTGCTGCCCATCCTGGGCGGTGTCACGGCGTTGTGGCTGGCCATGATGGTGCTGTCCTACCTCGATGCGCATCATGAGATCGATGAGCTGCTCGATGCCCAGCTGGCTCATATTGCCCAGACCCTGCTGGCGCTGGCCAGCCATGAAGTGCATGAAGGCGACGAAGGCATTGCCGAACTCGGCGATGCGGTGGACAAGCACCAGCACACTCTGCGCTTCCAGGTCTGGGGCAGCGAGGGCAAGCTGTTGCTGCGCACGGCCAATGCCCCGAAAACACCCCTGACGACGCTTGAAGGGTTTTCCGATGCCTCGAACCAGGAAGGGCAATGGCGGATTTTCAGCCTGTGGGACAAGGACCGCAGCGTTCAGGTCCAGGTTGGCGAAGACATGGAAGACCGTGACGAATTGACCGTCCAGATCGCCTGGAAGCTGCTGCTGCCGGGTTTGTTCGGCCTGCCTTTGCTGGGTGGATGGGTGTGGCTGGCGACACGCCGCGGGCTGGCGCCGCTTGACGCGCTGGCCGCACAGATTAACAACCGGGACCCTGCCCATCTGGATTCGCTGGTTCCCGTCAGTGCGCCGACCGAAATCAAACCCATGCTGCAGGCTTTGAACGGGCTCTTTGCCCGGGTCAAGCAAACCCTGAGCAATGAACGTCGCTTTACCGCTGACGCGGCCCATGAGCTGCGCACGCCCCTTGCTGCACTGGCCGCTCAGGCACAGGTGGCGCAGCGTTCCGGCGACGACGCGGAGCGCCAACATGCTCTTGAACAGGTGCGCGTCGGGGTCGAGCGCGCCTCGCATCTGGTCAGCCAGTTGCTCACCCTGGCCCGGCTCGATCCGCAGCAACCGCTCAGCGATGGCCAACCCGTCCAGCTCAAATCGCTCGCCGAAGAAGTCTGTGCCGTGCATGGCGCTGCCGCGCTGGACAAGCAGATTACGCTGGAACTGGATGCCGTCGCTGCCGCGGTCAGGGGCAATGCGACCATGTTGCAGATCCTGTTGCGCAACCTGATCGACAATGCCATCCGCTATACGCCGCGTGGCGGGCACGTGCGGGTCAGGCTGAGCGCGACAGCGTCGAGTGTCGAATTACGCGTGAGCGACAGCGGCCCAGGCATACCCGCTGCAGAGCGCGACGCCGTGTTCCAGCGCTTCCACCGTGGGGCAGCCGGACAGGATCAGGTCGGCAGCGGTCTCGGGCTTTCCATCGTCCAGCGCATCGCGGAATTGCACGGGGCTCGCATTGCCCTGAATGATGCTGAAGGGGGCTGCGGTCTGGAAGTCAGCGTCACGTTTTGCTAGTACCCTGACCCCAACTGCGGGCACTAGCCCGGAGGCATGCGATGGTCATCGTAATTCACTTCGATCCGCATCACGCTGCCGACGGGTATGCCCATGCGCTCTCCGGGCAGGAAGCGCATGTGCTTGAACCTGGCCCTGGTCAAATCGGAAAGCATCTCGGGTAGTTCGGTTTTCTCGACTTCCACCTCGATCACCTCACCGGCTTCATCGATCCAGAGTTTCAGGATCATTTTCCCGGATGCCACAATCATCTTGATTTCCGGGGTATCCAGGTCGGCTTGTCCGAGGGGTTGCGGCCTTTTGGTCAGCTCCCTGGTGCCATAAAACCGGATTGCCGGCAAGGGCAGCAACTCAGCGCCCTGCCTGGCTGGCGTCGATGTTTCCGACGGTTGCTGAACGCTTGCTGCAGACCGTTGCACTGCGTTGCGAGCAGCCACGATGCTCAGCGTCATGGGTTCTGCGGCTTCGACCGCCGGGTGGTCTACCTGGACGTTTTCACCCAGATGGGTCCCTGCCAGCAGCAGGAGATGCATGACACACGAAGCCACCAGCGCCAGGACCAGGCGCGCTGGCGGGGAGGAACAAAAAATTGTCGGGCATTCCATCCGGAACGAAACCCACCCGCGGAGCGTGCAAGGCGGTTATTGGTCATCCACCAGTTCGCGCCAGGAAACCCGCCGCACGCTGGCGGAACCCGAGCCGATGGGCACGTTCGACGTCACGGTGGTGCCGTCCGAAAGCCGGGACAATTCGACGATGGTGTTGTTGGGCAGTCTCACGATCACCGGCCGGGTAGCCAGCGCGTTGCCGAGACTGACGGCGACCACCGTACCCGCCGTGGAAACCGGTGCACCGGTGCAGTAGTTGAGGAAATAGCGATAGCTGTAGCCGCCGACCGTACAGGCGCTGGAATTGGGCACATTGGTGTTGAATGCCAGCGTGCCGAGGGCCAGCGTTGGATCGGAGTTGTCGCGTTCGCCGCTATCTGGAAAATCCAGGTACCAGCCGTTGTCGGTGGCAAAGCTGACCGGATTGCTGCTGCTGGTGCGCACCGATTGTCCGGCAGTGCAAATCGAAGTCGAGGTTCCCGACGGACACGTCGTGTTGGTCTCGGTTTGCGCCACGAACAGGCTGCCGCCGGAACGCGGGCTGCTCAAGCTCGAGGCGTTCAGGGCATCCTTGATGGCATAGAAGGATTGCTGCTGGGTGCTCGCCAGGTCTGTCGCACCCAGATAGCGGCCGGTACCGACAAAAACGACCGCGCTGCCGTTGCACTCACCGATCTCCGGCCGGGTGGTAATCGGTTGCGCCGTACTGCCGCTATCCGTGAGGGTGATCAGGCGCATGGCTTCATAGCCGGAAGCACCGACATTGTTGTTGATATCGAAGCGCCAGACGTTGCCCAGCATATCGCCGCCATACACGCGCAGTGCCGTATTGTCGGTCATGGCGTCATCCGCCCAGGCACGTAACCGCGCTAGCCCGCTGGGTGTCGTGGTGCTGCCGACACCGGTGCTGATTGAGCGGATCACCGCACCGGTGGCCGCATTCAGAACGTAGAGGCGACCGACGCCATCGCCCGGAGAAACATTGTTGTAGCCGGAGGCCACCATCACCACCCAGGTGCCGTCGACCAGCTTGGCGATTTCGGCATTGCCGAAGGTGTAGCCGAGATTGGTATCGGTAAATTCCCACAAAGCTTTCGGCGCTGTCGGATCGGTGATGTCCAGGGCATAGTAGCCGCGCCCGCCGCCATTCATGCCGCCCACCAGGATGGTTTTCCAGCTGCCGGAATATATTTCGCCTACGCTCGGCGTGCCATCCAGGAAAAACTGGTGCTGATTGGAATAATTCTTGTCGGCCAGCTTGTACAGGCTGGGCAGCATCAGGGAGGGAATGTAGGCCCAGCTCTCTGCGCCGGTCGAGGCATTGAAGGCATGCAGCATGCCGTCATTGGCTGCGGCATACACCATGCCCTGGCGCGTCGTGTTGGCAGCGGCAAAGGTGCTGTAGCCGGCGTCGGCGTAACTGAACATGGAGGCCTTCACATACACCGCCTCGGCATTGACGATGTCGCCCAGGATGTGGGTACGCTGGCGGTAATACTTGGTGATGTCGGTGGTCACGCCTTCGTTGGTGCGATCGCCGCGCAGAAAGCTCACCAGCGCCGAACCGGAAGCGGCGGTAATACTGGCGGCGCTCAGGCAGGTCGCACCGGAGGCGCAGAACTGTGACAAGCCGGAGATATTCGGCGTCGTGAAATAGGCTTGCTCCGCACCCGACAGGCTGGCCCACTGAAACGTTTTCAAGTGATTCGCGGCAGCGCTGTCATACGTGTAGATGGCGCGTGAACCATTGGTATCGAGTTGATCCCGCGCGGCCCAGTCAATGGTGCTCGAGGCGACCCCCGTGGTCAGATCGAGCTGCTGCCGGATCAGTTCGCCATCCCAGGCAACGGTCGTGAAGGTGGAGCTGAAGACAAAGTTGTCGCCTGAAGTCACGTTCGGATTGCTGGTCGTTGCTGCTGCCGAGGCACCGGTTCGCGCCGAGACACCAGCCAGTGCGTTGGAGAGCGCGGTGGCCAGCGAAGTCGGATTGGTTGCGCTGAAATAGGTGCCGCGACCATTGACGGCAGCATGCCAGAGGTCATCGATCGCCTCGGGCTGGTCGGCGGCCGGTGTCGGCCAGTTGCAGGCACCGCTGGATTGCCAGGAACAGATCGTGGACCCGTTGGCGGCTGTGCCGTTCTTCACGGAGAAATAATCCCCGCTGGTGTCTGTCAGATAGGTGGACGAGAACACCATCCTGCCGCGTGCACCCAGTCCCAGCGTGAAGGTCGTCATGTGCTGCCAGGATGCCGAATCCAGGCCGCTGGCCGGCACATTGTTGAGCGATACGTCAGCGCCAAGTGCGCCCGTGCTGTTGCCCAGTGCGGCGGTGCGCAGATCCGTCATGTAGTAGTACTCGGCGACATCGGCCAGCGTATTGGACGTACCGCCGGTGGTGGCCGAGGTTGTGACGGGTGTCCCGGCAGTCGGCCCGACGGTGGTTCCGGTGATTGCTGTCGGGCCGGTGGTGGTCCCTCCAGTGGTTGTTGGCGCGGACGCAGTCGCGGCAGAAGTTCCCGCAGCGGGAAGCGATGCCGTCGCGGTGCATACCGAGGTGGTCGAGCCGGCGGTCCAGGTGCCGGCATTGCTCGGGCAGGGGGCGGGTTGCCCGCCGCATGTGTCTACTGTCGCAGCGGTTGTGACCGTGCTGATGTTGCTGGTGAGGGTATAGGTCGGGGAAGCGGGCGCGAGTGCCGTTGCCGGCGCGGTGACGCCGTTGGTCGTGGTTTGGGTGGTGCTCTGGTTGGCCGTGTAGAGATCGATCTGGGTGGTCGATCCGCCGGAAATGGTTTCGGTCTGGGTGTAGGGCGTGGTGGTCACCGTACTCCCGGTAATGCCGGTGCCTCCAGGACAAGCATACACCGGGCTGGAGGCGGAATAGCCGAATGCGGTATTGGAGGAAACGCAACTGCCGGTGTTGGTGTTTCCGCTCAAACTGCTCACCAGGTACCAGGTGGTGCCGCTGGCATCGGTGACGGAAGCATCTCTGATTGGGGAAACCGGATTGCTGGAGCCGCTGCCTCGGCAGAACCAGGGGTGAATGGAACTGTTGCTGGTGCCAATGGCATCGCAGCGGCTGGAATCCGGGTTGGAACTCGAGGCTGTCGTGCCCAGTCCCACCAGGTGCGATCCGCTATACGAATTGCCGGCATTGCCGCTGTCTTTGGCGCTGGTGGGCGCCGATGCAACTAGGTTGGGCGGTGTGCCGGGGGTAGTGCAGGCCGCCCCGATGGCTGTCGTGGTCTTGGTCCAGACCTTGGTCGTCACCGCACCTGAAGTGACGGTTTGTTTCTGAACCGTCGTGGTGTAGGGTGTAGTGACGGTCGTGCTGGAAGTGCCGCCGTCGTTGTAGGGCCGCGGTTCGGTGCCATCCTGCTGGCCGACTGCGGTGGAGCCATCCACCTGGAATCCGGCATTGCCGTTCCAGAAACCGTCGGTGGAGAGTATGGTGAAATTCTGCTGGCAGGAATACTGGACCGGGTCGGTGACTGCCGTGCCGTAAAGCGTACTCAATTTGCCGGCGTAAATTCTGCCGGCATTGGAAAGTGCCGCGCGCAATGGTGTGAAATTGTTGGGCGAGGCGTTATACAGCTTGGAGTACCAGGCACTTTTCTGGGCAGCGTCGAAAGTCGCAAAGTTGAGGAAATCGGGCGAGACATTGTTGTTGATGGTCAT
>Ga0172380_10004093_pt1 | contig 19178 bp, 22 predicted proteins | sample Leawe162metaG_FD_119747 | JGI IMG/M metagenome (GOLD analysis project Ga0172380, IMG submission 119747) | Leachate microbial communities from a municipal landfill in Southern Ontario, Canada - Leachate well 162 metaG | ecosystem: Engineered > Solid waste > Landfill > Unclassified | place... | reverse complement strand
GGTATGCCGATGGCGATGGCTTCGGATACCACGTGCGCGCCGCCTTCCATTTTCGAGCTGATCGCCATGGCGTGGCTGCGGGAAAGCAGGCGCATCGCTGCCCAATGGGGCAGTTCCCCAACCCAGCGGTATCTTGCGTCGTCGCGCATGTGCCGTTCGGCTTCACGCGCCATTTTTGCCGAAAGCGCCTTGCCGGCCTGGATGATTTCGACATTTGAATCGGGCACCCATCGCAATGCCCTGGCTGCGCAAAACGGATCCTTTTCCTCGCGCAAATGACCCAGCACGCAGAGGCGAAATTTGCGAACGGGCGGAGCAGGAGCAAGAGAGGTCGTGACCGACTGGTGTATGACGCGCGCCTTGCGCCGCTGCTCCGGCGTCAGTTCTTCAAGCGCTTCCTTCTGCAGCACGATCAGGCGTGTCGCCATTTCAAGCGAAGCCGCAGCATCCCTGTCCTGTCGGATGTCACGATAGAGGTCGGTGCCGGTTAATGCCAGCACGGCAGGCCGCTCGGGATGGCTTTCACGGAACGCGCGCAACGCATCATGACTTTTGCGTGCGTGGAGGGCGACCAGTAGATCACAGGGTTCGCCAGCCCATTGCGTCAGGACCAAAACGCGACAGCCCAGACCGCGCAGGAATTGCGCCCAGCGTATCGCCGTATTGCGGTTGCCGGCGCGCGAACCGGGCGGGGCAGGGGTGACAATGACGACTTTGGCCGCGGGCATGGAATAGCCACTATACTTTCGATTCCCAATGAAGAAAATAACATCCCGCGACAACGCCACTTTCAAACAGCTTCGGCTGCTCGCGGAATCCTCCCGCGAGCGGCGCAAGCTGGGCAAGACCGTGCTGGACGGCATGCATCTCGTCTCGGCCTGGTTCGATCGCTACGGCCCGCCGGACCTGCTCGCCGTCAGCGAAAGCGGGGCGCAACAGGCCGAAATCAGCGAATTTCTTGCACTGCGCCGTCAGACGGATCCGTATGTGTTCGGCGATGCCCTGTTCAAGGAAGTCAGTCCGGTCAGTACGCCGACTGGCATTCTTGCGCTGATTTCCATTCCACACCCGCCAACCCTGGCAGCGACGACGGGCTCCTGTGTCCTCCTCGAAGCCATACAGGATGCCGGGAACCTGGGGGCGATCCTGCGCTCGTCCGCAGCGGCCGGTATCACAGACATCTTCCTCGGCCAGGGCTGCGCGCAGGCGTGGTCTCCGCGGATCCTGCGTGCGGCCATGGGCGCGCATTTCCTGCTGCGAATTCACGAACATGCCGCGCTGGATCAGATCATCGACAACTTTGACGGAATCAGCGTGTCAACCCGGCTCGATGCAGACGCCACCCTCTTCGAACTCGATCTGACCGGGCCCGTGGCGTGGGTGTTCGGAAACGAAGGGGGCGGCTTGACGACGGATGTGGCTGGCCAAACCGCCCATGCCGTGAAGATCCCCATGCCGGGGAAAGCCGAATCGCTCAATGTCGCTGCGGCAGCCTCTATCTGCCTGTTCGAGGAGGTAAGGCAGAAATACGCGATCAAAAAACGTGACGGTCCAGCTTCACCGCCTGCATGATCGTCGTGGCGATCTCCTCGATGGATTTTGTCGTTGAGTCCATCCAGCGCACGCCTTCCCGTTTCATCAGTTTTTGCGCCTCCTCGATTTCGAAGCGGCAATTCGCCAGGGATGCATAGTTGCTGTCGGGCCGTCTCTCCGTGCGTATTTGATGCAGCCGTTCCGGCGCAATGGTCAGACCGAACAGCTTGGCGCGATGCCTATAGAGGACTTCGGGCAATTTCTTCCTATCGAAATCCTCGGGGATCAACGGGTAATTGGCCGCCCGGATGCCGAATTGCAGCGCCAGGTACAGGCTGGTGGGTGTTTTCCCGCTGCGTGAGACACCGACCAGGATCACTTCAGCCCTGTCCAGATTCAAGTCGGATGCGCCGTCATCGTGGGCCAGGGTGAAATTCACCGCCTCGATGCGGTTACTGTAATCCTGGCTGCTGGCCTGGCCATGCGAGCGACCGATGGTGTGAGTGGACTTTGCGCCAAGTTCGTCCTCCAGCGGCACGATGAAGGCTTCGAAGAAATCCAGAAATAGCGCATCGGCTTCGCGCAATATCTTGCTGATATTGGGATCCACCAGGGTGGTGACGACGATCGGACGAATGCCGTCCCGCTCGGCGGCATGACGGATCTGCAGCAGGCATTCCCTCGCTTGGCCAAGGGTCGAGACAAATGGAAGTCGCACCTGACGAAAATCGATCCCCTCGAATTGCGTCAGCAAGCTGTGGCCCAGCGTTTCTGCGGTAATGCCGGTACCGTCGGATATGAAGAACACGGTTCGGGCGTGCCTGTCCGTCATCGGGGAATCCCCAACTGATAAAAGCGGCTAAAATTCGCATTTTATAGTGTCGCCGCATCCCGGAAAGATAGAAATGACCCAATACGTAATCGCGTTCGAAGCACTGCGCATGTCCGATGTCGAAAAAGTGGGCGGCAAGAATGCCTCCCTGGGCGAAATGATCAGCCAGCTCGCTCATTCCGGCGTCCGTGTACCGGGTGGCTTTGCCACAACGGCCCAAGCCTATCGGGATTTTCTCGGCCATCAGGGCCTGGCTGACCGCATCAACGCATCGCTTGACCGCCTGAACGTCGAGGACGTCGTGGCCTTGGCGTCAACGGGCGCACAGATTCGCGACTGGATCGCCGATCAGCCTTTTCCAGAACGGCTCGCACAGGAAATTAAAGCGCATTACCTGGCGCTGGTCGGCAGCGGGGAGGCGGATGCCTCGTTCGCCGTGCGATCGAGCGCGACGGCGGAAGACCTGCCAGATGCGTCCTTTGCCGGACAGCAGGAGACCTTCCTCAATATCCATGGCCTGGACAACGTGCTCCACGCCATCAAACATGTATTCGCCTCGCTCTACAACGACAGGGCCATCGCCTATCGGGTGCACAAGAACTTCCGGCATTCCGATGTGGCACTGTCTGCCGGCGTACAGCGCATGGTGCGCAGCGACATCGGTGCGGCCGGCGTCATCTTCACCCTGGATACGGAGTCCGGTTTCCGCGATGTCGTCCTCATTACGGCCTCCTACGGTTTGGGGGAGACGGTCGTCCAGGGCGCGGTCAACCCTGATGAATTTTATGTACACAAGCCGAAGCTGGCGGAGGGGCGCCCGGCCATCATTCGTCGCAACCTGGGTTCGAAACTGATCAGGATGGAATTCACCGATGCCAAGCAGGCCGGCCGCTCGACCCGCACGGTGGATGTGGACGAGGCCGACCGCAACCGTTTCGCGCTTTCCGACCAGGACGTCCTCGAACTGGCCCGCTACGCCGTGTCCATCGAGCAGCACTATGGCCGGCCGATGGACATCGAATGGGGCAGGGATGGCATCGACGGCAAGCTGTACATCCTGCAGGCACGCCCGGAGACCGTAAAGGCGGGCGAAAGCCAGCAGGTCCTGCGCCGCTACCGGCTGAAGCAGCATTCAAAGGTGATCGTCTCGGGGCGCGCCATCGGTCAGAAAATCGCCACCGGCCCGGTGCGCATCATCCCCGACGCTTCGCAGATGTCCAAGGTGCAGCCGGGCGACATTCTCGTCACCGACATGACGGATCCGAACTGGGAGCCCGTCATGAAGCGGGCGGCGGCGATCGTCACCAATCGCGGTGGCCGCACCTGCCACGCGGCCATCATCGCCCGGGAGCTGGGTATTCCGGCGGTAGTCGGCTGCGGCAACGCAACCGGGGCACTCAGCGAGGGCGAATCCGTCACGGTGTCCTGCGCCGAGGGCGATACCGGCTACATCTACCGCGGCATTCTCGATTACGAGGTGACTACCCAGGAACTGGGCAACCTGCCCAAGCTACCGGTGAAGATCGCCATGAACGTCGGCAATCCCGAACTGGCCTTCGAATTCCAGGGCATTCCCAACGCCGGCGTCGGCCTGGCGCGCATCGAATTCATCATCAACAACGTCATCGGCATCCATCCCAAGGCAATTCTGGAACTCGAGCGTGTTCCCGCCGGTTTGCGAGACGAAATCAAGCGCCGTTCCCGCGGGTACGCCAGCCCGAAGGACTTTTTCGTCGAGAAATTGGCCGAAGGCGTGTCTACCATTGCCGCCGCCTTCTGGCCGAAACCCGTCATTGTCCGCCTGTCCGACTTCAAATCGAACGAATACCGCAAGTTGCTGGGCGGAGAAATTTACGAGCCGGAAGAGGAAAATCCGATGCTCGGTTTCCGCGGTGCCTCGCGCTACGTGGCACCCTCCTTCAGGGAATGCTTCGAACTGGAATGCCGTGCTTTGAAAAAAGTCCGCGACGACATGGGCCTGACCAACGTCGAGATCATGGTGCCGTTCACCCGTACCGTGGAGGAGGCGAAAGGGGTAGTCGATCTTTTGGCCACGAACGGACTCAAGCGGGGAGAAAACGGTCTTCGCCTGATCATGATGTGCGAGATCCCCTCCAACGCCCTCCTGGCCGAACGCTTCCTCCAACACTTCGATGGCTTTTCCATTGGCTCCAATGACTTGACGCAACTGACTCTGGGCCTGGACCGGGACTCTGGCCTCGTCGCCGGGTTGTTCGATGAACGCGATGCCGCCGTAAAGGCCTTGCTCAGCATGGCCATCAAGACCTGCCGCCGGCTCGACAAGTATGTTGGCATTTGCGGTCAGGGACCGTCGGATCACGTCGATTTTGCGGAATGGCTGATGGACGAGGGTATCGTGACGATTTCCCTCAACCCTGATACCGTGGTCGATACTTGGATGCGGCTGGGCAGGCATCTGGCGGAACAGGGCAAATAAACATGGAGGCAGGCATGCAACCCGAATGGTGGTACTGGGCTGTATTGGGTATCGGGCTGATCATTGCGGAACTGGCAGTGCCGGCATTCTTTATCGTCTGGTTCGGGCTGGGCGCTTTGCTGGTTTCGCTTATCGTGCTGGTTGCGCCCTCACTGGGTCTGACCGCACAGCTGCTGACCTGGACGGTCGCCTCGGTGGCGATGGTCGTCATCTGGTTCCGCATCTTCAAGCCCGGCATGCACAAGACCCGGATCGGCATGTCGGACTCGAACATCGTCGGCGAGGTCGGCATGCTGACCCGCGACGTCGAGCCTTACCAGAAGGGGCAGGTGCGCTTCCAGAAGCCGCTCGTCGGCTCCGAGAGTTGGGAATGCATATCTGACGAAACGATCAGGTCGGGCGAGCGCGTCAAGGTGCTCGGCATCGAGGGCAGTTTTCTCAAGGTTGGCAAGGCTTAAGGGGAAATCATGAACGCAGGATTCGTCGTAGTCGTTGCAATTCTCGCCTTCGCGCTGGTTACGGTCTGGAAGGGCGTACGCATCATTCCCCAGGGCGAGGAATGGATCGTCGAGCGCCTGGGCAAGTACCACGGCACCCTCCATCCTGGCCTCAACATCATCATTCCCTACCTCGACCGCATCGCCTACAAACTGGTGACCAAGGACATCATCCTCGACGTGCAGGAGCAGGAGGTCATCACCAGGGACAACGCGGTGATCCTCACCAATGCCATCGCCTTCATCAAGGTGACCGATCCGGTGAAGGCCGTCTATGGCGTGGTCGATTTCTCGGAGGCGATCCGCAACCTGATCATGACCACCCTGCGTTCCATCACCGGCGAGATGGACCTGGACCAGGCGCTGTCCAGCCGGGACAAGATCAAGGTCCGCCTGCGCGAGAGCATCGCCGACGAAGCAGTCGATTGGGGCCTGACGGTGAAATCGGTGGAGATCCAGGACATCAAGCCGTCGGCCTCGATGCAGAAGGCCATGGAGTTGCAGGCATCCGCGGAACGGGAACGCAAGGCCATGGTGACGCGGGCCGAAGGAGAGAAGCAGTCGATGATCCTGCAGGCCGAGGCGCGCGTCGAATCCGCCCGGCGCGACGCGGAAGCCCAGGTGACGCTGGCGGAGGCGTCGTCAGAGGCAATCAAGCGCGTCGCCCAGGCGATCGGCGACCGCGACACACCGATGCTCTACCTGCTGGGGGAAAGGTACATCACCGCGATCACCCACCTGGCGGGATCCGAGAATGCCAAGATGGTCGTATTGCCGGCCGACATTCAGGAAACGATACGGGGCGTACTGGGCAAGTTCAAGCCTTGACCCGCATCAGGCGCTGCTTTTCGCGCTCCCAGTCGCGCTTCTTCTCGGTGTCCCGCTTGTCGTGCTGTTTCTTGCCATGGGCGAGCCCGATGGCGATTTTCACGCGCCCCTTGGTGAAATGCAGGTCGAGCGGCACCAGGGCATAGCCGGCGCGCTCGACCTTGCCGATCAGCTTGCTGATCTCTGCGGCATTCAACAGCAGCTTGCGCGTGCGAACCGGATCGGGCTGGATATGGGTCGAGGCCGTCGGCAGCGGACTGATATGGCAACCGATCAGGAAGACCTCCCCGCCCCGAAGGATGACGTAAGCTTCCTTGATCTGTGCCCGGCCGGCGCGGATTGCCTTGACTTCCCAGCCTTCCAGGACAAGGCCCGCCTCAAAGCGTTCCTCGATGAAGTAGTCGTGGAAGGCCTTCTTGTTGTCAACAATGCTCATGATGGCTTTGCGCTAGAATTCGCGTGATTCTATAGCATGTGGCAAACATGGCCGAAGTCAGGAAGTCCGTCCTGGTCGAGTACAGCGTCGGACAGATGTTCCATCTCGTAGACCGGGTCGAGGAGTATCCCCAGTTTCTGCCCTGGTGCGGAGGCACCGAACTGATCCATCGCGACGAGGCCAAGACCGTCGCGACGCTGCACATCAACTATCATGGCATCAAGGCGGATTTCTCCACGGAGAACGACAAGGAGCCCCCGCATTTCATGAAGATCAACCTGCGACACGGCCCCTTCGAACACCTCGACGGCTGCTGGCATTTCAAGCCCCTCGGCGACACGGCCTGCAAAGTCGAGTTCCAGCTCCACTACGAATTCGCCAGCAAGCTGCTGGAGAAGGCCCTCGGCCCGGTTTTCCACCACATCGCCAACACTTTTGTCGACTCGTTCGTTCGCCGGGCGGGTCAGGTCTATGCGCAAAATGGCTGAATCACTTTCGATCGAAATCGCCTATGCGCTGCCGCAGAAACAGGAACTGGTGCATCTGAAGCTGCCAGCCGGCAGTACCGTGCAACAGGCCATCGAAGCCTCCGGACTCAAGCAGAAGCATCCGGAGATCGACCTGGCGAAGAACAAGGTTGGGGTTTTCGGCAAGCTCAGCAAGCTTGATGCCCCGTTGCGCGACCGGGATCGCGTCGAAATTTACCGGCCGCTGATCGCCGATCCGAAGGAAGTCCGCAAGAAGCGGGCTGAAGAGGGCAAGGTGATGAAGAAGGGCGGCGGGGACCAGGAAGGATAAGGATTACTTGCACCAGGATTGCACGGATTTTCTGGCCTTCTCGATCTCCTGCGCACGCATTTCGTCATCCAGCGGGATCGATTCCCCCGCCTCATTGAGACGGCTCATCCGCTGGCCGGACTCCAGCGCATTGAGCTGTTTTCTCGCATCCTCGCAGTTGCGCTTGCCTTCTTCAGCATCGCCTTTTTCCTGGTCCGCCTTGGCACGAGCCTTTTCCGCTTCTGTTTGACGCTTGCGGAACTCCATATCCTGCTCGGCCGTACTGCGGACAGGCGTTCCGCCTGACGGCGTGGCGCCGGGCTGCGCCCCCGGGCGCATCTTCTTGGCATCAACACCCGGTGGCGGCGTATCGGAATAGTGGGTTTTCCCGCTGGCATCGCGCCATGTGTAGACTTGAGCCGAGGCGGCCGTCCACACCAAGGCCAGGATGAACAGGGTAATTGCGCGCATTGGCTTCTCCTTCGTTTGCCGTCAAAAGGCCACCTGCGTATAATACGGATTTGGAACAGAGGTTGAAAGCCATGCGAGTGATAAACAAGGCACTCACATTCGACGACGTCCTGCTCGTCCCCGCCCACTCCACCATCCTTCCCCGCGACGTCAGCCTGGCCACCCAGGTGACTCGCAACATCCGCCTGAACATCCCGCTGGTGTCGGCCGCCATGGACACCGTGACGGAGGCGCGCCTGGCGATTGCCCTGGCCCAGGAGGGCGGCATCGGCATCGTGCACAAGAACCTGCCGTCGCGTGCCCAGGCTGCGGAAGTCACCAAGGTGAAGCGCTTCGAGTCGGGGGTTCTCAAGGATCCGATCACCATTCCGCCCGACATGCCGGTTCGCGAGGTACTTAACCTGACCCGCCAATACAAATTTTCCGGCCTGCCCGTGGTTGAAGGTACAAAAGTCGTCGGCATTGTCACCAACCGCGACCTGCGTTTCGAGACCAATCTCGACCAGCCGGTGCGCAACATCATGACGCCGCGCGAGCGCCTGATCACTGTCAAGGAGGGGGCCACGCCAGACGAGGCCAAGACCCTGATGCACAAGCATCGCCTTGAACGCGTTCTGGTGATCAACGGCGATTTCGAGTTGCGCGGACTCATTACAGTCAAGGACATCCTTAAATCCACCGAACACCCCCTTGCCTGCAAGGATAACTTCGGGCGGCTGCGCGTTGGTGCCGCGATAGGCGTGGGCGAGGGCACCGAAGAACGCGCCGAATTGCTGGTGGAAGCGGGCGCCGACCTGTTGGTTGTCGATACCGCCCACGGCCATTCCCAGGGCGTGCTGGATCGCGTCAAGTGGATCAAGAAGAATTTCCCGCAGGTGGATGTCGTCGGCGGCAATATCGCCACCGCCAATGCGGCGCGCGCCCTGGTCGACCACGGCGCCGATGGCGTCAAGGTCGGCATCGGCCCGGGCTCGATCTGCACGACCCGAATTGTCGCGGGTGTCGGCGTGCCCCAGATCACCGCTATCGACAGCGTCGCCAGTGCATTGCGGGATTCCGGTGTCCCCTTGATCGCCGATGGCGGCATCCGTTATTCGGGCGATATCTCCAAGGCCATCGCTGCTGGTGCGCATGCTGTGATGTTGGGCGGACTGTTCGCGGGTACGGAAGAGGCGCCCGGCGAAATCGAGTTGTTCCAGGGGCGTTCATACAAGTCCTACCGCGGCATGGGGTCCCTCGGCGCCATGCAGCAGGGCGCGGCCGACCGTTATTTCCAGGAAGCCGATGCGAACGTCGACAAGCTGGTGCCGGAGGGTATCGAGGGCCGCGTCCCCTACAAAGGCCCCGTCGGCGCCGTGATTCACCAGCTCATGGGCGGCCTGCGCGCCAGCATGGGCTATGTCGGCTCGAACGGCATAGACGAAATGCGCAGCCGCGCCGAATTCGTCGAGATCACCTCGGCCGGCGTGCGTGAATCCCATGTTCATGACGTGCAGATCGTCAAGGAAGCACCCAACTACCGCGTCGAATAAACTCGGCTCATGCACAAGAAAATTCTGATCCTTGATTTCGGGGCGCAATATTCGCAGCTGATCGCCCGCCGTGTGCGCGAGCAGCAGGTCTATTGCGAACTGCATCCTTACGACGTTTCCGAATCCTTCATCCGCGAGTTCGCGCCGGTCGGCATCATCCTGTCGGGCGGCCCAAACTCGGTATACGAAGAGGAAGCCTATCGTGCCGCGCAGGCGGTTTTCGAGCTGGGCATACCGGTACTGGGCATCTGTTACGGCATGCAGACCATGGCCGCACAGCTGGGCGGCAAGGTTGAAGGCGCGAAGAAGCGTGAGTTCGGTTATGCGGAAATCCGCGCCCGCGGCCACTCAAAGCTGCTGGAAGGCATCCAGGACAGCGTCAATGCCGAAGGCCACGGACTGCTCGACGTGTGGATGAGCCACGGCGACAAGGTCACCGAACTACCCGCCGGGTTCAAGGTCATCGCCGGCAATGAATCCACGCCGATCGCCGGCATGGCCGACGAGGCCCGCCGTTTCTATGGCGTGCAGTTCCATCCCGAGGTCACCCATACCATTCAGGGCAAGGCCATCATCGCCCGCTTCGTGCTGGACATCTGTGGCTGCACCGGCGACTGGAACATGCCGGATTACATCGGCGAAGCCGTCGAGAAAATCCGCGCGCAAGTCGGGACGGAGGAGGTCATCCTCGGCCTGTCCGGCGGCGTCGATTCCTCGGTTGCAGCGGCGTTGATCCATCGCGCCATCGGCGACCAGCTCACCTGCGTATTCGTGGACAACGGCCTGCTGCGCCTGAACGAGGCGGAGCAGGTGATGAAGACCTTCGCCCGCAGCCTCGGCGTCAAGGTCATCCATGTCGATGCCGCCGATCAGTTCCTCGGCAAGCTTGCGGGCGTCACCGAGCCCGAACAAAAACGCCGCATCATCGGGGCTGACTTTGTCGAGGTCTTCCAGACCGAGGCGGAGAAACTGCCCAATGCGAAGTGGCTGGCGCAGGGCACGATCTATCCTGACGTGATCGAATCCGCCGGCGCCAAGACCAAGAAGGCCCACACCATCAAGTCGCACCATAACGTCGGCGGCCTGCCCGAGACGCTGCATCTCAAGCTACTGGAGCCGCTGCGCGAACTGTTCAAGGACGAGGTGCGCGAACTCGGCGTGGCGCTCGGACTGCCGCACGACATGGTGTATCGCCATCCCTTTCCGGGCCCCGGTCTTGGGGTGCGCATCCTGGGGGAGGTCAAGCGCGAATACGCCGATCTGCTGCGCCGGGCTGACGCCATCTTCATCGACGAGCTGCGCGCGGCCGAGTGGTACGAAAAGACCTCGCAGGCCTTCGCCGTCTTCCTGCCGGTGCGTTCCGTCGGCGTCATGGGTGACGGCCGCACCTACGAAAACGTGGTGGCCCTGCGCGCCGTGCAGACGCAGGATTTCATGACGGCCCAGTGGGCCGAACTGCCCTACGGCCTTCTCGGCAAGGTATCCAACCGTATCATCAACGAAGTGCGCGGCATCAACCGTGTGGTCTACGATATTTCCGGCAAGCCGCCGGCGACCATCGAGTGGGAGTAGGGCGGTTCAGCCGAAGCGGTTGGCCAGCCTTCCCACGCCTGCGATTTCGATTTCAACCAGATCCCCCTCCTGGATCGGGCCTGCACCGAGCGAAGTGCCGCAGGCGATGATGTCTCCCGGCATGAGCGTCATGTCCTGCGACAGGCGGCTGACGATAGCACGCGGCCGGAAGAACATGTCGGCCACCGGGTAGTTCTGTTTCTCCTCGCCATTCACCAGCGTCCTGACCGAAAGCGCATCGGGTTCGATGCCGGTGGCGATCACTGGCCCGAAAGGTCCGAAGGTGTCGAAGCTCTTGGCGCGGCTCCATTGCGGAAAACTGGGATCGCAGCGCAGGATTTGCCGGGCGGTGACATCGTTCACGCAGGTGTAGCCGAAAATGTGGCTTTCGGCCTCGGTTTCGCTGATGCCCTGGCAGGCCTTGCCGATCACCACACCCAATTCGCCCTCAAAGACCACCGGGCCTTCGTAGCCCGCCGGCCGCCGGATCGGTTCGCCATGCGCCATGAAGCAGTTGTTCGTCTTGACGAACCAGAGCGGATGCTCTGGTTGCTGCAGCTTCTCAACCTCTGCGCGTGCCGAAAAATTGTTCCACAGGCCGAGCATTTTCGTCGGCTGGCAGGAAGGCAGAAACTTCACCGCATCCAGGGCCAGGCGCTCACCGGTCGGCTTTGCCCCGGCAAACAGATCGCCCGAACAGACCTGGATGGTATCCTTGTCTACCATGCCGAATCCGGTCGAACCTTGGTGAGTAAAGCGCAGCCAGAGTGCCATGATTTATCCCTCCTTGTGGACCCCGAAACCGGGGCGTGTCATGCCAAACGAATTTAACGCCACAACACCCTTTATGGCAAGGGGAAGCCACTCATGACCGCGGTGGCAACGGACGAGGACTTCATGGCCGAGGCGCTGCGCCTTGCGCGGGAAGCTGGTGCGATGGGGGAAGTGCCGGTGGGGGCCGTGGTGGTGAAGGACGGCGAAATCATCGGGCGCGGCTTCAACGCGCCGATTTCACGCCATGATCCGACCGCCCATGCCGAAATCGTCGCCCTTCGGGATGCGGCCCAGCTCACGGGAAATTACCGGCTGCCCGGCTGCGAGCTCTATGTCACCCTGGAACCCTGCGTGATGTGCTCCGGGGCCATCATTCACGCGCGAATCGCCCGGGTGGTATTCGGTGCACGCGATCCCAAGACGGGGGCATGCGGCAGCGTGATGAATCTTTTTGACGAACCGCGCCTGAACTTTCATGCAACGGTGACTGACGGCGTGCTTGCAGCGGAATGCGGCGCGCAACTCACCAATTTTTTCGCCGCAAAGCGCGGCAGGACGGAAACGGCTTGAAATGAAGATCCGCATCACACTCTCGCGACAGGCGCTCGATCTCTTTGACGAAACGGGCAAATGCCTGCGTTCCTATACAGTCTCCACCTCCAAGATGGGGCCGGGTGAGCAGCGGGGCAGCAATTGCACGCCGCGTGGCTTGCACATCGTGCGCGCCAGGATCGGTGCGAACCAGCCGGAGAACGCCGTGTTTGTACGCCGGCGGCCGACAGGCGAGATCTACTCACGGGAACTGGCCGACAAGCATCCAGGCCGCGACTGGATTCTGACGCGCATCCTCTGGCTGTCGGGTTGCGAGCCGGGACGCAATCGTCTGGGCGACGTGGATACCATGCGCCGTTTTGTCTACATACACGGCACGCCGGACGGCACCGAATTGGGACAGCCCGGATCGATCGGCTGCGTCCGCATGCGCAATCGGGACATCCTGGAACTGTTCGATCTAGTCCCGGCAGGAACGACGGTGGAAATTACCGAATAGCCGGTTCGGAAATGGCGAAGGCGAACTCACGCCTTTCGCCTGGGATGGCATCCGGCAGGAAGCCTTGTTCGATGAAACGCACATTTCCGGCTTGATCCACCAGCAGCACGGTTGCCGATCGCGTGCCGTAGCCTGGCATGCGAACGAAGGCCGCCGAGAGCAGCCGTTCCCATTCCAGACTGACGCCTGTGCGCGGCAGGGCCTCGTCAGGTGCAATGCTGTCGTCGCGCAGGAGGGCAAAAAGTGGCGTTTCGTCAGGCAGTGCGCGAAGGGCGGCATTCAGAGCCGATTTGCCGCGCGCGACCTTGGGCCAGGGCGTGTCGAGCAGGTGGTTGGACAGGCCATACACGCCTGGCGCAAGCTGTCTTTCGCCTTCGCCACAATTCGAAAAACACCATAAGCCGTCCGGATCGCCAAACACCAGATTGAAGCCGTTGTAGCAGTCTGCGCAGGATTCCAGCTCCGCGAGATATGCCTCGGGACTTTTCAACCCTGTCAAAAAACGGCTGACCAGCTCGCCTCGCGAGGGTGCCCCGGTCTTGTTGCGTGCGGGATCGCGAAAATTGGTCAGGGCGGCAAAACGGCCGCTGCGTGAACCCCCCAACCAGGTGCCTCCAGCCTCGATGTCGCGGCCAGCCAGTACGCCGGGCGTATCGTCCCAAAAGTCAGCCGCTGCAGTACGGCGGGAAAAGAATTCGTCGCGGTTGGCCGCCACCACCAGGGGATAGTCGGGGTGGGCACGCCAGGCAAGGAGGATCAGGCACATGGCCTGGGGCCGCTACTCGAGCGCGTACGGGAGGGAACGAAATTCCAGCCGCAGCCCATCTGCGCTGCCCACGCGCACATCACCGGCTTCGGCGCTCGACATCAGCATCGAGGCAAGGAGTTCACAGCCGCCCGACGGGCTTGGCGCCGCCTGGATGATTTTTCCGCAGGATTGATCCGGCAGATCGGGACTGAAGAGATCCGTGCCGGGCAGGGGGCAGCCGCCGTTGATGTGCGCACGGTAACTCCTGCGCTTCACCTTGCCGAGATATTTGGTTCGCGCCACCACTTCCTGGCCCGGATAGCAGCCCTTGGTAAAACTGACGCCGCCGATCAGTTCGAGATTGGCCATCTGCGGTACGAACTCCTCTTGCGTGGGCAAGGTGATGTGCGGGATGCCTGCCTCGATTTCCAGCCAGCGCCACGCCGGCGTTCCGACCGGTCGCACGCGGGAAGCCAGACTCTCCCACACTTGCGGGGCTACCCCGACGTGTACCGCCAACTGGCATCGGCGCTCGTCCAGACGGATTACGGTACCTCCATCGAACCGGGCCACGTCGAACGGTGCAGCGGGAAGGTCCACCCCCAGCGCCTTGACAGCCGTTGCGGCCCCGCTGCCGGCAATGCCCAGCAGGACGATATCGCCGCCAGCATCGGAGAGCTTCACCTTCGATCGGAGGACGTACATGCCGAGTTTCTTGAGCATCGCCGGCTGGATGTCGGCCGAGAGCTGGAGGAGATAGTCGTGATCTTCCCGCCAAATCAGGAAGTCGGCGAGGAGACGGCCTTTCGGGCTGCAAAAGCCGCAGCGCTCGGCACGGTCCCGGCCGAGGTGTTGCACATCGTTGGAGAAAAGATTGTGCAGGAATGTAGCGGCATCCTCGCCGGTGGCGCGGATCAATCCGAACTGCGTCAGCGGCGCCAATACCGTATCCGATGCAGCTGCCTGGAGCTCGGCCAGCGCATCGCCGAAATCGCTCGCCTCGTCAGCTTCGAAGCGCGCACCGCGGCTTGCGAGGAAGTCCTGCCAGTTTTGGTTCATGGTTTCTTCGTCTGATTGGGGGTGAGTTATTATATCTTCTGTGCTGTCCCACTCCTTTTCAACCCTCATCCAATAATGCGTTGGTTGCTTCGCCTGCTCGGCTTGCTGCTTGCCGCCGCGCTCGGTTTCCTTGGCTGGATGGGGTATTTCGCCACCCAGCCGCTCGTGCTCCAGACCAGCCCGCTTGATTTCACGATAATGGCCGGCAGCACCCTGCGCAGTGCCTCACGCCAGATCGAGGAGGCGGGCGTGGCCATGCCCGCCTGGCAATTCACCTTGTTGGGACGCGCACTCGGCAAGGCGGCGGAAATCAAGGCTGGCAGCTATGAGGTGACGCAGGGCATCACCCCGATGAAATTGCTGGAAAAGCTCACCCGGGGCGACGTCACCCAGGCCGAAGTCGTGCTGCTGGAAGGTTGGACATTCCGACAAATGCGCGCGGCGCTCGATGCGCATACCAGCGTCCGGCATGACACGGCAGGCTGGACCGAACGCCAGATCCTGGAGAAACTGGGTATTGATGGGCCGGCAGAGGGCCGTTTTTTCCCGGACACTTATCTGTTTGCCAAGGGATCGAGCGACCTGAACATATTCAAGCGTTCGTACCGCCAGATGGACAGGATCCTGCTAGCGGAATGGGAGGGTCGGGAAACCAGCCTCCCATACAAATCGCCCTACGAGGCGCTCATCATGGCCTCCATTGTGGAAAAGGAAACCGGGAGGTCGCAGGACCGTACGCAAGTCGCTTCCGTTTTTCTCAACCGCCTGAAGAGGGGCATGCTGCTGCAGACAGACCCCACGGTCATCTATGGTTTGGGCGAAAAATTCGACGGCAACCTGCGCAAGCGCGACCTTCTGGCCGATGGCCCCTACAATACCTATACGCGGCCGGGCCTGCCGCCGACACCCATTGCCATGCCCGGCCTGGCCTCGGTCCAGGCGGCGCTGCACCCGGCACGTACGGAGATGCTGTACTTCGTCGCCCGCGGCGACGGATCGAGCCAGTTCTCCCGCACGCTGGAAGAACACAACCGGGCCGTGGCGAAATACCAATTGCGAAAAGGGAATTGAATGGCCATTGGGCATAGGGTGCGCGGCAAGTTCATCACGCTGGAAGGCATAGACGGTGCCGGCAAAAGCACCCACCACGCCTGGCTGATCGACTTCCTGAAACGACAGGGAAGGGAAGTCGTCGCCACGCGGGAGCCGGGGGGTACTGCCCTCGGGGAAAAACTGCGCACCTTGCTGCTTTCCGAACCCATGCACCTTGAAACCGAGGCGCTGCTGATGTTTGCCGCCCGGCGAGAGCATCTGGACAAGCTGATCCTGCCCGCCCTGGCAGCGGGGAAATGGGTAGTCTCGGACCGGTTTACCGATGCCTCCTATGCCTATCAGGGTGGGGGAAGGGGGCTGGCTCCGGAAAAAATCATGGGGCTGGAAAGCTGGGTCCAGGCCGGTTTCCAGCCGGATCTTACGATTGTTTTCGATCTGCCCACGGACATTGCCTGCGAGCGACTTGCAAAAACCGGGAATGCCCCGGACCGTTTCGAACAGGAAACCCGGGAGTTTTTCGAGCGCGTCAGGGAGTCCTATTTGCAGCGCGCCGGTGCGGAACCCGGCAGAATAAAGGTAATCGACTCAAAGCAAAGCATACTTGAAATACAGAAGTTACTTGAACAAATAATTATAACTACATCTAATTAATGATTTATTCGTGGCAAAAAGAACTGTGGAACAGGCTGATCGAGCAGGTCGGGAGATTGCCGCACGCCTTGCTTCTGGCCGGTCCTCAGGGAGGTGGCAAAACGGCTTTTGCCAGAGCCCTGGCCACCCGGTTGCTCTGTGAAATGGCAAGCGAAGGTATGGAAGCCTGCGGGAATTGCCCGTCATGCAACTGGTTTTCCACTGGCAATCACCCCGACTTCAGGCTGATCGAACCAGGCGGCGACGAGCTGGATGACGTGGAGGCCGAATCGGAGGCGGCCACGCAGAAGAAGAAATCCGAGCAGATTCGAATCAACCAGATTCGTGCGCTGGATGATTTTCTTGGCATCGGCACGCATCGCCAGGGAGTTCGCGTCATCGTCATCCAGCCTGCCGAGGCGATGAACCACGCCACCGCGAATGCACTTCTTAAAATGCTTGAGGAACCATCAGCAAATACATTGTTTATATTGGTAACTAATAACAAAAGAAGACTCTTGCCGACCATCCTCAGCCGCTGTCAAACGCTTAATTTCCCAAAACCCTCCGTCACGCAGGCGTTGGCTTGGCTTCGAGAATCGGGCACCCTCCATGGCGAGGATTTGCTGGCGCACGCTGGCGGCATGCCGCTTGCCGCCCTAGCGGAAACCGGAGATTGGGATCGATTGGACGGGTTTTATCGTGACTTGGCACAACTCGAGCATGCCGGTCCGGTGACGATTGCCGGTCGCTGGGAATCCTGGCTGAAGGAAAGCAAGGAAGGGGGGGGCGCGATAGACAAGCGCGCGCTGGTGATCTGGATGCAAAAATGGGTATTCGATCTGCTCATCATGAAGCTGTGCGGCTTGGCCATTTTTCATGTCCATAAATTGCATGAGGTCCGCGCCGCTGCAGGGCGAGCTTCGATAAGCGCTCTGTTTGACTGCTACAATGAGTTGCTACGGATCAAGGCAGTGTCGCAACACCCTTTGAATCCGCGCCTGTTCCTTGAAGACATGCTGTCTCGCTATGCGCGGGCAGCCTTGAGTGGGAGATAACAGAGTTCATGTCAGAACCCGCCAAACCCCAGCCTGTGGGTGCCCGCCCAAGCGTCCTCTCATTAAACATCAATTCAAAATCAGCGCTTTACGCAGCCTATATGCCCTACCTGAAGCGAGGCGGGATCTTCGTCCCGACCGCCAAGCCCTACGCCATTGGCGATGAAGTGTTCATGCTTTTGTCGCTGATGGATGAACCGGGAAAATTGCCGATAGCCGGCTCGGTAGTCTGGGTAACCCCGGCAGGCGCCCAAAACAACAAGACGCAAGGCATCGGGGTCCAGTTCAGCGAAGACGAATCAGGCCAGGCGGCCCGTCGCAAGATAGAAACCATCCTTGCCGGCTATCCTGCCGGTCGCCAGACCCACACCATATAATTTTGTTTGTTGATGCTGGTTGATTCGCACTGCCACCTCGATTTCCCTGAACTGGCCAACCGCTTTGATCAAGTCCTTGAATCCATGGTGAATGCCAAAGTCGGAGCGGCTTTGTGCATTGGTGTCAGCCTGGAGGGGCTACCAAGTGTCATGGCTTTGGCCGAGGCTCATGAAAACCTGTTTGCTTCCGTGGGTGTCCATCCGGAACAACTCGATTGTGCCGAACCTGATGTGGAAACCCTGGTCCGCCTCGCAGGTCATCATCGCGTGCTGGGAATTGGTGAAACAGGACTGGATTATTATTGGCACAAGGACAGGCCTGAATGGCAGCGCGAACGTTTCAGAGTCCATATCCGTGCCGCCAAAGCGTCCCGCAAGCCATTGATTGTTCATACCAGAGAGGCTGCCGAAGACACCTTGCGCATCATGCGCGAGGAGGATGCGGCAGCAGTCGGTGGGGTGATGCATTGCTTTACCGAAACCCAGACCGTTGCGGATGAAGCGCTATCGCAGGGTTTTTATATCTCCTTTTCGGGGATCGTGACCTTCAAGAATGCCAAGCAAATCAAGGAGGTTGCAAGATCGACTCCCCTTGAGCGCATCCTGGTGGAAACCGATGCGCCTTATCTCGCCCCCGTTCCCCATCGAGGCAAGGTCAATGAACCCGCCTATGTACGCCACGTGGCCGAGGAAATCGCCGCCTTGAGAGGCATGGATGTCGCCGAGGTTGAAAAAGCGACAACATTGAACTTTTGCCGGTTATTCAACATTGCCATCAATGAATCATGAGTTCTTTCTCATTGAATAACAATACGTTAAGAGTATCCACATTGTGCTTGGCCTTGTTGATTCAGTCAGGCGGCGCCTTCGCCGGCATTTATGATGATTTGTTGAAGGCTATCGAAGGCGACAACACCCAGGAAGTGACTGCCATCCTGCAACGCGGCATGGATGTGAATACGGTAGACAAGTCAGGCAATACGCTCCTCATGCTGGCAGTTCAAAAGGGAAATGCGGAGCTTGTTCGATTCCTGCTGACCCATCGGGCTCGTGTGAATGTAAGGAATCAGTATGGAGATACTCCCGTCTTGTTCGCAGCCTTGAAAGGACATATTGTAATCCTCAAGCTGCTGGTGGCCGCCGGAGGTGAAATTAACCAATCCGGTTGGACACCACTTATCTATGCCGCTTTTGAAGGCCATGAGGAGGTGATCGAATTCCTGATCAGCAAAGGGGCAGAGATCAATGCCGTGGCCCCCAACCAGGCTACCGCCCTGATGGTTGCGTCGAAGAATGGCCACCTGGGAACAGTAAAACTGCTACTCAATGCTGAATCGGACACGGATATTAAGACCCTGGAGGGTGCTACGGCGCTGAAATGGGCTGCAGAAGGCGGGCATGCTCAGATCGTTGAATTGCTTAAAAGGGCTGGGGCAGAAGAATAAATCGAGCAGATTATCTCAATTCGTTATTCGCATAATATGTATTATGT
>Ga0172380_10004092_pt1 | contig 19181 bp, 19 predicted proteins | sample Leawe162metaG_FD_119747 | JGI IMG/M metagenome (GOLD analysis project Ga0172380, IMG submission 119747) | Leachate microbial communities from a municipal landfill in Southern Ontario, Canada - Leachate well 162 metaG | ecosystem: Engineered > Solid waste > Landfill > Unclassified | place... | reverse complement strand
CACCCTGCACCTGGCGCTGATCGACGCGCTGCGCCCGGGACAGGCCAATCGCTACCACCCCGGCGAGACGGTGCTGCGCATGGCGGACGTGATCGTGATCACGAAGACCAACGCCGCCACGGCAGAGCAGATCGCCACCACCCAGGCCGAGGCGCGGCGCCTGAACCCGCGTGCCACCGTGGTGCGCTCGGCCTCCCCGGTGACGCTGGACGACCCGGAGGCGGTGCGCGGGCGTCGTGTCCTGGTGGTCGACGACGGCCCCACGCTGACGCACGGCGGCATGGCCTTCGGCGCGGGCTACGTCGCCGCGCGCGAGGCGGGCGCCGAGATCATCGATCCGCGCCCGTACGCCACGCCGGGCATCGCCGAAGCCTTCGCCCGTTTCCCGCACCTCGGCGCGGTGCTGCCCGCGCTCGGCTACGGCGACGAGCAACTCGCGGAGCTCCGCGCCACGATCAACGCCAGCCCCGCCGAGGTGATCGTCGCCGGCACGCCGATCGATCTCGCGGCGCTGCTGCGCCTCGACCGCCCGGTGGTGCGCGCACGGTACGAGTACGCCGACGCGGGCGAGCCCTCGCTGGGGCCGATCGTGGACGCCGCCCTCGGCGGGCCTGCGTGACCGGGACCCCGCAGCGGCGCTACCTGACACTGGCGGATGCGCGCGCCCTGGAGTGCAACGGGTGCGGCGACTGCTGCGATTCCAGCCGCACAGGCGGCTTCTGGACGTGGGGCGCGCTGCCGCGCGACCAGTACCGCATGCTGATGAGCGGGACGCCGCTGATCATCCCCATCGCGCGCAACGGCACGGATGCCGGCTGGCGCGACCGCGACTGGCGCCCCGGCGACGACTCTGACGCCACACCGACCCCGTTCCGGTGCTCGGCGTTCCGTCCCCAGCACGACGGGCGCGGCCTCTGCGGCATCCACGACCGCGAGCGACCCTCGAAGTGCGGCGAGTTCCCGGTGCACATGGCCGGGCAGGACGAGGACGTGGACGCGCGCACGGTGATGCACCTGGAGACGAGCGCGTTCCCGCGGTGCACCTGGTTCCGCGTGGATGCCGTGGCGCGTGACCACCCGGCGATGGATCCCGCACGCGGGTGCGTCGACACGGACGGGCACGTCGCGCTGGGCGAGATGCCGCCGTCGCTGCTCGCCACGTGGGCGGCCCGCGGCGGGGCGACGCTCCCTCCCACGCCTCGCTAGCGCGCCACCGGGACGGGGAGAGCCTCGCGCGAGGTCGGGCCAGCACGCACGGGCCAGAGGGGTTTCGGAGCGTCGGCGGCGGAAAACGGGAGAGAGATCAGGGTTTCCACCGACCGGGAATGTGTATGAAAACGGCCCCCTCGCCCGTCAATAAGTATGAAAGCGGACGACAGTGCGAGTGCCGGGAGGCCAGAACATGACCCAGACGTTTGCCACCAACGCCGAGCCGGTCGTCCTGTCCGAGGAGATCCGTGACGGGCTGCTCCAGGACCTCGTCGCCGTTGGCCTGATCCTGCGGCACCTCGAGATGCACATCCCCGGCGACACCCGCGCACCCCTCGCCACGGCGAGCGCGGCCATCGACGCGAACGTGAACGTGGTGCGCACCCTGATCGACCGCCTGCGCGCCGCCTAGCGGCCCCCGGCCCGCCTGCACCACCCCGCCCGCGCCGCGCCGTCCGCGGCGCGCGGCAGCGCTCCCCACGCGCGCACCGCAACTCTCGCCCCCGCGCATCCACCGACGAGCGCGCCGGCGAGCAGGCCCCCACCGAGCCGCAGCACGGGCAGCCCCGGCGCCCCCGACAGCAAGATCACGCGATCGCACGCGATAATCAGTCACGTAACGCGGTGAGCCGCGACACGCCCGGTGCCGTCCGGAAGGCCGAGTGCCGGGTGCCCGGGTGCCGCAGGAAGAAGTGCCGCCATGCTGATTGCCATCACGGGGGCCACGGGGCTGATCGGCTCCGCGCTGGGCGCCAACCTCGTGGACGCCGGCCACGAGGTCCGTGCGCTGCGCCGGGGGAACCAGGCGGAGGGCGGGCAGTACGACATCGCGAGCGACTGGGTGGCGCCCGACGCGCTGCGGGGCGCCGACGCTGTGGTGCACCTGGCCGGGGCCTCCATCGGGACGGCGCGCTGGACAACCGCACGCCGCGAGGCGATCCGCAGCAGCCGCGTGGACTCCACCCGGCTGCTGGTAGATGCGATGTCGGCGCTCGAACGCAGGCCACGCGTGTTCATCGTGGCGTCCGGGGTCGGCTATTACGGCGACGGCGGCGACCGCGTGCTGGACGAGTCGGCCCCCATCGGCGCCGGGTTCCTGGCGTCGCTAGTGCGCGACTGGGAGGCCGAGGCGCAGCGTGCCTCGGCATTTGGCGTGCGGGTGGTCTCAGCGCGCTTCGGTGTCGTGCTGTCCCGGCACGGCGGCGCGCTGCGACAGATGGCCCTGCCATTCCGCCTCGGCGCCGGGGGCCCGATCGGCAGCGGGCAGCAGTGGCTCCCGTGGATCTCCCTGGACGACACGGTCGGCGCGCTCACGCTGCTGCTCCAGGACGAGCGCGCGAGCGGACCGGTGAACCTCGTGGCGCCGGAGCCGGTGACCAACCGTGCATTCTCGCGCACGCTCGGGCAGGTGCTGCGCCGCCCATCGTTCATGCCGGTGCCGGCGTTCGTGTTGCGGCTCGCGCTGGGCGCAGGCCGCGCGGACGAGCTCCTGCTCGCGGGCCAGCGCGCCGTCCCCGGGCGGCTGCATGACCTCGGGTTCGCGTTTCGCCACGCGGACCTGCGCGAGGTGCTCACCGCCGAACTCCGGCCGGGCGCAGCGCGGCCCCAGGCGGCGCGGCCCTAGGCGGCAAGCCCCCCGCGCGGAAGGCGGGCGCCCCCGGGCGGATCCCGGTCGCGGTGGGCAATTCGCGCAGCGCAAGTCGGCAATCCGGTCGTTGTCATGCGCATGCCGCGGGCGTAGCATCGGGCAGCGGTAAGGGGGAAACGCGCATGAACGCGTACGCGCCCGATGATCTGCGAAACGTCGTGCTGGTGGGCCACAGCCGGGCCGGCAAGACAACGATGGCGGAGGCGGCCCTGCTGGCCACCGGCGCCATCTCCCGCGCCGGGCGCGTCGAGGACGGGAACACCGTTTCCGACTACGACGAGCAGGAACGGTCGCACGGCTACTCGATCGCGATGACCCCGATCGCCATCGAGACGCGCGGTCACCGCATCAACCTCCTGGACACCCCCGGCTTTCCAGACTTCGAGGGCGAAGTAGCCGCCGGCGCCGCAGGCGCTGAGATGGGCGTCGTGGTCATCGACGCCGTGAGCGGCATCCAGCCCGGCACCGAGGTGGGCTGGCGGCACCTGGACCTGGCCGGCGTTCGCGCGCGGGTGTTCGCGGTCACGCACCTGGACCGCGAGTCCACGAGCTTCGCCCGCACGCTGGCGGCGCTGCGCGCGCGCTTTGGATCGCACGTGGTCGCGCTGGACATCCCTGTCGCCGGCGGGCACGGGGTGCTCGATCTCTCGACCGTCGAGGTCGCCCTCGACGGTGAGGCGGAGGCTGAGCGCGAGCAGTTGATCGAGACGGCCGCGGAGTCCTCCGACCACCTGCTCACCGAGTACCTGGAGGGCACGCCGATCCCCGCGGGGGAGTTGCACGAGGTCGTCATCGGGGCCATCCGCTCGGGTGCGCTGATCCCCGTGATCGCCGTCTCGCCCCTCGACGGCACTGGCGTCTCCGCGCTGCTGGACCTGATCGTGGACGCCGGGCCCTCGCCCCTCGGCCGGGCGCACGCCACCGACGGCGACCCGTTCGTCACCGCTCCGGACGGCCCCGCGGTCGCCCGCGTGCTGAAGACGGTGGTGGACCCGTTCATCGGCCACCTCTCCGTGGTGAAGGTCGTCTCCGGACGCCTCGCCACCAACGCCGCGATGCGCAACGTGCGCGCCGGCGCGGACGAGCGCGCCTCGCACCTCTTCGTGATGCGCGGCAAGGACGAGATCGAGGTGCCCGCCCTCGTGGCGGGCGACGTGGGGGCGATCCCGAAGCTGGCCCATACCGCGACGGGCGACGTGCTGGTGGAGGGCGGGGCCCGCGTGCCCGCGCTCGCGCCGATGCCGCTGCCCGTCCCCACGTTCCGGAGCGCCCTCCACCCGCACAGCAAGGAGGACGTGGACCGGCTCTCGAACGCCCTCCACCGCCTGCGCGAGCAGGACCCCACGCTCGGCATCGATCGCGACCCGGACACCGGGGAGATCATCGTGCTGACCCTGGGCGATGCGCAGGCGGCGATCGCGGCGTCGCGGTTGCAGAAGAACTACAACATCGCCGTCGACCTGGATCTCCCGCGCGTCCCGTACCGGGAGACGATCGCGGGAAAGGCCGACCAGGAGTACCGCCACAAGAAGCAGACCGGCGGCCACGGGCAGTTCGCGCACGTGGTGATCCGCGTGGAGCCGCTGACGCCGGGCGCGGGCTTTGAGTTCGCCGAGCAGGTGGTCGGCGGCGCCGTGCCCCGGCAGTTCATCCCGGCCGTGGAGGCCGGCGTGCACGAGGCGATGGTCAACGGCCCGCTCTCGGGCTCGCCCGTCGTCGACCTGCGAGTGACGCTCCTCGATGGCTCCGCCCACGCGGTGGACTCCTCCGAGATGGCGTTCAAGACTGCCGCCGGTCACGCCCTGAAAGAGGCCGTGCTGGCGGCGCGCCCGGCCCTGCTGGAGCCGATCATGGCCCTCACCATCGAGGTCCCCAGCGACATCCTCGGCGACCTGATGGGTGACATTACGTCACGTCGAGGCTCCGTCCAGTCGGTCGACTCGCGCGGGGACACCAGCGTCGTGAGTGCGCTCGCACCGCTGGCCACGGTCCAGCGTTATGCCTCCGACCTGCGTGCGATCAGCCACGGGCGGGGGTCGTTCCGCATTCGCTTCGACCACTACGCCCCGCTGCCGTCCAACGAACAGGAGCGCGTGCTGGCGGCGGCGGCGCAGGCGAGGTAACGCGGGGGCCTCGCGGGCCCGGCATCCCGCCCGCTACCCCGCAACGCCTCCGGTGCGCCGCCGGGGGCGGGGGGCATGGCGCCGCAACATGGGATCCCGTAAGATCGAGCGCAACACGCAGGCTAGCCTAGTCCTCTTTGGAACGAGGAGCGGGGGAACCAGTTACCCGGGGCGTAATCACCCGCGGACGCCGTGAGGCGCGCGCGGGGATGCGGGACCTCCACCCGTAGCCCGTCAGCTAACCCCGTCGGCACCGGAGGAAAACCCGAAGAGGGCTTTCCTGACTACTACAGCCCGCCCCCCCGAAACGCCGCGCCTCACCTCTGTGTCGCCCTCGATGAGTGGCGTCCCGGAGATGGTTCCGTCCCCCTCAATCGAGGCGTCCACGGAGTGGGGCGTCCGCATCGGCAACTCCGTGCCCCTGGTGATCTCGGTGCTGCTTGCCAGCACGGTGTTCTGGGCGCCGCTCACGCGCCCCACGGCCGCCTGGCTCGCCGTGGGCCTGACGATCTTCTTCACCTACTGGGTGCTGCGCTCGTACTCCGTCGCCGTCGCCGTGTGGGTCGGCCTCCGCCGCATCCGCCGGTGGGAGCGCATCGACTGGGCCGCGAAGTTCGAGGACTGGCGCGGCCAGCGCGAGGATCGTGCGGCCGTCGAGCCGTGGGACTGGCCGCGGCACATCGTCATCATCCCCAACTACAAGGAGGACGAGGCGAGCCTCTCGCGCACGGTGGAGGCGATCGCCGACCAGGCGAACGCGAAGCAGGTCGTCGTGGTGCTGGCCATGGAGGCCCGCGAGCCGGGCGCTGACGAGAAGGCCGCACGCATCGTCGAGCGCTTCGCCTCGAAGCTCGGCGACATGTTCGCCACGTTCCACCCGCATGGCCTGCCCGGCGATACGCCCGGCAAGGGCTCCAACGAGGCGTGGGCGGCGCGTGAGGCGTTCTCTCGGCTGATCGAGGACGGGCACGACGACATCCGCCGATACACCATCACCTCGTGCGATGCGGACGCGCTCTTCCACCCGCGGCACTTCGCCGCGCTCAACTACCTCTTCCTGACGGCGCGCGACCGCTACCGGACGTTCTGGCAGCCGACGATCTTCAACAGCAACAACATCTGGGACATTCCCGCACCGCTGCGCATCCCGGACGGCCTCTCGGGCATCAACCGCACGGCCAACCTCGTACTGCCGCTCAGCCTGAAGTTCCCGACATCGTGCTACTCGCTGTCGTGGGAGATGCTGCACACGGTGGACTACTGGGACGAGGAGGTCATCCCGGAGGACTGGCACATCTACATGAAGTGCTGCTACTCCCTGGGCGACCGCGTCCACGTGGAGGCGCTGTACCTCCCGCTGGGCAACGACTGCGTGCTCACCGAGAAATACGGCAAGACGCTCCTCGCGCACTACGAGCAGTCGAAGCGTCACGCCTGGGGCGCCAGCGACATCCCGTACGCGTGGCGCGCCGCGTTCGCGAAGGGCACGCGGCTGAGCCGGGCGCGCGGCATCCTGATCGCGACCACGGTGACGAAGGTGCACACGTTCTGGTTCGCGCAGTGGTACCTGGTCAGCCTGGGCATCCTGATCCCCACGAAGTTCGCCGCGCTGGGCGCGCCGATGCCGCACTGGTGGACGCACAAGGCCTTCAGCGTGCCGGGCCCCGGGTGGCACCCGGAGAACGCCCTGACGCTCTCCGGCTGGATGAACATCGGCACGAAGGACGGCGTGATGGAGCCATGGATGTGGCTCAACCTCGTCGGCCTGCTCGTCGCGCTCTGCATCATCCCGCTGTTCGCGATGATCGCCTTCGAGGGGCGCACGCGTCCCCCGCGGCCGGAGCACGTGCGCTTCCGGCACCTGATCGGCCAGTACGCGATGTGGCCCGCGATGATGATCATCACCTTCTTCTGGGCGAGCCTCCCCGCGCTCCACGCCCAGTGGCGCCTCGCCTCCGGAAGGGGTCTCGTCTACAACGTCGCCGAGAAGAACCGGCGCTCGGCCCCGGTGGGGCTGGTCCTGCAGACCGCTGACATCCCCGTCACCGCCTCCCCTCGACAGGAGAACGCATGAACCCCACGCTGACCGAACTCGAATGGCGCGAGGTCATCGACGACGAGCGCTACCGCATCCGTGACATGGAGATCGGCTCGTACACCCTTTCGGAAACGGTGCTCCACCCGGGACAGGCCACGAAGGGGCACTCCCACCCGTGGCCCGAGGTCTACATCGGCACCGAGGGACGCGGCGTCCTCTACCTCGACGGCGACGAGGGCCACCCGCTGGTCCCGGGCGCGCGCTTCGTGGTGCCGGGCGATGTGCACCACCGCGTCTCCACCGGCAGCGGTGTGACCTTCACCTGCGTCTTCGAGGGCCCGCGCCGCTAGCGAACACGTCCAGCGGCCGGATCACGGCATGTGCCCGCATGGGCGCGCACTTGCCGTGCGCTACTCCCGCATCATCACGTGCAGATCGGCCGGGGGAAGCTCCACCACCCACCGGCGGCGCGTCGCGACGCCCAGCACCTCGTACGGACGCGAGGCCACCTCGATCTCCACGGAGGGCCCAGCGCCCTCGGGGTCGAGGCGGAGCGAATGCGTGTTGCCGAAGGCGAGGTCACCGACGACGTTCGCGACGAAGCAGTTCTCGGGGAGCGGCGCCTCCGGGTCCAGGCGCCGGAGGTTGCAGCGCTCCGCGCGGATCGCGAGGTCGACTGACGCCCCGTGCGGGCCCGCCGCGTCGACGCGGAGCGACAACCCGCGCACGCGGACGCAACCATCGTCGCCCACGCGGCCCTCGAAGATGTTGCGAACGCCCGTGAGCTCGGCGACGCGACGCGACCGCGGGCGGAGGAACACCTCCTCGCGCCGGGCGAACTGGAGGACGCGCCCGGCGTCCAGCACCGCGATGCGATCGCCCAGCAGGTGGGCCTCGCGCAGATCGTGCGTGACGAAGATCACCGGCACTTCCAAATCGCGCCGCAGGCGCAGGAGCTCCGCGCGCAGGTCGCCGCGCAGGGTCTCGTCCAGCGCAGAGAACGGCTCGTCCAACAGCAGCGCGTCCACGGGCCTCGCGAGCGCGCGGGCGAGCGCGACGCGCTGCTGCTGCCCCCCCGAGAGCTGGCGCGGCCATCGTCCGCCGAGACCGCCCAGGCTGAGCAGCGACAGCAGCTCCTCGACGCGCTGCGCGCGCGCGGCGCGACTCCACCCGACGAGGCTGTACGCGATGTTCTCGGCGGCTGTGAGGTGAGGGAACAGCGCGTACTGCTGCACGACCAGACCGATGTTGCGCAGGTGTGGAGCGACGTTCACACGACCGTCCGCATCAAAGACGGCACGACCGTTGAGCTCGACGCGACCAGCATCCGGGCGCTCCAGGCCGGCGATGCACCGCAACGTCATGCTCTTCCCCGATCCCGAGTGTCCGAAGAGCGCGACGAGTTCTCCGCGATCAGCGTGCACCTCAACGCTGAGCGCGAAGTCGCGCAGACGGCGGGAGATGAGGGCGTTCAGGCTCACGTTCGCCTCGTCCGCGGCATCCGGTGGAGCAGCCAGGCGAGTATCGAGAGCAGCAGGACCCCGATCAGCAGCGTGAGAGCAGCAAGCGTGTTGGCGAGTGCCGGGTTGCCCGCCTGAGTCGCGTCGTAGATCGCGGCCGGAATCGTCCGTGTCTCGCCGGGAATGTTGCTCGCCACGATGATCGTCGCGCCAAACTCGCCCAGATTCCTCGCGAAGCCAATCACCGCAGCGGCGGCGAGTGATGGCCAGGCCAGTGGCACGGCGACACGCCAGAACACCCTTCGTGGACTGGACATGGTGTGGGCCACGGCAAGGAGATCGGGATCGATCTGTTCGAAGCCTGCCTGTGCGGTACGAACGACCAGCGGGAGCGACACGATCGCTGCCGCGATCGCCGCGCCAGGCCAGGTGAACACCAGACGAACGCCGAGGTCATCACCCAGGAATCGCCCAAATGCACTCTGCCGTCCGAGCCCATACAGCACGTAGTACCCGATTGCGGTTGGCGGAAGCACCAGCGGGAGCATCGCGAAGGACGACAAGATACTCGCTGTGGCCGGCCGCGAGCGGGCGATCCGCCACGCGAGCGGTATGCCCACAACCACACAGAGCACCGTCGCGAGGCCCGTTACCTCCGCCGACACTCGGAACACGTCCCAACTGACACCTGAGAAAGTCAACGCTTGACGGCCTCGAACCCGAACTGCCTGAGCGCGGCCTGTCCGGCCGGCTCGAGGATGTACTGGAGCACACAGCGCCCGCTCAACTCGGCTCCGGTCCCGTTCACCACCGCGCCACCCTGCTCGATCGGCAGATGCATCGCCGAATCGATCAGGGAGAACCTCGCCGGGGAGCCGTTGATCACGAGCGCGTAGGCCACGATGGCTGCATCGGCGTTCCCTTGCTCGACGTAGTCCGTGGTCTGGCGGATGTTCTCCCCGAGCACCAGCCGATTCTTGATCTGATCGTATACGCCGGCCTTCCGCAGCGCCTGCTCCGCGGCGCGACCGTACGGCGCGTGGTCCGGATTGGCGATCGCAATCCTCTTGATGTCCGGCCGCACCAGGCCATTGAGATCGATCACCGGCTCCAGGCCAGCACGCGTCGCGAGGGCTATGCGTCCGAGCCCGTACGAAGCCGTGCCATTCGGTACCACGAGGCCAGCCTTCACGAGATCGGCCGGGTACTGCGCGTCAGCCGAAAGCAGTAGGCCGAAGTCCGCACCGCCGGCAATCTGCGTCGCCAGTTGCCCGGACGATCCGAAGATGAACGTGAGTCTCGTGTCGCACTGGCGCTCGATGTCTGGCTGCATGCGGGTCATGACGCTCCGCAGATCGGAAGCCGCGGCGACCTTGATCGTGGCACTCCTGTGCTCTCCAGATCCAGCCCCGGTCAAGACGGAGCGAGTGTCGTTCGGGGCTGACACCGTTGCACTCGACGTGGGGGTTTGTGAAGGAGTGGGGGCCGTGCTCGTCTGCACCCTCCCGCCGTTGGTGCACGCTGGACCTGCGAGCATGGACAGCAGCAGCGCTCCCGCGAGATGCTTGTGCCATCGTCGGTACATCGGCATCATCTCGTGTCCTCCTGCGTTGAGCCGCGTGAAACCAACCGGACTGTGTGCACCGGCCGACCCTGCCGTGCCCGCGCGCCGGCTAGAGCCGCCGGCGGTACGCGTGCAGCCAGTCGAGCGTGCTGCGCGCCGCGGTCGTCCGTGACTCCACGACGAGGTACGCGAAGTCGTCCGGCGACAGCTGCGCCGCGCGCTCCTCGAGGCGGGCGAGGTAGTCGTGGCAGACGCGGATCTGCGCATCGACGAGCGCGCGGACCACGCGCACGCCCCGGCGGCGCGCGAAGTAGACCTTCAGCAGGAAGTCGAGACGGACCTGGCGCAGGCGGGGCACGGGCTGGCGGAGCCAGTCGAGGAGCGACGCCTCCCCGCGCGGCGTGAGTGCGTACGTGGTGCGCAGCGGGCGGGCGCCCTCGCGCTCCTCCTGCCCGGCAATCAGGGCGCGTGCGACGAGCTCCTTCAGCGCGGCGTAGAGCGCGGGCTGCCCGATCTGCGCTACGTCCGCGAGCTCCCCGCCGGCGGCGAAGGCGCGCTGCAGCCCGTAGCCGTGCGTGGGCTGGTCGTACAGGAGCCCCAGGATGGCGTACTGTGCGGGACTCAGTTCTGCGGGGCGGTGATCTGCGGGGATGGGCCCGGTGCCGGGATCGGCGTTGTCCCGCAGGCGAGGCAATGGCGGCACGGCAGCCTCCCGGTGTCCATGCTTGCCGGTGTCCATGCTTGCCGGTGTCCATGCTTGCCGGTGTCCATGCTTGCCGGTGTCCATGCTTGCCGGCGTCCACACCTGCCGGCGTCCACACCTGCCGGCGTCCATACCTGCCGGCGTCCATACTTGCACGAGGAATACTCACTGTGTGAGTATTCGGGACGATAGCACCGGCGTGCGGCAGCCGCAAGAGCGCGCACCTCGCGCATCGCCGCGCGGGCGCGAACGCGAGAAGATGGGCACGGAGGCACGCCATGACCCCAGAGGAAGCATCCAACCGGCTCCGCCCCGGGGCGGCCGAGGCCTTCACGGCCTACACCACCCTGGTCCTCGCGAACCGGATGCAGGTGGAGCGGCTGCGCACGGCCATGCCCGGCGAGGACTTCTGGGAGGAGCGCGCCAACGGCTTCCGGCCCGGCGCCATGGAGGCGGACGAGGTGGCGCGCCTGGTCCAGCTCGCCCGACCCGAGGACACGTGGCTGGACATCGGCGCCGGGGGCGGGAGGTTCGCGGTGCCGCTGAGCCGCAGCGTGGCGCGCGTCGTCGCCATCGAGCCGTCGCCCGCGATGCGCGGCGTGCTGGGCGAGGCGGCGAAGACGGAGGGGTGCGCGAACATCGAGGTCGTGGACCTGCACTGGCCTCCCCCGGCGGACGCGGACGCGCCGGCCGGTGACGTGTGTCTGGCGGCGAACGTGCTGTACGACGCCGACGACCTGCAGGGATTCCTGGCGGCGATGGAGGCGCGCACGCGGCGGGAGTGCGTCGTGCTGCTCTCCGACCGGGCGCCGAGCACACCCGACACCGCGGTCTGGGAGGGGCTGTATGGCGAATCGCCGCACGCGCTTCCGGGGCTGCGCGAGTTCCTCGCGGTGCTGGGCGCGCTGGGACGCCGCTTCGAGGTGGTGACGTACCCCGTTCGGGCCGGCCGCCCGGTGAGCCTGGACGACGCCCTGGAGCAGACCCGGTGGCGCTACTGGACGCAGCAGGGATCGCCCGCCGAGGCGCGCCTGCGCACGCTCCTGCAGGAGCACTACAGGATGCCCTCGGGCGAGATCCTGCTGCCACCGCGCCGCAACTACTCGGCGGTAGTCAACTGGCGGGTGCCGCAGGCGGACCGCTAGCGCCTCGCGAAGCCCGTGAGCTCGACTCGCGGCGCCTTGACGTCTTCGCGAGCAGCGCTGTTAAATACGACTAATCCACTCAAGTTTCGTTGGATTAGTTTCCGCACACCACGGGAGTGCCTCAATGACCATTCGACTGGGTGATGCCGCACCAGACTTCACGCAGGCCTCGACCGAGGGGCCCATCCACTTCTCCGCGTGGAAGGGCGACAGCTGGGCGATCCTCTTCTCGCACCCCGCCGACTTCACGCCGGTGTGCACCACGGAGCTCGGCCAGGTCGCCAGGCTGAAGCCGGAGTTCGACCGCCGCAACGTGAAGCCGATCGGCCTGAGCGTGGATCCCATCGATTCGCACGAGAAGTGGGTGGGCGACATCAAGGAGACGCAGGGCGAGGCCCTGAACTTTCCGCTGCTCGCCGACGCCGATCGCAAGGTCGCCACGCTCTACGACATGATCCAGGGAGAGGCCGCCGCCACCTCCACGGTGCGCTCGGTGTTCATCATCGACCCGAAGGGCACCGTCCGCCTGACGCTGACGTACCCGGCCTCGACCGGCCGGAACTTCGACGAGATCCTGCGCGTCATCGACTCGCTCCAGCTCACGGACGGATACCGCGTGGCGACCCCGGTCAACTGGAGGCCGGGCGACGACGTGGTGGTGCTCCCGGCCGTCAAGAACGAGGAGGCCGACACGCTCTTCCCGAAGGGCTACACGGAGGTCAAGCCATACCTCCGCACGACGCCGGACCCGCGCCCGTAGGGCAGCGGCCCCTCGCCCTCCAGGTGCCTCGATCACCGCGCAGCGACGCCGCCCGACGGGCGGCGTCGCGCTTTCCCCCGCCGGGCCGCGTGCCATGCGGGGAGCGGCTTGCCCGCCCCGCGTACCATCACGGCATTCCGTTGCGGGCACGTGCCCGCGACGGCCGTCCGGGAGGGACACGCAATGATCACGGGGCTGGACCACGTCACCATCCTGGTCAGGGACTGGGAAGGGACGATCGAGCAGTACAAGAAGATCTTCGGCACCGACCAGGTGCGTTTCAGCCCGCCGACGCCGGGCCGCGGCTACAAGGCCGCGCACATCGACTTCGGCAACGGGCAGAACATCGAGATCATCACGCCGACGGATGAGAACGGCCCCTGGGCACAGCGCCTGGCGAAGAACGGCGACGGGATCTACCTGTTCAGCCTGAGCGTCGACGACGTCGAGCAGACCGCCGCGGAGATGCGGGCGCGCGGCGTGCGCCTGCCCGAGCCGATCGCCGGGCTGCAGGTGATCCACCCGTCGTCCGCCGGCGGTGCGCTGGTGCTGATGTCGCAACAGCGGTAGCGCAGCCTCGGGTCCGCGTGCGTCACCTTGTCGTCGCTCAGGGCGCGACGACGAGGTGCACGCGGAACAGGCGCGAGGGCTGCGCGCACGCGGGCACGGCCTGCCGGCATAGCGGATCGCCCGTGGCGGAGAGATCGGTCGAGCCGACGCCGACCGCCTCATATACGCCCTGAGCCCCGCGGATGACCGCGATCCCGGGGACGCGGCGGACCACGTTCGTGTCCAGCGGGTCCACCGTCCACGTGTACGTCTCGCCGAGCATCAGCAGCACACGGTCGCCGACGTGCAGGGTGACCGTGGAGCCGTGCTGGTCGAGGGTGATCGGTGGTGGCTCCGCCGAGCGCACGAGGATCACGGGCGTGAGGCCGCTGATGCTGGGGATCGCCGCCTCGAACCCGCTGCGCAGGAACGCGGGGCCGCGCACCGGCAGCAGCTGGAACACACCCTGCCGGTCCTGCACCCAGACGCCGGTAGCGCCGGCCGTTCCCGCGGCAGCCTCGAGGCCGTCGATCGTGCTGCCCATGTAGACGACGAGCGCGAGACCGCCGGAACTGAAGACGGGCGTCGGGACGAACGGTCCCTCGCCCGGCGCGATCCCCGGCGCTGGCGTCTGCGCCGCGGCCCGAGGACCGAAGGTGACGGCCGTGACCGCCAGCAACGCGACGGCAATCATGGACGAGAGGATCCGCGTGCGCGTGCTCATCGTGTTCCCCATTCGTGCCCTGCACGAATGATGACGCTTCCGGCGCAGGGATGGTTCCCGCACCCGAGCCCGCCGGGCTGCGCCGACTGCCGGCATTCGCTCACACGTTCGAGCGCGACCCTCGGCGGCGCGCCGCGGGGTGTTCGGGGCTCGGCCCGTGGCCGGCGCGTGTCCGGGCGCACCGGACCCGGCGCGGCGATGTATCTTACGCCGGGCTGCGACTCGAGCGGTGCGCACGACATCGCGAGCAGGGCGCCACAGGAGGACGAATGACTGGCGAGGCCAACCTCAAGGAACGCATCCGGCGCGGCGACCCGACGATCGGGGTGTCCCTGCCCATGACCGCGACGAAGGCGCAGATCGAGCAGATCTTCGCGAAGGACCCGGCGTACAACTTCATCTCCGTCGATAGCCAGCACGGGCCGCTGAACGAATCGAACCTGGTCTCGCTGTGCACCGCGGCGCAGGAGCTGGGGATCCCCGTCCACTTCCGCATCAAGCACACGCGGTACGCGTTCCAGGTGGGCAACTGGTTCGACCTGGGCCCGACGATCATCGAGGTTCCGCAGACTGAGGAAGAAGAGACGGTGCGTGACGCGGTGGACTTCACGTACTACCGCCCGCAGGGCAAGCGCAGCTGGGGCGGCGCGGCGCGCGTGGGGTCGGGCGAGCGATCGGGGATCCCCGACTACACGTCGTGGTGGAACAACTTCGGCGTCCTGTGGATGCAGGTGGAGTCGATCCAGGCGATCTGCAACATCCCGCGCCTGGCTGCTCCGGGCGTGGACTGCATTTCGTGGGGCCCCTCGGACCTCACGATCGACCGCAACCTGAACCCCCTGCACCCGCTGGCCGTCTCGGACGACGCGTGCGTGGAGTACGCGGTGAAGGCGCTGGCGGGGACGGGCGCCAAGCTCGCGTACCGGAGCTACGACTGGAACCTGCGCGACCGGTACCTGGGGATGGGTGCCGTGGTGCTCCTGGAGCGCCCGAAGCCGTAGCGCGCTCCCTCGGCGCAGGCGCACAAGTCAACCGGCCGGTGGAGCAAGCTCCACCGGCCGGTTGGATCACGAGCGGATAGCGAGCGTGGCGACTATGCCTTGCCCGCCGCGCGCAGCGCGTTCAACTGCTCGCTCTCGATCGGCTTCGCCCACGGCGAGATGGCACCCTCGTACACGGTCGGGCCGAGCAGGAAGTGCTTCGCGTGCTGGAAGGTCTCGATGAACGGGAGGTTCGGGTCGTAGAGCTTCTTGCCGCGAGGCATCGGCCCGACCTTGCTGACCATCCCGACGAGCGGGCGGCCGAGGATCTCCTCGAGCAGCCACTCACACTCGATCACCTTGTAGATGTCGACGCCGGTCTCGATGCCCATCTCGTTGAGCATGTTGACCACGTCCTCGGTGGGCGCCATGCCCATGCCGCGACCGGAGCCGCAGTACGGGCAGCCACCGATGCCGCCGAGCGCGGTGTCGATGTGCAGCGTGTCCTTCGCCTCAAGGGCGTCGAGCGCGGCGTACGTGCACGACAGCGCGAGGCCGCGACCGTTGTGGAAGTGGAACCGCCAGTTGACGATGTCCGGCCAGCGCTTCTTCACCTCGATGATGTCGTCCTTGACGATCCACGGGCGGCACCAGCCCATGGGGTCACCGAGGGAGATCGAGGTGACCTTGATGCCGGCCTCGTCCCACAGCTTGTGCTCGCGCTCGAGGATCGCGAAGCGGTCCTCCATCGCGACCTCGCCCGTGAAGTTGGAGCCCCACGAGGCGTTGCAGCCGATGCCGGCTTCCTTGGCGCCAGCTTCCTTCGCCGCGGCGACGGTGCCCGGCCAGCGCCCGATCTCATCGGCCTGGCTGCGGTTGGCGTTGCGCCGGATGAAGACGTCGCACATGTGCACACCCAGCGAGGGGTTGCCGCGACCGATGGTCAGCGGCGGCGAGTACTCGCGCGCGCGCTGCACGCCGCGCTCGTTGAGCGCCAGCGCGGTGTACCGGACACCGGGCTCCGGGTGGAAGCCGGTGACGATCTCGTCGATCTTCGCCATCTGCGGGGTGTACGTCGGGCTGACGAAGGAGCCGACGTTGATGTTCTTGATGCCGGTCTTGGAGAGGGCATCCAGCAGCCGGATCTTGTCGGCTACGGGGATGTCCTTATCCTCGATCTGCATCCCTTCCCGCATCGTCTCTTCGCCGATTTCGACCTTGGCCCATTGTCGTGCCATGAGAGTCTTCCTTGCTACTGCTTACGCGAGGCCGCTGGCGATCGCCCGGGAGGTCCCGTGCGACGCCCGGCAGTCTACGCCTTTACTCTTGCGGCGGGACGAACGGGTACGGGATCGCCTCGCCTCCGCGGACCGGCAGGACGACGGTCGCGGTACCGGGTGTACCGTTTCCGCCGCGCTGGTTCGCGAGGCCGATCTCGCACTCGACGATCCCGTAGTCGCCCACCTGGCGCTTGTCCGTGACCTTGCCCCAGGCGGTCACGGTGTCGTTGACGATGTCCATGCCGCGGTACTGGAAGCCGATCTTCCAGAGCCACCCGCCCAGGCCAACCCAGTCCTTCATCATCTGGCACATGACGTGCTGCTTCCACGAACCGTTCACTAACCGGTCCGGGAGCTTGTCGTGCTCCTTGGAGAACACTTCGTCGTAGTGGATCCGGTGCCAGTTCTCGATCGCGGAGCTCCAGCGCATCAGGTGCGCGGGGCTCATGGGGCCTTTCACCAGCGGCGTGACCTCGTCACCGATGTTCACGTCTTCGAAGTAGAGCTGCTTCGCTTCTGCCATGTCTGACTTCCCTCAGTGCTGCTCGCCCGCCGGATGGACCAGCACCAAGGTCCCTTCCGCGGTCCTGGCGCTCCGCCTGTCACGAGGGGCTGAGGCGCCCTCGTGCCCCGTCAGGCGGGAACCCCCCGGTGAGCTCTGGCTGTCCTGCCATACAGCGTGCCCGGGGTGCAATATTACAGATATTGTCAACGGGATTGTCGTCCGGGACTCACCCCTGGATGGGGCCGTGCACCTCGGTCAGGAGGGGGAACGTTCCCGCATCGATGGCCTCCCCACAGGGCGGTAGGCACGATGGAGATGAGGGGCCGCCAAACCCGTCGAGCCTGCCCGCCGGACCGAGGACTCGGCGCGATGGGCGAGTGACGCGCATCGGGGCGGGCATTGCTGCCCGCCCCGATGGCGATGATATGACTACTTGATGTACGCCGCGGGGTTCGCCATGAACTTGAACCGGCAGTCCACGCTGTCGAAGTAGTACCACTTCCCCTCGTGGAAGCGGCGCGTGCCCTGCGCCGGGTCAACCTCGGACGCGCCGTGCTCCGTCATTCCCGTCTGGGCGCGGACCACAGCTTCGTCGATTTCTTTCCCGCAGACCGGATCGATTGCCATACGTACTTCTCCTGTCAACCACGGGCTCTGCCGACACCGCTACAGGGTGGCGATGGGCTCCCCGAGACGAACCTTGCCCGGCTGGTCAATCAGTGCAGCCGCAATGCGAGCCCGGTGCTCGAACGAGGTCCCGAGCCGCATGCTCCAGGCCGCGACGCGCCGGTAGTACAGGGCGATGTCGAATTCCATCATAAACCCGATGCCACCGTGAATCTGCTGGCCGATGCGCACGGCCGGCACCAGCCGGTCGTTCGCGAAGGACTTCGCCTGCGACACCTCAAGGCCCGCGTTGCCGCGGTTCGCCAGCGCCCACAGCGCCTCGTACCCGAGGAGCTGCGCGCCGTCGCACCACATGATGGCGTCCGCGAGCATGTGCGCGACGGACTGGAACGCGCCGATCGGACGACCGAACGCGACACGCTCCTTCGCGTAGGCGATGGTGATCTCCGCGTCCTTGCGGGCGCAGCCCTCCATCTGCACGACGAGGAGCGCGGTGGCGACATCGAGCATCTTCTCGATCGGCGCCCAGCCGGCGGCCACGAGGTTGGCCTTCGGCACTCGCACGTTCGTGAAGTCGACGCGACCCTGCTTGTCCTTGGCGGTGGTGACCTCGAGGGTCTGCTTCACGCCTGAGGCGTTCATGTCGATGAGCAGCAGCCCCAGGCCGTTGCGGCCAGTGGAGCCGGGCTCAGTGCGAACGACCGCCAGGACCTTGCCGGCAACGTTGCTGTTGTCGACGAACATCTTCGTGCCGTTGACGACGTAGTTGTCGCCGTCCAGCACCGCGGTGGTCTTGATGGCGTCCGGGTTCAGGCGCGCGTCGCGCTCCTGGTACGCGAAGGTCAGGATCAGGTCGCCGGAGCTGACCGCGGGCAGGACCGACTGCTTCAGGGCGTCGGGGGCGAACTCCGCGATCGTCATCGCCGGGACGGCGGTGCTGAGCAGCGGCAGGGGGGCCATGGCCCGGCCCATCTCCTCGATGATCAGACCGAGGTAGGTGAGCGCCATGCCCTGGCCGCCGTACGCCTCCGGGAGGCACATGCCGACCCAACCGAGGTCAGCGATTTGCTTCCACAGCGCGGGCGGGTAGCCCAGTGCATCCTTCTCCATGGCACGGGCGAGAGCCGTGGTGCACTCGGACTCGAGCACACTCCGCGCTGAGTCGCGCACCATCTGTTCTTCTTCGTTCAGCAAGATATCCAAGTGACCGGTCCCTCCGCCTCACACTGGTTCTCGGGAGCCCTTTTAGCGGACTCGCTTCGAGAATGTGGCACGCGACCCGCGGGCCGCGTGCCTGAATCGCACGAACGGCTACCGACTGCGCGGGAGCCCCAGGCCGCGCAGGGCGACCTGGTCACGCATGATCTGCGTGCTGCCGTGGTTGATCCCGGACTGGAATGCGCCCATCACGTTGTGCGCGTACAGGCCGCTCTCGATGGCGTCTTCGGCGCCGTTGAGGAGCTGGCAGTACGGGCCCAGGAGCTGCGCGATGGTCTCGGTGGTCTTCACGCCGTGCTCGGGAGCCCACACCTTCTCGGCGCTGCCCTCGTACGTGAACTTCCCGTTGTGCTCCACGATCGACATGCTGCGTAGCGTCATCAGCCGGCAGACCTGCGCCTCCGTCCACACCTCGGCGATGCGGTCACGGGCGGACGGGTTGTCCTTGATGTGCTCGGCCAGCGCGGCGTTCTTCGGGTCCTTCACCCAGTTCACGATGTCCTCGTCGCGGCGCACGGAGATCAGGTAGCGCGAGGCGCCGACGCGGTCGAGGTTCAGACCCATCGCGCTCAGGTTCCAGCCGTTGTTCTCCTCGCCCAGCAGGCAGGAGGCCGGCACGCGCACGTCCTCGAAGAACGTCTCGTTCGT
>Ga0172380_10004091_pt1 | contig 19192 bp, 29 predicted proteins | sample Leawe162metaG_FD_119747 | JGI IMG/M metagenome (GOLD analysis project Ga0172380, IMG submission 119747) | Leachate microbial communities from a municipal landfill in Southern Ontario, Canada - Leachate well 162 metaG | ecosystem: Engineered > Solid waste > Landfill > Unclassified | place... | reverse complement strand
GAATCTATTGCTACACTAACTACGATAAGCAAACTAGTACCACCAATAACAAGAGATTGTGAACCAGTCAACGCTCGTACAATCAAAGGTAAAATAGCAATAATACCCAAAAACAAAGCTCCGGAAAATAATAATTTACTCATAGTATCTTGTAAATACTTTTCTGTTTCTTTGCCAGGTCTAATACCTGGAATAAAAGCTCCTTGTTGTTGCAAATTCTCAGCCATTTTTTGTGGTTGAAAAATTACAGCTGTATAGAAATAAGTAAATCCAAATACTAAAACAAAATAAATAATTCCATAAAATAATTGATTGTTGAAAAAAGTAATAGTTGCTTGGGCAAGATGTGCCAAAAAGCCATTACCATTGACGAAAAATTGAGCAATCATCGAAGGAAACAAAACTACAGAAATAGCAAAGATAATAGGTATAACTCCAGCCATATTTAGACGAAGTGGCAAATGACTAGTATTACCACCAAAAACATGATTACCACGAATTTGTTTGGCATAACTTACAGGAATATTTCTTTGCCCTTCATTGATTACAACCACAGCAACAATAGTCACCATAGACATTACCAAAAACATTAGATACATATAAAGTTGTGAAGAATCATAATTGACAACAGCTTGTGTCAAAGCGTTTGGCAAAGAAGCGACGATACCAGCGAAGATTATCATAGAGATACCATTGCCGATTTTTTTCTCAGAAATAAGTTCACCAATCCACATAAGAAAAATGGTACCAGCAGTGATCATGATCATGATAGAAATATATCTAAACAAATCTAGAGAACCAAAAATTTCATATTGAGATTTTGTCAATAATTTAATCATGGCAAAAGATTGCAAAAAAGCCAAAGGTACGGTCGTAATACGAGTGTACATGTTTATTTTTTGTTGTCCACTCTCACCTTCTTTGGTCAATTCTTCTAAACTAGGAATAACCATTCCCAATAATTGAAAGATAATAGAAGCAGTAATATATGGAGCAATACCAAGCATCACAATAGAAAAATTTTCCATCGTACCACCTGAAAACAAATTCAACAAACCTAAAATTTGATTACCTTCCAAAAACTTACCTAAATTGACAGTATTGATACCAGGAACTGGAATGTGAGCAGTCAAACGGAAAACAACAAATAAAAACATAACAAAAAGGATTCTCTTCCTAAGATCCTTGATTTTCCAAATACGTGTTATTTTTTTCCACATAATTTTTAAGCTAAAGTAAAATTTAATTTATTGGTCGCTTAGAATGATGACACTTTTTGACTATAACTAAATATAAAGCATTTACTGCTTTATATCAAGTTAATATTTTAAAAGATAAATTTTCCACCAACTTTTTCTATCATTTCAACTGCTTTTTTGGTAGCTAAACAATTTTTTATAGTTATTTTTTTGGTAAGTTCACCACCAGCGACAATCTTAGCGCCTTTTTTGGTACTTCTAATAACTCTAAGTTTTTTCAAGAAAAATGGTGTAACTTCAGTACCTTCTACAGCAAATTTTTGTAATTGAGCAAGAGTAACTGTTTCTGGTTTGAAAGCTTGTGATTTGAAACCACGAAGTTTTGGAACTTTTTGCAATTGAGCTTTGAAAGCACGACGCATTATACCTCTTGTACCACCAGAGCGAGCTCTTTGTCCTTTGATACCACGTGTTGAATAACTACCTTTACCAGAGGCATTACCACGTCCTAATCTTTTTACATTTTTCTTTACTCTTTTTGAAGAAAGAGTAGATGGAGATAATGTCATATTTTTATTTTATTTTTTTTCTGATCCGACAACTGACGGACTAGAATCTTTTTTAACAACTTTTTGTTCAACAACAACTTTCTTCTTATCAACGGATTTTACTTCAATTTGTTTTACTTTGTTTTTTTCTACTCTTTCTCTAGACTTTTTTGATTTTTCAATAGCTTCACGTTTGAAAGAACTCAATGCAGCAAAAGTTGCTTTGACATTAGAAATTTTATTGTTTGATTTTCCAAGCATTTTAGCAGAAGCATTTGGAACACCAGCAAGTTCAAGTACTATACGTATAGAACTACCAGCAATAATACCAGAACCTTGTGGAGCTGGTTTGATCATTACTTTACCAGCTTTGAATTTGGCTTCTACACGATGAGGAATAGTTTTTTTATCAAAAGGAACAAAAATTATGTTTTTGTGAGCTTGTCTAACAGCTTTGTCAACAGCAATTTGGACATCAGAACCTTTTTCAACTCCATAACCTACTTTACCTTTTCTATCACCAATCAAAACTAAAGCACGAAAACTCATATGTTTACCACCTTTGGTGACACGAGTAACACGTGCCAAATCAACAATAGCTTGATCAAACTCTGGTTTTTCTTGTCTAGGTTTTTGTCTTTTATTGTTACCTTGAGGTTTTGACATATACAAAATTTAGTTTTTTAACAAAATTAAAACTTTAGACCATTTTCTCTAGCACCTTCTGCCAAAGCTTTTACTCTACCATGATAGTTGTAACCACTTCTATCAAAAACAACAGTCGTAATATTCAATTCTTTAGCTTTCAAAGCCAATTTTTTACCCAAAACATATGCAATAGCAACTTTTCCTTTTCTGTCACCAGTATCTTCTTTCTTATCAAAATCTTTTTTACTATTGACACTTGTCAATACTTTGGCATTGTTGTCATCAATAATTTGTGCGTACATACCACGCAAACTACGAAATACACTAATACGTGGAATACTAGCTGTACCTTGCATACGAGAACGACTTCTCATATGACGACGTAATCTTTTTTGTTGTGATGTTGTGTTTTTCATATATTTATTAGCACAGATTTATACTGATTTTTTTAGATTACACAGATGTTTTTTTATTAAAATTTTTTTTGAAATACACTATTTTTTTTAAAATTATCAGTGTAATCCTTTTTCAATCTGTGAAATCAGTGTTTTTATTCACCTTTAGTAGCAGTTTTACCAGCTTTACGTCTGATTATTTCATCAATATATTTAATACCTTTACCTTTGTAAGGTTCTGGTTTTTTGATAGCTCTAATTTCTGAAGCAGTACTGCCCAACATTTCTTTGTCATAAGATTCCAAAGTAATAGCATTTTTTTCAACTTTAGCAACTACAGATTCTGGCATTTTGAAAATAACTGGGTGAGAAAAACCCACTTCCAATTGTAAATCTTTACCTTTCATAGCAACTTTGAAACCAACACCATTTATTTCTAATTCTTTTTTGAAACCTACAGTAACACCTTCAATCATATTTTTCAAATGTGCTCCAAAAGTACCCCAAAGAGATCTTTCTGATTTTTCTTCTTTATTTTTTACATCCACAGTCAAAGTACCATCGGCCATAATTACTTTTACTTTATCATTCAATTGTCTTACTAGAGTTCCTTTTGGACCTTTTACTTCAACACTAGCATCTTTGATGTTGACAGTAACTCCAGCTGGAATACTAATAACTTGTTTTCCGATACGTGACATAGTATTAAATTACATTGATAATCTTTTAAAAACTTACAAACTAATAAATAGAACAGACAACTTCACCACCAATACCTTTTTCTTTAGCTTCTTTTACAGTCATCATACCTTGTGAAGTAGAGACAATAGCAATACCAAAACCATTCAAAACATTTGGTAATTCTTCTACTTTACGATAAACTCTGTGACCTGGTTTGCTTGCACGTTCTATAGAAGTGATAGCTGGCACTTTACCATGATATTTTAACACAATCCTAAGTACAGGTTTTGGACCTTCTATTTTACTTATTTCACTTATATAACTGTTGGTTAACAAAATTTTTCCAATCATAAACTTTACCTTAGCAAAAGGTACCTCAATAACTGGCTTTCTAGCCATTTGAGCGTTTCTAATTCGCGTTAGCATATCTGCGATTGGATCGGTCATCATAGTTATATATAATTATTTATTATTATTTTTATTAATTATTTTAAAATTACCAACTTGATTTCTTGACACCAGGAATCATTCCTTGATTAGCCAATTCTCTAAAACAAATACGACATAGACCAAATTTACGCATGTAACCATGTTTACGGCCACATTTCCAGCATCTATTCACAATACGACTGGAATATTTCGGTTTATGTACAAATGTTTTTGCTTTTTGCGCTTGAGTTGCCATAATTATTATTTATTATTTCTTTCTAAAAGGAAAGCCCAAATGACTCAACAAGGCCATACCACTTTCATTGTCTTTAGCTGTAGTATTTACAATAATTTGCAAACCATGGATATTGTCAGCTGATTCACCAGAAATTTCAGGAAAAGCCAATTGTTCTTTGAAACCAATAGTAAAATTACCTTTGCCATCAAAACTCTTTGGATCCAAACCTCTAAAATCACGAACGCGAGGAAAGGTAAGATTGATCAATTTATACAAAAATTCATACATTTTATTTCCACGCAAAGTAACAGAAGATCCAATTTCCATACCTTCTCTAAGTTTGAAGTTGGAGATAGATTTCTTAGCTTTGTTGCGAACAGGTTTTTGGCCTGAAATCAAAGTCAAAGTTTTTTCTACTCTTTCCAAAAAAGCCTTATCTTTAGTATTGCGACCATAACCAACATTGAGTACAATCTTTTCAATCTTAGGTACTTTCATGATATTATCCAAAGTCAACTCAGTCATCAAAGCTGGTATTACTTTTTCTTTATAAATTTTGTACAATTCTGGTTTCATAATCTTTATAGAAATTAATCAATAAATTCACCACTAACTTTGGCAATACGTTTCTTTTCTTCACCTTCCATCTTATAGCCAACACGTGTTGGTTTTTTGGAATTATTATCAATAAGCATCACATTACTTATATTCATAGGAGCTGGTAATTCAATAATTTGTCCTTTTTCACCTTTTTTTCCAGCACGCAAATGTTTTTTTAATATATTAGCTCCTTCTACAACGACAAACACTTCTTTAGTTTCTTTATTTTTTAGCACCTGAAGAACTTTACCAGTTTTACTTCTGTCTTTTCCACTCAAAATTTTTACTTTGTCACCTGTTTTTATTTTCATATAAAAGTTAATCCTTAGTTCTTATTTCTTAAAGCACTTCTGGCGCCAAAGACACAATCTTCTTGTAACCTCTATTTCTAAGTTCACGAGCTACTGGTCCAAAAATACGTGTACCTTTTGGTTCTTTAGTTTTTTTATCAATTATCACAACAGAATTTTCATCAAAACGAATATAAGTACCATCAGCTCTACGCATTTCTTTTCTTTGTCTTACGATTACAGCATGTACCACTTCACCTTTGTTTACTTGAGCACGAGGAATTGATTCTTTAACAGAACAAGTAATAATATCACCGATACGAGCATATCTTTTTTTGTAGCCACCAAGCACTCTAATACACATGAGCTTTTTGGCTCCGCTATTATCTGCTACTTTTAACATGCTTCTGTGTTGAATCATATGTTTATTTTCTTTATTAAAGTTCTATTTTACAACGTTGACTAATGCCCATTTCTTGGTCTTACTAATAGGACGACATTCTACAAACGTAACAAGATTGCCCAATTTTGCACGAGAATATTCATCATGTACAGCAAACTTTTTACTAACAGCATATTGTTTGCGATATTTTGGGTGCATTTTTGTAGTTTTGACAACAACATGAATAGTCTTGTTTTCTTTTACACTGACCACTTCACCTTCAAAATTTCTATGTTGTACTTGTTTAATGTCGGACATAAAATTTATTATTCTGTTTTATTATTATCATCTTTTTTAGTAACAAAATTTTGCAAACTTTTTATAGCAGTCATAACACGAGAAACAATTTTTTTTTCTGCACGAATTGAACTTACTTTTTTTAGTTGATTTTCACTAGCTTGAAAACGCAAACTTCTTACAAGATCTCTCTTTTCAGCTAATAATTCTTCTAAGGCTTTCAAATTTTTATTTTTCAATTCTTTGTAATCCATACTATTATTTTAAAATTGCTTTTTTATTGTTTAATAACAAACATACTTTTGATAGGCAATTTGTGTGTAGCACTCTTCATTGCCTCTCTAGCTTGTGCTTCTGTTATACCAGCCATTTCAAATAATACTGTACCTGGTTTGACTGTAACTACATAATGATCTGGAGTACCTTTACCTTTACCCATCGGCATTTCATTACCTTTTTTTGTCATAGGTCTGTCAGGGAAAACACGAATCCAAATTTTGCCACCACGGCGGACAAAACGAGTCAAAACACGACGACTAGCTTCCAATTGTCTAGAAGTTACCCAAGCATGAGTAGTAGACTTAAGACCAAAACTACCAAAAGCCACAGTGTTGGTTCGAGTAGCAACACCTTTGTTACGACGTCTTGGCTTGTGCCATTTTCTGTGTTTTACTTTTTTTGGTAACAACATATTATTTCTTAGGTTTTTTCTTAATATCTTCTTTTTTGTCAGCTAATTTATCAATCATTCCAAAAGATTCGCCTTTGTAAACCCAAACTTTTATACCAATAGCTCCATACAAAGTACGAGCAGTATTACCAGCATATTCTACATGACTTCGAAGTGTAATCAATGGAATTTTACCTTTGGAAAGAGTTTCACGACGAGCAATTTCCACGCCATTCAAACGACCTGCCAAAGTAATTTTGATACCTTTTGCTCCAGCCATCATTACTTTTTCAATAGTTTGTTTCATAATACGTCTAAAAGCCACACGATTTTCAATATCTTTAGCAATATTTTGTGAAATAATTTCTGCAGAAAGAGATGGTTGACGTATTTCTTGGATATTTAATTTTACTTTTACTGACAATTTCAAAAATTTTCTTTCAATTTCTTTGCGTAAATCATCAAGACCTTGACCACCACGTCCAATAATATAACCTGGTTTGGCAGCAAAAATAGTGACAGTCATATTTTTTGGACCACGTTCAATAAACACAGAGTCAATCTGAGCATCTTTGAATTTCTTTTTCAAATACTCTCTGATGTTGATATCAGATTCTAGGTATTCTGCATAGTTTCTTTTTCCTATCCAACGTGAAGCCCAAGGAAATAGGATACCAGTTCTATGAATTTGTGGATGTACTTTATGACCCATACTTAATGATTTAAATTCTAATTATTTTTTAATTTTTTTAGTAACTTTTTTAACAGTCTTTTCTGTTTTTTCTTTCTTTTCAGTTTTGGCAACAGTCTTTTTTTCTTTTTTGACTTCATCTTTTACTACATCTGTTGTATCTGTTTTTTCTTTTATTTTGGTTTCTTTTTTAACAATCTTTTTTTCTTCAGTTTCACCAGTCAAGATAACTGTAATATGAGAACTCTTTTTGCGCAAAGGAGTTGCTCTACCCATAGCTCTTGGCATCCAACGACGTAATACAGAACCTTCATTTACAAAAATAGTTTCAATCTTTAGAGTATCTTCTTTGACATGATCATTATGAATAGCATTGGCAACAGCTGATTCAATCAATTTTTTTACAGGTAAAGCTGCTTGTTTACTATTGAATTGTAATTGATTCAAAGCTTTTTTGACTTCCAAACCGCGAACTAAACTAGCAACCAATCTTACTTTTTGAGGAGTCATTCGTAAAAATTTTAATTGTGCTTTTGTTTGTACTTTCATAAAACTATTTCTTTACTGGTGTTGATGCTGGAGTTACAGCTGATTTAGTCTGTTCTTTAGCCATCTTACCACCGTGTCCTCTGAATTTACGAGTTGGAGAAAATTCACCAAGCTTATGACCAACTTTATTTTCATCTACAAATACTTCCAAAAAATCTTTCCCATTGTGTACTAAAAAGTTGACACCTACCATTTCAGGAGTAATTGTACAAGTACGAGACCAAGTCTTGATAGGTTTTTTGTCACCTGTCTCTTGAACTTTCTTTACTTTTGCAAGTAATCTTGGATCAATATTAGGTCCTTTTTTCAAACTTCTAGACATAAATTAGGTTTTTTAATTAATATTATTTTTTCTTTTTACTTTTTCTTCTTGAAACGATAAATTTACTACTTGATTGTTTTGGTTTACGAGTCTTGACACCTAGAGCAGGTTTACCCCACTTAGTACGAGGTCCTCTTCTCAAACCAATCGGACTGTGACCTTTACCACCACCATGTGGATGATCTACAGCATTCATGTTTTTACCAGTAACAGCAGGTCTAATACCTCTATATCTCATTCTACCAGCCTTGCCCCAACGTATAAGCTTGTAATCTGAATTACTCAATTGTCCAACAGTAGCCATACATTCTTTGGCAAACAATCTAACTTCAGTGGATGGTAATCTTAATTGAGCATATTTACCTTCAATAACCATGAGTTGAGCAGAATTACCAGCACCACGAACCATCTGACCACCTTTGCCTGGTTCCATTTCAACATTATAAACACTCAAACCAGATGGAATAAATTCCAAAGGCATACGATTACCTGGTTTGGCTTCAATTTTATTTTTTGAGGAAACTACAACATCTCCAACTTTCATTTTTGATTCAGCCAAAATATATGATTTGTTACCATCTTTATCTTCCATTAGAGCAATACGAGGTCCACGATTTGGGTCATATTCAATAGCAATAACAGTCAAAGGTATATCAAAATTGATACGAGCAAAATCAACATGTCTATAAAAACGTTTGGTACCACCACCATGATGACGTACAGTTATTTTTCCAGTATTATTTCTACCAGACGTCTTGTTCATAGTACTGATCAAAGACTTTTCTGGTTTAGATTTTGTGATATCAGAAAAATCTTGAACACTAGAGTGGCGTCTGCCTGGAGTGGTTGGTTTGTACTTTATAACTGCCATAATATTTTATTAAACACCTTCATGAATACTGATAGTCTGACCTTTTGCCAAAGTAACTATCGCTTTTTTAAAATCTCCTCTTTTACCTTGTACAGAACCAGAACGAGTACGTTTACCTTCAAAATTCATTATACTAACGTCAGTAGGCATTATACCATAAATTTGTTTTATTGCTTGTTTTATTTCTGTTTTGTTGTTTCTAGCATTGACCAAAAAAGTATATTTACCATTCATCTCAGCTGTACTAGCTTTTTCACTTACTAGAGGTTTTTGAATTACACGATAAGCAGAACCTTTAACAGAAGAAGCTTTTTTGATTTCTTTTGTTTTTTCAACATTTTTAGTAGTTTTTTTGGCAGTCTTAACAGAACCTTCAGTTTTTGCAACAGTGTTTGAGGTTTCTTTATCTTGCTTTTTTGACCACTTATCTAATAAACCCATATAAATATCTAAAAACTAAATTATTTTTTTATTAAACGATTTTCCAAAAATTTGATACCATCCTGTGAAATAAGCAAATATTGGTGTTGTAACAAATCCAAAACATTCATATCTTGTGCTCTTACAATATCAAAATCTTTTATATTACGCAAAGATTTGATAGCTTCTTGTGAATTTGCATCAGTCAAAACTACCAATGTCTTACGAATTTCTTTGAATATTTTTTTACTTAGAGCAATAATATCTTTGGTTTTTCCTTCAAAATCAAATTTGTCCAAAACTACCAATTTGTTGTCCAAAACTTTGTCAGACAAACACATTCTTGTAACCAAATTTCTTACTTTTTTATTTATTTTTTGTTTATAATTACGATCACTCAAAGGTCCAAAAGTGATACCACCACCACGCCAGATTGGAGAACGGATTGAACCATGACGAGCACGTCCAGTACCTTTTTGTTTCCAAGGTTTACGACCACCACCAGAAACTTCACCTTTATCTTTGGTATCAGCCCAAGGTTGTCTAAGATTGGCACGCATTGATACAAATACCTGGTGAACAGTTCCTTTGTTGATAGGTGTAGCAAAAACAGCTTCACTTAATTCAAGATCTTTTACTGGTTCACCTTTACTATTGTACATTGCAACTTTTGTCATATATAAAACTAATTAGATTCTACTTTTGATTCTAAAGTTGTTTTTTCTAGAACTTCTTCAGCTTTTATTTCTTCTACTACAACTTCAACTTGTGGAACTACTTGTCCAGTACTAGTAAAAATATACAATAGACCATTTCTAGCGCCAGGTACAGCACCTTTTACCCAAATTTCATTGTTTTCTGGGTGTAATTCTACTATTTCTAAATTTTTGACAGTAATTTGAGCATCTCCCATATGACCAGCCATGCGAGTACCTTTGAAAACGTGTTGTACTCCACCAGCTCCAATACTACCAGGCATACGCAATTGATCTTTGTGACCATGACTTGCTGGTGAACCATGGAAACCATGACGTTTCACCACACCTTGGAATCCTCTACCTTTGGAATTACCAGTCACTTGAACTTTTTCTCCTTTTTCGAAAATACTAACTGTAAAGACATCACCACGTTTTAAATCATTATCATTTTTGAAATTGTGTAAATTTCGAACAGTAACGTTTTGGTTACCACCTACACTTATACCTTTCAAATGTCCTTTTTCTGGTTTACGTAATCTAAATAATTTTTGTACACCAAAACCAACTTGAACTGATTTTACTCCGTCTTTTTCCTCGGTATTAACCTTGGTAACAGTACAAGGTCCTGCTTGAATTCTGGTTACTGGAACTACAGTACCATCTTCACGGAAAACCTGTGTCATGTCTAATTTTTTGCCTATAATAAATTTCATAATATAAAAAAACTAGAAATGAATAACACAAACAATTGTTTGTTGTACTCATCTCTAGCCTTCAAGACCAAAATGGTTGTAAGGCGATTATTAAATAAATGTAATGAAACCTCCACCTGACAACTTCTTCTATTCTCAGATGTTTTCTACAGCTTTACATAGCTTAGATCTTATCTGTTTTGAAACAAGTTGTTTTGTGTCTAAATAATGTATAAATTAACAACGTGACTATTTTAACGCAAACAAAATAAAATGTCAAGGACTATATTGCCGATATATCCCCAACCTGATAAAACTTTTTTAAGTAACAAACCAACAACTTTTGAAAACAGCTTAAATCATTTTGATTTCTATATCCACACCACTTGGCAAATTCAAATTCATAAGAGCATCAATAGCTTTTGGAGTTGGATTTAAAATATCAATAAGACGTTTGTGTGTGCGCATTTCAAACTGTTCTTGAGCAGTCTTATGAACAAATGTAGCACGATTCACACTGTATTTGTTGATAGATGTAGGAAGTGGTACTGGACCAACTACTTTTACATCATTTCTTTCAGCTGTATCAATAATAGTCTTGGTAGCAATATCAATAATCTTATTATCATAAGATTTGATTTTGATACGTAATTTATTATCAACTTTGTTGTTTGTGTTATTTGCGTTGTCAGACATAATGAATAATTTTACATATTAAACCCCAAGCCTCCGGAAAAACCGGAGGCTTTGTGGAATAATAATTTTATTTGATAATTCTAGTTACGACACCAGCACCTACAGTACGACCACCTTCACGGATAGCAAAACGTACTTTTTCTTCGATAGCTACAGGAACAATAAGTTTGATCTTCAAATTTACAGTGTCCCCTGGCATCACCATTTCAGTACCTTCTGGCAAAGTTACATCACCTGTTACATCTGTTGTGCGGATGTAAAATTGAGGTTTGTAACCATTGAAGAAAGGTTTGTGACGACCACCTTCTTCTTTGGTAAGAGCAATCACTTCAGCCTCGAATTCAGTATGTGGAGTAATTGTACCAGTTTTAGCAAGAACTTGACCACGTTGTACATCTTCTTTCTTAGTACCACGAAGAAGGATACCAGCGTTGTCGCCAGCTTGACCTTGACTTAAATTCTTGTTAAACATTTCAATACCAGTAACAGTAGTCTTAGAAATTTCTTCAGACATACCTACAATAGACACTTCATCACCAATTTTTACAACACCGCGATCAATACGACCAGTGACTACTGTACCACGTCCTTCAATTGAGAAAACGTCTTCAATAGGCATTAGGAAATCTTTGTCTAGATCACGTACTGGATCTGGAAAATAAGTATCCAAAGCATTCAACAAATCCATAACTGGTTTTGAAGCTTCAAGATCATTTGGATTTTCAAGAGCTTTTAGAGCTGAACCACGGATAATTGGAGTTTCATCTCCAGGAAATTCGTATTTTTTAAGCAAATCTCTTACTTCTTCTTCTACTAGATCAATAAGTTCAGGATCTGAAACTTGATCAACTTTGTTTAAGAAAACAATAATTCGAGGTATACCAACTTGACGAGCAAGTAAGATATGTTCACGAGTTTGAGGCATTGGACCATCAGCGGCTGATACTACAAGAATACCACCATCCATTTGAGCAGCACCTGTAATCATGTTTTTGACATAATCAGCATGGCCTGGACAATCCACATGAGCATAATGACGTTTTTCAGTCTCATATTCTACGTGAGCTGTAGCAATGGTAATACCACGTTCGCGCTCTTCTGGAGCAGCGTCAATTTGACTAATATCTTTGTCTTGAGCAATAAGACCGTGTGCTGAAGCTACTTTTAAAATAGCTGCAGTAAGAGTAGTCTTACCGTGGTCAACGTGACCAATTGTGCCCACATTTACATGAGTCTTGGTTCTTTGAAATTCTGCCATATTACTATGGTAGCTTTGGCCGCTCTAACTTGGGATGGCCCAGTTAGATTTGTGTCCAGCGACCTTGAATATTTTAATTAAATAGATTGCCCTTTTAGAGCAAAAAAATACATAAAAATTATGCGGTGGGATTATAAACTAAAATACAAAACAAGTCAAGAGCTAAATTGTGGAATAACTGTGGAAATGAAAATGAAATATTTGAACACTATTTTTGTACCAAAATTTATAGTAAAAAATTTGTCGAAAGTGGAAGGAAAGTGGTATTATTACTTATGTTAAAAATGTTCTAGGTGTTGTAGATGTTATAGACGTTGTAACTTTTGAAAATGTTGTAAATAATAATTCAATTACAACAAACGAAGTGATACAACATTTAGAACAATTGTAACTATTAATAATTTAATTAAAATTCTATTTAAAAATCATGACACACGAACAAACAGCCATCAAAACTACTTATTTTAGTATTATAGGCAATACAATCTTAGCTATTATAAAATGGTTAGCAGGTTTCTTTGGTAATTCATACGCTCTAATAGCTGATGCTATTGAATCTACTACTGATATCTTTTCATCACTATTAGTATTATTTGGATTGAAATATACTAGTAAACCAGCTGACAAAAATCATCCTTATGGGCATGGCAGAGCTGAGCCACTTATTACTTTTATTGTTGTAGGTTTTTTGATTACCTCTGCTACCATAATTGCTTACGAGAGTATCAAAAATATTAATACACCACATGCCTTACCAAAAGCTTGGACACTACTTATTCTTGGAACAATCATTATCTGGAAAGAATTGTCATACAAATTGGTAATAAAAAAAAGTAAAGAAACACACAGTTCATCTTTGAAAGCTGATGCTTGGCACCATAGAAGTGATGCTATCACCTCTTTGGCAGCATTTGTTGGAATTTCCATTGCTATATTATTTGGCAAAGGTTATGAGACAGCTGATGACTGGGCTGCACTTTTTGCTTCTTTTTTTATCCTTTACAATAGTTACTTAATTTTTAGACCAGCTCTTGGAGAAATAATGGATGAACACACTCACGATGAATTGATAGCACTAATTCGAAAAGTGTCTATTACAACATCTGGTATATTAGACACTGAAAAATGTTTTGTTCGTAAAGCAGGTATGAGCTATCACATAGAGTTACATGCCATTGTTGATGGCAACAAAACAGTCAAAGAAGGTCATGATTTGGCTCACAAATTGAAAGAAACTTTGCAGCAAGAAATTCCCCAATTGGCTCATATTCTAATACATATAGAACCGAGTAAATAAAAACTATTTTAAATTTATGCCCGAATTAACTATCAAACAATCTCAACGAAAAGTTGATAACTGGATAAAAAATATTGGCGTTCGTTATTTTTCTGAACTAACTAATCTTGGGCAACTCGTTGAAGAAGTTGGTGAAGTTTCTCGTATTATGATTAGGACTTATGGAGACCAAAGTTTCAAAAAGTCTGACGAAAATCATAATTTAAGCGATGAATTGGCGGATGTACTTTTTGTTCTTATTTGTATTGCCAATCAAACTGGTGTTGATTTGACAGAAGCACTAACAAAAAATCTAGATAAAAAAACAAATCGTGACAAAGATAGACATAAAAATAACAAAAAACTTAACAAAGTATGACCAACAAAAAGCAACTAACACTTTTACTAAGCCTTATTATCTTTCCACCTATTATAATTGTCTTGAGTAGACAGATCCTACCAAACAATTATTTCTTTTCGTCTCTCTACAAATTAGTCTTTCTTTCACCTATTGTCTTTGCTATGTGGAGTGAAAAAAAATCTTTCAAACAAGCTTTATTTCAAAACTTTTCTTTTAGCACTTTCAAAAAAAATATTTTAACTCTAAGTATTTTAGGTATTATTTTTGCCTCAATTTATCTGGTTAGTTTTTTTGTTTTTCAAAACTGGCTAGATGTAGCTACTATTATAAATAAATTAAAAAATCTTATAAATATAAACTTAGAAAATCTTATTTTTGTCGGTCTTTATATTATTATTTTTAATTCTCTTTTGGAAGAATATTTTTGGCGAGGATTTCTCTTTGCCAAACTAGACAAACTTATCAAACCTTGGCAAGCATATCTTATTACCGGAATTGCATTTTCCTTTCATCATGTCATGTTTTATTATAACTGGTTTAATCTTGGTTTTTTTCTACTAGCAACTCTTGGATTGACTATCTACGCTATGATTATGAATTATGTTTTTAAAAAATATCAAGATCTATTCTCATGCTGGTATGTCCATATTTTTGCAGATGTCGCTCAGATTTTTATAGCTTTCAAAATTTTTAATCTAATCTAACTAAACGGGACTGGTAACTAAATTGGTTGGTGGTATAATAGAAACAACGCTAAGATAAGCGTTGTTTTTAACTTTTTTAACTAACTAATTAAACTTATGAAATCAGTTTGTCAATTTTGTACTGTAAAATCCCCCTCCTAGTAGGAGGGGTTAGGGGAGGTCTGGAGTATAATAAAACGTTTTATCTTGCTAAAGACCCCCTCTAACTCCCCCTACTAGGGGGAGGAACTGTCAATTTTTTTACTTACAACATGTGTTAAATCCCACACTTTTATTTACCAGTCCCAACTAAACTTTAATAATCCATAAAGACATCCTATAAAAAACAGCGAGATACAAAAACAATCCTCTTTCTAGGATTGTTTTAATGTTTTTATATTTTAATACGGATTTACACCGGTTCTTCAAAAAATACAGGCTCTTCATCCAAATCTTCTTCTTCAGTTGTTTCTTCTTCATGTTTTTCAAAAGGGACTTTGTTTTTGGTTTCAAAAACTTCTTGACCTAGAGTATTATAAACCAAATTATCATTACTATCGTCTACTCCAAAAATATTATTATCAATTACAAAATCATCTTCTTCGTCGTCATCTTCGTCTTCTTCCAAAAAAGAAGGTATATTCGGCACAAAATAATCTGGTACTTGTTCATCTACAAAATTTGGTGCAAAATTAGTAAGTCTACTGGTCAATATATCTCCGGCTTTGTGCCAATCAGGACTATGTGCAAAATCCTCTAAAAATGGATCCTCAGGAGGATTAGTTGCCAAATCATCTTCCAAAACATCTTCACGAAATTCCTTATCTTCTTCATCTTGATAAGAACGCCAAATACCTATATCTCTATTTATCTTATCCAATAATTCTCTATCTGACATCTCATACAAATCCTCATTACCAAAAGCATAATCTTCACAAGAACAACCCTCTTGATTATCCAACATTTCTTCATAAACATCCAAATCCATAAGAACAACATCACCTTTTTGTTCATCATGTACAATAAGAGTACTACCACTCTTTTTGGCTAATTTCATTAGTCTATCCAAATTTAATGACATAGAGATTTATTTAGAGAGTTATTATGCTTACATTTTAACTAGTTTTCCACTTCAGGTCAAGTGGCAAAATTCTAGCCTATAAATACATCAAGTTTCAATTGTTTTTCAATTCCAAATATGTTAATATGAAAATACAAATAATTATGAATATCTAAATTTATGCCTTTCCAAAAATTAAACTATCTAGAACCTGATCCAATTTTTGCCCTTAATCAAGAATTTCAACTAGACCAAAATCCAGACAAAATAAACTTAGGTATTGGTGTAATTACTAATGACCAAAGCAAGACCTATGCTTTTGAGAGTTTACAAAATATAATTATCCCAAAAAATAATGATTACTTACCAATACTAGGAGACAAATTTTTCAAAAAAAATTTTGAAGACTTTTTCCTTGATTTTACTGACAAAGACAATATCACTTCTGTCCAGACAGCCGGAGGCACTCATGCCAATTTCTTAGCTAGTAAACTTTTCCAAAAAATGGGTTTCAAAAAAATATATTTTCCAAATTACACTTGGGTAAATCATCATGGAATTTTCGAAGAAGCTGGGTTAAAGATTGGCGAATTAAATTATTATGATGCAAAAAAACAAAAACTAAAAGAAAATTTCTTGAACTCTATTGAAAAAATAGCAGACAATTCTCTACTTTCTCTGGATGCTTGTGGACACAACCCAACAGGAGTAGATCTCAATTCTGCTGAAATTACGGAAATAATAAAAATTGCCAAAAAGAAAAACTTATTTTTCTTTATTGATGCTGCTTATGTAGGATTAGTCAACGAAACCATAGAAAAAGATTTGGAATTGGTAAAAAGACTATACGAAGCTAAGATTACTTTTGCTCTGGCTTTTTCTTTTTCCAAAAACATGAGTCTCTATGGTCACAGACTTGGAGTCTTGACACTTTTGAATATCAAAAATGACAAAACAAAAATTGAGAGCAACTTAGCCAAAATAATTCGTAGCAATATTTCCAATGCCCCACGCTATTCTAGTGACTTAGCTACACAAATACTCGGTGATAAAATTATTTCAAAAAAATGGCAAGAAGAATTAAACCAAATCAAAAACAATATGTCAGAAATGCGTAGACAATTAGTCTGCAAATTAAATTCGTACAAAATTAATATAGCAAACGAAATAACAAATCAAAAAGGACTTTTTTCATTATTACCAAATCTAGATACTGAAAAACTAAAAAAAGATTATGCAATTTATATTCCAAAAAATGGCCGAATAAATATTTCTAGTATAAAACCAAACAATTTGGACAGACTGGCAGAAGCTATTTCCAAAAGTTTAATTTGATCAAAAAAATAAACTTCACAAATCTTTGACTCCAGACAAAATTTGTTCTATAATAAAATCAATAATCTAATTCGCCTGTCATTATATGAAAAAAATAATTAGCTTCATTTCTCATGAACAAATCAAAGAAGAAGATAGTGCTCAAATAAAAAATATCCAACCAGAGATTGTAAAAATAATCAAAAAAAAATACCCAAAAATAAACAGTACACATTATATTTCACTTACAGAATTGAACAAATACCGTCATCTTTATTTTTTGAATCTTATCAATGTAGAAGCTGGTGAATATGACAAAATAGAAAAAGATGTAATATACGCTATATCTCACAACAAAATTTTGTCTGAAAATATAGAAGAAGAAATTGATGGTAAACTGACTATTGGACAAAAAATAGCTGATCACGTCGCTTCTTTTGGTGGTAGCTGGGTTTTCATAACTACTTTTTTTCTATTCATGGCTGTCTGGATGTTTCTAAATGTTTATTTCTTCAGAAATAATGGCTATGATCCATACCCATTTATACTACTAAATTTGGTTCTATCTTGTTTGGCAGCGATACAAGCACCGATAATCATGATGAGTCAAAACAGACAAGAACAAAAAGACAGACAAAGAAGTGAACATGATTACAAAATAAATATGAAAGCAGAATTAGAAATAAAGATTTTGAATGAAAAGATAGATCATCTCATCGTCAACCAAAACAAAAGACTCATAGAAATTCAACAAGTACAAAATGACTATCTAGAAGAAATAATAGAAATGATCAATAAAAAAATAAATTAAAATGCTTGTCAGCCAGAGGCTGATCCGCCTAGGGCGGAAAAAGCTAAAAAGGCTTAAAAGAATTGTAAAAAACAAAAAAATACCCCGCCTCTTGCGAGAGGCGGGGTATTTTTTATGTAACTTAAGTAATTTTAGTTCTTCAGACAGCGGACAGAGTAACCGGTGACCTTGGAGTCGGCATAACGAACTGTTCGGGGATCAGTGGACGCATAACCGCGACTCCATGCGAGTGACGCAGTACTCCCCGAAGCAGCCCAAAACCAACCATTCGTACTCAGAGTAGAGAATGTGCCATTCGAGATACGACGGCCAGCGACCAGTGCATTAAACCCACTCGTTCCACCGGATTTGAGTTGGGTAGCTTGGTCAGTACCACGCCAATCTGTTGCATCCACACATCCGACTCCCGCGCCGGTACACATTCCCAAATATACCTCAAGAGTTTTGATCTCAGCATCAGTGGGAATATGCCAACCGGAAGGACAGATACCTTGTGAAGGAGAAGAGGGAGTACAGGAATTGGTGTTGCAGGTAGTTGTAAGTTGATTGGCTTCTGCCCAAGTATAGAGGCCACCGTAGGTAGTACAATTAGCGTCACTATTTGAATAACACCATTTTTCAATGAGAGAATCATTTGAAGGGAGAGTGGTGCCTGCAGCAAGCATGGTTCCGACGTTGAGGTTTTTTGCAAACCAGCATTGGGTGCCGATGTTGACTAGGTTGTAGGTTACACTGGAATAATCAACAGTGGTTAGGCTTCCACACGGAGGTGACCAACAGAGATGAGTAGTTGCATTACAGGCTGAACTACCACATTCCGATGCCTGATTACACGTAGCACCTACTGGTTTGAGTAGTACAATACGACCGGTGGAACCGGTACTACTTACAAAGACCGAAGAGGTGGCCCAAGTGTCGAAGTCAGTGTTTGAGGTTTGAGAAGTAGAGTTGAGAGAAGGAGAAAGAGAGACTTCACCTGCTACACTGGTGTTGACATCTGCACTTGAGGTTGAATAAAAACGAGACCAGCCGGTCTGGTCAGATGAGTGAGAAGCGGAGAGTGTCGTTGAAGCTCCCCCCCCCCAGTTGGTTTGGGTGAGAAACATGGTAGCT
>Ga0172380_10004090_pt1 | contig 19193 bp, 19 predicted proteins | sample Leawe162metaG_FD_119747 | JGI IMG/M metagenome (GOLD analysis project Ga0172380, IMG submission 119747) | Leachate microbial communities from a municipal landfill in Southern Ontario, Canada - Leachate well 162 metaG | ecosystem: Engineered > Solid waste > Landfill > Unclassified | place... | reverse complement strand
GCCGTGGACAGCCGCTACCAGCTCGCCGTCGAACGCTCGCTGGTCGCCGATCTGTTCACCGTCGATTACACCCAGGGCGTCCAGGTCAGCTACACCGCCGACCAGTTCCGCGTCCTGGCCATGATCCATGACGGTTCCTACGCCGCCAACACCGACTACAACAACGGCGGCACCACAGGTACCATCGACGTCGCCTTCGCCGGTCGTGTCGAGTTCCTCGCCATGGGCACCTGGGACCAGTTCAAGGACTTCACCACCTTCACCGGTGACCAGATGGGCCTGCTCCTCGGAGCCGCCATCGACTACGAAAAGGGCGAAGGTGAATCCCTCGGTGTTGTCAACGACACCCCCGGCGACGTCCTGAAGTGGACCATCGATGCCAGCTTTGAAGCCCCCGACGCCTACGGCTTCAACGCCTTCGCCGCCGTCATCGGCAGCCACCCCCAGAGCCGCGAAACCCTCGCCGGCACCGCCAACGAACCCGACCAGTTCGCCGTCGTCGTCCAGGCCGGCGTCTTCATCGTCCCCGATAAGTTCGATGTCTTCGGTCGCTACGAATACATCGACCTCGATGACAACACCCTCAGCAGCTTCTCCGTCCTCAGCCCCACCGCGGACGATCCGGTCAACATCCTCACCTTCGGCGGCAACTACTACTTCCACAAGCACAGTGCCAAGTTCACCATGGACGTCGTGTGGATGCTCGATAACTCCATCGGCATCGGCACCGACACCGGTCAGGGTCTGGTTTCCACCGGCGAAGAAGACCAGGTCTCCATCCGCGGCCAGTTCCAACTGCTGTTCTAACCCCCTCAAGCCAGGGCAGAGCGAGTCTTTTTCCGGGGGCGAGCGCCGCCTTGGGTTCTTCCCGAATCCCCCACCGCCCCGGTTCATACCGGGGCGGTTTTTTTATCCCCGCCCCATCATGCCCGGATCAACCTGATAAGACGTCGCCGGCAAGGGCGGTAGGTGCATGGGGTAGCGAGTAGCGAGTGGTGAGTAGCGGGTAGCGAGTCGTGCGGTGGATAGCGTGAACCGGCGTGTCGGGCCGTTTCCGCGTCATGGGCCACCGTCTTTCCCTACTCCCTACTCACCACTCGCTACCCGATTCTCACATTATCATCATTTTTTCTACTTTTCAGCCGCTCCCTGGGATACAATACAGATGTGGCGGGCCGCTCATTACCACGGGGAGGTGCATCATGCCCAATGAACATCTGTTGTGCCACATCGACCAGGAAACGCAGGATCGTCTGATGGACGCCTTGGCGGCCCGTTGTGCCGCCGATTGGGTGATTGATCTGCACGCCTACGTGCCGCGTCTGGTGGACCTGCTGATCGGCTCCCACGATCAGCCGATCCAGCATTTCGAGGTCACCATCCGTCAGATCGTCCGCGAATCCGCCCATTGCGACGAGGGCGGCGACGCCTGTGTCTGTGACCCCCATCACCTCGACCACCGCGTCCACCTGCTGCTGCAAGTCCTCGAAGAAATCCGCCTCGAACGCCAGCGGCAAAGCCACTGGGCCGATGTCCCCGTCACCCCCCTGATGTGCGGGTGACATTCCGCCGCTCGCGGCTTAGAGCAACTGGCACAAACAATCTCCAACTCAAGCCGAGGCAGAGCGAGTCTTCGAGCGCCGCCTCGGGTTCTTCGGCGAAGATTAATCACGCATACTGCTCTAGCACTCACCTCGCCAGCGCCAACCGTGCCGCGTCCGTCCACGTCCGCGCGCTCCACAGCCCCCGGTGGTGATAAAACACCGACTGCGCCACCGCCCGACTCACCCGCCAATCCATCGCCAGGTCCACCACACGGTTCGGCACGCCCACGTCCATCATCCATCGCATCACGCGTTTGAACCCAAAGCCCGGCCTCTCCCGCCGCATCACCTCCGCCGCACCGGCCCGCCCACCGGGATCAACCCGCCTCGCCCGCCCACCCCCTCCGCCTCGCTGAAATCAAACATCCCCCGCAACTTCCGCTCAAACAAATCCAGCCGCTGCTTCCGCGGCTGCCTCACCGCCGGCCCGATCTGCGTCACGCCCTCCCAACGACAGTTCGGGATAAGCCGGTCGCCGCACGCCGGAACCGGGTTCGGGGTTCCGGGTGGGGGGGGGGTCGCGCCACCAGGCGTCGTCGCATTTTTTACGGTATTTACCGCATGAAACAGCGACGACGATTACTTTGTTTTCACTGAAAACAAAGTAATTGTCCGGTCGTAAAACGCGGGGGCCGGCGGCGGATTTTGCGTGGGATTGCGAATGTTTGCCTTATCCCGAACCGAGGTTCCCAAGCCAAGGCAGAGCGGCGCGCCGCTTCGCGGTTATCAGAACCGAACTTTTGCGAAGTTCGGTTTAAACACGGAGTCCACGAGCGAAAAACACGGAAAATACATCCCAAAAAATCTTCTCCGTGCCCTCTGTGATCTCTGTGTTGAAACATCTTTTCGACTTTTGCAAAAGTTCAGTCAGAACCTTCCCGCACGACTTGACACGACCGCCTCCTCCGTCAACAATTCATTCATCCGGATGAACGGATGAAGCCATGACGACCTCCCCGCTTTCCATTCTGACGCGGATGACCGTGCTCGCCGACGCCGTGCGCTGCCGGGCGATGCGCGTGCTGGAGCGGCAGGAACTGACCGTCGCCGAGTTGTGCGCCGTGTTGCAACTGCCCCAGTCCACCGCGTCGCGCCACCTCCGGCTGCTGGCCGAGGGGGGCTTCGTCGTCAGCCGCCGCGAGGGCACCGCGACGATCTACCGGCTGAGGCACGACGACCTCGATCCGCCGGCGCGTAAACTCTGGTTGCTGGTCCGCGAGCAGATCGCCGCCCCCGGAAGTTCTTCCGTTGTCCAGCGCGATGAGCTTCGCCTCCAGCGCGTTCTCGCCGATCGCCAGACGCGGAGCCAGGCGTTTTTCTCGAGTTCCGCCGGTCAGTGGGATCATCTGCGTCACGAATTGTTCGGCGACCGCTTTGATCTGCTCGCCCTGCCCGCGCTGCTCGACGCCGGTTGGACCGTCGGGGACATCGGCTGCGGCACGGGGCAGATGACGGAGATGCTCGCGCCGTTCGTGAAGCGCGTCGTCGCCGTGGATAATTCCGCCGCGATGCTCAAGGCCTGTCGCAAACGTCTGGCGCGATTCAAAAACGTCGAACTGCGGCGTGGCGAAGTCACCGCGCTGCCCATCGACGACGCGGCCCTCGATGTCGCCGTTGTCATGCTCGTCCTGCATCACCTGCCCGCCCCCGAAATCGCGCTGAAAGAATTGGCCCGCGTCATCAAAACTTCCGGGGGGGGCAAATTATTGTTGGTCGATATGTTGCCGCACGATCATGTCGAGTATCAGCAGACGATGGGCCACCAGCATCTGGGCTTCGCCCCCCGGAGGATGACGGCGATGCTGAAGGACGCGGGCTTCGACCGTGTGAACATTCAACCGTTACCCACCGAAACCAACACCAAAGGCCCGGCCCTGTTCGTCGCCGCGGCTTGTCGAAGTTGTTGAGAACACCCAGATGTCGCTACCGCAAGACAAAGATGCGCGTCAATACTATCGGGTTGCTTATCAGCGACTGGAAGATGGCGAACTGTTATTGCGGAACCGGCGAGCGCAGGCATCGATTTATCTGACGGGATATGCCGTGGAATGTATTCTAAAATCTCTGTTGATTGTGTCCACCCCGGCGGGGCGGCGCGGAGATGTGTTGCGGTCGTTTCGCGGTCCGAGCGGCCACGACTTGCTTGGATTACACGGGACCGTTCGGCCGGCGCACGGATACAATTTGACAGACATGTGGCGAAGGATTTAGCCCATTTGAGCAGTTGGTCAACGGAATTAAGATATTTATCCGACACCGGTGATGAGGCGGAGGCGAAAGCGTTTTGGCAAGCCGCCGATCGTCTGGTCCAGTGGGCTGATGAAAGGATTGGCTGATATGGCAACCATTATTCGTGGTCCGAAAGACGAACGTGTTCGGTTCATCAGGGCGGCGCTTGAACACTACGAGAAATCCCATCCCGGTGCCAGGGCTGAAGTTTATCGCTACAACCCCGGGTCGATTCGTGTTCGCGTGGTGGATCCCAAATTCCAACGAGTCGGTCGTCATCTCCGACATAATCAGGTCTGGGATTACCTCGCCCAACAGCTTGAGGAAGCCAACCAGGATGACTTGATACAGGAAGTGTCCTTACTGCTCCTTCTGGACCCCAAGGAAGTTGATAGCTCGTTGATGAACCTCGAGTTTGACGATCCTTCCCCCTCCAGACGGTAATTTCTGATTTGGTTTTTGAAATGGTCCCGTAGCCATCCCGACGATCCGCGGCTCGGAAGCCGCGGCTGATAACAATGCTCGAAACCCGAAACTCGAAACTGGAGTACCCATGACCACCGCCACCGCTCGTCCGCCGTTCAAAGTCAAAGACCTGTCCCTTGCCCGTTTGGGCCGCGATGAAATCCGTCTGGCGGAGCATGAAATGCCCGGCCTGATGGCGTTGCGTGAGAAGTACGGTCCGAAGCAGCCGCTGAAGGGCAAGAAGATCATGGGGTCGCTGCATATGACCGTGCAGACCGCCGTGCTGATCGAAACGCTCGCCGATCTGGGCGCGGATGTGCGCTGGTGTTCGTGCAACATTTTCAGCACGCAGGATCACGCCGCCGCCGCGGTGGCGGTGGGGCGTAAGGGCACGGTTGAAAAACCAGCCGGCGTCCCCGTGTTCGCATGGAAGGGTGAATCGCTTCCCGAATACTGGTGGTGTACCCGCGAAGCGCTGATCTGGCCCGACGGCACCGGCCCCGACCAGATCGTCGATGACGGCGGGGACGCCACGCTGCTGATCCACAAGGGCCTGGAGTTCGAGAAGGCCGGTAAAATCCCGGCATTCGATGAACACAACGAACCCGAAGAGTGGGGTGTGATTCTCGAATTGCTGCGAACCATTCAATCCGAACTTCCGGGGGTGTGGAAAAAGATTTCGCCCGCCGTGCAGGGTGTCAGCGAAGAAACCACCACCGGCGTGCATCGTCTGTATGAAATGCAAAAGGCCGGGACGTTGTTGTTCCCCGCGATCAACGTCAACGATTCGGTGACCAAGAGCAAGTTCGACAATTTGTATGGTTGCCGCCACTCGCTGATCGACGGATTGAACCGCGCCAGCGATGTGATGCTCAGCGGCAAGGTCGCGCTGGTGTGCGGCTACGGCGACGTGGGCAAGGGCTGCGCGCAAGCGCTCAAGGGTCAGGGTTGCCGCGTGATCGTGACGGAGATCGACCCCATCTGCGCCCTTCAGGCCAGCATGGAGGGGTACCAGGTGTTGACGCTCGAAGATGTGGTTTCAACCGCCGACGTGTTCGTCACGACGACCGGCAACCTCAACATCATCACCGCCGAACATATGAGCCGCATGAAAGACAAAGCCATCGTCGGCAACATCGGCCACTTCGACAACGAAATCGACATGGCCGGGCTGGGTAAACTCGCCAAAGCGGGCCAGGTGAAAAAGCACACCATCAAGCCGCAGTTCGATGAATGGGTGTTTGCCGATGGTCACAGCGTGCTGATTCTCGCCGAGGGCCGGTTGTTGAATCTGGGTTGCGCGACGGGGCATCCGTCGTTCGTGATGAGCGCGAGTTTCACGAATCAGACGATCGCGCAGATCGAACTGGCGACCAACCGCGCCGCTTACGAGAAGAAGGTGTACATGCTGCCGAAGAAGCTGGACGAGGAAGTCGCGCGATTGCACCTGAAAAAGCTCGGCGTGAAACTCACCAAGCTCACCGAAAAACAAGCCGCATACATCGGCGTGCCGGTGGACGGGCCGTACAAGGCGGAACACTATCGGTATTGACCCCCGGAAGTATGGATCGGCGTGACCCGCTTCCAGCGGGTCCGGCCCCCGGAAGTATTTAGACACGCAAAAAAGCCCACCGCCAACCGGCGGTGGGTTTTGCTTTGGCGGCTCTTCTGTGATACATACCTCCAGTATGTCACGCTCAGAACAAATGGTTGGGTTGGTGGTGATGGGGGTGTTCGTACTGTTATTGTGGCTTCATGTGGTTTTCTTTGATCGCCTGCAACGGTGGCAACCGCCGTGGTCGCGATGGGTCAGGCAGCCCGAAGAAAACATGCTGCGCATGCTCAAGGTTTTGGCAATTGGGTTCGCTGTGTTCGTTTCGTTGTGCTACGTCGTCATGCTCATCGCATTTGCAATCGGTCCAATCTCTTCATAGCCGCGACCTGACAGGTCGCGGCTTTTTTTTGCGATGAAAAACCGCGGGTTGCTTCCGGGGGCCGCGCGGCTATGAAGAATCAACGGCGTATTTCGCGCATCCGCATAGCCGCGCGGTGGCAACCTGCGGTTTTGTCACGCTTCCAGCAAGCCCGCCAGGTCGTTCAGTTCGGCCAGCGCCTTGTCGTCGCCGGATCGTCGCGCCGCGGCCAGTCCTTCGTCCAGCGTTTTCAACGCATCGGCGCGGCGGTCCATCTCGGCCAGCAGCTTCGCCTTGTGGTAATAGGCGTAGGCCTGGTTCGCATCCAGCGCGATCGTCTTGTCCAGCCACCCGATCGCTTCGTCGGCGCGGCCGAGTTTCGCCGCCTCCATCGCCAGGGCGTAGGTGCAGAACGTGTCGGACGGGTCGGCCTGGTGCAGGGCCAATAATTTTGTCAGACGGTCGTTCATGCCGATATCATATCCGGTCGGGTTGATTGAAGAACCATCGCCGCGTATCATCAGTTCATCCGGATGAATGGATTAAGGGTCGGACCATGCACATAGCCGATGTATTCGCCGCGCATAAGGCGACGTTCAGTTTTGAGTTTTTCCCGCCGAAGGACGAGCAGGGGTGGGAGGGGCTGTTCGCCGCGATCCGGGAATTGGAGCCGCTGCGTCCGCATTACGTGTCGGTGACTTACGGTGCGGGCGGGAGCAGCCGGGAGGAGACGCACCGGCTGGTGGAGCGTTTGAAAACCGAAACGACGCTCGATCCGATTCCGCATCTGACGTGTGTGTGTCACAGCGCCGAAGACATTCGGCTGATTCTGGAGCGATACGCGGCGGTGGGGGTGAGCAACATCATGGCGCTGGGGGGCGACCCGCCGCGGTGGATGAGCGATTACCGCAAGCAAGACGATCATTTTCAACATGCCGCGGACCTGGTGCGATTCATCCGTGCGTTTGACGCGTCGCAATTTAATCCCAACTTCCGTGGGCGTGGGTTTGGGATTGGTGTGGCGGGTTTCCCGGAGGGTCATCCGGCGACGCCGCATCGTGTGTTGGAGATGGATTATTTGAAGGCGAAGGTGGATGCGGGGGCGGATTACATTTGCACGCAGTTGTTTTTCGACAACCGGGACTTTTACGATTTTCGGGATCGCTGCGAACTGGCGGGGATCCGTGTGCCGATCGTCGCGGGGCTGATGCCGATCACCTCGGCGGGGACATTCAAACGGTTGCCGGAACTGGCGCTGGGCGCGCGCTATCCCGCGAAGCTGACCAAGCGGATCACCAAGCACGGCGAGGACAACGCCGCGATCCGTCAGGTCGGCATCGACTGGGCGACGCAACAGGCCCGCGACCTGCTGGAAAACAACGTGGCGGGGATTCACTTCTACACGCTGAACCGTTCGACGGCGACCATCGAAATTTTCCGCCGGTTGGGGGCGGACAATGTCGGTCAGTTGGAACAGTATGTCGTGTGAGATACCGACAATATCCCCAACCGAAAATTGATCGACACTTATTGGATCCCTAATCGGGGGGTAATCACAGGGCAATCGTTGTGTGTTCCACTACAGTCAAGCACCGGACGGGAGCTTTCGGTTGGTCGCCGAGGCAACCGGTGTGATCGCGACTTCCTCTCTACGCGAAGGAGACTGTAGATGCAACGCACACGTCGTTATGGTTATGCGCTGGGTACGCTCAGCGCGGCAATGCTGGCCTCGACCGCGATGGCGCAGACCACCGGCCCCAGCAGTTCTCAAACCCCCTATGTGACGCCCACCGCTCCGGGCGTCGATGTGACTTCCATCCTCACCGTCGGCGACGCGGCGGACAACGGCTATCAGATGGTCGGCGTCCCCGACGGACTGGGCGCGTTCGACAACGGCAACGGCACGTTCACCGTCCTGATGAATCACGAACTGGGCAACACCCAGGGCATCGTCCGCGCCCACGGCAGCGCCGGCGCGTTCGTCTCCCAGTGGGTCATCAACAAGAGCGATTTCAGCGTCATCTCCGGCCAGGACATGATCCAGAGCGCCAACGACGTGTTCACCTGGAACAGCAACACCAGCGCCTGGGTCGCCGGAACCACCGCGTGGAACCGTCTGTGCTCAGCCGACCTGGCCGATGTCGGCGCGTTTTACAACGCATCGTCTGGCAAGGGCTATGCCGGTCGCATCTTTATGAACGGCGAGGAAAACGGCCCGCCCTTCGGCGACCCCGGCCGCGCCTTCGGCTGGATCGCCACCGGCTCCGAAGCAGGCAAGGCCTACGAACTGCCCTACCTCGGCAAGTTCGCATGGGAAAACTCACTGGCCAATCCCTTCACCGGCGACAAGACCGTCGTCATCGGCACCGATGACACCACCCCCGGCGAGGTCTATCTCTACGTCGGCGACAAGCAGACCACCGGAAACGCCGTCGAAATGGCCGGTCTGCACGGCGGGCAACTCTACGGCATCAAGGTCGCCGGCGTCCCCACCGAAACCTCCGCCATCAACGGAACTTTCTCCCTCGAAGCGGTCACCGGCAACACCACCGGCGCCGCTCTCCAGACCGAAAGCACCACCGACGGCGTGACCCAGTTCGCCCGCCCCGAAGACGGACACTGGCTCGACGCCGACACCTTCTTCTTCGTCACCACCGGTATCTCCGGCCAGTCCGCCAAGCTCTACCGCCTCGACTTCTCCGACGCCAATGATCTGACGCTCGGCGGCTCCATCACCATGATCCAGGACAGCGCCGCTCTGCTCGGCACCGACGGACAGGCCGCCCGCTCCTTCGACAACCTCGTCGTCACCGCCGACGGAACCATCCTCATCCAGGAAGACCCCGGCAACACCAGCTACGACGCCAAGACCTGGCTCTATAACCCCGCCACCGATGACTGGACCCAAATCCTCGAATCCGACCGCGACCGCTTCATCACCGGCGGCATCAGCTTCCTCACCCAGGACGAGGAAAACTCCGGCATCATCGAAATCACCGACATCCTCGCCCGAAACGACGGCCTGCGATACTTCCTCGGTGATACCCAGGCCCACTACAACATCGCCGGCGAACTGGTCCAGGGCGGACAACTCTATGTCGTCTCCGTCCCCGAACCGGCGTCCATGGCGCTGCTCGCCCTTGGAGGCCTGGCGCTGAGCTTCCGGGGGCGTCGTCGTGGTGTTCGCTGAATGGGCGGCTGATTCGATTTCAATATCGCACCCCTTCCCCGCCGGACGCTTGCCGCCCGGCGGGGATTTTTCATTTGGCGGGCCACCGGGGTCTGACGTGAAGATTGCGATGTAATTCATCACCCGCGAATCAGGCGATCATACTCGCTGTGATGCCCGATCCAGAACCAGACAACATCCGGGCCGTCTTCCACCGCCAGCGCCCGGTAATGCAGTCCGATTCGCACCGACCGGAATCGTCCGACTTTTTTGAAATGCAAAGATGGATGACCCGCATCCGTTTTCAGCAAGTGGAAGTTGTCATCGGCCAGCCGCCGCACTTCGGACGGCAAGGCGTCATAGCATTCCCAGAAACGTCGGCTGGTGTGATGATTCACAGGTTTTTGCAGCGTCCTTTGCGAAGATCGGTCAATGCTTCGTTCGCCAATCCATCCAATCGACCGGTGGCTGCGTCCCGTTCGACTTGCTGATCCCAGCGGGCCGCGTCGAACTCGGCGAACCACAACCGAAACTTCGCCAAATCGTCGGGTGGAAGCTGCCGCACGGCCTGTTCGATTTCGGTGATCGTACCCATGATGTGACATTATACCCGCCACGAGTCCGGAATCGCCAACTTAATCAAAGGTCAACGTCGCAAAGTGGGTATCATATGTCATATGACCAAGCCGCTGATCTATGTCGAGACGACTGTCATCAGTTATTACACATCCCGTCCCAGCCGGGACGTGGTGGTGGCCGGTCATCAGGCGGTCACCAATGAGTGGTGGGAGCGTGTGTTGCCGAGTTTCACGCCGATGATCTCAGCCGTGGTGCTTGATGAAATCGGCGATGGTGACGCGGATGCGGCCACGAAACGTTTGGCGGTGGTGACGGGTTGGGAGGTAGTTGAATTGACCGAGGAAGCCGGGACGTTGGCCGAAGAGTATTTCCGCGCCATCGAATTGCCCGAAGCCGCGCGCGCTGATTCGCTGCATCTGGCCTTGGCGACATGGCACGGCCTAGACTACTTGGTGACGTGGAATTGTCGGCACATCGCCGGCGCACGCGTGCGCCAAGTGACGCAGGCGATCAATGAACGTCACGGCCTGGCCACGCCGTCGATCTGTACGCCCGAAGAACTCATGGAGATTTAACGATGATCCGCGATCCCATTGTTGAACAGGTGCGACAGCAACGCCACGCCACGGAAAAATCCTGTGGACATGACTGGAAGCGGCTGATGGAACACTATTGCCGGGTACAAAAACGCGTGCCGCGCCTCACACGTCGCGCCCCCAAACAATGGTCCCCATCGGGCGAGAAATAACCCGATGCGCCCGCATCCATCCCGGTTTTGCCATATGAATCGCATCCCACGGATTTTCGCCGATCTTCGCCAAACCCACCGCAAGGCGCTGATGCCTTTCGTCACCGGGAAATGAAACGGAGACGCAGCTAGTTTTTAACTAGTGGCGTCTCCGTTTCACTCGTCGGCGAACCACAACCGAAACTTCGCCAAATCGTCGGGTGGAAGCTGCCGCACGGCCTGTTCGATTTCGGTGATCGTACCCATGACCGGATATTATAGTCGTCCGTGGTTCGACATTGCCAACTCAAGTCATATCACAAAAACATGCTGAAGCGCGGACGGCATGTCTCGCCGCAAGTTTCGTTGTGTCACAGCGGCAGATATGCGACACGCCCGTTCCACTCCGCTTGTTCGCTGCACGCGAGGGTCAGCAAAATTTCGGCGATGGCCCGGCCCACGGGGAGCCGGTCGTCGAGGATGAAAACGCCAGCCACGGCTTGTCCGGATGCCAGCCGTTCAAAGGCGTGGCTTGGCATTGTCGCCCGATCGTGTGTCAAGAGAATGCGGTTGTTTTGCGCCGCCCATGCCAAAATGCCCGGATCGTCTTCACCGGCGAGGCCGATGTCCTGCACACGCATGATATCGAGGTCCGGTTTGCGCAGAAACATCCCCCGCACGATTTCGCCGTTGAAGTTCTCGTCCGCCAACAATCGGAACATGCCTCATCCTTATGACTGCCGCTGCGCGGACAAGCGGGCGCGAATGGCGCTCAAATCGCCTTGTTGACGTTCGATCCGTTGCTGAATCTGATCGGCCTGCCGCTCCCGCCGCGCCAGGTATTCGTCGATTTCGCCGCGATGGCGCAGGTAATAGGCCACCACCGCATATGCGTCCGGCAAACTCACCGTCGCATATCGCTGCACGATGGTTTCCGGCGTCGCGCCGTCCTCAAACGCCCGAATGACCAGCTCCAGCAACACACGGGATTGCCCGACGCGCAACGCGCCATCGGCGTCTTCGTGAAGCGGAGGCGATTCTGCTTGAACGGCGAAAGTCACGTTGGGTTCTCCAGCCCGGTTTACTCAATCATACGCCGCTTTGATACACTGTGCCACATGAACCGCATCCCACGGATTTTCGCCGATCTTCGCCAAACCCACCGCAAGGCGCTGATGCCTTTCGTCACCGCGGGGTATCCGTCGCTTGAGGCGACCGCCGCGATTTTGCCCGCGCTTCAACGGGCCGGCGCGTCCGTTGTCGAACTGGGTTTCCCGTTCAGCGATCCGATCGCCGACGGGCCGGTGATCGCCGCGTCGATGACCGAAGCGCTCAACGCGCATGTCACCCCCGGAAGCATTTTCGACATGGTGAAAAAGCTGCGCCCGACGCTTTCCCTCGGCATCGTCGCCATGGTCAGTTATACCATCGTCGATCGCATCGGCCCCCGGAAGTTCGTCGAACTGGCCGTCGATGCCGGTATCGACGGGTTCATCATTCCCGATCTGCCGCTGGAGGAATCCGATGCGGTGATCCAACTCATCCGAGACGCGGGGCTGGTCTGTTCGCTGCTGATCGCGCCGACCACGCCCGCCGCCCGCGCCGCGCAGATCGCCCGCGCCTGCTCCGGGTTCGCATATGTCATGTCGCGCACCGGCATCACCGGCGAATCAGCGCGGGTGCCGGCCGACCTGGCCCCGCGCGTCGCGGCGCTGCGGCAGGTCACCGATCTGCCCATCGCCGTCGGCTTCGGCATCGGCAGGCCGGAGCAGGTGCGAAGCGTCGTCGAACACGCCGACGCCGCCATCGTCGGCTCGGCCATCGTCCGCGAAATCACCGAAGTCAAAAACCAGCCCCCCGTGAAAATCGCCGAACACATCGAAACATTCGTGAAACACCTGGCGTCGGGTTTGTGAATCAACGAATCCGATCACTTGATTTTATCGCGGATTTTCCGCACAATCCCCGCACCGTGCCGCCGGCGCGGGCGATCCATTCAATCCCCCTCAATCGCAGGATGTCATGATGCTCGATTTCAACAAGAAGATTCTGATGGTTGGCTATGGCGCGGTCGCGCAGTGCGCGCTGCCGATTTTGCTCAAACACGTCAACGTTCCCCCGGCCAACATCACCGTCATGGACTTCGAGGATCAGGCCCATTTGCTCAAGCCATTCACCGATCAGGGCGTGCATTTCGTCCGCGATCGTGTCGGGCGGGACAACCTCGGCTCGATTCTCGGCAAGTACGTCGGACCCGGCGATCTGCTGATCGACCTGGCGTGGAACATCGACTGCTGCGAGTTGCTCCAGTGGTGCCACGATCATGGGGTGCTCTACATCAACACTTCCGTTGAAGTGTGGGATCCCTACGAAGGGGCCGAACGCAAACCCCCGACCACCCGCACGCTCTACTGGCGTCATATGAATGTTCGCCGAATGATCGCCAAGTGGAACCAACCGGGGGCGGGGGCGACGGCGGTGCTGGAACACGGCGCGAACCCCGGCCTGATCTCGCACTGGACCCGCCGGGGCCTGGTCGATATCGCCCACAAGATGCTCGAAGACGGCAAGGCGACCGGGCAACTGAAAGAGCAGATCGAACACTGTCTGAAAAACCGCATCTTCAACGAACTGGCCATGCATCTGGGCGTGAAGGTGATTCATTGTTCGGAGCGCGACACGCAGATTTCCGACAAGCCCAAGCAGGTCGATGAGTTCGTCAACACCTGGAGCATCGAAGGGTTCCGCGAGGAAGGCACGACCACCGCGGAAATGGGCTGGGGCACGCACGAAAAGCAGCTTCCCCCGCAGGCGTTTGAACATGCCGAGGGGCCGAAGAATCAGATTTGTCTGGCGCGTATGGGCATCAACACCTTCGTGCGGTCGTGGGTGCCGAACTATTCCATCATCGGCATGATCGTGCGGCACGGCGAGGCGTTCACCATCAGCGACAAGCTCACCGTCTGGAAAGACGGCAAAGCGATCTACCGCCCGACCATGCACTATGCCTATTGCCCCTGCGACAACGCGATCATCTCGCTGAACGAACTGCGCGGGTACAACTACAAACTCCAGCCCAAGCTGCGGATCATGAACGATGAGATCACCGGCGGGGCGGACATCCTGGGCGCGCTGCTGATGGGCCATCCGTACAAGAGCTGGTGGACCGGCAGCGATCTGAGCATTGAGGAATCCCGCCGCCTGGTGCCGCACCAGAACGCGACGACGATGCAGGTGGCGATCAGCGTGATCGCCGCGTCGATGTGGATGATCCAGAATCCCGCCAGGGGCGTGAACGTGCCGGACGATCTGCCGCACGACTATATTTTGAAGATCGCCGATCCGTATCTGGGCAACTGCATTTCGCAGCCGGCCGACTGGTCGCCGCTGGATGATTACACCAATTACTTCGAGACGTTCAACAGCCCGAAGATCGACCGCGACGATCCGTGGCAGTTCACCAACTTCCTGATCCGTTCGGAAGCGGATTGACCAGGCAGGAGACGCGCATGGCACGGCAGGACACGTTACGCAAGTTGGCCCGCGAACACGGCACGCCGCTGTTCGTGATCGATCACGACGTGTTGCGGAAGAATCTGACGCAGTTCAAGAAGTACCTGCCTCGCGTCCAGCCCTATTACGCGGTCAAGGCCAATTCCGATCCGCTGATCGTCAGGACGCTGTACGAGGCGGGCGCGAGTTTCGATGTCGCGTCGTGGGCCGAGTTCGAGATCGTTCACCAAAACATCAAAGACCTGCCGGCCAAACAGCGGCAGGATTACATCTGGGACAAAATCATCTACGCCAATCCGATCAAGTCCCCGCTCACGCTGGAAAAGCTGGACGAATACAAGCCGCTGATGACCTACGACAACGCGCAGGAAATCAAAAAGGTCAAAAAGCACGCGCCTCATGCGGGGCTGGTGCTGCGGTTGAAAGTGCCCAACACCGGCGCGATGGTGGAACTGTCCAGCAAGTTCGGCTGCGCGCCGGGCGAGGCGGTGGACCTCATCGCCGCCGCGCACGATCAGGGATTGGTCGTCGAAGGTCTCAGCTTCCACGTCGGAAGCCAATGCACCAACTTCCAGAATTACGTGCAGGCGCTGAGCATGGCGTCCGGCGTGCTCGAAGAAGCGCACTCACGCGGATTCGAGAAGATGAACCTCATCGACATCGGCGGCGGATTTCCCGCTCCCTACGACCAGAACGTCGAATCGTTCCGCGTGCTGGCGCGCAAACTCAATGCGGAAATCAACCGGCTTTTCCCGAAGAAAATCGACATTCTCGCCGAGCCGGGCCGCTTCATATGCGCCACCGCCGCCACCAGTGTCGCCTCCATCCTCGGAAAAGCCGAACGCGACGGCAAACTCTGCTACTACATCAACGACGGCGTCTATCACACCTTCAGCGGCATCATTTTCGACCACTGCCAGTATCATCTCAAGGCGTTCAAGACCGGCCCGAAACGCATCTGTGCCGTGTTCGGCCCGACGTGCGACGCGCTGGACACGATCAGCTTGTCCGAAAATCTGCCCGACAATCTCCACATCGGCGACATGCTCTATTCCGAAAACATCGGCGCCTACTCGCACGCATCGAGTACGTGGTTCAACGGCTTCCCCCCCGCGACGGTGGTGCATATCAATCGGTAACCAGTGTCTTCTTATGCGGATTCCAATTCGGGCTTCTCACTCGCTTTTTTGCACAAGGTTGCTGATATCCACCGAAATGCCGGCATCTTTAATTTCTTTCGTGAGTTTAGCTTGCCATGCGCCCCCTTCGTCAAGAGGCACATAGAGAACGCCGTTAAAATCCGATGGTAGTTCCACATCCCCTTTGTGAAGTGCACAAACACGGGAGCGGCCCAATTTACCGTAGAAAAATCCGAGTTCGAGAATAACATTTTGACGCGCACGTGGTTTGAGATTTTTCGTTTGATTTTTCCCACCCCAATCATCCGGGGTAAGGAGTATGACTGCGAAATCCACTGACGCATAACGCTCCAACTTTTCAATAATCGTTTGACCACGATTGGACTGCTCGTGAAGAATGATTGCTTCCAGTCCCAGCTTTTCGACGAAACGAGCGACTTTCTTCCGCTCCGACTCATCGTGTCCATGAACTATAAAAATTCGGCTTGTGTTTACCGAGTTCACTTTGTCCTCTACTAAACCATGATGTTCGGCTATATCGTCGTATTGCGGATCCGTTCCATAATTTGGTTTCTTGAATGCGATCTGCAACGTCTGTTGCACGCGAATCTGACGCAACAGCTTGGCGATGGACAGATGATTGTCATTGGTGGTGTTGACAATAAGAGTGCCACCGAGTTCTTCCATCGAACTGGTCAGGCCGACTGGTACCCAACAGTCGCGTGCCACCGAGTTCCTTATCAAGTCCATGACGGCGGTGACACGATCCTCGCGAGTGATTTCAGCACTCTCGGCGGGTATTGGCGCAATCAGATCGCGGATGTCATATGTACGGATTTCCGTCTTGGCGGCGAGAAACTCGTGGGTGGCGATAATTACAACTCCTTCTTCAATGGTATAGGAGAGCTTGACCAGATCGCCACCAGCGTCGTCAAGGATCAAACGCAACGCACGCTCTGCGGTGACGTTGTCCAATTGCATGGTGATCGGCGTTTCACGGGATATGCCTGCGGCTTCAAGTGATCGCCATTGCACCACGAAGTTGGTGCCAGTGATGAGGCGCAGGTAATGGATCACGTTGGCAAGTTCGTTGGCACGAAAATCGACGGGAATGGGTTGCTGAAGTTTCTCGCGCGTGATGCGGCTGGACTCACTGTCCTCACGCGGTGATTTAGCCCATTCGCGTATTTGTGAGTTGTCCGACATGCTTCACCTGCTTTTAGAAAGAATGAACCGGCACTGGCTGGATTATTGTAATGCGATCAATGGCGATGGTGTAATTACTGGTACACGTCCCGCCGACCGTTGTTGTTCCGATCATTCCGCGTCCAGGCGACCGCTTTTCTTCGATAGTTTTTTCTGTTCGGAGGCGCGGCGGCGTTCGATTTTTTTGACGTCTTCGGCCGGGGGGAGTTGTTCGGGGATGATGCCGCGGTTGGCGCTGGAGCCGAGATATACCATTTTGCGGGCGCGCGCAAAATGGTCATTCGGGGCTTCTGAAAAACCGGGCGTTGATCCCCGGCAAGGCCCGCCCCCGGAAGCAGGACGGGCCATACCGGGGCTTCGGGTAAGGTTTTCAATGGTTTCAATCACCCATCCGAAATCGCAAATCCGAAATCCGCAATCACGACGATTCGTGTTTTCGCAGGATCAGGCGGGTGCGATGCAATCTTCCTTCGCGGAGGAGGAAGAGGTCGGCTTGTTCGCCGCCTTTGGAGCCGGACAGGACGCCGGTCAAATCCTTCAATGACTGGATGCGATAGCGGCCGAGTTGGACGAGCACGTCGCCGATCTGGAGGCCGGCGTTGTGCGCCGGGCCGCTGGGTTCGACGGCATCGACGATCGCGCCGGCGGCGTCGCCGAGTTTCCATTTAGCGCGATCGGCGGGGGTGATGTCGCGTGGGGTCAGGCCGAGCGATTGTTGGGTCAGTCGTTGGGCGTCGGTGATGCGGGGTGTGGCGGCGATGACTTCGGCGCGGTTGTTTTTACCGGCGAAGACGACCTTTTCGCCGGGCTTGATTGACAGCAATGCGACGCAGGCATCGACGATGTTGGCGACGGGCTTGCCGTTGATTTCAGTGACGATCAGCGGCTGTTGCGCTTGTCCATCCTTACTTCCGGGGGCCCATTCGACGGCGGTGCGGATGGTGCTGGGGGGAGTGATGATGCGATGTTCGACCAGATGCCCGGCCAGATCGACGCGACCGATGGCGAGCGGATCGAGCAGATCGGGGATGAGGTCGCGGAGATGATTGACGGGAATGGCGAAGCCGATGTTTTGGGCGTCGCCTCGGATGGCGGTGTTGATGCCGATGACCTGGCCATAGGCGTTGAGGAGGGGTCCGCCGGAGTTACCGGGGTTGATGGAGGCATCGGTCTGGATGAGGCCGAGCATTGGCTGATCGTTGCCGAGGTCGAGGGGCCGGTTGACGGCACTGACGATGCCGGCGGTGACGGAGTTGTGATAGCCCAGGGGATTGCCGATGGCGATGGCGGGTTCGCCGATCATGAGGTCGCCGCTGTCGCCGAGTCGCACGGCTTTGAGCGGATGATTTGGGGGCGGGTCGACTTTCAGCACGGCCAGGTCGTGTTCGGTATCGGCGGCGAGAACGCGTGCTTCGAGCGTGGTGCCGTCGGCGAGGTTGACCTGCACCTGATCGGTGCCGAGAACGACGTGGGCGTTGGTGACGACGTAGCCGTCGGCGTGGATGATGAAGCCGGAGCCGAGCGACATGCGTTTGACATCGCGCTCCATCGGCTTGAAGAACCGGCGGAAGAATGGATCGCTGTCGAACGGGCCGATGCTTTGGCGCACGGTGGTGGTGGTGTTGACATTGACCACAGCGTCACGGTTTTCGGCGAAGACTCGTGCGACGGGGGTCATGCGCAGGTTGCCCGCTGCATCGGATTGTGCGTGAGCCGATGCGGCGGCGAGGGACAGCATCCACAACATCGCGGTTCCGAATCGCAGCGTCTTTGCCTTGGCCGTCATTGCGGTATGCTCCTGTGGGTTCATCCTTGAACGCATACGGTCGGCGTGGCGTGCAGGTTCGCTTGTTCGGAACACCCGGACCTTCGAGGACTCAGGTCCGGCTTGATGAAGGATTGGAGATTGCTCATGCGATCATGCCGCCGGTGTCTGGGCTTCGCGTTTACGGATCAGGCGATTCATGAACTTGACCATGACGAACACGCTGAAGGCGACGATGACGAATTCGATGATGACGTTGATGAACTGGCCGTAGCGGATGGCGACTTCGGGGACGGCGGGGGTGATGACCTTGCCGCCGGGGTCCGTTTGGGCGGCCGCGGCTTTCTGGAGCACCACCGACAAATCCTTGAAATCCACCTTGCCCATGACCAGACCCAGCGGGGGCATAATCAGGTCATTGACGATGGATTGGACGATTTTATTGAACGCCGCCCCGATGATAATGCCCACGGCCATGTCCATCGCGTTGCCTTTGACGGCGAACTCCTTGAATTCCTGTATGAATCCCATATCATTCCTTTCATGGAGTGAGGTTTGCGACCCTGACCCTTGCGTGTATTATTGCATCGGGGCGGTCAGCGGCAAGGGGGGATTGCTCCCTATTCCGGTAAAATGGTTTGTGCGTCGTCCCATTCAGTTTGATAGAATGGGCTTTACCTCTAACACGGATTGACAGCCATGTATTCATCCCGCGGACCCTTCGGAGATCGACCCCCACGCACCCCTCGCCCCGACAACTTCGGCAACACCGCCGGCGGTAACACCGGCGGATCGTCCGGCGGTTCAGGCGGCGGCGGCTCCGGGGGCGGTTCCGGCGGCGGACAAGGCGGTTCCGGGGGCGGAGGCGGCTATCGCGGCGGCTC
>Ga0172380_10004089_pt1 | contig 19193 bp, 19 predicted proteins | sample Leawe162metaG_FD_119747 | JGI IMG/M metagenome (GOLD analysis project Ga0172380, IMG submission 119747) | Leachate microbial communities from a municipal landfill in Southern Ontario, Canada - Leachate well 162 metaG | ecosystem: Engineered > Solid waste > Landfill > Unclassified | place... | reverse complement strand
CTGAATCGAACAGACGTCTTAAGGTTATGAGCCTTACGAGATACCATTTCTCTACCCCGCGTGTAGATTATTCCTTTATAGAAACAATACCTGCTATTATACCTAAAATCATGCATTTTGCAATACATTCGCTTTTTAACATATATTTGCTAGGATGAGTATATTCTATGAAACAAGATAAAATATACATCTATGGTAAGCACGCTCTCACTGAAGCACTCAAAAATTCTCCACAAAGTATAAAGAAGGTTTTTCTTGCATCCGAAGATGACAAAGCGCTTATTTCACTTCTCGCAAAACATAATATTTCATACGGTAAATTAGGCAAAGGGGAACTCGCTGGTGATGTTTCTGATGGGGCAACACATCAAGGTGTGATTGGTCTTATATCACTTGACCGTCTCGTTGTCTCATATGAAGAATTTATTCGGACGCTTCCTGTAACAAAAGATACCTGTCTCGTGATTATGGGCGAACTTCAAGATCCGCACAATGTCGGAGCAGTTATTCGTTCAGCGGCAGCGTTTGGTGTATCTGGTGTGCTTATGCCAGAACACAATCAAGCTCCTGTTTCAGGTGCAGTTGTAAAAGTTTCAGCAGGTATGGCATTCCGAGTACCGATTGTACGAATTGGAAATATCAATACTGTCATTCGTGACTTAAAGGATCGTGGATTTTGGGTGTATGGTCTCGATGGGGAAGCAAAGAATACGATGCCAGAAGAATCTTTTGATGCACCAACAGTATTTATTCTTGGCAATGAAGCAAAAGGTATTCGTGAGAAGACGGCTGAACTCTGTGACGTGATGCTCTCTATTCCAATGCATCCACAATGTGAATCAATGAATGTTGCCTCGTCGACTTCTGTCGCGCTCTATGCGTGGAGCGTTAAACATCCTGATGCACTCAAATAAAAAACCCGCAGGGTGCGGGTTTTTTCATGCTACAACGTTTTTTAATTGGTAACTTTTTTGTGGGTCTGAATCCAAAATGTGCTGTTCTCTGAATCAAAGGTAACCGGTCCAATACCAAAAAATGTACTAAAAAGCTTTTGTAATTCGTCTTTGTGATTCTTGATGAAATCACGAGTGTCATCCGGTGATGCACATTTCGACTGAACTTTAAGCAATGCTTCATCATCAGGGCTGTTTTTTACTCGAGCTACTTCTTTTGAAATAGCATCTGTTGTCCTTCTGCCGAATAGAGATTCGGTGAGGAATTTCTTCAGTGACGGAGAAGAATTTTCAAGCAGGGTACGCTTGCAGTCTTCAGTCTGGAAAACGGAGGGGGTTTTTGTTTGCGTCATAACGTCTTTTAATTTAGGGTTTGGGAAAGATGAAATTTTTTACATAATATACCGTATCGTTGATTCTGTCAATAGTAGATTGAAAAAGACTATATAGTAGGGTATGATAACGACTACGAGACCCGAAGTGGGGTGTATGCCGTCATAGCTTAGTGGTAAAGCACTGTCTTGGTAATAAACAGGTCTATCCTCATTGTAAGTAATATGTTGGTAATAAATGATAAAATTTCTATGGAGAGGTTGGTGAGACCACCTTCCACAGAAAAGAGGTCATCGGTTCGTTAGATAATGCCGCCATAGCTTAGTGGTAAAGCACTGACTTGGTAAGTCAGAGACCATGCGTCCGATTCGCATTGGCGGCTCAATACAATTAGAGAACTACTCAAATCCATAACAATGGATATAGAAATCTTATCACAAAAGTTTTATCAGTATTCGATTTACATCAAGGGGTATTCTAAGCAAACAATAAAAAGGTATAGGCAAATCATAAACTTTTATTGTAAATGTGCTCATATAAGCCAGATTAACCAAGTAACGAATGAGAACGTCAGGGTCTTCCTACTCAATGGCCGTACTGAACGGCAATGGAAACCAAGCACATTTATTCTCAACCATAAATCTCTCTTAGTCTTTTTTCGATGGTGTGTCAAAGAAGGGTATATGTTGAGTAATCCTGTGGAAGATATGGAAATGCCGAGATTGGAGAAACGCCTCCCTTCAAAGCTCACTAAACAAGACACCTTACGATTACTCGAGATCGTGTATAATTATCCTTACGAGTATCCTTTTTTAAGGTATAGGAATCATGCAATGTTCTCCTTGTTTGTATTTGCTGGTCTTCGTAGAAAAGAGTTGTTGCATTTAAAGCTTATGGATGTAGATATTCAGAACTTGAGCATATTCGTGAACCAAGGGAAGGGGTGTAAAGATAGAATAATTCCAATGAGCTTTACACTCGCTCAGAGCCTGAAAAGATATTTGGATGAACGAAAGAGATTAAATAAGACTTGCTCGGAGTTCTTCTGTTCTTTAAACCGCAATATGGGATATACCACCAACGGACTTAAGCGATTAGTAGTACAAATGAGGCAAGCATCTGGGATTAAATTTACGATTCATAAGCTCCGCCATACATTTGCAACACTCATGCTTGAAGGCGGGTGTGACATTTTCAGTTTATCAAAAATGATGGGTCACAGTGATATAAAAACTACAACAATCTATCTTTCAGCAAGTGCTGAGCATCTCAGAACTCAGATGACCAAGCATCCGCTCAACGATTTATGAATATTTAAAATATATTCTATCCAAGCAACGTCCTCCCATCTTTTGACATACTTTTTGTTATTTATCCTAAAAACACTGACTTCGTTGCCTTTTCCAATTATATATTATCTCTCTATTCATATTTCTCTTTATATGTCTTTCGTTAATAACACGAGCCTTATATTTAAGCTTTGCAATACTAATAGCTCTTTTTGTCGGCAGTCCATTATAAATAGGCCTATTTATTTTTAATAATTCATCGCTTAATTTGTTATTCAAATTAAGTTCTTTTTCTAGTTGATCAACTCTGTTGAATTTATTGTAATTGGATACTTTATACCTTAAGTTGTAGCAGTACCGGCATTTGAATTCTTCACCCTTATGCGGTAAGTATAATTTGGCGGCTCGATAGCCACATGGGCATCGTAGGAGTGTTCTATAACCATATCTTAACATTATATTAGTAAGCACTATCATTTGTGGTTCTTTATTAGGTAAAGCTACCACTAAAAAAGTGTCAGCCTCGTATTCAACCCAATACCATATTTCAGTACCGAGATTTGTCCGCAGTACATTATTTATTTCTTCTTTTTGCCGGATTTTATAAAATTCACTCTTTAGTTGTTTTGAGTCCAGTATTGCACTGTCTTCTACAAATGGTTTGATACTAGGCATATATTTTTACGTTATTATTTCGTTGACGATTTATTAATAGCGTTTTTCAAATTCAGGCAGAAAAAAGGCACAAAATATTTAATAGCTATATATTATTTGGTCAGTCATATAAAAAGAGGTTTTAGAATATCAAACAAAGAATCAAACCTATAGGCCTAGGTTATATCCTTTTTGATTTTAAAATTTAAACCAAAATACACACCTCCGTTGGTACTCCAACGGAGAGAAGGGAGACCATCCTAACTTTTTTAAAGCAGTGGCTATACCAGTGGCGTATTGCCTGCGGTTTCTAAAGCATTTTACTCCTTTCTATATAGGAATGCTTCCACTCGATGTTATTACGCTGTAGAACTTTCCAGACGTTGCTGACCGCAAGCATAGCTTTCACTATGCCAGAGCCTTACCCACAATGTAGCCACGAGTGTTCGTTAGGTTATTGCAGATGGAATTTAACTGTATATCTAATGCCAATAATCAGCATCAGGGAGATACGGCACAAGGATTTATAGGTCATTTACCTGTGTGGGCTCCTTGTCTTCCGACCTACCCATTCTCACAGATCCTGTGTCTTAGACACGAACAGAGTATTATCTCTATCCCTTTCACCACACTTGCCTCGGTGACCGGCACAGATTTATTACTGATACAACAATTATAACATTAGTACCTTACATTGGGCCGAAATATTGAAAAAATTAAAAATAATTTTTGGCAGTCCAAGGGTGGTATTGGTAGAGGTTTTTTTATAGAAAAAGCTTCGGCGACAGGCGTGAAGACCTAACCTATGATACTAACGAATCGCTGAATGGGACCCAAGGGACAAGTCCCCCCCGGGTGCCCTTATCCTAATCTATACTCAATCAATTTATTTATGATTATTTATTACTTACCACTCACTTACTATCATCGCTTTCTCGTCCAGCCACAAAACCCCCACTCTTTTTTGAGAATTAAAAAATACTGCAGTACTTTTATTCTCTGTAACCTAGGCAGTCACTAGGTTATTTATTATTCATTATCAACCTAATCAAATATGCAAAGCATAAAAGAAGTATTGGAAAAAGGTCCGAAGGTGAGCAATTGGCAAAATTCATCCAAGACTCGGGAAATGGTTTCCGCCCAGATCGCACAGCGTTGGGGAAAGAGTGAGGTCAAGAACTACAATCCGGAGAAAAACGCTCTTCCATTTTCTACATGGGTCACTTTAGGATATAGGCCGAAACGAGGCAGCAAGGCACTTACAAGCGTAACCTATATTGAAAAGAAAGATGCGAAAGGAAAGGTCGTCAGCAAGTATCCACGTAAAATCAATCTCTTCTATTACAGAGATATTGAGAAGATTGAACCTACTCGCCATGAATAAAATTATCACGGTTAGTTATCAAAACAGACAAGGTCGTACGAGAGACCTTGCTAGTGTTCCGAAAATTATTATCGCTAATAAATCACTTTCGCAAAGTGGTTTTTTCATTGGCGATAAAATTAATATCGTATATTCGCTCAATGAAATCATTATTAAAAAAATAACATAAACAAAATGAAAACAGATTATAAACAAAGTTTAGCGTTTGAAGAAATAGCAGAGTGTATTGGAAGTTATAATTTTTCAGCGGTAGTGGTAGAAGACCGAGAAACATTATCTCTTTTAGAAAATTCTCCTTTTGTAATAGCTCTAAAATGCACCATTAAACAAGGCAATAAAGTCTTGGGAATTGGGAGAGCGAATTCAAAATTAAGTCCTAAGAATAAATTTCTAAAAAGTGCCGTTCTTTATTGTTGGAATGCTGCGATAACAGATGGAATTTCAAAAACTGTAAAGATGCTAGATGACTTACCAATCAAAGAAACATCTCATAAAGAAACTGAGGCTTTGATTGAAGAAGATTTAGAGGGTCGAGATACTCAAACATATTTTAATGACGAAGACACATTAAAATATGCTAGTGATAAGCAAAAGAAATTTCTAGAAAAGTTAATCTCTTCAAAATGTAAAGGTTCTCAAAGGTCAGCATATGAATCAAAACTAGCTTCACCATATCTTTCCAGTTTTGAGTGCTCCGGTATTATTAAAACACTTTTATCAAATAAATAACATAAATTTATGATTACAAAAATAAAAAGTGGATTCTATGACCCACGAAGTAACTACAAAGATTATGATTATATTGGCGATGAAGTAATGATAAATCCAAGTCAGCGTCGTACTCTCGTAGAATTAATTTCAATTAACTTTCAACAAGAAGAAAGAGAGGATAGATTGCGAGATTTGGATAATCTTACAAGCACTGAGGCAGAAGATATGATATTCCAAATTCTTTCAGCAACTTGGTAGTAAGTATAAAAGCTAGTAGTTACGAATAACACCGTAATTACTGGCTTTTTTATTGTTTTTGCTTTGTGGTTTTGTAAGTGGTATTCTATAAGTACAACTTAATCAGTAGCCTAAACCATCAAGTAATTGGTGGCATGGTGAAAAATCGCATCACGTATAAAGAACCTATCATATAGGGTTGCGTGATGCGTCATATCTGGAAACGGATATGGAGGACGAAAGTTCTCACCTATGTGGTAGGCTTTTTGTTTGCCTATTCATAGGATTTATCAATAGAAACAAAGAAATTTCTATGAGAAAAATCAAAATCTGTTTTCTGTTTCTAATTTTAGTAACTGTTTCTACTTTTAATCTAAACACTACTCATGCTACTTCTGACACCAAAGAAATAACTTCATTTAAATTTTTATCAGAAAACGGTTCTTGGAACGGTTGGTGGTGGGAAGATACAGATGAATGGGAAGCTCAAAATCCTCATGGAATTATAGATGGCACGAATATAACTATTGAACTTCCATATGGAATGGCTGTTACTCAATTAATCCCTACAATCTCTATAACAGGAGTTTCAGTAAGTCCAGCTTCTAAGATTGCCCAAGATTTCACGCAGCCTGTTGTGTATACAGTAACCGCAGAAGATAATTCAACTCAAGAATATAAAGTAACAGTTACAAATCATCCTAACTCTGCAAGAGAAATTACTCTTTTCAGTTTAATACCTCCTGGTAGTGGTCAAGAAAATGATGGTGTTATCACTGGAACCAATATTGCAATAACTGTCCCATATGGAACCAATGTTACAGCCCTTGCTCCAACAGGCATCAATATCACAGGAGCTTCCGTCACTCCCGCTAGTGGAGTACCGCAAGATTTTACTAACCCCGTAATCTATACTGTTACCGCTGATGATGGTTCAACAAGGAATTACACTGTAACAGTAACCATTGCTCCATCATCCAATCTTACCGTACTATCTGCTTTGATCACGGCGGCTCAAAATAAATACAACAATGCAGTCGAAGGAAATCTTATTGGCCAATATCCTGCACCACTTAAAGCTAATTTGCAAACCGCTATTACTACTGCTTTCGCGATCACAGATATGGATATTCAATCTGTTGTAGATAAAGCCGTGGAAAATTTAGGTACTGCCATGGAAATATTTGAAGCAGGTGTTAATACAACCCCATCAGTACCAACAATCCCGATCCCAAGCAGAAGTGGAGGTGGAAGTCGCCATAAACCATATGTTCCTCCGCAGGTGGTTATTTCTTCACCTATTCCTACTCCAATCATTCAAGCTCCAATCGTTAAAAATCCTCCAAAGACAGCAGTAAAAGTAATTCCTCCTAAGAAAATAGCTAAGCAAGTACAAAAACCAAAAAAGGTGGTAGTACAGACAAAAGAAAATATTTTATCCAAGGAAGACATTTCTGTGAGTTTGCCATTAGTTGCAACAACACAAGTTCCAGAAAATAATCTTACTGCAAGTGCTGCCTCAGTTCCAGTGAGTTTTAAGCCTTCTTTGATATTTAAAAGATTTTTAAATTGGTTAAAAAAATAAAATGTCTGATTTTTCTGAAAATGATACTAAAGACACTGAAGAATACCCTCCTTTGTCTGAAGAAATAGAAGAGGAAGATTGTCAGTGTAGAAATCACGAAGAACATAAAAAGCTCCTTAATCCTGAAAATTACGATGACCAAGGTAATGAATTAGATGATACACCAGAAGGATGGGAAGGGAGCCGAGCAGAGTATCAAGATTACCTTGATTCTATTGATTAAAAATATATGCAAAAAATAAAACGAATTTTAAAAGAAAATAAAATAATAGTGATAATCATTCTCGTTTTTATCCTACTGGTCGCTTATAAAATAATCAGTTCTCATATTCAAGAGGAAAAGGAAAAAGCAGTTCTACATGAGAGGGCACGACTTGAAGCATTAGAAAAGAAGCCATTTGAAGATTGTTTAAATCGTGCTAAAGAAGAAGACTTCAGTGCAAGAGAAAGCTACTTGAATTATGATTATACAGGTGCCGTTACTTTAAATGGGAATTCTATCCCTGGATTTAAGGAATGTATGACAAAAGAAAAAGATCAATCAATTTGTGTCAAGACAAGGCATGAGTGGTACAGATGGAGAGAAGAGTTATTGCAAAAATCAAAAGATGAATGTTATAGACAATATAAATAAAATATATGAAACAAAAACTCTTAAAAATAATTGAACGATATCAAGAATTTATCTATTCCTTAGTATTTTTTCTATCTGGGTGGATAATAGGGAAAAATCTTTCATTCTTTAATTTAGATGTCTTTCCTGTGAAAATCATTAGTAAGACTATTCGGTTTATTGATAAATTATTTACCACAATAAACATGGAAGAAATTGGAATTTTTTTCGCAAGGAGTTTTTTGGATTTTAGTATTTTCATTTATGTTTATTTACTTGGTTTTATTGTTATTTTTACACCAATGGCATTATGTACTTATTTCGGATTCAAAGCATTAAAGCGTTCTATTCGTGAAAAGCGTGGTGTTTTGATATTTTTCTCAGTGTTGTTGATTCTAGCTGGATTATATTTTGTTTTTTGGGCGATTTCTGATTACATCATTCCGTATATTGAAAATCGTTAAATGTTAGATAGTAGAAGAAAAAACTTTAGCATATGTGTAATGGTTGAGCAGATTGAGGAGGGTATGCGAGTGTGTTGGGAGTAATAATTTAATACCCCCTAAAAATTGCGATTAGAGACGTTTAAAATCAAAAGAGGATATACCCTACGTCTAAGCACTTTTTGCGGAAAATGAGCCTTATAAAATAAGCGTTTTTACCAAATTTTTGGATTTCTGACCTTTTAATTTAACTATAAAATATTATACATAATTATGTATTTATTATATATGTAGCAAGCCAGTTTTAAATATGATTACTAATTAAAATTTGTTATACTAAATTAGTGATAATTTTATATGCCTAATAATAAAGAGTTACTCAAAAAATTAGGTTTTTTACCGAAAGAAAATGAAAGTGGAATTTTTTACAAAAGATTCCCTGTTTTTCAGAACTACATTATTGAAGTTGATTTTCAGAAAAATAAATTTAATTTTGGACCTAAAATAAAATTCGATAGCGGTACAACTCAAAATTTTTCACAGGAAGAAAATTGGGTAGTTTTAGAATGCGTAAATCGTCTTCTTGAAAAAGGATATCAACCAGAAGATATAGTTTTGGAAAAAACTTGGAAAACTGGACATGGAACAAGTGGAAGACTTGATATTTTGGTGAAAAAAGATAAGAAAGTATATCTAATGATTGAGTGTAAAACATGGGGTCCTGAGTTTGAAAAGGAATTCAAGAAATTACAGAAAGATGGTGGGCAACTCTTTACTTATTTTCAGCAAGACAACAAGGCTGAATACTTAATGTTGTATGCTTCTCAATTTGATGGCAAAGAAATAAATTACAAAAATGAAATAGTAAAAATTGAAGAACATTACAGAGAAGCTGGGAATGTCAAAGATTTTTATGATCGTTGGAATAAACTTTCAAAATCGAATGGAATCTTTGAAGAATGGGTAAATGCTTATGATTTTCAAAACAAAGCATTGACTATAAAAGATTTGAAAGGTATCAGACAGGAAGACAGCAGTTTTATCTTTAATCGTTTTTTGGAAATTCTTCGCCATAATGTGGTATCAGATAAGCCGAATGCTTTTAATAAAATCTTTACACTTTTTCTATGTAAGATAGTTGACGAAGATAGAGCAGAAGACGAAGAGCTCCACTTTCAATATTTGGAGGGTAAAGACGACAGTATTTCTTTTCAAAAGAGACTTACCGACCTATACAAAAGAGGAATGAGTGAACTCTTAGAAAAAGAAGTGGTAGATATGGGTGATGAAGAATTTAAGAAAAAGTTTGGAGCAGTGGATGAAAAATATAAATCAGAATTCTTAAAGATACTTACAGAAATAAGATTAAAGAAGAATAACGAATTTGCTTTTAAAGAAGTTTTCGACGATCTATCTTTCACAGACAATGCAAAGGTAGTTAAGGAGGTAGTAGAGCTCTTACAAGGTTATAAAATTCGTTATAACAAAAAACACCAGTATTTAGGTGACTTTTTTGAGCTTCTTCTCACAACTGGATTAAAACAAGAATCTGGACAGTTTTTTACTCCTGTTCCAGTTGCAAAATATATCGTTAGGAGTATTCCAATAAAAGAGATCATTCATGATAAAATTTCAAAAGGAAATCCCAACGATCTTATCCCATTTACAATAGACTATGCCGCTGGAAGTGGACACTTTCTTATTGAGTCAATGGAAAGTATACAAAGAGTTATAGATTCTATCGACGAAAGTAAGCTCAACCCGCAATCTACAAAAAAAATAAGTGCATGGAAAAAAAATGAATTTGAATGGGCTTTTGAATATGTATATGGCATAGAAAAAGATTATCGTCTTGTTAAAACAGCAAAAGTTGGGTGTTATTTGCATGGTGATGGTCTTGCAAAAGTAATTCATGGTGATGGTCTTGCTACTTTTAATAAGGCCTCCGAATACAGAGGAAAACTAAAAGAAGTTGATGCTGATTTTCCACAAGACAATAAACAATTTAACTTATTGGTTTCAAATCCTCCCTACTCAGTTTCTGCATTTAAGGGGAATTTGGATGAAGAAAATGCAAAGCAATCTTTTGAACTTTTTGACCGCTTAACCGATCAAAGTTCAGAAATTGAATGTCTCTTTGTGGAAAGAACCAAACAACTTCTCGCAGACGGTGGATTTGCAGGAATAATCCTTCCATCTAGTATGTTGAGTAATACAGGAATCTATACAAAAACAAGAGAGGTTATACTAAAATACTTTGAAATTGTTGGTATTACCGAGCTTGGTTCGGGGACCTTTATGGCAACAGGGACAAATACAGTAGTTTTGTTTCTTAAGAGAAGAAATAATTACGAATGGCAAAATATTTTGTCTTCAGTGGAGAAGTTCTTTCAAAACTATAAGGATGTAACAGTAAATGGGATAGAAAACATTTTTTCAAAATATGTTAAATATGTTTGGGAAGAAATCAGCTTTGAAGATTATATCTCACTTTGTGAAAACAAAATAAATAAGAATATTGAAAAACATGAATTATATAAAGAATATGAGAAAAAAATAAAGTCAGTAGACAAGAATGACTTATGGAAAAAAGTTATCGAGATAGAACAGGAGAAACTTTTATACTTCATTCTTTCTTACACCCAAAAGGTTGTTCTAGTGAAAAGTGGTGAAAAAGATTCAGAAAAACGTTTTTTGGGCTATGAGTTCTCAAACAGAAGAGGAAATGAGGGAATCCATTCCGTACAGAGAGGTAAAAACATAGAGGAGTGTACGCAGCTTTTTGATGCTGAAATTTTTGATAACCCAGAAAAAGCCAGTACTTATATTTATAAGGCTTTTCAAAATGATTTTGATTTTCCTATTGCAGAGAATATGAAAAAGCATGTTTCTCGTCACAACTTGAGAGATATGCTTACATTCGATCGTTTTGATTTTGAGAAAACAATATCACTTTCTCTAAAAAAAAAGATAAAATATGAAGATGTGTGGAATACAAAAAATATTACCTCACTTGGTGAAGTAGCAAATATTAAAAAAGGCACATCCATTACTAAGGAGAAAGTTATAGAGGGAAGAATTCCCGTTGTTGCTGGCGGACAAACTCCTGCATATTTTCATAACAAAGCAAACAGAAACGGTAACATTATAACTGTAAGTGCCTCTGGTGCGTATGCAGGCTTTGTAAATTATTTTAAAGATCCAATTTTCGCATCTGATTGCAATACAGTTGAATCAAAGGACGAAAAGGAAATTCCAACAAAGCTTATTTATGAATTTCTTAAAAATATTCAAGGAGAAATTTATTCTTTGCAAAGGGGACAGGCCCAGCCTCATGTTTATGGTGAGGACTTAGAAAATGTAAAAATTCCTTTACTATCAAGAGATATTCAGGAAAAAATTATTACTGAAATAAAAGTATTGGATATAAAAGAAAGTAAAACAAAAGAAAAAATTGAAAAAAATAGAGAAATAATTTTAAACTTATTTAATTATACACATAAAAAGGTTTATAAAACATTAAGATTAAGTGATGAAGATGTTTTCCAAGTTTCTATCGGAAAAAGAGTACTCAAAAATGATTTTGTTGAAAATGGCAAAATTCCTGTTTACAGTGCTAATGTAATAGAGCCTTTTGGAAATATTGATAAGTTATTAATAAAAGATTTCAGTAAACCTTCTGTTTTATGGGGAATTGATGGAGATTGGATGGTAAATTATCTTCCAAAAGATTATCAATTTTATCCAACTGACCATTGTGGAATTTTGAGAGTAAAAGATAATTCTATAGATGAAAAATATTTAGCATTTATTTTAGAAAGAGAAGGTGAGGTGCTTGAGTTTTCTAGAACAAAAAGAGCGTCAATCGATAGAATTCAAGGAATAAAAATAAACGTTCCGTCGCTCTCCGAACAGCAAAAAATAGTTAAAGAAATAGAAAAGGTTGAAAAAGAGACAAACCTTTTGAAGTTAAACTTGCAGGAATTTTCTAAGGAAAAATTAACAATTCTAAAAAAGTATTTATAAAACTATGAAAGCATCAGAAGCCAATCTGTTAAAGTTCCTTCAAAAACCAGCTCAATTTGTAATTCCCATATACCAACGTCCATATAGTTGGACCTTGAGGCAATGTTCACAGCTTTGGAAAGATGTGATAGGCGCTAATGATAAATCGGTAAGTGGTCACTTTTTAGGTTCTGTTGTTTACATAGAAAAAGGTATTTATCAAGTGACAGCAATGCCACTTCTTTTAGTTATTGATGGCCAACAACGACTAACCACAGTCTCGCTTCTTTTAACTGCACTTTCGAGAGCATTAAAGGCCTCTAAGAATGAGGAAGATATTCACTCTGCCGAGAAAATAGATAATTATTACTTATTCAATCAACACGAAATAAAAGAAGACAAATATAAATTACTGTTAACTCGTGCTGATAAAGAAACATTTTTAGCTATTATTGAAAACAGACATTTGCCAGAAAATCCATCTTTAAATATTGTTACCAATTTTAGTTACTTTGAAGAAGAAATAAAAAAGGCAAAGCTTTCACTTACAGAAATTGCTAACTGTTTACACAAATTGCTTGTCGTAGATATAGCGTTGGACCATCAAAATGATAATCCTCAGCTTATTTTTGAGAGTTTAAACTCTACTGGCCTTGATCTATCACAGGCAGATTTAATTCGTAACTTTGTTTTAATGTCTTTACAAAAAGAAGAACAGGAAAAGCTCTATGAGGAATATTGGTATCCTATGGAAAGACGTTTTGGCGATTCCGGTTATGTAGAACTTTTTGATAGATTTATGCGTGACTATCTAACAGTAGAAACAGGCAATATTCCAAACATTCGAGATGTTTATGGTAACTTCAAACAATATGTTCATAATGAAACTGGTAAAAGGACTTTGCAACAAATTGTTGATAACATATTCATTTTTTCTGGGTACTTTGTAAAATTAGTTTTTTCACAAGAAGAAGACAAAGAAATAAACGAGATTATACAAGACATCAATAATCTAAAAGTTGAAGTCGCATATCCTTTTTTACTTGAGTTGTATCTGGATTATAATAAAGGACTTTTGCCACGAGCAGACTTTATAGAAATATTGAAGATAGTTGAAAACTATGTTTTTAGGCGTTCTATCTGTGGTATTCCTACCAATTCACTTAACACAACATTTGCAACTATTGGCAAAGAAATTGATAAAAAAAATTATTTAGAGAATACCAAGTTAGCTTTCTTAGTTAAAGATTCTTACCGTCGCTTCCCCGATAATGAAGAATTTAAGCGTGAATTTATGGTTAAGGATGTTTATAATTTTAGCAGACGTAACTATCTTCTTCGCAAGCTAGAAAACTATGACAGAAAGGAATCAGTGATCATTGAAGAATACACTATAGAGCATATTATGCCTCAAAATGAAAATCTTTCAGAGATATGGCAAGTTTCTCTTGGGGAAGATTGGGAACATGTCCATAATAAATATTTACATACAATAGGAAATCTTACTCTTACAGGATATAACTCTGAATTAAGTGATAGGCCATTTTCTGAGAAACAAAAAATGAAAGGAGGTTTCGCCGATAGCCCTATTAGATTAAATAGAGAACTTGCAACAATAGATTATTGGGACGAAACAACAATACAAAGTAGAGCTCAACAATTAGCAGATCTTGCTATAAAAGTTTGGGCAACACCAGAGGTAGATGAAGCTTTATTAAAAAAGGAAAAGACAGACAAGAAAGTTGGTAAAAGAGAAAGAGTGTATGGTATGGATGTGCATAATCTTTATTTGCAAGGCGATATTTTAAATGTTTTTCAAGAACTCCGAAAGCGTATCTTAAATCTTGATGCATCGGTACAAGAAGAAATAAAGAAAAGATATATTGCTTATAAATCTGAAGGAACCAATTTTGTTGATATTATTCCGCAAAGAAAACAGCTTCTTCTATCTCTCAAGATTCCCATAACTGAAGTAAAAGACCCCAAAGCCATATGTCGTGATGTATCAGAAATAGGCAGATGGGGCAACGGAAGCATTGAAGCTCCTGTGGGCTCTCTTGAAGATATTGATTATGTAATGGACATTATTCGGCAATCGTTTGATAAGCAACACGCTGAATTGGAATAATATTATGGACCCCGAAGCATTAAAAAGATTAGAAATGTTGGATATACCTGATGAAGAGACAGAATCAGAACAAAAAGAATCGCATAATGCTCTTTTAAAATTTGCTGAGGCAATAAACGAGGATAGACTAGAAAAAATAGAAGCTAAAAAGAATAGGACGGTTTATTTAAATAAATCTGACATTAAAGACGAGATGGAAATAATGTCTACAACCAAAAAAGAAAAGCTGATTTGGATTTTTCAAACCATAAAAAATGTTAAGGAGAAAGGAGGTTTTGCTAATAATGATTCTGTTCAAGTTGCGATTAAGGAGATTATTAAAAAACCCTTTTTTATTTTAAAGACCTTTGAATGGGACATGAGTGATTTATTCAAGCACATACAAGAAGATAAGGACTTTTTCAGGAAGCATAATATGACAAGTTATAATCCTAGGTTTGAGGTAGTTATAGAGTTTCTTGATGATAGCACAATGATAGAGTTTTCTGATTTTACTGATGATTTTATAAAAGCGTATATGGAAGACCGCCTCGGAATAAAAACTGGCGATGGAATAGACAATAATCAGAATAAGAAAGTTATCTTACAAAAAACAAAGAAGAAGCAATTACAACTCCAAGACCTCCCTAGTAATCTAAAATGGGAAGAAATTACAATAAGATTTTTAAATAATAACGAAGCTCAAATCACGGCAAGAGAATTAGTATATCAAGTAAGCTATGAATTAATGGGTTTTCAAGATGAAAAAAGTAAAAAACCTAATTTTCAATGGAATTTATTAAAATTACTTTCACTCAAGAATGGTTATTTAAATTGGGATAATAATAGAGAATTGGATATAAAAGCAAGAGATCGTATAAAAAAACAAAAACAAGAATTATTAGAAAGATTAAAAGTGTATTTTCATACAGTTGAAGGCGACCCCTTTTTCAATTATAGAGAGGAGTCTGGCTATAAAATTAAAATACAACTCATACCAGAACAAGACAGTGAAATTGGAGATACCATCAAAGCAATCAGCGATACGGTTGATTACTATGACGAAGATAATGATGTAAATATTGAGGACTATTTTCAAAAGTAGCCCCTGGTGAATTCACCGAAAACTAAATAAAAAAATAACACAAAAAGCTCTTAATTTATAAGGGTTTTTTTCTTGCCTGATTTTTCACGGTGATTTTTCGCCATTAGTAGATATAGGAGCAGGAACACTCCTAATTATTAAATTAAATAAATACTAATAAGTATTTAAAAATATATGAAAGATACACACAACTTACAATGTGAAGCCCCGATATGTCAGGGAGACTCCAACCCTAATTATGAGAATGAAGTCATATGGCTACCGGGTGAACTCGTATGCCAGAAACGCCCATACCATAAATTCCAACAGAAGCAGGTCGATATCAATAAATGGATGGCAAAGGGAATGTTTAAAAATATAGACGAACCTTACACTGCCACTGATCTTGAGACACGGTCCATATAGGCCCCTATACGAAACGTGCTCCTAAAAAACCTTATAAAATAAAGATGCGAAACTAATCTGCGGAGTATTGACCCCTAAGACAGAGAATTGTGTTAATCGAAGTAAATAACCATGCCAAAGAGCTTACAACAACTATTTGAAGAATATATAAATGAATGCCAGTACTCACGAGGGCTGCGTTTAAAAACCATAACTGGATACAAGGCAGTCTTCAGCCATTTCTCTACTATGATGCCGGAAGTGACTACCCCTCAATTCCTTACAGTTGAAATGCTAAATGAGTTTTTCAAACGCATTAGGACCCGTCAGCGGATAGTAGGCAGAGATACTGTGAAGATCGGGCTTGAAGACTCTACCATCAAAACGTATGGCAATAAGCTAAACGCATTCTTCGGGTGGTTGATTCAAAGAAGGCTGATAACAGTAAACCCGCTTGATAGTATTAAATTACGCCATCCTGAATACAAGGACAAGCGTGCGTTAGAACCAGAAGAAATTCAGAAGATCTTTGCAGCCGTTGCTCTGCATTCGCAAAATCCTCTCATGCTCAGGCGTAATACCGCAATGGTGGCACTACTATTCTTCTGCGGACTCAGGCTCAGTGAATTCATATCTCTTAAGGTGACTGATGTTGATATGGAAAAACAAATGCTGACAGTCAGAGCAGAAACATCAAAATCAAAGAAAACACGATATGTGCCGATGCACCCGACATTAATGCTTCACTTGAAGGAATACATACAGGAAAGAAACAGAAAGGGATGTAGGACAGAATACTTGATTGTATCAACTGTCCTTGATAAGGGATTAAGTTCTCATGGATTGAAACACTGGGTTCATACGCTCAGCCAGTTGTCTGGAATAAAATTCCACCTCCATAGATTCCGCCATTCGTTTGCGTGTACTCTAGCAAGGAATAATTCTTCCGTAGTAAAAATCCAGAGGCTTATGGGGCACGCTGATCCAAGAATGACCGCAACATATTTACGGTCTATTACAGTCGAGGACTGCCGAGATGATATCAATAAAATGTCCATTTAATGATTTCACTTGAATCTGCTATGATAATAAAGTCGTAGCAATTTATTATAAATATAAACATATTTGTAGTAGTTCCTCTGATTGTTTTGAGCCCGAAAAAGTGATGGAAACAGGTCCTCGTGATTGCATGTATTTAACGAACCAAAACCAACATTTATCCTTTGTTATCAATGTATTTATGGCATAAAGACCCTACCAGTTTGTTGGTAAGACAGAGACCGTGAGTTCGATTCTCACTGACGGCTCAAATATAAGACTACTTTCGTAATCATTGCATTTTTTGTAATTATGTGGTATAATATACTCAAATAAAGTTTAGAGTATATGAAAAAAATAATGTTTTTAATCCTCTTTGGGGTTACCTTTTTTGGGTCTTCTGACTCTTTTGCACAGACAGATACTGCGGTTCAGAAATCACCCATGAAGCTACGTTTGAATGGTGGATTATTTACTGCGGTTAATCAATCAACGGTAGCGTACGGGTTCTTTGGTCCAAAGATTTCTGGAGAATTCAATGTTTCAAAAAATAACCGTTTGGAAATCGGAATTCATGCTCTTCCGTGTGTGGTCATTTCTAATGTTGATACACGTTTAAGTCTTTCGGTTGGTATCGCTACAACGTACAAAATCAAAGATGCGTTCGTTAATCCGGTTATGGGATTTGCCATTTGTAAGACAACTTCATGGCAACCAATGTTTATGTGTGGATTTGTTTTCAATTAATATGATCCGCATTTTTAGAGCCTGTCGCAAAACGACTGGCTCTATTTTTTTACCCTAGATTTCTTTTTTTATTCTTGATACAGTTCTCGAATATATGCCGATGTAGCTCAGTTGGTAGAGCACAGCTTTCGTAAAGCTGGGGTCGACAGTTCAATCCTGTCCATCGGCTCAAAATACTGATTGACTTCACATGTACCGAGTGGTATTGTTTCTAAAAATAAATAGGGAGGTCCCATGGATAAAAAGAAACTATTGGTTATCGGAGACAGTCGTCTGACCGATCAAATGTTCGACCAAATCGAACGCACTGTTCAAGCTCAAGATTACTTTAAAATTAAACGTGTTATTAGTTATGAAAAACACGCTCTTGGAAAAGATTTGGCACACAGTATCGAGAATGGTAATTATCATGTCGTGATTATTGGACCAACACCACACAAGATCAGTGGGATAGAGTCAGGTGTTTCTCTTTCAAATTGGGTACGTTCTCTGGGGTCAGCTGTGAATGTTATCGAGGCTCGTACATCTTCTAATCAGTTAAAATTTACTCGTAAAAGCTACAGAGATGCACTAGAAAAAGCGCTTGGTTCAGTTTCGTCACAATAAAATACTTCAAAATGCATACAATGGTTTATCCTGCGTGTGCATTTTATTTTTGCTATAATACAGCCACACCTATGGATACTGAAGAAATAAAACAAACGATTGCCATCCTCGAAGACTCGATGAATGCTCCAGATTTCTGGAATGATAAAGTACAAGCACAAGCAACAATCAAGAAAATAACTGAACTAAAAGATGCACTTCTCGGTTCGCTCAAATACGATGCAGGTGATGCAATCCTTTCGATTCTTTCTGGTGCGGGTGGTGATGATGCTGAAGATTTTTCTGCAATGCTTTTACGTATGTATATGAAATATATCGAAAAGAAAGGTTGGAGTGTCCAGTTACTTCATGAGAATAAAAACGACCACGGCGGGTATCGAAATATATCACTTGAAATCCACGGCCGTGGTGTATATGGCACACTCAAGAATGAGTCAGGTGTTCATCGCCTCGTTCGTATCTCTCCCTTTAATGCAAAAAAGCTTCGCCACACATCTTTTTCACTTGTTGAGGTTATCCCAAAATTTGAAAAGAACACACAAGCAATTGAGATTCCTCCCGAGGATATACGGATTGAATTTTCAAAAGCAGGTGGTCCAGGGGGACAGAATGTAAATAAGCGCGAGACCGCGGTGCGGGTAGTTCATCTGCCTACCAATCTCGCAGTTCATGTTGCCACAGAACGCTCTCAGGAACAGAATCGTGAGCGAGCTATCGAAATGCTCAAGGGGAAACTTTTCAAAAAACAAGAAGATGATCGTGCTCGAGAAAAAGCAGGACTCTCTATTTCGAAGACGGCAGATATCGAATGGGGAAGTCAGATTCGTTCATACGTGCTTCATCCGTATAAAATGGTAAAGGATCATCGTACTGATGTTGAAGTTCATAATGTTGACGGCGTACTTGAAGATGGTGATATAGATGTTTTTATTGAAGCAGAGTCTCATCTATGATATTCTTAGAAGGTTATGATCTATTTTAATAGTGTCACAAAGAAAT
>Ga0172380_10004088_pt1 | contig 19197 bp, 16 predicted proteins | sample Leawe162metaG_FD_119747 | JGI IMG/M metagenome (GOLD analysis project Ga0172380, IMG submission 119747) | Leachate microbial communities from a municipal landfill in Southern Ontario, Canada - Leachate well 162 metaG | ecosystem: Engineered > Solid waste > Landfill > Unclassified | place... | reverse complement strand
CGCCGCCACCACCTCCACCACCACCCGCTTGAGCATCGGTAACTAATAAGTCAGAGAGAATCACGACCGGTAATAGTAACAATTTTACGGCGGCGCGAACCGGGGGAAGATCGTTGATAACTTCAGCAAGTTTTGGGCCGTTTGTGTAATACCAGTCAATGAACTGTCGTCCGGCATTAAATTTCATCAGATACTGATCCCGCAAACCTCGCAATGCATCGGTTTTAGGTGAGTCTTCACCGTAACAAACGGTCGCGACAAAGCATGTCCTTGGAGGAGGTGTGCTCCCGCCATAGATGAATACGATCTTCGTGCCACGATGCTCGAGAACCGCCAAATCCTGGGTATAGGCGATGTCGCTTAAAATTCGGTTGGCAGTCCCTACAATCTGATTAGAATCGCTGGAGGAGTAACGAATAATAGCGACAGCGCTCAAGATGCCGATTACCACCATAACGATGATCGTTTCGATCAGGGTGAAACCGGAATCGTTTCCCAAAGCTCTGACTGGCGTTTTGCGACTGTTCGTTAACGTAGCGAATCTCCCGCGAACATGGAATTGAGTTTCTCTTTTACGTCTGTTTTTCGTTCTGTTATGACGACCTGGGTCCCTTCACCATAAACCTTGAGCATGTCGTCAATTTTTTGCTTCAGGACGTCGTCCGTGGTGATCTCCCGCAGGCTTCTCAGGAAATCAAGCGCCACATCTCGTTGACCGGCTCCAATCCCGAGCGCCGCGGCAAGTTGCACCACGATAATCGGCGCTCCCGGAATCATTGCTGCTCGCCGGATATCTTCCGCAGCACCGACTTTATCGTTTTCATAAAATAGACGTAAAAAGCCCCGATGATAGAGCGGTTCCCAACTATTAGGACAGTTCAGCACACCTTTGTCTATAATCTGGCGGGCTTCCTTGTAACGACCATAAAACAATGCGAGGCTGGTCGCTGCATAGACGTAAGGCGTCACGAAACCGGGATCGAGGTCGGTCACACGATCAGCCAACCCTAACAAAAGCGGAGCTTCGGTTCCGTTCAAGTTCCAGAATAGGATTGCTTGAAATGTAGGGTCATTGCGAAAATCCGTCTTGTCGTAGATCACCTCACGTTTCCCACCTGATGACGGGTGAGCCTTGTTCTTGAGATTGTGCTGAAATTCTTCCTGCTTCTCTTCGACGGAATTGGCCGCGATATAGAATACGCCTCGCAACCAAAGCAAATCTGCACCGGCGGCATCGTCTCCGAGCGCGAATGCGTGGATCAACTGCTTGTCGGGCAGATAGAGGAGCGACAACTCAGGCTCGCGCGTGGTAACTTTATCAAGCAGGTGCCGCATCGCGATCACCGAAACCAGGGCAATCATGCCGATGATGACAATGATCGATTCTTTGAAATTCTCGTTCACGACGACATCACGCGAGATCTCGTCTTCTAAAAACGATTGTTGTAAGAACCACAATCACAGTCAGATACGCAAGCCCATACAATGACGGGATCAATAATCGACCGGAAGTTAGCTGGAGGTTATGAACGGCTTCAAGCCGGATGTTGAAAGCTCCAAAATGAGGAATTATTGCATAAACAGATTCGAGAATCCAACGTGAGTAGGCGAGCGGATTGTCGGAGATATAGATGCGAATATCCTCGCTGAAACGACCGGCTACGAACAACATAACCGTGTAGAGCGCACTCAATGTCGGGGAACTAAAAGATGAAAAGAGCAAAGCGAGTGCGGTAATAATCAGCACTTCCCACCACGAGAGATAAATCGAAAAAAGTATGTTTGCCGTAATGCCTTCGCCGAATACCAACAAGAGCAACAGTAACAGGAGGTTCATACCGGCATAAACTATCGAAACGGCTCCTCCGAAACCGACGAGTTTACCCACTACGTAATCCCGTCTCGGAAGCGGTTTAGCTAAAATTGGGAGAATGGTTTTTTGCTCGACTTCACCCCACACCAATACGATGCCGCTAAAAAGAGCAATTGCCACGCCGGAAAGCGTCGTCACCGATAAGCCAATATCGGCGATAATTTTCTCCGGTTCGCCTAACGACCAGTTGCTGACAACCCAACCGAGCACCATCATAGCGGCGGCGAATCCGAACAGGTGGAGCAAAACCTTGTTGCGAATGGTCTCACGAAAGGTTGTAAGAGCAACTGCGGAGATGCGGTTCAGTGCTTCCATTTTTCCAGCTCGGAAATAAAGGCTTGCTCGAGCGTGCTTCTGACTGGCGTTACGGTATAAACCGCAAGATTGGCTTGGACAGCCATTGCCAGTGCAAGAGTAAGTGATGACTCATCCGGTACGGTTATAGTGACCAGACTCTCGTCGTATGAAACCTGCCAGTCCTTCGCGGCGACAATAGTATCGAATGGCTGGTCGATCCCACTCCTTCGGAATTCTATTCTGAATCCCGACTCCTTCATAACAATTTCAGCCATCCTGCCAGAGGCGACCAGTGTGCCTTGATGAATGATTCCGACACGGTCTGCAACCCGTTCGGCGTCCTCAAGAATATGGGAACTGAAGAAAATGGTGCGTCCTTCGGCTTTCAAGTCGCTGATAATCTTATGAAACTCGAAGCGCCCCATGGGGTCAAGCCCGCCCAACGGCTCGTCGAGGATCAATAGAGCGGGATCGCCGATTAGGGCTTGAGCGAGCCCGACTCTTTGTAACATCCCACGTGAGAAGCCTTTCAAAGGTTCGTTCTCTCTGCCTTGCAATCCCACCAATTGGATGAGCCGCCGGCTACGATCCAACCGCTCGGCTTTCCCGAGCCCATGCAGTCTCCCAAAATAGTCGAGCTGCTCGGTGGTACTTAAGAAACGGTAGAAGTTTGGCAAATCGGGCATGTAGCCGACTCGCGTGCGGGAGGCAGGGATGCGGGAATCGATCCCGAAGAGTGAGCAACGCCCGGTCGAAGGCCGGGCGTGGTCGAGTAACATTTTAATAGTTGTGGTCTTGCCCGCGCCATTAAGGCCGAGAAACGCATACACCTCGCCCTGGCGAACTTCGAAACTTACTTTTCTCAGCGCCTCTACCGGACGCCGTCGGACACCGAGATAGTATGTTTTCCCTATACTATCTACCAGTATTGCAGAACTATCGGGCATCGGGTAATCGTGACCAGTTTTATTTTGAATGAGCCGATAAGCTCGAATTACATACCGTGAAATGTGCAGTCAACCTGACCGCTGGATAACGAATACGTCCCTGTCAAGGGACAGGTCGGAACCGCTCCTGTCGCAAACATGGAGTCGTCGAGTTCCGCATACGTAAGGGAACTCAGCCAATCTCCTTCCGTTGGATCCGCGACCAAAACGGCAGCGTAGGTCATCGAGACTGCAGAATTTATTGCGCCACGATTCGCCGCGCATTTAGCTTCCTGTGCGGCTCCGGTCAGATTTATAAACTTTGGGACGGCCACCGCGGAAAGAATTCCGACGATCACAATCACCATTATTAGTTCGACGAGGGTGAAACCCCGGTCTGAGCGATCATTTATCACATTCAAATCGGCCTCCTTTTTTGTTGGGGGTGGTTCAAATGTAATACGAAACTCACTTCAAATGTTTGTGCGAGATAATTACGACGGAGAAGAAATCTCGTATCAGCTTAATTATGAATTGAACAAATTACCTGGCCATGGCTGATCGAAAAAGTCCCATGCTTTGGACAGACCGGGACAACACCCGTAACGAACATTGAGTCGTCCAACTCGGCTATCGTGACAACCTCAAGCCAATTTCCGCGTGTTGGGTCATCCAACAGTATCGCGGCGTAAGTAACTGAAAGTGCCGAGTTAATGGCGCCTTTAGCTGAGGCGCACCTATTAGACTCGACTGTTGTGTCCATCAGATTGATAAATTTAGGTACCGCTACGGCGACGAGAATTGCAAAAATTACGATTACAAGGATTAACTCTACCAAAGTAAACCCGGAATTGTCGGTTGCACTATTCATTTTCTTTTCCGGGTTCCATATGTCACGTCTTTTGGCGATAAAGCCGGCTCCACAGAGGCCGGCTTTATCGGTCAAAAGACTATCAGGAATTACATGCCGTGAAGCGTGCAGTCAACCTGACCGCTCGAAAGCGAGTAGGTTCCGGTCAAGGGGCAGGTCGGGACTGCGCCTGTGGCGAACATGGAGTCATCGAGTTCGGCATAGGTCAGGGTGGTCAACCAGTCGGCTTCTGTTGGATCAGCGACAACGATGGCAGCGTAGGTCATTGCGACGGCGGAGTTGATTGCACCGCGATTCGCTGCGCATTTGGCTTCCTGAGCTGCGCCCGTGAGGTTGACGAACTTCGGTACGGCTACTGCCGCAAGAATACCAATGATCACGATGACCATGATCAATTCGACCAAGGTAAAACCTTTGTCATTACGAATGAGCTTGGAAAGCATTATTTCCTCTGTTATTGGATAATGGTTGGGCAGTATGCCCTTGTTTCTGTTCTGATCGTACTAAAAGCAATCTGCGTGCCAAAGCCCCCCTGGATACGACATGGCATTAAATAACAATACATTAAGTCATGCACGCACCTAAATCCCGTGATTTGAATCACAAATTTGTTTATGAATGACTGTTCTATTTCTGAACAGTTTGAAGGAAGAGGACGGAGTATGTGCAGATTCGGAACAATGTCTGTCGGTTATTTTATGGGCGGTGACCTGAGGCATTCCTTGAGCCATGCGGCCGTGCCGGCATCAGGCACTGTACTTCTGGCGATTGGCTGGCTGATGAACCGAATGCCCTGACTGCCGCCTGCCGGGGGAACCACAAGCGCGTCGAACGCCCGACCGCTGTTCTCAGGATGAAGTACGACGCATTTCCCTACCCGGAAGGGCGTGGCAGAATAGACTTGCGGGCTTGAAGTGATGGCGATGTCGAATACGCTTACACCGCCGAGTAACCTGCGTAACGATGCTTCGTCCAGATCAGTCAACAGCACGGTCACATCCGCTGCGGGAATACGTTCTTTTTCAAGTTGGTGACCGAGGCTGTCCGGGGATAGCGTCAACCAGGCGTTCGACTCCATGCCGGAGCGCGGTTGAACCGGAGATGTGATGCCGGTGACGGCGATCAGTCGGTTGTTAAAGGGGATGGTCAACCACTGGCGGTAGAGAGTCGCCTCTCTGTTCAGAGATTGAACAATATTGAGGGAGAGCAACTCGACGCCGGTCTCAGCCGCGACATCTGAAAGGAACTTTGTGCCATAGAAAAGGTCACGCGAGCTGACGGCGATTGCCTTCAGGTTCTCGCGTGCCAATCCTTTGATGGTACATTTGCTGCGAAGGAGTCCGCCGTCGGGATCGAGGTCGAGAATGCCGCCGCAATCAAGGGCAAAATAAGGCGCTGCGCCGAGGTGCTGTTTCAGTATAGTCGTGCGCCGGTCCAATCCGCCTTGAGGACCTGAACTGCAACCACAACCATCGGCTCGACCGCGCATACCGCCTGAGAAGACGATCACAAGACTGTCGCCAAAATCAGCCGCCACAACGGGCATCACCAACAACAGGCAACCGGCAATCAGCGCGGCAATTTTGGCAATCACTCTAATTTAGAACGGAAGGTCGTCTTCGAAATCGGCATCCGGTCCTGCATGAGGATCACTTGGAGCCGGAGATCCGGCATAGCTGCTGTCACTTGCGGGCCGACCGGCAGAATCCTCACGCTTCCCGAGAATGCGCACTGTCCGGGCGATTATGTCAGTCGTATAGCGCTTGATGCCGTCGCGTTCGTAGGAATCGTAATGAATCCTGCCTTCGATGTAGATCTGTGACCCTTTGCTCGCATTTTGCCCAAGACTCTCGCCGGTTTTCCCCCAAACGGTGATGCGATGCCATTCGGTCAGGTCTTCCCACGTGCCGTCGTCTTTCTTCCGTGCTTCGGTGGTCGCAAGATTGAGCCTGCAAATCGCCATGCCACTGGCGGTGTAACTGAGTTCGGGGTCCCGTCCGAGATTCCCGATCAGCATAACTTTATTAATGCCTCTTGCCATTGAAATTTACCTGTTTAAGTGTTTGGAACTCTATCCCGCATAGATTTGGATGTATTGAGCAAAAAATATAGAGCGATGAAAATGGTCGCGCCTATTAAATTGGCAATTTCGTCCGAAATGCTCGGCGTCCGGTGCGGTACGTATGCCTGAAACGCCTCATTTAACCCCCCGACAATCCCGGTCAACAGCAGTGTAGTGATGCTGGCGTTAACCTTCCGGTCGATGAAGTGACGGTAAGAGAAATACTTCATCGTCAGATAAGCGAGAATCCCGTATTCAACACCGTGTAGCCACCAATCGAGTCGTATCATCCGTGACAAGTGGAGCGGTGGGTCGGTCACACTCGAGAGTATGAACGTCGAAATTATATATAGTATTATGATACAAAGCCAAAGATTCGCTTTGTTGGAGATCAATCTCAAGATAGCAGAGCCGATGGTAGATGATGAATAATATCGAGGGCAGTCATCCCGCGCACACCTTTGGCAGCGCGAGCAAGATCGCCGGCAACGCCATGAACGTAGCTGCCTGCCCAGGCGGCTGTTGCCGGGTCAAGTCCCGCTGCAAGAAGGCTGACGATCACTCCGGTCAAAACATCGCCGCTTCCCCCGGTAGCCATGCCGTTATTACCGGTTGAGTTGAAAAATACATCCCCTGATGGCGACGCAGTGATGCTCGGTGCTCCTTTCAAATGTAGCACCGTTCCCCATTTAACTGCAAATTCCCTCGCTCTATCGACGGGATTTTTACGGATATCTTCAAGTGGCAGTCCGGTCAGACGGGCAAATTCTCCCGTGTGCGGCGTTAATACTGTTTTACCCGAAAGATGCTGAAACAGTTCCGGTTTCCCTGCCAATAAATACAATCCGTCTGCATCGATAACCATCGGTTTGAGGCACTCGATCAGTAATTTTGCCAGAAGCTCGCCAGTTTCAGGGTGACGTCCGACTCCGGGACCGAAAGCGACGGCATCGGAGCCGGGTAATCTTGCCAGGATCGTGTTCCAAGCCCTTATCGACAAGCCACCTGATTCGGTCTCGTCCAGTGGCTCGGTCATCGGCTCGGTCAATTTCATTTCGAGGATGCTATTGAGCGAACGGGGAACTCCCACCGTCACCAACCCGGCACCCGTGCGCATTGCCGATTCAGCCGCCATCGTCGCGGCTCCAGTCAACCCCGGCGATCCTGCCAATAAGTAGACGATTCCAGCATCGCCTTTGTGGGCATTAGATTTGAGTAGAGGCAGCGCCTTGTGAACATCGGAGGCTTCGACCAGATGACAGTTGATACTCTGCCGGTTGACAATCATGGGAGGTATTCCGATATCAGCGACGGAGAGCTCTCCCACATAATCCCTGCCTGGTGACAGTAACAAGCCGGGTTTCAGCATTGCAAAAGTGACGGTCGCCGTGGCGTGAACAGCCTCCCCTTCGACCCATCCGTCTTCACCTGCGACCCCTGAGGGAATATCGACCGACAGAATCGGTTTGCCTGACTGATTCATCCTCTGGATGATGGCAGAATAAAGTTCATTTGCCGGGGGTACGAAGCCGGTTCCAAGTATCGCATCGATTATCAGGTCACAGTCCAGCAAGAGACGACGGGCATCTTCCACAGTTGCGACGATGTCTATCCTCCCCCCGACCCTGTGAAGTATCTCGTAATTATGAGCTGCATCCCCGCGCAGGCTTTCAGCCGGGCAGAGGAGGTAAGTGACTACCTCGATCCCCCATCCGGTGAGATGCCTTGAAACTGCCAGACCATCGCCGCCGTTGTTACCTTTTCCACAGATGCAGATCACTCGCTTGGATCGACAATTCCCGCCAAGCATCCCGCGAGCCTTCAGTGCAACCGCTCGCGAAGCTGTTTCCATCAATACCATGCCGGGGATGCCGATTTCTTCGATAGTCAGTCGATCGGCTTCGCGCATCTGGTCGTTGGAAGCAACCGGCTTCATTTGGTCGTCTCGAGTTTGACAATATCGTGCAGGTGAATTATACCGACCAGCTTTTTACCGGCATCGACGACGGGAAGCACGGTAATGGAGTGTTGCTCCATAATGCGGAGTGCCGCCGCAGAGAGCGAATCGGGTGAGAGCGATTTGGGATTGGTGGTCATGGCTTCCCGTGCCAAAAGCGTGAAGGGATTCTCCAGCTTTTCCAATAATCGGCGCAGGTCACCGTCAGTGAATATCCCCAGCAACACGCCGTTTTGATCGACAACACAGACCGTACCCAACCTTTTCGCAGTCATTTCAACAATGGCTGATTTCATGGAAGCTTCAGGAGTAACGACCGGCATTTCAGGTCCTCGATGCATCAAATCCTGAACCTTCACCAGCATCTTTCTCCCCAGCAATCCCCCCGGATGAAGTAGGGCGAAATCCTCCGGCTTTACATTTCGTCGCACCAGAAGCGCTACTGCGAGGGCATCGCCCATCGCGACCGTCGTCGCATTGGAAGAGGTCGGAAGCAGTCCGAAGGGCCACTCATACTTCGGTACCGATATATCGAGGTGCAAGTCGCAGAGTTTCGCCAGAGCCGACTTCGGAGCGCCGGTGAGGGCTATCACGATCACACCAAGCAACTTCAATCTCGGCATCAAGTCGATCAGCTCCCTGGTCTCGCCCGAGTAGGAGATGGAGATGACGACGTCACCGGCTGAAATGACTCCCATATCACCGTGGATCGCCTCAGCCGCATGAAGGAAGAGCGAAGGCGCGCCTGTCGATGCCAGAGTCGCAGATATCTTCTTGCCCGCGATCCCCGACTTACCCAAACCGGTCACGACGATCTTACCCCGGCAATCGTTCAACAAGTCGAGCGCTTTGAGGAAACTTGCGTCGAGGCGTGCGGCTAACGCGACGAGAGCCTCGCTCTCCAGCAGTATCAGTCGTTTGGCAACGCCGATGAGTGAGTCGGATTCAATGGACGTAGGATTGTTCGCTGCGGACTCCTTGAGAAAAAGTTTCAGGCGGACGTCCGCGTCCGCTCGCTTTCAGGCTCGAATCTGTTGCAGGGTGGAGACAAGTTTTTTGAAAAATTCGATATTCCACACGATTTCGCTGTCAGACGCCCTCGTCTGACGGAATGTTTGTGCTTAAAGCTGACAGGTGAGGGCGTCTGCCAGCGGAAATACTTGCATACTTCAAAGAACTCGGAGACATCCTGTGATATAAGCTATTCCAGAATCATAGCATTAACGTCTGAGATCTTGAAAGCAACTTGGTGTAATTCATTCACGTCAATCGTGATGATGCAGGTGTTAATGGAATCCCCCCCTTCAATCGAAGGGGGGGAATAGAATTCAACCTAATTCCAAGTCGCTCGACGGCTACTTAAGCAGGGCAGTTTTTCTGGTGATCGAGCCGCCGTCATACGAAAGACGGAAAAGATAGACACCAGCCGGTGTACTTTCGGCGTTCCAGGTGAAGTTAGTGATGCCTGAAGCTTTGCCTTCATGCAGATTGGCAATCACCCGACCGGCAATATCGACGACTTGCAACCTGTATTCCTGTCCGGGAACGGCTTCCACCTTCACAGAAGTTTGGGCGTTGAAGGGATTCGGATAGGGGGCGCTCAGATTGAATGCCGTCGGCTGAATGGCAGGTTTCTCACCGGGGACATCGAGTTGGTAGAAGCGATCGAGAATCTCCTCGATGATCTCCGAACGGGTGGTAGTGTGACCGCCGCCGGAGACGGCTTCGATAGCAAAGCCGAGGTAGGCGATGCTGTAACCATTGCCAGAGTAATAGACTCCTGCAGGAGCGCCACTATTTTTGTAAACGTAGAGGGTATCTGCGCCGTTGATCGGAGTCATCGACGAGGGTGATGTGCTGTTTCCGGCACCGCCACCACCTATCAATAACAAAGTGTCGCCCTGTGTAATCGGGCTGTCTGTCATCCCCACCAATTGTCGTTCGTTGGTGTTGTCGGCGAGGTGGCGGGCGTGCAGGAAGTTCTGGTGAAACTCGGTTCCGCCAATATCTTCTCCGAGGAACTGTCCCGAAAGAATCAGACCTTTGCCGCCACGACCGAGGAATGTGATAAGCGAAGCTTGCTCGGCTTCAGTCAGGGCATTGCGGGCATTGCCAGTCTGCCAGATTACATTCTGATACCCGCTCAACCGATCTGCAGATGGCGCGCCATCAGTGGCTACGTGCCAAACGTCATGAACGACGGGCCTTGCCATCATGTCCATATGGAGAAGTGAATCGTAGTTTGCGCCGCCGTCATCGTCAACCAACAGGTACTTCGGGTGACCGATGGTCATCGGAATTTCAATGCGATTGACATGTTCACTCTCGTCCGTAAATGTGAGAGTGAATGTAGAGTAGTGCGGTTCGGAGTAGTAACGGACCAAAAACCTTAATCCTTCATCTCCGCCGTTAAACATCTGCTGGCCACCACCGAAGTTGCCAAGATTGACGCGGGCACGTTGAACAATGAGTAGCGAGTCGGGATTGAAGATCGTCGCGGTAGCGTTGACTGCGTCTGCGTAGCCATCACGGTTTTCGACGACTAATTCGATCACGCATGTCTCTTCCGGTTCCGGGCGACCGTCGCCATCGCCTTCCACTTCACGCAGTGTCCATTCGATCAGATCAAAACGCGGATGAACGGCATTGATCGCAAAATCAGCGTCGATGCGATAGATTATACCGTTATAGTTGCCGTTAGTGGGCGAAATGTCCTTGGCTGTGCGTTGCATCCATTGCAGAAGCCCGGCTTCATCAAGATCCCGTACTGAGAGGATTAGCGCGCCAAGGCCAGCCGAGAACGGCGACGCCATCGAAGTACCGGGATAGGACGCATAGCGATTGTGAGGAATCGTCGAGAGAATGCCTTCACCCGGCGCTACCAGATCAATGAAGTCCCCGTAGTTCGAAAAACTGGCTTTGTTGTCATTATTATCGGAAGCGGCAGTCCCGATGACACCTTCATAAGAGACCGGGTAGTAGTGAGTCCGATCGTTGGCATGATCTTCCACGTCGTCATTACCTGCCGCGCAGAAGACAATCGTGCCTTGTGACCGGGCAAAATTGATCGCATTTCGTTCAGCGTTGGAGGGACCCGAACGGCTACCCCAACTGCAATTGATGACGCGAGCCCCCATCCTGCCCATGAACTCAATACCTTGATACCCGCCCTGAATGAGAGAATCTGAACGGGTCGAATAGCAGGCGGCAATAATCAGGCTGGCGGAATACGCCGCACCGCTGACACCTATGCCATTGTTTGTAGTCCCCGAAGCGATACCGGCGACATGTGTCCCATGACCCGAACCGCCTCTGTCTCCCCATATGTCCTGAGGCCAATTGCTGTTACTCGTGATGTCCCAGCCATGGAAATTGTCGGCGTAGCCATCTTCATCATTATCCTGACCATCCCAGTCGTCAAGGGTGATTACTCCATCATGGTCGATGTCTTCACCCGGGTTGACCCAGATGTTACCGACGATGTCTTCGTGAATCTGGGCGTCGCCGTTATCATCGAACGGCATGTCCATCCCGCTATCGACGATACCGACCGTAATCGCGCGCGATCCTCGAGTCTCTTCCCATGCGGCGGGAAAGCCGCAATGGCGAAGATGCCACTGTGAATTGTATCGTGGATCATCGGGAATGAAGTACTTCTTTGTGATCCGGACAAACTCGACTTCATCGAGTTCGGTACACTTTTCATAAGCAAGGCCCACAGCCTCAACGTCGCTCTCTTCGGGAAAGTAGAGCGTGTAGTAGCGCGAAAGATCAGGTACGTTTGGATCCTTGGGAGTCTCCTTCATGAAGAAGGCTTTCTTGATCTCATAGATACCGAAAATATCGTTCAGCGCATCGATAGACGCGATTCCCGTAAGCGGGATCCCATCATACGACGTGAGCGGAAGGGGTGCATACTCCGGTTTGACGAGGATCAGGATTTGATCCTTTTCGACGTTCACGCCCGGCTTGACCCAGTCTAATTCGGAACGAATATAGGCCTCTGAGGCGCCTGCCATAACAAGTGTAAGCGCGAGCAGTGCGAGTGGGCGCTTGAGGTTGATGAAAGCCATTAACTTCCTCACAATTTCGGCGGTGAAATAAATTTGACGGGATCAACTTGATCTACCGTCAAATGGAATACGAGATCGTCTCCCGTCTTCCAATTTACTACAAAAACGACCAATCGTCAACAGAACCAACGCAACTTCATTTGACTGTTGACAGAAGGGGTATATTAGTTTTATATTTGTTTTTTCTTACGGCGGAGTAGCTCAGTTGGTTAGAGCGCCGGATCCATAATCCGTAGGTCGAGGGTTCAAGTCCCCCCTCCGCTACTACCGGAATGAGGCATGAGTGACGAAGGAAGAAGCCGGTTCGGCTGTTCTCCGCTGACGCTCATTCCTCATTTCTTGTTTTTGCTCGAAAAGTTCTATCTGCCTGCCTGGAAGTAAACGCCCTCCCCCGCTCGAGTCTCCAGCTTACTTTCCTCGTCTTTCCCACGTATAGCTTCGCCAACTGCCGCATTCGGGGCAGTGAGTCCGCAGACTCTCCGCCTGCGCACCGCATTTATTGCATCGATATTCTTCGCCGGTTGAAGTGAGGTTATCCGCTATCTGTTGCAGATGCTTTTCAAACTCCCGGGCTGAACCCTTCTTCCTCAGTAGCACAAGCTGCCTTAACTTCAGGCCGAGATCATGGGGTGAATTCTCCAGTGCCCGCTCACAATACTCCAGAGCATCATCAGCCTCGCCCTTCTTTATCTTCAACTCGATCAGCACATGCCAGAGTGACACATTGCCGGGAGCTTTCTCAAGCGCTTCCCGCAAGATGGTTTCCACTTCGTCGAACCTTCCCAGCTCAAAGAGCAGCGCTTCCAGCAACGGCAGTCCATCCTGCGCCCGGTCGGGAGACTCTTTGAAGAAGCGAGTCAGCCACTCGAAGGCGTCATTCGCGCGGTCTTCCTGCATGTAGGAAGCCGCAATGCCAAGGTACGCCTCAAGCGCGGCAGGATCAGTCTTGAGCGCCTCTTTATAGATGATACGGGCGTCGTGGCCTTTTGAAGATTCCTGTAACCGGTTGCCTTCTTCGATCTGATAGAGTGCCAGCATCACCGGATCGTTGCGCCCCGATATCGAGGCTTGCTTACGCAGCGCTTCCCCGGCTTCTTTCCAGCGACCCTGCTTCTCAAAAATGCCGCGACGGATCGAAAGATCATCACTGCTGGAGGGGTCGAGTTGCCGCGATTTATCGAGGTACTTCAAAGCTTTAACGTAAGCCCCGGTCTGATCAAGATCGAGCGCCAACTCCCGATAAACGTTTGCCAGAGTGTAGGACGGCAGTTCAGAGCGAAAGGTTAGGTCGAGGTGGATATGAGCGGCACGACGAGGCTTCCCCAGCTTCCGCAGAATGCTGCCGAGCTTGAGGTAGGCGTCGATGTGGTCAGGCGAATGTCGGGCTGCTTCCGTGAATGAGACAACGGCTTCCTTCAACCGACCGTCGAGCATCAGGTTCAAACCATCGGTGTAGAAATCTCGCTTCGGTTCGGGTCGCGAGTTCTTCTTCTGCCACCACTGATAATAAGCGACTCCGGCGACGGCGAGTGCGGCGAGCAGGAACATCCAGAGCAGGCTGTAATCGGTATGAATCATCGTTTGCCGCCAACGTTTTCGTCATCATCGGGCTCGGCGTCGTCATCGAGCAGTGCCTCGTCGAGGCTGGCACGGCGCAGGCGGGTCAGTTCTTCCTTGAGCCGCAGGATTTCTCGCCGTGTGCGGTAGTGCTGCACCTTTTGCTGCACCTGATTGATCGCAGCGACAAGTGCGGCGACCAGTATCCCGGCGGCAAAAGCGAAGTAGGCGACGAGGTAGAGCGGGGTGTTGCCCGACTCCCACGTCCAGATTTTAAGATCGACGGTCGCGGTATTTTGCAAGGCGAATCCGAGGATTGCCAGCATCACAAAGCCGATGATCGTCCAGCGTACGATCCACAAAGGGGGAACCTCCCGTGAATGATCAGTCTCACCGTTAGGAGCTCTGGCTCTGCGACGGTGAGCCTCAGAAAAACAGCATCTTGAAATATATTGAAATCAGATGTTAAAAGCAAAGGCTGACTGCTTGGAGCGGAGCTTGCCAATATATCTGTTCTATCTAATTTCCTTTCTGGAGTGCGCAAGCTTGCTTGCGCCTGTTTTATGTGCCGTCACAGGTCTCCTGTGACGGTCTCTCTTAGTAATCCAACACGTCCCGGGTTGTCCGAGCTCTGGATTCCCCAAGTTTGCTTCAGCCGAAGAATCTGGCAACCGAATTTTTCAAAAAATCGAACTAAAAAACTATTTTCACATTGGTTGAACCCTTTTCAATCCCTGAATATCTGACTATATTGTTACTACGATTACAATCTTACACGGATTTTCACCATGCATACGTTTAATTATTTCAAGTATTACATTTCGGTTGCAACCTGCCTCCTCCTCTCGCTCGACTCTGCCGAAGCCCGGCGCATCCGGGTGCCTGAAGACAGCGAAACTATTCAAGGCGCTATTTCGGATGCTCGGAATGGCGACGAAGTCCTTGTGGCTCCCGGAACGTATGTCGAATCTATCGACTTCCGAGGGAAAGCGATCACTGTTGCCAGCTTCATTCTCCTGACCGAGGACCGGGCTTACATCGACTCGACCATTATCGACGCCAACCACGAAGGCCCTGCCGTTGAATTCGTTCAGGCTGAAGGCCGTGGGAGCATTCTTCGCGGGTTCACCATCCGAAATGGTGCGCAGTCATTTGGCGCCGGGATCGACTGTCAAGACACCGCAAGCCCTCAGTTGCTTGACTTACACATCACTGAAAATGAAGCACAAAGCGGTGGTGGAGGCATTTACTGTACCAGAAATGCCAGACCACTGATCGAAGGCTGTCTGATCGATGCAAATATCGCCAACGGCATGGGTGGCGGAGGCATTGGAATCTTCACCGACGCCTTCCCGATTATTCGGAATTGCGTCATTTCGGGTAATGTGGCTTTGAATGGAACCGGCGGAGGTGGCATTTGGATCAGCGCTGGCGGCGCTGAGATTTACAATACTATCATCGAGGGCAATGCCGGTTACATTGGCGGAGGAATCTATGCCGAATTAACCGACACACTGATCCTGCGAAATACTCATATTCGCAGTAATCGAGCAGGCCAAATCCTCCGTGATGGTGGAGGACTGATACTTCGCGGCAGGAACAACGGCGACGGGAGAGCATTCGTTTTGATGGATCACGTTACCATTACCGACAATACTGCAGATACCTATGGAGCTTTGTCGTTGACCAACTGTATCGGCTCTCTCTCACATTTGACGATCTCAGGCAACCTGACAGAGCAGAATTTATTGGGAGAGGCTAACGATTGTGAGTTGACTCTGAAGAATTCGATAATCTACGGCAACGACGGGCCCATCGTTATCAGAAACGATGACGAACAGTTTTCCGTTAACTATTCTGATGTAGAGGATGCAGATCGGGGTTTCATAGCCGAAGCAGGTCTCGAGTGGCTCGACGACAATATCGCTGAAGACCCACAATTCATCGACCCGGTGCAGTCTGATTTTCGACTCGGAGATAACTCACCCTGCATCGACGTGGGAGATCCCGACTACGCACGTGACTTCGACGGTACAAGAACCGATATGGGAGCTTTCCCCTATCTCCACACCTTCGCAGTCATCAGTGGAGTAGCTCTTGATGCATTGACAGACGAGCCTCTACCTAACCTCGTTGTGACAACTGATCGCGGTGACCGCGCAATCGGGGACAGTCTCGGAACCTGGAATATGACACTATATGGTAACTACGATAGCTTGCGGGTAGAATTCACCTTAAGAGCACCGTCCTACGTCCCCCAGATCATCGATACCATGATATATCACGGAGAAGAACTTTCTTTTGAGAACGAATTACTTCAAGCCGAATTCGAGCCATCGCTCGACACTCTCAGCGTCGAGGTCGATTCAGCCGGATCTCGCCGGGTTCCCCTGACTATCAACAATAATCGGGAGGGGGTGCTCACTTGGTCCGCCTCCGGTCGGTCACGAGGCATGTCGGCCTTGCCGCCCCTTACAATGCGAGATACTCTCCAGATATCGTTGATTACCGACGATATTCGCATCGAAGGCGCCGCGTTTGACGGCGAAAGTTATTACCTCAGTGGCGCAAATGACAACGATGACAACCTGATTTATGTCGTGTCTTCCGAAGGAGTTTTACTCGATAGTTTCAATCAGGTTGGTTCATCACGGTACGGCTACAAAGACATCGAGTGGGACGGCGAAAACCTTTGGGCTGTCGGCGAAGATTCGGTCTATTGTATGACCATTGAGGGTGAGGTATTACTCAGTTGGCCTGACGATGAACAAAATTCGTACATCGCCTATGACAGGCACGAAGACATCGTTTGGATTTCAAGCACAACCGGTGGAATTTCCGGCTATGACAGAGAAGGCAATCCCATCGGTCGTGACTTCGACAATCGCGAGCTTCGTATTTATGGGTTGGCATTTGCCTATAACGATCCTGACGACGCGCATCTATACATACTCAATCGACCGATCACCAACAACCCAACGACCCAATTGACCAGGATGAACACGTTGACCGGGGACACCGCCTTTGTTGGTTTGTTTCCCACCGATCCAACGAGTTCTGGCTATGCAGCATTGTTCATCGGCAACAATTTTGATCGGGATTGCGGTTCGGTCATCGTTACATTGTTAAATCGTTCCGAAAATCAGGGTGCTGACCGCCTCGACATATTCAATCTCTACCCGAATGATGAATGGTTGAGCGTCGATCCCCCGCAAGGCGAAGTTCCTCCCGGTGGCGAAGTCACAGTTGAAATCGTCCTGAAGACAGTCGCTGACGACACGCTCTGGTTTTTCGACACGGGAATTTATGAAGGCGAGTTAGTCTTCACTCACGACGGCATCGACGAAGAATTGATCCTACCGGTCACGATGACGGTAGTCCCGTTCGACAAGGTTACGTTTGACAATCCTGCCAGTCCGGTGGAATTTGGTTTGACGTCGGTATATCCCAATCCCTTCAACTCGACGACCCGGATCTCCTTCTCGGTAGGGGCACGGCATGCCGTGCCCCTACACCTCGCCATCTACGACCTCTCTGGTCGAATGGTAGCGGATCTTTCCGCCCGCATCATTCCCGCGCAGGCGGGAATCCATCTGGAGCAGAAGGTCATCTGGGACGCCTCCTCCCAACCCGCCGGACTCTATTTCGTCCGACTCCAAGCTGGTGGGGAGATCCAAACTCAAAAGGCTCTCCTCCTCAAATGAAACGCCTACTCAAACTGGTAGGGGCGGCATTCGCCGCCCCTACCCTTGCTATTTTGTTGCAATCATTCGTTTTGGCCCAACCTGATACTGTTTGGACAAAAGGCTATTCCAATGCTGGTATATCTTTGGAGTTCATTCGCGCGCATGATTTGGGCTATGCCATCGGAACCAGTGGCTATAGCGGCATTGAAGAACGCGGAACAGACTTTCAACTCATCAAAATTGACTCAACTTTTGAAGAAGAATGGCGTGAATACTACACGAGAGTCTCTGATCGTCCAATTGGCGATGAGGCATATTCAATTTCTCAATTGCCGGACGAAGGCTACGTTTTGGTTGGATATTCCGGTGGATTCGTTATGCTTGTGAGAACGGATAGCGAGGGTCGTCTCGTGTGGAATAAGTTCATTGATACACAAGATGGATTTCTTACCTTTCTCAGATGTAAAACAACGTCAGACAGCAATATTGTCTGTATTGGTTCGAATCAGGCTGCCAAATTCAGCGACGCCGACAGCGGAGAAGTCATTTGGCATCGAACGTATGGCAATGCTGGCAGTATCAACGAGATTGTGGCTCTGGATGACGGCAATTTTTTATTGGCGGGTGGTGGAAATTACAATTTTTATGCCTGCAAGATTGATGAAGAGGGTGAAATCATCTGGGAGAATTTTTATGGCACAGATTCATCGGACCAAGCCACCAGCATCACAAGGGCCTCCGATGGTGGTTTTTGTCTGGCAGGAATCACGACTTGGGGACGCATCGGTCAGGATCAGTATCACCGCGCGCTCTTAGTCCGCATCGACGAAGAGGGGAATGAGTTATGGCAGTGCTACGATGCAGACTGGGAACGAGGGGCACGTATTGCGGCTATCGCCGAAACTCCCGACGGCGGTTTTGTCGCTTCCGGTGAAGAAGGCACGCACCGATTCTATTTAATGCGGGTCGATTATTTTGGAGAAATTCTTTGGCAGAGATATTATCGTGGTCGAACGCCAGGCGGTAGTCAAATTTCTGGAATCGCGTCTAATATACTTTTAATGGAAGACGATGGCTATCTGATGGCAGGATTTGCATCGGGTGTCGGCTGCTGGCTCGTCCGCACCGAGCCCGACCCAGTGGTAATACCGTTCGAGCTTTCCTCCTCTCCTACCTCCAACGACTTCGGCGAGATCTTTGTCGATAGCTTTGCTACTTATGAGCTTACCGTCACCAACTCTGGCAGGCGCTACGCCGACATCCTAAGCGCCGACGTCACGCTTGGGCAACAGGCCTTCGCCGTCGAGTTTGGCGAGATCCCGAGGCTTTTCCCCGGCGACTCGACGGCACTAAGGCTCGTCTTTTCCCCTGATTCCGCAATGCCTTACGAGGGTGTCTTAAGCCTCTTCTTCGGCGCAGACACGGTTGCCGATACGCTGGAGATCGACCTTACCGGAGTTGGCTTGCCGAATGTTGGCGTCCCCGGCGACTCCGCTGCCGACCCGCCGCGGTCGGCAGTCCTTCTGAGCGTATCTCCCAACCCCTTCAACTCGACGACGATTATCTCCTTTTCGGTAGGGGCGCTTCGCGAAGCGCCCCTACGGCTCGTCATTTACGACCTTTCCGGGCGACAGGTCGCCGATCTCCTGTCAGGCGAGACGCCCAACCTACCCGAAAGCGCATCCCCCTCCCGAAGCCTGAGGCCTGAGGCCCAAAGCCTCACTTGGGGCGCCTCCGCTTCACCTGCCGGAGTCTATTTCGTCCGTCTGCAATCCGGCGCCGAGATCTTCACGCAGAAGGTCGTCCTGATGCGATAATCAGTAGGGTAACACGTCCCGGGTTGCCCTTGTCTTGGATTGCGCAAGCTTGCTTGCGCCTCCTCGAATCCGCTTAAT
>Ga0172380_10004087_pt1 | contig 19197 bp, 17 predicted proteins | sample Leawe162metaG_FD_119747 | JGI IMG/M metagenome (GOLD analysis project Ga0172380, IMG submission 119747) | Leachate microbial communities from a municipal landfill in Southern Ontario, Canada - Leachate well 162 metaG | ecosystem: Engineered > Solid waste > Landfill > Unclassified | place... | reverse complement strand
TTCTTCACTTCGGTTTTCCATCTGGCCAGTTCCGCCCGGTTGCCTATCGGCAGTTCTTTTAAGGCTTTGGCGATACTCAGCCGTTTACTGTAAATATCGTCGCTAACCCGATCCGCCAAGTCCGGAAAGTTGAGTGACAAACCCCCGCGCGATTCGACCGCGGTACGAATCTTAGAACCGTTGTACAGCTCAAACTTCTTTTCCTCGCCGAAATAACCGTTTCTGACCACATGCACCCTGCTGTCCGGAATCGCGTCCATGTATTCCTTGAGTAGTTCCAGACTATCCCGCTGCCGGTTAATCACCCACAGCGTCACCAGATCGCGTTTCAATTCCGCCAGTGTGCTATTCAAGGTAGCGCCATAGGCACTAACGCCCTGGTTATTCCTGGCGGCGGTATTGATCACCACCACGCTATCGGGTTTGCTATCGCACAAATTCACCAATTGTATCCAGCCATCCGCCTCATCCAGATTGAGCAATTGGGTTTCCACGCACTCGCCATAACCTTTCCAGACATCCGGGTTGCTGGTATCCGATTCAATCAACAACACGCTTTCGCCTTGTTCTTGCAAATAATCGATGATAGCCATCGACACCATGCTTTTACCGACACCACCTTTGCTACCGCCGATCAAAACTATTTTTTTAGCCATGATGATTTTTCCTTAAATTAAGCTGCTGATTCAATGAGACTGATTAACCCATCTTTAAATATCGTCACTGTCCGGTTTCGGCGTAAAGGATGCCTTGGATGATTGATCTGATTTATCCAATTGATGGGTATCATCTTGTTTTTTATCTTCTGGCGTTATCCTGTTTTGTTGCTCTTTTTTAGTGTCTTTTTTAAGTTCACTCTTAGGTTCTTTTTGTTCTTTATTTTTCCCGGCTTTAATCCGCTGTAAATAGCTCTTCAGAGTAGGCGTTGTAATGTCCAAGCCTTCGCCGCGTAAAGTTTCCGCGATTTGATCCAGGGTATAACCGCGTTTTTGTAAGAGTGCGATCTCTTTTGATAGCAACTTTACCGCATCCTGTTTACTGTGTTCCTGCTTCTTTTTCTCGATGACCGGCATGTTTTTCAACTTAGCCGCAATCGCCTCTAATTTTTCATTGGTGTATCCCATCGAATCACTCCGTTGCTTACTGTGTTCAATACTGTTTATCGGTAGACAGCATAAAACGAATTGTCGTGATTGAAAAGCGGTTTTAAACCGTCTAAGATCGTACTCTTTAAGTAAGCCTAAACATTGATACAGGATGGCCCTTGGAATACACATACTAGCGTATGCGTTTCCAAGGGACGCCAGACCATTCGGCGCTACGCTTCTCACAGTCCGGCTCAATCCTGCCAGGGGATGCCCCTGGACCCCCTAATGCGCGGCGCTATCGCTTCTTGCATTCAAGACACATAGCTCGATACGGCACGGCATGGTGTACAGCCACCATCTGTCAACGCCGCACTGATGTGGTCGAAAACCACGTCAGATCATGGCTGAAACGAGTCAGCGGCGAGGATGCTATGACACCAATACCCCTTAACAAAAGTTATGGAATTTAAAAGGAGATAGCCACATGGTATTCGAAACACTCGGCGTTGAACCGCTGGACGCCATGCTACGACTGCGCCTCACGGCCAGCGAAAAAGAACGCCTGCGCGAAGACGCCGACCTAGCGGCCTTAAGCATGTCGGAACTGGTGCGCCGCCGCTACTTCGGCAGGCCGATTATCGCCAATGCGGATGCGATCATGATTAAAGAACTGCGCCGCCTGGGCGGCTTAGTTAAACATGTGCATAACGAAAGCAACGGCGTCAACAGCAAGGAAACCGCCGAGGTTCTGGTGGCGCTGAAAGCCTACATAGAGAGTTTAAGCTGTGGTCGTCAAAAAAATTAAGAACCCGAAAAAGTCCGCCAGCAAAGCCGGCCGTATCGGCGGGCTATTGGATTACATTCTCAACCCCGAAAGCAAAAATGAAAACGAGAAGTGCGTCTATGCCGGTTCACGAGGGTTTTTGACGGACAGCCCCCAAAGCCAGAAAGCGGAAATGCTAGCCTTGTCCCAGGAGGCGGTCAGAAGCAAAGACACCGTCAATCACTACGTCATCAGCTGGCAAGAAGGCGAACAACCCAGTCATCAACAGATAGACGAAGCGGTGGACCTCTTCCTGGATGAATTGGGACTGAACGATCACCAGACCGTCTACGGCCTTCACGCCGACACCGACAATCTGCACTTACATCTGGTTATCAACCGGGTGCATCCGGAGACCCTGAAAGTCATCAAGCCGAATAAAGGCTTTGATATTGAAGCCGCCCATAAGGCGATAGCCCGCATCGAACACACCCAAGGCTGGAATCGTGAACAACACGGACGCTATCAAGTATTGGAAAACGGCGAGCTGGGCCGGGAGCACATCGACACGGCGTTGGATACGGCGCGAAAGCAGCGGCAACCCGATCAGGTCACGCGAGACCATGAGCAACGTACTGGCGAGAAATCGGCGCAACGGTTGGCGATTGAGGACGGCGCCGCCATCATCCAATCGGCAACCGATTGGCAAACCTTGCACCGGAAACTGGCTGAAAAAGGCATCCGCTATGAAAAGAAGGGCAGTGGGGCCATGCTGTTTGTCGGCGAGGTGGCCATCAAACCCAGTAGCGTGGATCGAGCAGCCAGTTTGCCGCATTTACAAAAACGCCTGGGGCCTTACCAGCCGCCCATTGACCGGTTAAACATCGTTGAGCGCGGACCGGAACCGATCCAGGCGGTACAACCCGGCTGGGAACGCTTTATTGCAGACCGGCAAGCCCACTATGCCGCCCGTAACGCCGCGACGCTAGCACTTCGAAAGCGCCAGGATGCAGAGCGCAAACAACTGGCCACGCAACAGAAAGCCAAACGCGAAACGATTTTAAAAGGCAGCTGGAAAGGCAAGGGCGATTTGCTGAATGCGATGCGCAGCGTCCTTGCCGCAGAGCAGGCTGCCGAGAAAGCCGGTCTCAAGGAAGGCGATCAACAGGCCTGGAAACAGTTACGCCAACAATACCGGCCCTTTCCGGATTACGAGCAATGGCTACGGCAACAGCAACAGCCGGAACAAGCGGATGTTTGGCGTTATCGCCATACCGAGCCACAGCGCATCCAAGGGGATACCACCGAACCGCCGACGCCGCGAGACATCCGCGCTTATACGGCGAGAATTCAGGGCCGGCAGGTTCACTATTTTCGGAAAGAGGATGTTGGCCAGACAACTCGGCGCGGCGGCGCGGCGTCTTTTGTCGACAAAGGCCGGGAGATCGATATTCACGACTGGCGGAACCGGGACTGCGTACTGGCGGCTTTGCAGTTGTCAGCGCAGAAATGGGGCCGCTTCCGGATTAACGGTAATCCTGAATACAAAGCCCTGTGCGTCGAGTTGGCCGCTGAACACGGCTTTAAGATCAATAATCCAGAACTGCAAACCGGCATCGAGAACGAACGGCGGCGGCTACAGCAGGCGAGGGCGCAGGCTGTGCAGAAAGAAACCGTACCGCAACCGGTACATGAGCTGAGCCGGGGACGGTAAGCTATCCGGCTGGCGCCCGTATTGGGGCCTGCTCACGAAACGGATAAAATCGTACGCTAAGCTTATCGGGGTTGTACGCCCAAACCCTCGGAATTTTTTTAATTGTTCTAAATCATACTGTTAATATAGTTCAGAATTGCTAATATACTTAAATCTGTTTGTTTAAGGCTCGAATTCTGCTAAAGCAAAGGATTCTCGTAAACGACCATTTGTGAGATTCTCAATATTTATTGTCATGATTGCTACCCAATGGGCGTTTCCAGTTCTCAAAACCTGTTCTCGAAATTGTTTTATGGATTTCACGACTGAGCATGAGTTTTGATAAGAATAAAATCCCTCTTATGTTGAGGGCTGTTCTCGTCAAAACACCTGAACGGAATCAAATCATTTCGGATTTATTATAATCATGTTATTGATATACATGCTTTAAAAAAATTCCGAGGGTTCGGGCGCAGAACCCCCAAAACCAAACAGCAACGCGATACCCTCTCGACCTTGGAAGCGCTGGCCGAGATCGGCATACCGGCCCAAAAAATCCGCTTGGTTTTCAATATGGTGGAATTAGATGAAACCCCGCAACGGGCATTCGCCGGTCTTTTTGACTATCACGCCAGCAAAAAGAATTTCACCCTCAAACCGGAGGCCGTCATTCATGTGAATGACATTTTTGGCAAGTTCAAGAGCTCCGAACAAAGTATTGCCGCTATTCTCCATGACCCTGCTGATTTGAAGGCGCAGCTCAAAGAAGCAACCGATCCGGTCGAAAAGCTGCGGATCGCCCAATTGATTGCGATCAAACGACTCGCGGCCGGTGTCACTGAAGAACTGGACAGCGTGTTCAAAACGCTCTTCAAGTAGGGGAATCCTCATGGCAAAAAGTACCGCCCTGGAGGCGCTCACCGCCGAATTACTCGGCGATGTAGGGTTGTTGCACGATCGGATCAAAAGCTTGCCCATTGAGCTGGACGCCTACGTGCAGCAAGCCAAAGAAGAGCTGGAAGTCGCCGTGCGCGAAATCGAGCTGCAAACCGGGGCGGCTATTGCCGCTGCTAAGCAACTCGATAGCCGGACTGAGGCCATGATGAACAACGTGGGGGACTATCTAGCGTCCCGCCGCAATGCCGAGGCGGAGGCGGCAACCATTGAAATTAGAGCAGCGGCCAACGCGGCATTGGCCAATACCGTTAAGCGAGTGGCAGAGGAGGCTAACGGCTATATTGCCCAATCGGTAGGAGCGCACTTATCGGCCACTATAGCGAAGCTGAAAGCAGCCGAGGACCAATTATCCAAAGCCACGGCTTCGTTCGGCTGGAAATGGGCCCTACTGGCCGGAGGCGCGGCGGCAGGTGGCATTGTGTCCGTGCTATTGGTAGCATGGCTGTCCATCGGGTGGCAACGCAGCCAAGTCGAAAGCCTAGTCGATCAGCGCCAAGCGCTCTGGACCGAGATCAGCCAAATGCAAACCAAAGTGGCCATGCTGGAGAAACGAGGTGGTAAACTTGCCACAAACACTTGTGGGGGGCGGCTCTGCATCGAGGCCAGCACGAACCAGGGCGAAGGCCAGACCGCGTGGCTCGGTCCGTGGAAAAACGACAAGGGAACCCCAATGGTAATTCCGAAGGGATATTGAGTAAAAAGCAAATAAAAACGACCATACCCAAGGCTAGGCTGTAGCCCAGGACGTGACCTTTGAGCCAAGCCGCCATATCCCTGTATTCCTCGGTACGCGGTTTCCGGCCAAGACTGCAGAAAAAATATTCAAACTTCAAGAGGCCGGAGCAATAGATTATCAAAACATTTCTCCAATTGATGCTTATATATTGACTGTAACTGGAACTTCGCGATTAAATAAGAGCGCTTGTTCTCAGGGCGGGGCGGAATTCCCCACCGGCGGTATCTCGGCTTGATCCGGGAAGCCCGCGAGCGCCGTTTTCTGTTATAGGTAAACGGGTCAGCAGACCTGGTGAGACGCCAGGGCCGACGGTTATAGTCCGGATGATAGAGGATTAGGTGTCAAGTACTCCGCACGGTCCCGCGTGCATGGAGAGTTTGTGATTGCCTGTCGATATTTTCTCTCATGCCCTGATTCTGGTATTTCCATAACCTTAATACTAAGGAGTTTTTTTACCATGAATCAGACTTTATTAACCCAATTCGGAAATGCTTTCGAACGCGTGGAAAACGCACTTGAAGCATTGCGCCGAAGCAAGGGTGTTTTAGTAACTGACAATGAGGATCGCGAAAACGAGGGCGACCTCATTTTCGCTGCCGAATCTATTGATGTGGTACAGATGGCTATGATGATTCGAAAGTGCAGCGGCATTGTCTGCCTCTGTTTACCGAGTGAAAAGGCCAAATCACTGGACTTGCCTATGATGGTGGAAAAGAATTCAAGTTGCTTTAACACTGCTTTTACCGTATCAATAGAAGCCGCGCATGGAGTAACCACTGGAGTATCGGCGGCAGATCGTATCCAGACCATTAAAGTAGCTATTGCAGCAGACGCCAAACCCGAGGATTTACGGCGTCCTGGTCATGTATTCCCCCTCAAGGCTCGGCCAGGCGGTGTACTGGAACGTGCGGGCCACACCGAGGCGACTGTCGATTTGATGTGCTTGGCTGGCCTCCAACCTTACGGGGTATTGTGTGAACTAACCAACCCGGATGGTTCTATGGCACGAATGCCGGAAATAGTTGAATTTGCTGTTCGTCATAACATGCCGGTACTAACAGTGGACGATTTGATCGCTTACCGAATGGCTAGTGAAAAAGAACCGCTAGTATGTTGTGCCTCATGACTTACTTATTGAGGTTAGTACTCAGTAATTTTTTTTAATGTCGGTAAATTTTTTTAATTCTACCCGGGTCTCTTTAGTGGTGAATCGCCAGTTCATAAGGCGAACCATGTTATTTCCTTTTTCCTGCTAGGCAACAATTGCTTAAAAATTTTGGAAACGGAGCGAGCGAGGTGAAGATTTTTAGTCCCCGACAGCCATAGCGCCGGGCAGGTTTTCGGAACGAAGCGGAGAAAATCTGCCCGACATCGCGAAGCGACGTCAAGTCATGTGGAGGCTAAGTTTCGGCCCCTTGCTGGGTCGAAATGAGGTGATGCGGACGAATCAGGGCGGCCGAAACCATAGCGGCCGTGTGATTTTTGCCGCTTGTTGGGGCTGGGATGTCCCCTAAACAAGCTTTCGCAAAAATAGCGACTCTCGAACACTACAGCACGCCGTGCTTAACCAAGGCTGTTTCAAGACGTTTCAATGCGTCCTCCAATCGTTCGACAGGTAGAGACCAAGCGAGTCGAAATGATTCGGGGGCGCCAAAGAAGCAGCCTGGTGCGACTATTACACCGAATTCGGAAATTGCTGATTCTACTATTGCCAATATGTTTACTGGGCCCGGGACTGTGACTAGTCCAAATAGGCCGCCAGGTGGATCACTCCAGCTCAGCGAGGAATGCTCCGCAAGCCATTGCTCCACCCGTTTTCGTTTGTTACCTAACAGATTCTCGGCCCGCGCCGCGAGCGCAGGCAGCTCGCTCAATGCTCCTAGTGCACCAGTCGCCCAGCTATGAGACAGTTCCCCGGTCGAAGCCCGCAGAGCGACGCTAGCACGTTCCACAACTGCCTTCGGCCCGATTACCCATCCGATGCGTAGTGGCCACAAGCCGAAGGCCTTGCTCAAGCTGGATACGCAGACGATATTCGGAGAGATGTGTCGGCTGGTTCGGCAGGTTATCCCTAGACCATCGACAGAACTGTCGAAAGGAGAATAAACTTCGTCGATGATCACGAATCCGTTCTGCCGCCGAAGCTGTGCGGCAATGGCGGCAATGGCGGCTGGATAAGCCGGAGACCCCGAGGGATTGTGCAAATTGGACAATGCCACGACGCGAGTCCGCGGTGAAATCATCCGGCAAATAGCGTCAACGTCGAGACCGTAGCCAGTATCGGGGTGGCGCGTGAAATTACGTAGCTGACCGCCAAGCTTAGCCGCAGTATCGGCAAACGGCGCATAGGTAGGCGACTCGACCAGCACTTCCTCTCCAGTTGCAAGTATCGCAGCATAGGCGAGCCAGATCGCCTGCGAAGTCCCATTACATGCGAGCACTTCTTGCGGGGACACAGAATGCAGCTTTGCAAGCGCCGCCCCCAGCTCCTCAAACGGATGAGATGATGGCTTTACCGGGATCGCAGCCAGCTCCAATGCTGTAAGAGAAGGTATGCCGCTGGCTGCAAGATTATGGGTAACGCGCGGATAATGCTGTGTGATCCATTCAATATAGTCGGACCGGCTCAACATAGTTGCTACTCCAGCGTCAAGCGCAAAAAACCACGCATATTACGATCCAGTACATGTTTTCTGTGCCTCGGCTGCAACCTGTTTTGACATAGCTTCATTCCATTGCTCCAGAGTATTGCGCGCGTGTAAAGTGTTGAGAGAGGTTCGCGATCAAACTCTGGCAATGCCATTCGCCAATAGTACCAGGAAAAATCCTGACTTTGGTCATGATACACTCCTTCTCCAGTCAAACTGGGAGAGTTCTAAATTCTAAAATGTGGCACGGCATTTGGTTGCCTTGGAAGCCGTTCCGGGAGTCGCACTATGCATGCAATATTCGCACAAATATCGGATTATTTGCACTATCTACCTCCTTTTGAGGAGGACGGACATAATCGAATTCTCTGCGGCGACAGCGCCATCTTTATTATCACATGCAAGTAGCAAGCTAGGCCTAGTGATTTCGACAAAGAATTTATCCTGCCACGATAATCCAGGTTAGAGTTCTATTCGCAATGGCATGTTTTGTTTCCGCCTTATTGCTCACGATCCGTATGCGGGAACAAAATATATGTCAGTGGAAGATGTCAACAGTCGTATGCGGCAGCTCCAGTATTATATGGAAGAAATCGTCGATGCAATCATCGCTTCTGACGCGATGATCATCGGCGCAACGCTCGACTCCAAGTGCCAAGTAACCATACCGCGCAAGGCTGCTCGCCAAATCGCGGCATCTAAATACCTCAATCTAGAATATATTTGCTTGGAGCCGCATGTCAATCAGAAAATGTGCAGGGCAAGCGCATATAAATATCAAGAAGAAAAAATGACCTTTTCCCTAAATTGATCATTTAGTGCAACAGGATATTTTAAATTAAATCGCGATATTTTATAGCCCTCACCGGCTGCATTCGTATCTTAGGGTACAAAAGTCCCAGCCAGTATGAAGCTGAGATGAGCCAATTACAGAAAGTTGCTTAACTGGGTTGGTGAATTTTTTTTGACCAACTCAAAAAGTAGCGGTTGTGCCATTGATAACAGAACCACTATTTTGGAGGAGTCCGATTTTTTTTTTGGCTTTACTATAGCTGACTTTTACAGCTATCTGTCGCCTGTTGATTTTGGATTGTAATTAAAAGCAGCATAAGTTTGTATCCAGAAAAATGTTGACACATCATAAATGGTGTTAGAGAATGATTGAGAAGTAACATAGCTGTTAGCTAAAGTTATATGCCCACGGATAAAAGTTTTAAACACGGATAAAAGTTTTCATCATGTGTCAAATCACCACTGACAAGTATCAAACCGATCCTCAAATGATTTCTTACCTGGCCGAGAATGGCTTTCTTATCAGGTCGCCAGCCAAAGGAATTTATGGATTTACCAAAAAATTTGAAGCAATCGTTCAGATCATTCAAGACATAATATCGAGCTGTGTCGAGAACATTTCCGGCTTTGAAAAGTTAGCGTTTCCGCCGATCATGTCTGTTGACAGCTATAACAAGACCAATCATCTCGAGCTCTTTCCTAACCTAGTGGGCGCACTATGCGGATATGCAGGCGACAAAGCGCAGCACATGCAGATGCTGGCTGCTCAGGAGGAAAACAAGGACTGGGCTAGCGGCTTGGGTTCGTTGGAACTGGTGATGGTGCCGGCAGCATGCTACCCCGTTTATCCCGCCTTGAAAGGAAAATTGCAAGCTCCAGTGCGAAAATTTGATTTACTGGGGCAAATTTTTAGGAATGAGCCTTCTGATGAAATATCACGTCTGCAGTCATTCCGACAGCGTGAGTTATTGTGCGTGGGTGATGCTGCTCTCGTTGATCAGCATCGTGAAGTCTGGCTCCAGTTAGCTCCTAAGATTTTTGAGTGTCTCGGCCTCCCGGTGGAGATCGTGGAGGCAAACGATCCATTCTTCGGTCGCAAGGGCGGTTTCATGGCAGCTACTCAAAGGCAGCAAAAACTGAAATACGAAGCTGTCGTCAGTATTTGTTCGGGCAGGGAGAAAACTGCTATTGCATCATTCAATGTTCATGGCAACTACTTTGGCTCCTCATTTGACATTTTTGGCGTCGATGGAGATTTTGCGCACTCCTCCTGCGTGGGATTCGGGCTAGAGCGAATCGCGATGGCGGTTATCTCCGAATTTCAATATCAGCTTGATGCATGGTTATCGGAACGGAACGAGAAAAATTGGCATGGAGAACTTTGAACAATTCCCGGCTCTGCCTGCGCCTCGTAACCCCAATTGTCTGACGGCTTCTATTGAAAGTATTTGCGTGCGGCGTGGCTGGTGTCAAGATCTGTCCCTTATTCACGCCCACCATGGTTTTCAATATCTACGACAGCCATTTGCCGCAACATCGTTGACTGCGGAAAACCCTCCGTTGAAGGAATTGCAAATATCAAGCGCTTGGCCATACACTTTTTCCAGAAGTGGCATCGGTGGTGATGTACTTGATAGGCTACGGCGTTACTACGGTATTTCGCTCATAATCGAAGAATTGACGGAGCCTGCTGAACTGGTCGCAAATTCGCTACTTCAGGTTGGTTCACTAGTTGCTGTGGATCCGTATTATGTACAGGGACGTAAAGAGTGGAATTTGCGTCACAGTTTGATCTTTGTTGTCGTCAACGGGCTTGACCGAGAGAACGGTCAGGTTGCGATTCTTGAACAGAACGTCGGCCAGCTGTTTATTAGCATTGATGACTTCGTACGCAGCCTCTATACCACCGCCGATTTGCAAGGCTATTCTCACAGGTACATACTGACCCGAGATGCTCCGCTTGAGGCATGGTCAATCGATGACTTACGCCTGTGTCTACGCAATGCACTAATGACTGGTGGGGAGGATACGGTCGCGCAATTGAAGGCTTTTGTGGATGACTACATCCAAGTTACACACAGTGGTGCAATTCCTACTGTCCCAGCGGCATGGAAGTTTTTCGGTGAACGTTACTCGTTTGCCCGATACCTCGACTCAATTTCTTCTCGACTGTCGACGTACATGAGGGAAGTGGTACATCCTTTGTCAACAACATTGGTGCGTAGTGGCGCTGGTTGGGAGACGTTCAGTAGATTCCAGACTGCGCTCGAGTCTACATTTGACCAGCGTTTACTGAAGAGACAAGTGGCTCTGCTGCAAATGATTGAAAAGGAAGAAGGCCAAATTGCTGAGATCATCGAGCGCTCTTACCACACGCTCGATAGCATCCAAGCATAGCCAACAATACGAGGATGTAATGTGGTCTATCTATTGAATATATCGGTGCGTGCGGCGGCAGCCTCATCACTGTCTGAATATGCGCAAATATTGGAACAAGGTTGTCCACAGTTTGTTGCCGTCAATGAAAAACGGTGGTCCTCAACACTATATGCAAAATATGGTGGTTCGCAATGTGCATCCTTGTCACTCAAGCAGTGGTTGGCAGCGCGTGAAGAATTGACAACAGTCAACGGCGAGCTAATAGGCATCACCAGAGCAGAGTCGGTAAAGCTCGATCCTCATCAATTCTGGATCATCCGAGAGGTCGAGCGCTGTTTTACTGAAATTGGTATGTCACCATACAATTTGGGCGCCTTGCGGGTAGCTGTGAGTGTCGGTGCAATGGCGGACGAATTTGCTTGGCACTCTGCTGATAAGGTTGATCAACACTTGCCATCGCCGCTGATGACGCTTGGTCAATATGATGCGCTACTCGCAAATCGGCTAAGCAACCACTTTGGTTTTACTGGAATTAGCCGCACCATCAATGCTGCTTGTTCGTCCTCAGGAGTTGCATTATTGGATGGCTGGCAGTTGCTGCAAAACGATGCAGCAGATATGGTCGTCGTCGCTGCATCCAATATAAACCTGCACCCACGCAAATACGCATCATTTTATTCAGCGGGGATGCTGACCAGAGCTGGCGCATGTCGCCCATTTGACAGCAGGGCCGACGGGTATGTTCCTTGTGACGCAGTAGCAGTCGCGCTATTGGTCAACGAGTGTGCACTTGCGGAATTGGGGCTAACACCTGTGGCGGAAATCTTGGGAGGGGCTCAAAACCATAACGGTAAGCGCAGTCAGAGTCTGACCGCACCCTCGGTTGTAGCGCAAGAAGAATTATTGCAGGCGGCTTTGGAGAACAGCCGAATCAACCCACAGCAGGTAGGATTGATTGAGGCACATGCAACCGGTACTTCACTCGGCGATCCTATTGAGGTCGAAGCATTGGCACGTGTTTATGGTTTGGCAGCAAGCATCGTGGGTAGCCACAAAGGCATTTTTGGTCATGCAGAGGCTGCGGCAGGCCTGCTAGGATTGGCAAAGTTGGTACATGTGTTTCGCACTCGATCTATACCGGGCAATCGCTGGGTTCACGAATTCAATCCTCTAATAGACAGGGTAAAGCGAGGACTGGTGTTTCCTGTCGAGAACAGTTCATGGACCTCACCAGAACGAATCATCGCTGGACTGAGTTGCTTTGGTTTCGGTGGTGTCAATACTCACCTATTGCTTGCAGAGCCTCAAACAACTGTAAGATACAAGCAGCGTTTGCATAGCTTTTTGCAGCAACATCTGCATACTTCACTGTGCGCCTCGAATTCCCGATCCGAGCTGGAGCATTCCTTAGATACGCACCAGCACATGGCAGACAGTCCCAATGGTACAACTATCGGCTACCAGACAGCTCTGGCGCTGAACAACCGCTTCAGGGCAGTGATATCTGCTTTTGCCTCAAATTGTGCTGACGAGAATATTGTCGAGGTCAGCCTGACAGAGAAGGCGTTACCGGTATTCGCGCTCAGTGCGCCCCAAATTGCATGTTTGAAAGTGGTCAAGCGTGCCTTGGCCAGCCCTTTTTCAGTGATTTTTCCAGATGATTTCAGTATTGACGAAATTAGGCAGGCTGTACACTGGCTACCAGCTGGCTCTTATTTGCTCGATCAAGCAGGGCATTTCACGGTAAATTGTGCGCCGGATGCCGAAACAATAGTTCACCAACTACAGACAACAAATTGGCGTTTGCAACCTGCAGGCACGTCGTTACTGGTAACAAATCAGCCAACATTTGCGAGGCATTACGAACTTCATCTGCAGGGCTTGAAGGATGCCTCGCGAAACATCGACTCAGACTTAAATGAAGACGAGCTAAAATCTGTCGCAGCTAATTTAGCAATAGGAGAGGTGTGCCAGAAATGGGAGCTTAGTATGTCGACTTCCGAAAGGTCAGGGGCTTTGGCAGCCAATCTATTGAAGCTACGCGTCGTATCACATCGAATCCTATTCGACGGAATTTTCCGAGGAGATTGGCAACCGCTGACGAGCGCACTGGATATGTTACACATTAAATTTCTTGACGGCACGCTGCATCAAGTACAGACCATGTCGCTTCTCAAAGGATGCGTGGATAAGTTTCTATGTCCGTGCAGTGGGCAAATACCTGCATCTGTGTTGCACACGCTGTTTGCCAACGGCACGATTATTGACCTGAGGCAGCTCCCCCCTTTGGAATTAGTCTGCCTCCAGATGTGGAAAAAAGGCGTGCGCATGCATTGGGATACATTGTTGGCAAACGATGAATTGGAATACCTGCAGCAGCAATTGACCTGATTGGCAAATCATTGTAGAAAAAAAACATTCGATGAAAATTACACCTTCGCAAACACTGTTTTCTTTTTGGCGGGATATGTGCGGTGGCACTCCGTTATTTGTTAGCGCCAAAATTTCCGGATTGGATTCGGACAGAGATCAGATTCATACAGCATACAAAAAACTGTGCCGCAAACATCCTGTGCTGCTCATGCGCTATTGGCCCGGAGACGATGGATATGCATCTGACCAAATGACGATTCCAGCAAGCACGCAATGCAAAGTACAGACCGATGATGATGCTTTGCGTATTGCAGAAGTCAATGAGGATCAGGCGTGTACTGCATTAAATACCTTCAAGCAGCAGTCACTCAGCTTGCGGCTTGGACAAGGTGCAACTGCCTGCCATAGAATTTTTGTCGCACTTTGTGCCGGCGAAGTGCATTCGGTGGCGATCGCTGTCGAACACCTCTTTGTCGATGGCTTAAGTTGCGACCAAGTCTTGGCTGATTTCGTGAACATGTTACATACCCCGCATTCGGCAGCAGATGAAGACAATCTGGATGAGTTTGCTTTAGCATCAGAAAACCTGCTTAAGCAATATTGCGCAGCTTTTGCAGAACTACCTGCCTTTGATCCTTATCTGCAAGAATTTCTGGGAGAACGCACACTGTATCTTGGCGATCAACCGCGTACAAGTCACGTGCAGGGACCTGACTCGGACTATCGCTCACTGATAGTGCGGATTCCGAATTCGAAGCTCTCAATCCACGCCAAAACACGTGGTATGACTAGAGGATTCAGTCAATTTTCACATCTGCTAGCCTGCTTCGAAAATGCACTGCAGATAGCAGACCCACGGCTCAAAGAACTCGTGATTCAAGTCGCAACACATGGCCGCGTGTTGCCCTCGGCTAAACTACCAAGAGAAATTATTGGCTGCTTTGCCAGCGCCATGCCCTATCGTTTGCATTTTGCCGGTCAAACGCCCATCAACGAGCAGGCGTTGGCGCATGAACAGCGAATCAGGCCATTGATTACGAGACATACTGATCAAATCTCATCTAAGGGAAACCAAGAAGCCCTTTTTAGGAATCAAGGCCTGCGAGCCAAACTTGCTAATGAGTCGTTCGCATCCGCCATCAGATTGAGTGCTGTTTCGAACATATATTTTTCATTCTTCGGTACGAGCGCAGCAGATCGCCTGAGCCAGGGAATACGAGTGCAGGAATTCGATTTTGGTACCTCTAACTTGCCAGGTTCACTAGATGTAATGTTAATCAATGTTGGCGACGAATTGATCGCTTCCTTCAATTTCGACGAGCGCTACTTTCAACAAGCGTATATTGAAAAATTATCAAGCGCATTCGCTAGCGCCACTGTAGTCGAGTTTGCTGCAGGCACAACTAATACCGAAGCGCCTAACCAAACTGAGCAGATCCCGATAGATGCTAACATTATTGACTGTATGGCCAGCATCCTGTCAAAAGTTGCTGTCAGAAAAATTCACAACTACGAACTTGAGATGGAGCTCGACATTGCGTTCGATCTCGGCATTGATTCACTAGGTCGCACGATTGCAGTTGCCGAACTGAGCAGACTACTCGACGTAAGGTTTGGGGACGAAGCGAATGAACGGCTGTTTGCCTGTGCCAGCCTGCGCGAATTTATCACGATTTTCAAGACTGAGAGGAGAATGTAATTGAGAAATTGTCCCACCTACCTGCGAAGAGTGCTGAAATCAGCACGCAAGCATCCTAACCAGATTGCGATGGATTGCGACCTGGGGTTGCTCACTTATGGCAAGCTGCCGCAACTGATTATGCATCTCACTCACAAACTAGCAAGGAGTACTGGCTCGCCTAGCCGCTCACTACGGTGTGCCGTGCTAGCTGGCGAACGAGCCATTTACCCGCTGTCGATGCTGGCTATCCATATGGCCGGATATGTTTATCTGCCGGTAGACATTAAAACTCCAGCCAAACGAATCTTGAGTTGTTTCACGGCAGCGGAAGTCAATATAGTCTTGGCTGACAAAGAAGGATTACACCGCCTGTCTGAATTGGGACAACTTGATGGTATTGATGTGATCGAGATAGATGGCGCAGAGTTGTTTGCCGCGCACGCGCAAGAAGCCATGCGTACAGCTACAGTCGAGTTCGGTATAGATGTAGATGTAGATGTAGATGTAGAGGCTCAGCATATTGCAAAGGATGCCGACGAACAAACCGCTGTTATTTTGTTCACATCCGGTTCGACAGGAGCGCCGAAAGGTGTTCAACTCGCACATCGGGGATACCGCAATTGGTACGAATGTGTCAGCCAAATCATTAGTGTTTCCTCTTGTGATCGTATTGCGTTTACGGCAAGCCCGGCTTTTGATATCGCAATTGGCGAGATTTTGCTTGCGTTTTCCTCTGGGGCTACGCTGTGTGTAGCTGAATTGGGGGTGTTGCGGGATCCCAAAGGTCTCGCACGTTGGATAGAAACAAAGACGATTTCTATTCTGCAGTCAGTGCCTTCGCTGCTCAAATTACTGGTCAGATTCGCTCGCGAGGATGGTACTCTTGGCTCGTTGCGAATTCTGATCTCGACCGGTGAACAATTGGAGTGCGCATTGGTACGCCAAATCAGGGAAAGCTTTCCGAGCTTTACCGGACGGATTGTCAATCTTTATGGTCCAGTGGAAGCCTCAATCCAAGTATCTTATTGCTGGGCCGATGCGTATGCCAATTTGACTAGCACCCATGTGCCAATCGGTGAACCTTTTGCAGAATGTGGCCTTTTCCTCAATGCTGTACAAGCCGATGGATGTGGTGAGTTAATCATTTCCGGCACGCAACTGGCCCAAGGCTATCTGAATAAACAGATGACGGATGAAAAATTTTTCGCGCAAGATGGTGCAGACGGTAAGGTACTCTGTTATCGGACCGGCGATGTCGGTTATATCAATGAAGCTGGACACATCGTGTTGGTCGGGCGCATGGATGATCAAATCAAGCTCAATGGCTATCGAATTGAACTTGGCGAAATCGAATCAGCTCTGCTGTCAATCAATGGCATTAGCGAGGCATGTGCCCTTATCATCGATGGAGCGATGGCGAAGGAGTTGCATGCCTTTGTTGTCGCTTCAGAGGGCGATACCAATCACATCCGGCAGCAATTAGCACTCATACTGCCAGCGTACATGCTGCCACGCAGTATTAATGCGATTGCACACTTACCGATCAACCAAAATGGGAAGCGAGATAAAGCAGCATTGAAAGCTTTCATCGCAGAAAAGGTATAGCAATGAAAATCGGTGGCATCACATACCTGACTGGCCCCGCTCACGCCATTTCCGAGCATGAACATATCTCAGCTGACAGACGTAATCTGATATTTCTTCAGATGATGGGATTTTCCAAATTTGGCAAATTTGATGTGTCACCCGAACAGATCATGGTCAAATGTATTCGCGCCACCTTGCACAAGGGACGCGTTGCCGCTGAAGATATTGACGCGGTGATCTGGACATCCAATGGCTTTTTTGGCTTGCATGATGAAGCTTGCGATCATCATTTTGCACGAGTTGCAAAGGCTTGCGGTCTAGAAAAAGCCTACCCGTTCGGATTAACACTGTCACAATGCAATGGCCTACAAGCAGCGCTTAGGCTTGCCAAAGCCTTATATACTTCGAACGAATATTCACACATCTTAGTCATTGGCGGGGATCAAGTTTTGGATGAGCAATTTAGATTCAAGAACCTTGCTGTCAATTCGGATGCAGTGTCTTGCTGTGTGGTTGGCGATATTGATACTAGTGTTGCCGAGTATATACTGCTTGATACTACCACCAGCGCTACGCTGAATGACCAGGATTTGGTCAGTAGCTGTGATATTCAAATCAACTCTGAGCGCCAGCAGGAATATTTACGCAACCTGAAGCAATTGGCTGAGGGTGCGCGCGATAGTTGGTCGATTGCACCGGAGGATGCGCAAACAATCATTTGCCACAACTTCAGTGCGAGTGCGATTAAACAAATTTGTAGTGCGTGCGAGTTCGATATAGCGCGGGTATACACAGGCAATGTCAGCAAGTACGGGCACGCATTTGCCAACGATACCCTGATCAATCTACTGGCTATCAGAGAAAAAGGCATCGCCAATCCAGGCGATCACGTCACAGTTATTTCTACTGGACTATCTCATTTCGGTTTAATGTTAATGGAGGCTATGTAAAATGGTAGATGGTACATTGATTACAGAATGCAAAGAAATCTGGCTCGAATTTGTTGGCCACGATATCTTTGAAGAGTCGAAGAGCTTGTTTGATCTAGATATGGATTCAATTCGAGTTGTTGAGTTGGGGCTTGCGATGGGGAAAAAACTTGGCTGCACCATCTCGTGGGCAGACTTAAATGTCAGCACATCTTTTACCCAGTTTGTCGCAAACATTGATGATACTAACAGAATCCGATAATTGTAACGTAATGATGATTAAACGTGTTATTCAGGATGTTCGCGATATCGGTTCGAACCTGCGTTTAGCTCAGGAGAGTGGCCGCACAACTGGTGAAGCCGTCGTCAGCGAGCTGACCCAAACTGGCATATTGTCCATTTTTCTGGACAATAAGGACAACACGAATCGCTACGATATACTGCTGGGTGTTGATGTCGTAATCGAGGCGGCGTCTATAGATCCGTCTTACGGCTGGTTGCTGATGGCATTTGGTCTGGCCATTTCAAATTGTTCGCGATACCTTCCTGAAGAGGCACGTACTCGCCTCTTCAGCGAAGGAGTTCCGATCATCGCAGGACAATATCAACCGAGGGGGCGTGCATTCAAATCCGAAGGCGGATATACTTTGTCCGGCAATTGGATGTTTGGCAGCGGTATCGAACAGGCGCAATGGGTGATGGTTGGCTTTCTGATCGTTGAGGATGAGAGAGTCATACTTAACTCTGATGGGAAGCCGCTAATCAAGGTTGGTGTTGTACAAGCGAAAGCATTCACAATCAATCAAGGTTCATGGGATGTAATGGGGCTGGAAAATACTCGCAGTTTCGATTTCTCATGCAGAGAAATATTTGTGCCCGAAGAGTACTGTTTCGACTTCAATCTGGCTTGCACTCAAAAAAATGCGCATCAGCAGCTCTCATTGCTTGACTCCGCTTACACGATACACGGAGCATGGGCAGTAGGTGCTGGGATTGGGATACTTGAAGCCTTTAAATTTGATGCCAAGCACATCATACGAGCCAATGAATCCAGCTCATTAGCTACCCAGACAGGGATTGCAGAGGGCTATGGTCGAGCGTTGGCTGGCCTTTTGAGTGCAAGAGCATTGATTAATGAGTTGATCAAAAGCAGCACAGATAATGCTTTTCGCGAATATCAATCTGAACCATCAGATATTTTTCAGATATCTGGGACATTTGCTACCGACCAGGCAGTCGCCGCCACTGATTTTGTGATGCGGTATATTGGCACAAGCGGAATTCGGGGCGCCTCGAAAATTCAGCGCTTCTTGCGCGACATTCATACTGGACGACAACACATGATGGTGAGCCAAAGAAATTATCAGTCAATCGCAGATTCTCTGTTGCGGTGCTGATTAGATCATAGGTTCTGTTGCCTTAGTAAAAGGAGCATCGATTTCGATAATCTATATGCTCAACAAGTATCTGAACAGCTTGATTGAGCAGGAAGCGATCAATGGACGGTTCAACCGATACTCGGGCTCAAATCCTTTCATTAGGCCAAAATTACCCTGCAAGGCATTGAGCTT
>Ga0172380_10004086_pt1 | contig 19197 bp, 18 predicted proteins | sample Leawe162metaG_FD_119747 | JGI IMG/M metagenome (GOLD analysis project Ga0172380, IMG submission 119747) | Leachate microbial communities from a municipal landfill in Southern Ontario, Canada - Leachate well 162 metaG | ecosystem: Engineered > Solid waste > Landfill > Unclassified | place... | reverse complement strand
GGTTCCTGTTCAATCTGCTAAAGATGCAGATTTAATAGTAAAAGACAGTGATTTTATTTTGACTCTCGATGCTGATTCTGTTTTGTTGCGCGAATATTGTTCACGCCTTGTTTATTTTTTACAACAGCCCGGTAATGCAGATGTCGCTGTTGTACAAACTCCGTATTCATCCTTTAGGGGTGCTTCGTCTCGTCTGGAGCGCTTATCGGGGGCGACGACTGACATTCAGCATATCATTCATCAAGGAATGAGTAATTACAATGCTACTTTTTGGGTTGGGGCTAATGCCGTAATACGTAAAAGCGCGCTTGAAGATATTGTGGAAAAGGAATGGGTTGGCGGTTTTGAAATAAAAAGGTATGTGCAGGACAATACTGTTATTGAGGATACTGAATCTAGCATTGACCTAGCTTTTCATAACTGGCGTTTGGTAAATTATCCAGAACGTCTTAGTTATAGTGCTACTCCGCCTGATTTCGGATCATTGGTGGTGCAACGTTTACGTTGGGCCAATGGGGGTTTGCTGATTTTCCCAAAACTATTAAAACTAATGCACGAACGAAAAAACGCCGGCAGACCAGTGTCAAAAATTGAAATTCTAGTACGAACCAACTATATGGTATCTATTGCGTGGTCTAGTATGGGTTTGGTGTTTCTTTTGGCTTATCCTTATGATGGTCGCTTACTTAGCCCTTTGGTGTTATTAGCTGCTTTACCATATTTTATAGCGATGGCTATGGATTTGAAATATTGCCGCTACAATTATAGTGATATTTTCCGCATCTATGGTTTCAATCTCATTTTGCTTCCGGTAAACATTGCTGGAACACTCAAATCTTTACAGCAGGCGATAACTACAAAAAAATACCTTTTGCTCGTACTCCTAAAGTGAAAAACAGAACAGCGACCGCTTGGCTGTATTTAATATCACCATTATTGATTGTTGGTTTTTCAATCCTTACTTTATGGCGTAATATAGAAGGAGAAAATTGGGGAAATGCTGCTTTTGCCGGATTTAATGCCTTCACAGCTTCGTGGGCAATTGTTTCGTATATTGGAGTAAAAAATTTACTTACTGACTTATGGCTCGCACTACTTGATGTGCTGTATGTAGAAGTGAACCAAAAAGAATCATCTAAAAAAGTAACTAGAATTATCCCTGAATTGAATTGGCAAGAAGCAGTAGTGGTAAATGATAATAATCAATAAAATTATGAATGAATCAACAACAGTTAACTATTCTGAACCAAAAAAGAAATTGAGTTTCAAAAGATTGGGACTGTGTCTGATTATTGTCAGCGGACTGGCATATGGTTCGACCTTAAGCTTGGCAGATTGGCAAGAAACCAAATTTGAAACAGGCCATAAACCTTGGTTTGCTGCATATGTTGATGTTACATCTACACCTGCCTATACATTTGAAAAAAAAGGTTCATCTGATATCTCAGATGTTGTTTTGTCATTTATTGTTTCGTCAAAAACAGAGCCTTGTACTCCAACTTGGGGAGGGTATTACACAATGGAAGAAGCAGCGGTGGCGCTAGACCTTGATCGAAGAATTGCCAGACTACAACAACAAGGCGGAAGAATGGCGATTTCGTTCGGTGGAGCTTTAAATTCTGAATTAGCACTTGGTTGTACCGACGAGGCAAGCCTACTTCAGTCGTATCGCTCTGTTGTAGATCGCTACAACATCAATACTATTGATTTAGATTTAGAAAATGAAGGCTTAAGAAATGAGGAAGCGTCACAGCGTCGGGCCAAAGTGATTGCCGGATTGCAAAATGAGTATCGTAGTAAAGACAAAACATTAGCCGTGTGGCTAACTTTGCCAGTGGCTCCTTCAGGTCTAACTACAGAAGGTACAAAAGCTGTTGCTACAATGTTGTCAGCTGGGGTTGATTTGGCGGGGGTAAATATAATGACGATGGATTATGGCGGTAGTCGTGACGAGTCGGACACAATGTTTGTGGCGTCTAAGAAGGCTTTACTTGAAACACATCGTCAGTTGGGGATTTTGTATGAACAAGCAGGAATTAGTCTGAGTAGTGATACGATTTGGGAAAAAATTGGCGCAACTCCGATGATTGGCCAAAATGATGTAGTAGATGAAATTTTTACACTTGAAGATGCTGTGGCTTTGAATTCATTTTCCAATGAACAAGGAGTAGGGAGAATGTCTATGTGGTCGGCCAATCGGGATATTCCGTGTGGTGAAAATTACGTTGATGTAAAAGTAGTTTCAGATTTGTGTAGCGGGGTTGAGTCTCCGGTTCTTGCCTTTGCTCAGGCCTTAAGTAAAGGTTTTGATGGAGATTTGGTGCAAAATGCCAGCATGCTAACAGTCAGCGATCCTACTGTTAATGTTCATGTGGTTGATAATCCTGATACTAGTCCATATCGAATCTGGAATAAAGCCGGGGCTTATTTGAAAGGGACCAAGGTGGTGTGGCACGGTAACGTGTATGAGGCAAAATGGTGGACCAAAAATGACCTGCCAGACAACCCTGTCTTGCAAGCTTGGGAAACCCCTTGGCAGCTGATAGGCCCTGTTTTACCAGGAGACAAACCAATTCAGCACCCCACTTTACCAACCGGAACCTATCCTAAATGGTCAGGGAAGGTGGTATATGATGGGGGTGATAGGGTTTTGTTTGAAGGTACACCCTACCAAGCTAAATGGTGGAATCAAGGGCAAAGCCCAGCCGCCGCCGCTACCAATGGCGAGAGTTCACCTTGGCTACCTCTCACGGAAGAACAAGTGCTTGAAATACTTGGTGCAAACAGTAAAGAATAACATCCTTAGACATATACAGTAAATCATGTTTTAATTGGCGGGTGTTAAAAAAATACTCTTTTGTCATACCTGTCTACAACGAAGCAGGAAATATCATTGGTCTTGATAATGAAATCAAGATTCTGATTGAGGTGCAAAAATTCAACGCTGAAATTATTTATATCAATGACGGCAGTACCGACGCTACTTTGTCCGAACTCAATACATTGCAGAATGTCACCATCATCGACCTCAATCGCAACTACGGCCAAGCTACAGCCCTAGATGCCGGCTTTAAACACGCAACTGGCGACATTGTCATTTCCCTCGATGGTGACGGTCAAAACGACCCGGCCGATATTCCTAAACTACTCAATAAGCTAGAAGCCGACAAACTCGACGTAGTGGCTGGTTGGCGCCAGGTGCGTAAAGATAAAGGTGGTATAAAAATTCTCACTAGAATCGGCCGTTTTATGCGTAAAATGCTCATTCAAGATGTGGTACACGATACCGGCTGTACTTTACGTGTATATCGCAAAGAGGCTGTCAAATCTCTCGACCTCCAAGGCGAAATGCACCGCTATATTCTCGCTCTTCTGCACTGGAAAGGTTTCAAAATCGGGGAAGTGATAGTAAACGACCGAGCACGCGTGCATGGAGTGAGTAAATACGGTATGAGTAAGGCGGTGCGGGGCTTTATCGACTTAATCTATATTTGGTTTATTCATAAATACTCCCAACGCCCACTGCATATCTTTGGTTACTTGAGCTTGTTTGTGTTTATGTGTGGAGTAATTTTGCTGGCCTATGCCACCTACCAAAAAATATTCTTAAGTGTCGGAATCAACCGTAGTGGCCACTTCCTGCTCGGTTCATTCTCTATGCTTACAGCAGTCATTCTCTTTAGTTTTGGAATTGTAATCGACCTTTTGATCAAAATTCATCTCAATGGTTCGCCCTATGAAAAACGGTATTACATAAGGAGTATCAAGTAATATAAATATGAAAAAAATCATCGTCACAGGGGGAGCGGGGTATATTGGGGCTCATACTGTGCTTGAGTTGTTGGTGGCGGGCTACGAACCTATCATCATTGATAATTTTTCTAACACCAAACCTTTCATGTTTGATCGGCTGTGTACACTGGCTGGTCGAGCTATTACCCTGTATCAAGGTGATTGTACCGATGCGGATTTTTTGGATAATGTTTTCCAGACTGAGAAAAATATCACCGGCGTGATTCACTTTGCAGCACTGAAAGCAGTGGGTGAATCAGTCGCCGAACCCCTACGCTACTACCGCAACAATCTGTTAGCGACTTTAAATATTCTTTCAGCCATGGAGAAACACCAAGTGCAAGATTTAGTCTTTTCTTCCTCGGCCACCGTGTATGGCGAGCCAGAGCAGTGCCCAATAAGTGAAACCGCCATCCGCCAGCCTGCCACCTCACCCTACGGCGCCACTAAGGCTATGGCTGAGGATATCATTGCCGATGTAGCCAAAACAGGCGCTATAAAGGCAGTTGCCTTACGCTACTTCAATCCTATCGGCGCACACGCTAGCGGAATGATTGGTGAATTGCCCCTAGGTACACCGAGCAACTTGGTGCCCTACATCACCCAAGCCACCGCCGGCATTATTCCTCCTCTGACCATCTTCGGGACTGACTATGCTACCTTAGACGGAAGCTGTGTGCGGGACTTTATCCATGTGGTAGATTTGGCCAAAGCGCACGTGGCTACTCTTAAATATTTAGCAACCGCCAAAGAGAATTACGACACCTTCAATGTCGGGACTGGCCAGGGTACTAGTGTGCTGGAGCTGATAAAGACCTTTGAGGAAGCGACAGGCGAAACGGTGCCAAAAAATGTCGGCGACCGTCGTCAAGGAGACATCCCTGTGTGCTATGCTAATGTAGCAAAGATAAAAACCACCCTAGGCTGGCAAGCCGAGGCGACGGTCGCCGACGCCCTCAAAGACGCTTGGCGGTGGCAGAGTAATTTGAAAGAGATTGAGGTATGAGTGAGAGTTTAAAAAGAATTTTAGTCCTAAATTATGAATGGCCACCCTTGGGTGGTGGCGCTTCGCCAGTTTCTTACGAACTCGCCAAGCGTCTGTCTGAAACAGGGGATTTTGATATTGATGTGGTAACAATGCGTTATTCTGGATTGCCGGCTTACGAAGAGTTGAATGAGCATTTGCGCGTACATAGGGTAAAATCTTGGCGTTCCAAAAAAGAAATTTGTCATCCTTGGGAGCAATTAACTTACCTTTTTTCTGGTTATTTCAAGTGCCGAGAGCTTTTAAAAAAGAATACTTATGATATGTGTCATACACATTTCATTATCCCGACTGGTGTCATAGCTTTGATACTTAAAAAGCAGTTTGGTTTGGATTATGTCGTGACTTCGCATGGTAGTGATGTACCGGGTTTTAATACCGACCGATTCCAACTGCTCCATAAAATAACCGGCCCAATTCTGCGAGCAGTGATAAACAATTCAAAAAAGATAATTTCGCCGTCAAATTATCTCAAAGATTTAATTCTTAAAAACATAAAAAATGTTTCTGATGATAAAGTGACGGTGATTCCAAACGGAATTGATGTAAATAAATTTACTCCGCAAGAAAAAACAAAAACAATCTTTTCCTCAGGGCGTTTGTTGCCACGCAAGGGCTTCCAGTATCTCATACAGGCTGTTTCTGATGAAGATTTAGGCTGGGAAGTGCATATTGCTGGTGACGGTCCGATGATGTCAGAGTTAAAAGCTTTAGCTGAAAAGTCAAAAACTAAAGTGGTGCTGCACGGCTGGTTGGATAATAATGGAAAGGAGTATAAGGATTTGTTGGAACAGGCGAGTATATTTGTATTAGCAAGTGAAGCCGAGAGTTTTGGTATGGTGATAGCAGAGGCAATGAGTGCCGGTTGTGCGATAATCTCATCTAATATAACCGGTTGTGCAGAAATTGTTGTGGATAATGGTCTGTTGGTAAATATAAAAGATAGCGCTGATTTAAATTTAAAAATTGAAATACTTATAGACAACCCCGAAAAGTTAGAAGAATACCAAAATATAGCATTTGAAATTGTAAAAAAATACGACTGGGGTGCTGTGTTAAAGGAATATAAAAAAGTAATATGAACCCCTTGTTAAAATTAAAATATGACCTCGTTGCTCTCCATGAGCGTAAACTAGAGGAAGGAAAGGGGATAAAAAACTTTTTCCTTGATACAATAAAAAACATTATTTTTTTACCTCCAGTTTGGTTTATTATAGTTTTTCGATTTGGACAATTTTTAATACCAATTAAACCTATATATTGGCTATATATGGTTTTTATATGGAGACCGACTACTGTCATTACTGGTATTGAAATTTACCCATCAACAAAAATTGGACCTGGTTTGGTTATTCCACATTTTGGTCAAATCTTTATCAATCCGCAAACTGAAATCGGTGAAAATTGCCTTATATTTAATGGTGTAACTGTCGGATGTGATTTTGTTGATAGGGGTTCGCCTGTATTAGGAGACCGTGTAAAAATAGGTGTTGGAGCAAAAATAATTGGCCATATCAAAATTGCGAATGATGTTAAAATTAACGCAAATCAAGTTGTTTCGAAAGATATAACATAGAGTAATTTATATTATGAAAATCTTACATTTAACAAGGGGATCTTTTGGAGGACTTGACTTTGCGTCAAAAGATCTTTTTTCTTATTTGGCACCAAATCATAGTCAAAAAATTTTTTATTTTGATCGAAATGGCTCTGTCTTGTATGAAAATTTTTCATCAGCATGTGTTGGCAGCGTTGTCCTTAAAGGGGAGATTATTTTTGTAAATTTTCTAAATAGACTAAAAGATTTCTTTGAGGCTGACTTTATACATATTCACCACACAAAAGTATGGGTTCTTTTTTCTCCCCTTTGTTTTTTTTCGTCTAAAAATATTTTTTCCTTCCATATGTCTTTTGGTTCAGGTTTAGAAAAAAATATTTTTGAATTATGGATTACCCGCCTAATCGTTTCTTATTGTACATTTTTTTCAAAAACGATAATTTTTCTTACGCTTGGCCAAAAAAATGAAATTAAAAAACACTCTTTTTTTAAAAAAATATTTGACCAAAAAGCATTAATTATACCGAACTCCATTGATGATTCTATTATATTGTGTAAAAAAAATAATTTTAGCCGCAATATTCTTTTTGTTGGAAGATATACTAAAATTAAGGGGTATGAGGATTTGTTGTCCCTAGCGAAGGAGACGAAATCTTTTAATTTCTACACTATCGGGGAAGCTGAAGGGAGTGAATTAGATAACTTAACTAATATAGGAGAAGTTAATCACGAAAAAATAATTCAATACTACGATAGAAACACAATACTTATCCTCCCTTCTTATACAGAAGCATTTCCTCTCGTTATACTCGAAGCGATGGCTAGAGGTCTAGTCGTCTTGGTATCGGATATTCCGGGAATGCGAAATATAATAAAAGAAGGACGAAACGGTTTTTTGTTTCCGGCAGGTAGTGTGCATAAAATGAGCGACGTTCTGCTTACCTTGCGTGATAATCTTGGTCTAATCGAAGAAATAAGTAAAAATAATCTGAATGACGTTAAAAAATATTCTAAAAAAGTAATATTACCATTATATGAACATATCTATGAATAAAATATTTTCAAAGAAAAATATATTGTTTGTAATTAAGTCTATCGAGCGAGGGGGCGGTGCTGAACGAGTTTTAATTACAATAACAAATGAACTTCATAAATTCGAAGATCTTAATATCACAATTATGACTTTTCGAACATATGAGAATGAGTACCCAACGTATTTATCTCGCGTAAATCTTAAAGAGGGGAAAGTCAGTAGTAATTTTTTACTTAATTTCTGGAAAAGTTTACTCCGTGCCAAAAAAATAAAAAATTACTGTAAAGAAAACCATATTGATACAGTTGTGTGTTTTATGAAGGAATCAAACATTCCTGGTGTCTTGAGTAAAATATTTTTTAATAATCAGGCACGTATTTTTTTGACGGTACATAATGATCCCGGAAAGGAATTTTCAACAATGCATAGAATTTTAGCGCGTGTTTTGTATAAACACGCTGATAAGATTATTACAGTTTCTAAAGAAGCTGCTCTTTTTTTTACAAAAAATGTAATGACCATTTACAATCCAATTTCTATAAGAAACAACGAATCAGAAGCAAATGAAGAAATTACTGATAATTTTGAAAATGAATTGTTTATCAAAAATGACATAATTATCTCTATCGGCAGACTATCTCATCAGAAAAATCAGTCATTAATGCTTGATGTTTTTGCACAAGTCGAAAAACGAAACCCAAGACTTAGACTAGTAATCCTTGGAGGAGGTGACCTCAGGGGGGCGCTCGAAGAAAAAATTAAAAAATTAAAACTTACTGAAAAAGTTTTTCTTTTAGGAGTCAAGCAAAATGTTTATAAATATCTTAAAAAATCTAAGTTTTTTTTGTTCACTTCGTCGTTTGAGGGGTTAGGTATGGTTTTATTAGAGGCTATGTCCTTAGGGATACCCGTTGTTACAAATGATTGCTCTAGTGGTCCTGCAGAAATTGTTGGTGGTTCTGTCTCCCATTTGCCTTATGATGCTAGTTTTTTAAAAGATAAGTATGGTATTAGAGTTCCTTTTAATAATACAGATGAATTTGTTCAAGCAATTGAATGGTTTGAGAACGACCTTGAGTCTTATAAAAAATATAGCGATTTATCAAAAGATAGAGCACGAGATTTTGATATTAGTAAAATAATTAAGGAATGGTATCAAATATTAAGATAATAGATTCTTTGATATTTTTTTCTGAAAATAATATTCATACATTATAAGGGCGAATCCATAGCCAATCACTGTCGCCATTGCTGCTCCGTATATACCAAACCGGGGAACAAATACTATATCGAGAAACAAGTTTATTGATATCTGCACTATTAATATTATTTGTACTACTGCATATTTTTTTAAGGCATTAAATATTGCAATATAAAAGACAGAATAAACAGCTAAACAAGTTGCGATTAGCAAGATTCCAGTAAGGGGAATTACTCCTAAATATTCAATGCCATAAATTTTTTCAGTGAGCAAGTAAATTAATAAAAACAGAAAACCTAATATACCGATACTTAAAAAAAGTAATATCGGACGCGTTTTCTTAAGGTATGTTTGAATTATCTCCTTATTTTTAATGTTTTTTGTGATAAAAGTTAGAAAATAAGAGTATATTATGAACGAAGCGGTGACTGTTCCCTTAAAAATTTGATAGGCAAAATTATATATTCCGATATCATGAAGATTTGAATATTGTCTCAATACAATGTTGTCGCCCCAATTTACAAGAAATGCCGCAGTTAATCCAAATATTTGCCATTTACTAAAATTAAACAATTGTAGCGCAGCACTTTTTTTAAATGATAGAGGTGTAATAAGTCGATATTCGACTTTTAAAATAAACAAGATTATTACAGACAGCCCACTCATAAAGTAGGTGAAGAAAATAAACAATAAAGACAGATGCCCAGTTAAAAAAGCGATTATTATACACAAAATACTTGTGACGTTAAATAACAACTCTACTAAGGCACTCATGTTCTTGTGTTCCAGTGAAAGAAAATAACTTGCCACATTAGATTTGATCGCCAAGCCTAGATAAGCCAAAAACAGTGCAAAAACTTGTTGGTTCGCTATATTTGAAAATAAAGCGATTTTGCTTCCAAAGATTAAAAATAAGAATGCAGCGATAATGATTGAAATTGCGAAAGCGATACATTGGACAGTAAAAGTCTCATTAATTTTTTCTGTACGACCTCTTTCTTCTATGGCTTGAATAACATATGGTGTTTGCGTTGGATTAATTAAAAAGGATAAGAAGAAAGAGGAGATCATCAATCCCAAAGAAAAAGACGCAAATTCGCTTGGTATAAAAAAGTACCCAACAATAAAAGGTACAAGAATACCTATCCCTTGTCCAAAAATACTTATCGTTGCAAATTTAAAAAAATTAATAGGCTTCATTGTTCGTTTGGAATATGCGATGATATAGTCGATAGATTACATTGATATAAGTATAAATTTGTGTTTGCAATAGAATAATCATTACAATGTGTTTTGATAAAAGCCTTCGTGCTAGTTTTGATATCGCCAGCAGTTGAAGATTCCCAAGTTATCCAGCTTGTTGGTTTCATCCTTAAATTTTGAAAGAAAATATTTTCAGCGGTTCTACTATAATCCTTGTTTCCAAAACTATAAATTTTCGTATCCTCACCTAAATTTTGTAAGTAATAAAATCTTTCGTATTGGAAAAAAAGACTATCTGTTTCGGAGTTAAACTTTCTTATTAAGGTTTGATATCCATTCGTATAATCTACTCTGTAAACGCTTTGGTCTCCATAGATTCTTGGGTATGCTTCTGAAAACGAGACACTGATAGCGATAATAAATAATGTGTAGAAAAAAATAATTATTTTTTTATTCTGTATCTTCATCAAGAAATTATAGGAGCTTATGGCAAGCATTATAATATATAGTGGAATGAACGTCACAATATAACTTGGATGTGCGAATCTATCAATAAAAAAAATGAGGAAAAAAGAGCAAGTTGTGACAATTATATATAAATATACGTAAAAGTAATTCTTGTTTTTTGGTGTAAACAATTCTCGAATAAACCAAAGAGTCGTGATAAAGAAACCAGTTATGCCGATTGGGTTATTAAAAATATAAGTAAGATATATGTAATTATAGGGGTATTGTCTATTTAAAAGATTGATAAAAGTAAATGCTTGGTTTGATGTCGAGATTAGAGAAATAGACGCTATAAAAATACAAGTAAACAAAATCAATATACTTGTTAAAATATAAAATAATTTTTTATTATGCTTAAACAAATAAAAAAGACCGAATAAGGCAATCCCAGGAATTGATGCTAGAGATAAATCGTGCAAATCCATTGAAAGAATTAAAAAAATAAAAGAAAGCGTAAACGGTACTATAAGCCTCCTTATTTGAAAATTCATTTCAGAAAATACCTCTATTGTTTTGAAAGTAAAAAAAACGAAAGCGAGATTTATCGGTAAAAGTAAAGCATACATTCGCGCATATCTTACATATTCTAAGATAAAGGGCGAGGTAATTGACAATAAAAGTGCAAAAATTGCTATTTCTACATTTTTTGTTATATGTTTTACAATTAGAAAAATGCTAAGAAATAAAATTAACCCAAAAGAAGCCGATAGCGCACGAGACGTAAATTCACTAATGCCAAAAAGATTATACGTTTTTGCTAACAATGTAGTGTGGAGCTCAGCTCTTGTGTAATCTGCCCATTGATCTTGTTTTGATAAACTAGTAAATTCGCTTGAAGTATTATGTATCCAATCCCATTTATAAAAGTTCCCAGTCTGAGAAAAATTCCATGCAGAACTGACCGTCGGGAATTCATCATTCATAAAATTATTTTTACCCAAATTATAAAAAAGTAAAAATAAACCGATAAAGCATAAAATTAAAAAAACAAATATTGTTTTGGAGTTTAAAAAGACAGTATCTTTTGTTTTTTTAAAGTCGCCTAATTCCGAAATTATCTTAAAAAGTCCCGAAGAGAATAGAAATAAAGAAAATATAATTATGAGATTTTGATAAGTTAAGTCGTCTACTTTAAAGAAACGATTAATGTAAAGAAGTATTAAAATACTCGCGCTAAAAATAAAAATAGCATCGTGTATTTTTTTTATCAAAGATAACTTTTTATACTTCAGTGATAGCTTCAAAATGAAGAAAATAATCAGACCAAAGCTAATTAATGGTAGAAAGATTGATGGAATGTTTAAGAAAAACGGTATTTTTAAACCCAGAGAAAAAATTAAAAATAAGATTGTCGACAAAGTCAACAAAAAATCAAAAAATATTTTTTTTACTGGTACTCTCAGTATCAAATTTTTGAGTTTTTTAATACATCCCATACCCTTACCTTTTATTGGCTTTCAAGTTTAATGATTTAACTAAAGACATAGTAGGAGACACGATGAATATGCTTATAGGCTCCTCGCTTTTTGATTGAAAAGTTGACTTAGATTGATGTGGCAATATGTTTTCTTGAGAAAAGTTTATTTGATAAATTTTTCCTGAAAAATACTTATTTTTCTTACTATTATGCAGTGTCCATCCAAAGCTAAGGTTTTGACTTCCATAATCATTCCAAATCACATCACTACCAATTGAAGTCATTCCCACAAATTCATTATCCAAATAGAGTGCGATATAGCCATTATCTGATGGGTTGTAGATCGCTATGGCAGAATGGAAAGAATTGAAGAAATCTTCTTTATCTTCGATAGGATATTTGATGGAGTGAAATGTTCCAGTTGCGTTGTTCATTCTACCGACACGGAATTCAACACTGTCGGCATTTTGCCAAAGTTCCCAGTTGTAGTGCCCGACTATTTGTTGGGCGTTGTTTTCGCTATCTTTGGGGGTCCATTCGGCGTAGAGGGTGAAGGGGCCGGTTTCGAAGAGGTCGGCAGAATTGGGTAGTTGTAGCCTGGTGTCACGGCCGTTGAAGGTGACTTCGCCGTCAAAGACAAAGGCGTTGCCGGTGAGGTCTTCTGGTACGCTTTTGCCAATATCCCAAGCATAATCCCATTCGTAATCTTTAGGATTAAAATCTAAGTAGGGCGGGATGATAGATACTCCTTCGCCTTCCACGCTTACGGTAATTTCGGCGTCTTTGAGGACGACGTTTGGTTTGAAGATTACGTTGGCTATGCCGTTGAGTTCGCGGTAGGTCGCGCCGTCAGGCGCGACCTTGCGCTCGCTTAAGTCACGGGAGGGTTCGAGATAAAAGGGTAGTGAGCTGTCGGTATCGTTTTCGGCTCCGACATCAATGGTAAAGGTTTTTTCATAACCAAAGGGGAGGTAATTGATATAGAGGACGTAGGCTAGGAAGGTGAGAGGGATGCCGTAGGCGAGGATTTGTAAGGTAAGCACCAGCCAACGGGGCGGCTCGGGTTCGGTAGGTTCCTCTAGCTTAGAGATTTGTGATTCTTCATCCATAGTGCCATGATTAGAACATATTTATCGTTATTCTACAAGGTTAAAATTGGTACATATCTCCGAAGGACGGTTGCTGGGAGTTGGGGGTCTATTTTGCTCCATCTACAGCGTGCAACATAAGTTTCAACTGAAATATGGTATCTGATTTTAACTTTGCTCGAGTAGAATCTTTTTCTGCATCGTTTAATAATTCACCTAAGCCATCCAGAATATGTTTATTGTCCATCTTTTCCAGTGTGTCAATGCACTGGGTCAGGGTTTCAACGTAAGACATACCAGATCGAGCTTCAATGATTTCTTGGTTAATAGGCCAGTTGTTTTTGGCGAAAAAATTGACATCAAAAATATCACGGCTGGTTTTTCCGATTCGTTCGTACATAGCCATTAATTTGTGAGCAAACATGTCTTCTTGAATCATTACCAACATCGAGATTCCTAACAATGTTTTCATTTCGTAATGAGACCCAAATTGTCGACGATTGACTTCAACTTTTATATTCTGTGCTGTCGAATCATAGGAGATAACATTTAGCAGGGTAGACTTTTTTTCGTAAGAGCTTTTAACTTGCCCATACTCGTTAACAATTGAATTTATCTTCTTAAATACTTCGTCTTTCTTTGTTTCATCCAATAAATCGAGGTCGATATCTACTGAATGTCGAGGCAAGTCATAAAACATCATGGCTGCGGTTCCGCCCTTAAAACCTAAATATGGAGCAATGGAGGTGTCGGTATAAATATCTTTTAAAATCTTAAGTAAGATATTTTTATGTTTGGAATAATCGAATTTCATATAGATTTCTCTTCTTTATAAGCAGTAAAATAGTCATTCGTCTTTTCTGCTAAACGTTTATTGTTATATATGGGCAAGATTTCAAAGACTTTATCCCAATTTAAATTGGCTAAATTATCAAAATGATAGTCCTTACTTACATAAATTCTATCCAAAAATGCTCGTTCACGAGTAGCGATTGCATAATTTTCTTTATGCTCGATGCCGGCACTATTACTTAAAACAGCATCCTTCATTCTCACAAACTGAATCTTTTGGTTATCAACTGTGATTTCCCGTTTGATATATGAGGCTACAAAAATGTTCCCGTAAAATTGAAAGTTCACACCCTCTCTGGTTAAAACAGTCTCAAAGCTTATGTATGAAGGGGTGTAGATTCGAGTAGCTAATTCCAAACGGTCATAATCATTATCCTTGGCATAGAAACCTCTGTGTACACGAATCAATTTACCAGACTGGACGTATTTCCTTAAACGATTGGTTATCGTAGCATTGTCGTTTTCTCTCCACAACAAAGCCACGTCTTTGGTTGAAAAGATAGTTTTTTGTGACCTTAATAAGGTTTCTAAATATTCTCCTTTTGTCGGTTTTATATCCATATTGTAACTGGAAATGTCTTTAAAGGACACTTCCAGTTACAATATTAACATATATTAGTGATTTTGACAAATAAAAATAGTGCAAAAGTACTTATATAAAATTTGTATTTACTAAAATTGGTATACCCAAACTTCACTAGTGGGGTTGGTGGTTTCGTGGAAGACAAGCGCAAAGTTGGCTTCGATGAAGGAAAGGATGTCGGCAGGGATGCGCTTTTACAAAGAACTGAATTTGTAATTGATAACAAGATTATCGATGTGTATAACCTTGATTTTATGTGTTATTTAGTATATAATGCTAGCATCAAGACAAAAAGGGATCCGAAAGGTGCTCGTGCCTTAGGAGCCCTTTTTATTTACTCTATATAACTTCGTAAATTTTCAAGGCAATCATAATATTCAGAGCCTAATTTTTTATAAAGTGAAGAAGCAAAAATTTTGTTTGGATGTAAAATCTTTTTAAATTTACCCTTTTCTAACAAAAAATTCACCACCTTTTTATAATCACCATCACCAGAAACGAGTACAACTTTATCTAAGGTTTTATCCTCTGCATAAGTTCTCATTATTTCAAATATAATATCACTGTCTACGTTGCCTTTCTTTTGTGATTTAGAAGATGAATGATGCTCCTTAAATTCCACAATAAAACCCGCTTTTTGAATTTGTTTATACAAAGATTCGTTTTCGCCTTGCAGATTTCCTAAAAAATAATATGCCTCTGTCACTGAGTAATTATCTCTTAAGTAGATTCTAAATTTCTTTAAGTCTACTTTCCAAGCACTTCCACACACACAATCAGATTTCTTTATGTCTCCAATTTTAATATTTAGTTTTTTGGCACAGGCGTCACATTTAGTTGTTCCAAGATGTAGATTTTGCCCATCAACATAGGCCATATTGTTTTCTTTGCTAATATGTAATTTATGTAATATAGAATATCATATTTAACAATATAATCTTTCTTGTTGACAATTTCTAATGTAAAAAGAATAAATTATTAAAACTCATACACCCACACTTCGCTGGTTAGGTTGGTTTTTTCGTGGAAGACAAGCTCAAAGTTGGTTTCGATGTAGGCAAGAATGTCGGCAGGGATGCGGTTATCGGTGGCCATGAAGTCGTAGACGATGAAGCCGTGCGTATCGCTAGTGAGGCTAATGAGTTCGGCTAAATCATCAATAATCCGTGCGTTTACATAAAATTCTCGGTCATGTTGGCTGTATTCGTTGCGGTTATCAAAACCTAAGTAATTATACTTTAGCCAGTAGCCGGCTTCTTGGAGATATATTTTGTTGAAATGAGGGTGACTGGAAATAATTAAGCTGTCGTCTACTCTGTGGTCGGCGATAAATCCATAAGCAGTTTGCCAGTTGGGTTGGGGAGTGTAGGCGTAATGAGGGCGATTGCCGAGGGTTTCGAAGTTGTCGGATTCGAGGAAGTATTGCGTCTGTGGGATAAACATCCCACCGCCAATAGTGGCAAAGAGTGTCAGGATTACCCCTATAAGGAGCCGGCGTGCCCAGAGGTGTCTGATTTCAGAATAAAGCGCACTTATACCGAGAGTACCAAAAATAATGATAATCGGGGTGATGTGGAATAAATAGCGGTAGTGGACGACTTTGGTAAGAAAAGAAAGGGGGATAAGATAGGCTAAAAGGATAGTAAATAAAAATAAATAAGCTTTTTTGTACGTTTCATATAAGGAGAAAAAGCCAAATACACCGAGGGCAATAAATAGCCAATAGGAACGCAAGTAAAAACTTAAGTAATATGGTAGTTGGTAGTGTAGAGAAAGATTGGAAACAATCCCGATGCGATATTCGGCTACTGCCAAGACCAGTGTTCCTAGTAGCAGTAACCAGCTCAAGGTTTGCTTGGTGAGGTTTTTTTTGAAAATAAGTTTGTCTACCGTAGCCCAAAACACAAGGATCAGGGGTAGTAAGTAGCCTAGGCCGTGAGTGAAAATGGCGAGAATGGTAAAAATGGTGGTAAGCAAGCCATTTTTAAGCTTATTTTTATCGCTGTCCAGTAACTGATAGAAAAAGTAGAGAGCGAGCCAGAAAAATAAGACAAAAAGTGTATACCATCGCGCCTGACGCGACCAAGCGATGTGCCAATAGGAAAAAGTGATAAAAAATGAGGTGAGGAGGGCAATATTGGTGGTAAATAAACGACGAGTAATAATGAAAATTGCACCAATGAAGATAATTCCCGCCAAAGTGGCCAAAATACGGTAATTGGCGGGTGAATCACCAAAATTTTTAACCAAAAGAGCAGTGGGGTAGCAATAGGTGGGACAGGAGTATTTTTGACCAGAGTCTAGGATACTAGAGCCAGTTTCAACTACCGAAATAACCGCATTTACCGTATAGCCTTCGTCCATCCAGTATGATTGGTCCGAAAGATGCCAAAAACGCAGTATTGAACCAGCTAGCACAAACAAAAGAAGAGCCAAGATAACATTTGATTTTATTGGTCGGGTTATGAAAGTTTTAAACATTTTGGACTTGTTTTAAAATATGTCATGTAGTATATTACAAACATTACAACTATACTAACAGTTAATAATTTATGAAATCAAACAATTTAAAGAAGTCTGTTATCGCCCTGACCCTACTCGTAGCAGTGAGTTCTGTTGGTTTTGGTACCGCTTATGGCTACGGAGGAGGGGGTGGTGGAACACGTTCAAAAGAAACCATTTGTCACAATGGTAATACCATTACTGTTGCTAAGTCTGCTGTAGCAGCTCACTTGAAGCACGGTGATACCAAAGGAGCATGTCCAGTGGTAACTACAGCTAAGAAGCCTTTGGTGCTTGGAGCTTCTGACTCCAAGGTAGAGAAAACTGTTAAATTCACTCCTATTCTAACTAGTTTAAGTCTAATCTTGACTAATATCCAAACAGGTAACGATGATGGAGACATTTCAGATGAAGATGCTGGTGCTCTAAGAACTCAACTTGCTTCAGTTATATCTGCTCTGATGTTGTTGTTTAAGTAGTCTAGCTTGATTTAATATCAATTTTAAAACCCACTTCTGTGGGTTTTATTATTGTAAAAGAGAAATATTTTTGCGTTTAATTAAGGAGAAACTGTGGGTAAAATCCGCCATGGCAGAGTGACTTTGTTATAGTAAAAATGGACGTTATTTAACAAACAATTTAATTATTTCATTTTACAAAATATGGTGATTTATAATTTAGTGAAGCAATCAAAGGTGTGGTTTTTTATAATTTTAATGGTTGCAGGGTGGTTTTCCGTCATCTTTTCTAGCACTTACTTTGTGGCCGAAGCGGCCCGCACTGGCCTGAGTGTGGTGGTGCAAGGTGATGATTTTGCTGAGGTTGATACTTTATTACCACTCAAGGTGGTGTTGAGTGACGATGGATTTGAGAAGCCAGCTGCTACAGTCGAATTGTCTGATGGTGGTTTGGGTGGGGTTTTTACTAACGGTAACCTAAGTGGAGGTTGTTCTAGTGTGTTGGCTGGTGATCCAGCCACTCTATCTGTCAGTACTAACGGCGTAAATAAAGCGTTTTGCTACAGTAATGCTACGGCGGGTGTCTACACGCTAGAAGCTCAGCTTGTAGTTGCTGGTGAGCCGGTGGGTGCAGTCGGAATGATTGAAATTTCTGTGCAGGATTCTACAGTTGTGCCTGAACCTGCCAGCACCGTGACCCTGTGTAAAGCTGATGAAACAGGAGAAATGCTGGCGGATTGGCAGTTGTCATTGGCTCAAGAGTCAATTGTTAGTGATTTTAGTGGTACAACCACCGCCGATGGTTGTGTAGTTTTTGACGAAGTGCCTTATGGAGATTATGTGGTGGGAGAAATTATGCAGCCAAACTGGTCTAATGTTTCCGGTTTGGGTGACACAATAACAGTTGATGCTGAAACTGAACAATTCACGTTAGTTAATAAGTATCAGGCACCAGCTGTTCCAACTTACAGGATTGATGGCCATAAGTATCAGGCAGATGGCTTGTCTACCACTACTAAGGCAGGTTGGTTGATTAGATTGGAAGACAATGATGGTGCGGTGTTGGCCACCACAACCACAGATGCTGAAGGTTATTATCAATTTGAGGTTGAAGCCGGTAGCTATGAGGTGCATGAAGCATTGGTAGCTGGTTGGGAACAGCTATCTGTGATGCAAGGTGAAAACTGGGTGGAAACAGAGAGTATTGTGGAGTCATGTCAATTTACTATTGCTACAGATGATTACAGATGTGATTTTTATAATCGACTAGTTATTACTGATGAAAATGACGAAGACGAAGACGAAGTTGAGGTCGATAATGATGAAGATCAAGAAGAAGTAGAAAAACCAAGTAAAGAAATAAAAGAGATTAAAGAGAAGCGTAAAAGCTCTTATGGAACCAAGGTTAAAAAGCATACACCCAGAGTGCTTGGTATCAGTACTACAAACACCTGCCCATTAATTAAAGAATACACCCAAAAGGGTTGGGAAAATAATCCGTTAGAAGTAAAAAAGCTACAGTCATTCCTTAATACCTTTAAAGATACATTTGGGGGTACTGAAAATCCAGTTACCGGTTATTTTGGTGAAACTACCGATGCGAATGTGAGAGCTTTTCAGGAACACTATAGATCAGAAATACTTGATCCGTGGTCTGACGATAAAACCAGCTTACACATTCGAGCAAACGGTTTTGTCTACAAAACAACCGCATTGAAAATAAACAATATTGTTTGTTCAGATAATCATTAAATTCTCAGCTTACAGATGAAGATTTGACTACTAATACAGACATTGACTAATTACTTTTAGTCGCTTAAAGAAAAAAACAAGCTAAAAATCCTCAGTATGAGGATTTTTTAGTTATTGATTGCGTTAACTGGCTTTACGGCTTAAAATGTACAGAAATGAAACCTTCTCCTCGCGGTCTTACTGGATTACAAAAAGCATCGGCTTCG
>Ga0172380_10004085_pt1 | contig 19198 bp, 15 predicted proteins | sample Leawe162metaG_FD_119747 | JGI IMG/M metagenome (GOLD analysis project Ga0172380, IMG submission 119747) | Leachate microbial communities from a municipal landfill in Southern Ontario, Canada - Leachate well 162 metaG | ecosystem: Engineered > Solid waste > Landfill > Unclassified | place... | reverse complement strand
GCAGTTTCATTATAACATTCCTTGATTGCATGAATAAGCTTTTTAAAAAAATTCAACCGCAAAATAAGCAATAGCCAAGTAACATTTCACCCTAATAAAAGGATTGTAACTAATCCGGCTTACTCAAAAATACTTTTAACTAAGTTTGAATCCTTTTTATTGCGCCGGCATCTTACTCATTAACAATTTTTATTAAACGAGAGAATGAAAATGGTAGAACATTTAACAAAAGAAACTTTCTTAGAGAAAATTTTCAACTACGAACAAAATCAAGAATGGAAATATAACGGCACACTTCCGGCAGTAATAGATTTTTGGGCTGAGTGGTGCGGTCCGTGCAGAATGGTTGGACCAATCATTGATGAACTTTCCGAAGAATTCAAAGGGAAAGTAAATTTCTATAAAATAGATACAGAAGCAGAGCAAGAATTAGCCGGCGCATTTGGGATTAGAAGCATTCCTTCCCTCCTATTCATTCCGGCAGAAGGACAGCCAAAGATGGCAACCGGCGCTTTCCCGAAAGAAGAATTCAAAAAAATTATTGAAACTGAATTCAACGTTACTGCTTCTCTAGTCACAAATAATTAGATAAAATAAAGTCCCGCTTTAACGCGGGACTTTATCTAAATACTCATTACTAGATACTCAATACTTAATTCCTACTTCATCAGAATCATTTTCTGTGTCTTGGTGTAATTACCGGCTTGCAACCTATAAAAGTAAACCCCGCTTGGTAAAGACGCGCCATGGCGCGTCTCTACGTTAAATTTTACGTTGTAGTTACCGGCTTGTTTGTATTCATCAACTAAAGTCGCAACTTCTCTTCCGAGCAGATCGTAAACTTTTAATGTAACATGCTCACTCTTGGGTATTGAATAGCTTATTGTTGTCTCAGGATTAAATGGGTTGGGGAAATTTTGGGAGAAATGATATTCAGTCGGTAATTGCTCGTTTTCTTCAACTAATGTTTCTATTGACACAGAGTATAAATTGACTTTCTTGTTGGAATAATAATCATTATTGGCAATTTCAATTCTGCCATCCCCGTTTACATCGCCAAGGTTCACATATTTATCTCCCGTATAATTCATAACCGCATCAGATATTGTGTCAACTTGTCTGCTTCCTAAATGTATTTCTTTATATTCATTCAAGAATTTAATATAGTCATCGTAGCCATCTTTATTAATATCACCTATACCATTGAACAACCAATAATTTGATCTATAGAAATGCTTCTGTGGATCAATTTGTTTATCTCCTAGAAAAATATCCCGTTTAACTCCGGCAATGAAAAAATCTTTATAGCCATCACCGTTTATATCACCAAGTGCATTCAGCATTACTCCATAAAAATGCATGTCTGTGAATTTCAATGAGTTTTTAAAACCTAAGCTATCTCCTCCGAAAAATAAAAAAGTTGTACTAGGATACGATTCTAATCCGATTTTCGTACTAATAATAAAATCATCACATCCATCTTTATTAACATCACCTAACACGGTCATCGTTTTTCCGAATTCATACATATCTAGAGTTCCACCAAACTCAAAATCGGATTCTCTTTTAAGAGTTTTTTTTCCTAAGTATATGACAATCTTTCCATATTGAGATTCAACTAACCTTGTAAGAATAATATCCTTAATTCCATCGCCGTTAAAGTCCGAAGTAATCAAACAGTTTCTTACTGCAATTTCAACAATTGTAAATTCCGGTAGTACCGAAATTGAACCTCCACCAAAATGGATTTGCAATTCATATTGTGATGGATTATGGTAACTTGTATTGTCATAGTAAGAGACTATAAAATCATTATATCCATCACCATTAATATCTCCTCCTCCATATATATTCCGATAGTAAAATTTAGGTTTGGGGTTACTAAAAACAATCGTCTTTGTTGAGTCAAACGGGACGCCTCCAAAATAAACCTTTGCGTAAGATGAATCCGACTTAACGTAATACTCTAAAGCGAAGTCATTGTAACCATCTTTGTTTATATCACCTAAAGCAACAATGTTTGTTAGCTGATCGGTAGAACTATTACCGCTTAAACTTTTAATGTGTTCTAATTTTATCTGTGCGCTTGCGGAAATAGAATATAGAATAAATATTAAGACAAGTTTTTTCATTTTAGACCCCACGATTGAAGCATCAGACACCCAGCTATAAGTTTTGTTTTGCTTACTGCAAAAAACAAAAATTTCGGCGAAACTTCAACAGATAAATTCCGTCATCAAAAAATCCCGCACTTGGCGGGATTTTGTCTAAATACTCATTACTAAATACTCAATACTTACTTCTTACTTCATCAGAATCATCTTTTGTGTCTTTACAAAACTTTGTCCTGAGCCTGACGAAGGATCTCCCGCTTGCAAAACGAGAAGATAAACTCCACTGGAAAGATTCGAACCGTCAAACTTCACATCATAAACTCCGGGTTGTTGTACTTCATTTATTAGTTCGGAAACTTTCTGCCCGAGTATATCAAACACTTGCACGCTTACGTGGGATTGTGAAGCTAAATCATACTTTATCCGTGTTGTTGGATTAAACGGATTGGGATAATTCTGGTACAAATTAAAGTTTGCCGGAATTTCATTTCCGTTATATGCAATTGCGGTAATGTCTCCTAGTTTAACATCGGCCGGTTTGCTTCCGTTGTCAAAATAAAACCATTCAGATGAGTAAGGAACTAAAGAACGGAATTGTGTTATTGCTTGCGCTCTAAATGTGTGCGAAAGCTCTGTGGGACTTCCGTGAATTTCAAACGCGATTGAGTTAACATCTTTTTGCAATAGCGATAACAAAGAAGCGTTTACTTTTTTACTTATTGTTACAGAACTTGTAGAAACATTTGTAGAAGTTGGCGCAGTGTTATATTCAATACTGCCGGTAGGAAGATAAAATCTTCCAATCTCAGTTCCGTTAAGATAAATTACAACACCCCCTTTATAATTCGCGGTAATTAAGAGAGATGAATCCGCAGTATTGTAATTAAAATTGTTCTTGTAATAAATTGTCTGTACGGAACTAACTTTTGTTACAGCGCTAGCGTCTGTTCCAAGAATAGCAGCTCCCTTTTTCCATGTTGTTGTTGGGTAGCGTTTATCCGTCCAAGCAATAGGTGTTTGCAAAGTATCAACTTTGAACTTAACTGCAAGCGAACTCACTGTTTTATTCCCGAAAATATCTTGCGCTTGCACATAAATTGTTTTTACTTCTCCTTGTACGCCTTCAATTTGTACCGAGTGTTTAAAACTTCCTTCACCAACAGTAAACTGATTTTTCATCTTGTCGTAAGTTTCATCCGCAAAACTGTAACGCAAGAAAGCTCTTTCATCTGTTTCAACCGTAATTGTTGCAAGTTTGGTTGTGCTGATAAGAGTTGCGTCATGCTTCGAAACAAACTTTGGAGCCGCTTTATCTTCTGCCGGCATTACATACATATTCGGCAAATCTTTTTGAAATACCGTAAAAGGATCATTATAAAATTTTATAAAGTCGGGAACAGTTGCATCGCCCGGATATGGCGCAAAGTGATGATTTACACTTTCATTTCTCCATACAGCCGCATAGATAATATTGTTGGCAACAGTATCAGCTTTAATTGGATTCAACAAAACTTTTGTAAACCAATCTGATTGCGCAAGATTTTCTTGTCCAACTTCCGTTAGTGCGGAAATTTTGTTTCTCTTCTTGGCTTGAGTAGAAATTGTCCTCAAACCGTTCATCATTTGAGAAGGATCTACGTTTGGATTATCCTTGGAGAAGTAATAGTCGGCTCCGAAAATATCAATATAATTATCACCCGGATATACTTTGAAATATTCATCGCCGTTATCAACATCATAAAGCATTGGAGATAATGCATAAATTAAATTGTGCACGTTTAGAGAATCTCTCAAATAAGATTGCGTGTATTGCCAAATCTGGTTGTACTCTGAAGTTGTTGTTAAGCCAGGTCCCCACCAGAAAGCGTTACCGCTATGCTCATGGTAAGGTCTAAAAATTACCGGAATTGATTCACCTTTACTTCCGCGAAGTGTTTTAAAGAAAGTAGCAACTTTGTTCAGCTTGGCTTTGTATTCAGCGTTGCGGCTTCCTCCCGGAAGAATGTTTGCAACTACTCTAACACCCTTTGCGTCGGCAAAATAAAAACCAACTCCATCCGGATCGTATTGATGCCAGCACATTGTAATAACCGAACCGCCATGATACGCAGCGGTCAAACGGTTTCTCATCCTATCCACGTTGCGGTCGAGCTCAATTGTGCTTACATCTTCGCTAAAGAGTGCGGGATAATCTCCGCAGACATCTTTAACATCGCTGCGCACATCATCGCCGGACCAGCCAACACCGTAGCCGGTTGCATCGTGCATACCAAATATTAATGAGCGCTGTTGGAGTTGAATCATGTTCATATATAAATACTTTGTTTGCTTGGTGGCGTTTTTATCAACAAGATTTGAAGCCGCAGTAATTGCAGAAATTTCAAACTTAACACACGCGTCTGCCAAATCCCAATTGGCTTTATCAACAACCTTTTGATCCTTACTGTTCTGAGCGCGCAAAGTTACCATTGAATTTACTACACTCTGCAGAGTCGCTTTAGATCCAGCCGGAAAATTTCCTTCTCCGCTTCCCTCTGTTGAGTTAAGCAAAAGATTCTGTGCTGCTGACAAAGTTCTGTCGAAAGCCGTCCAGTCAGCCGGGAATGCGCCAACTGTAGAATCGCCCATTCTAATTTCATCGAACCAAACAGTTCCGCTGCTTTTCATTGTGGTTCCGCCATCAAAGTACATATAAATTTTGTCGAACTTTTTACTTCCGGCAGCGCCGACATTAAACTTAATTGTACGCCATGCGCCATCTCCAATAACAGAACTCATAATAAGCGGTACGTCGGCAGTTGATGTTGGTTTTATTGAGAGTGTTGTATTAACTGTTGACTTAAGTCTAATTAGAATTACCGGATTATTGGTAACGTCTATTAGTTGAGAGTTGGCATAATTAAAATTGTACCAGGCAGCTGCGCTTGAACCGTCACGGTTGTATTCTATTTTAAGAGTTTTATCTTCTGCAGATAGTTTATATGTAGATTGATCGGAAGTCCACTTGGTAATATTTCCATCGTCGAAGTTCTCAACCAATCCGGTTGTTTGTGCAAAAACATTGAAAGTGAGAATCATAAAGAGAAGTGAAAACAGTCTTACATTTTTTTTCATTAAATACTCCGGTCTAAAATCAGTCGTTGATAAACATTAGTAAAAACTATTTAAGTACAATCATTTTTCTTGTTTGCATAAAATCTGAAGCTTGCAACTGATAGAAATAAACTCCGGAAGCGAAAGAAGAATTAATAGTGAAAGTTGCGGAATAATTTCCGGGCTGTTGAAATTCATTTACAAGCGTTTCTATTTCCCTTCCTAACATATCATAAATCTTTAACGTAACATGACTGAAAGACGAAAGCTGATAGCTAATAACTGTTTCCGGATTAAAAGGATTTGGATAATTCTGTTCCAACTGAAATGTACTTGGAATAGACGTATCAGTAATATCTGTTGTTTTATTTCCAATTTGATCAGCCGGCATGCTTGCTAGATCGCTGTATGTCCAATCTGAGCCCAGCTTAAAAACAATTTTATTGTTGCTATCAAATAACTGCGAATCAAAGACTATGTCCGCAGCAGCAGAACTGGAATGCATTTCAACAGCAAACAGATTGTCTCCGGTTTTAAGATATTTCAATCCGCCAGCCGCGTTAAGAACAACAACTGTGTTTAATGTTTTAGCCGAAGTTGCAAAAAGATTGTAGAGTAAGTCCGTATCTGTCGGAACATTGATTCGTTGCAGCTCATAACCATTTAGATATGCAACCGCGCCGTCGTTTCCTTTAACTAAAAATCCAAGTCCGGCAATTTTGCTTGCATCCTCAATCTTAACTTTTTTTCTGAAGTAAGTAGTGGTTGCTTTCGAGATTTTGGTAGTGTTGGTAGAAACGTTTGCGCTTCCTAATGGAGCTGTTCCCGTTTTCCACTTTGAATCATCATAGTTAAGCGATTTCCAATTCAGCAAAATTTTAGTAGTATCAACTTTGAAATTGATTACTGCTGAAGTATCCATCTTATTGCCGAATGAATCTCCGGCTCTAACATAAAAAGTATATTGTTTGTTATGCTCGCATGAGATTGTTACAGAGTGCAGATTCTTCCCGGTAGTAGTAAAAGTGTTCTCCATCTGATCAAAGGATTTATCTTGTGTGCTGTATTTAAGTGTTGAATAAGAGTCAGTCTGTACTGAAAGCGTATAACTCTTATCATACACCATAAATTGTTCTTTCGATTGAATCTTTACAATCTTCGGAGGAATATTATCAACTGCCGGTGTCCAAGGGTCGATTGTTTCTATTGCAGCAATTAACCTATCGGAAATTTTCTTATGCGTTTCCACGTTTGGATGACCATTGTTAACATATCCGCCGGTATAGTAGGGGAAATCGGCATAAAAAATATCTTTGTAACCGATCAGTTTTTCTTCCTCAACAATTTCTTTAACTGTTGCGTGAATCCAATCAACCTGAGCAGCAAAAGCCATAATCTTAACGCCGGGATATATGCTACGTAGAGTTGAGACAAACTGATGATATTTTGTTTTGAACAGTTCTTTGTTTGAAGCCGAAACAGTTCCATTCGTATAACCGCCAAAGCCGTTATAATCGTTTAGTCCAAGGCAAACTACAACTAAGTTTGGGAGATATTTTGTGAAATCCCATTTTGGATTTTCCGAAATAATTAATGCGCGGTCAAAATAATAAGGGACATTGCCGGCCACATTTCCAAGATAATCCATTACCATTCCATAACCGGAAATGCTGGACATTTGATACTGCGCTTCAAAATGTTTTGCTGTCAATGGTCCAAATCCAAGATCTAAGTTTGTTACTTTATTTACATCGGCTGGAGTTCCAGATTCTGTTGCTTCGTTGCCGGACGCACTTGTAAATGAATCACCTACAAATTCAATTTTTCTAATCGGTTTTTCTTTTGGCGGAAGAAGATTTTTCCCGTCATCTAACACCAATCCGTTAAAAACAAATTTAGTCCAAGATGTTTCGTTTCGTTTAGTGAACAAAAATGTATGCTGTCCATCCGCCAATCCGGTTACAACAGAATATGAATTTATACCGGAAAGAGTTGGATGGAATATCGAATGGAACTTTCCATCAATGTAAACATTGTAATAGCAGAAATTATCGTTCATCCTTACCCCAATACTGGTTCCTTCAAACTCAGCATAGATGTAAGTACCGGGCCAAGAATGGCTTGGTGCGTTGGGATCGGTAAAATCCCATCTGCCGAAATATTGGATATAAGGATTGCTTGCTGGAATAATATTGGCAGCGTAAATAAGTGAGTTAGCAACAAGAGCCAAGATAATCACAAATAAAATTTTAGCAGTATAGCTTCGCATAGTATGTTCCGGAATTTTCAGTTTGTTTTATTAATTGATTTCAAAAATAACATTTTCGTTTAGGTTGTAACCGCTTGCTCGAACTTTAAATGATTTGTTCTGTATCTGATCACAAACAACAGTTACTTCTCTTTTCTCATTAGGAAGCAAATTGAAATAGCCGTCTGAAAAATAAGCTGGCAAAATTACTTTGTTCTCTTTATCTGTTAAATTTAATTTCACAGCAATTGCAATTTCGTTACTGGTATTTTCGAGAACAAACTTCAGCTTATGCTCTTTCTTATTCAATTCAATTTGTTTTCCCTTGATTACGGCTTGCCCAAGAGTGTTGAGTTTTTTGTAATCGCCATTTTTCGAACTGGTCTTCCAGTAATCATTTCTAGATAACACTTTACCGCGAGTATCAGATAGAGTTAATCTGGCTAGGAATACTTCGGGAAGATTTGCCGGCATATCCGGCGTAAAGAAATAATTCAATTCATTCGCTTTAATATTCTTCTTTAGTTTTTGTGTAAACAAACTTTTTCCATTCACATCAAGAATTTCCAAATTCACTTCTGCGTTTTCAAAATTATCTAAAGTTGTATTAACAACAGAAACCTTATTGTCGTGCAAATTCATTTGAACATGAAGCGGCTCACAAGCAGATTTTGAAGCGAAGTAGGAACCGAAAGTTTCATAATCCCAAGAGTAAACTTGCCAAACCGTGCTCGGCCATGCCGGATGTGTCATCCACAACAAGATGCCGCTTGTGTTATTCCATAATCGGCTATTCCAACTTTCGAACATCGCTCGATGGCTTTCGTAATTAATCATTTGAGCTCTCGTACAAAACTCATCTACATTATTTGGTGAGCCATAAAGGGAATCAATTGCAGCACGAAATTCTTTTTGTCCGTTGTGAAGATCATGATAAAACCAAGTATCGCTAATTGGCCAAACATCTTCTTTTGGCATCATCTTCTTCATCGATTCCGCAGTTGGAATTGAAGGTGTACCAAGTTCTGTATTAAAACCACTCGCATTGTTGCGGAAGTAATCAGCCGGATCTTTGAAATAATGCCAAGGTCCGCTCGGTCGCAAATTCAAATAGCGCGAGTTGCCTTGGTAAAGCCTTGTTCCATCTTCACTGGCTATTACTTTTGCAATTTCATTTTCAATCGCAACCGGCGCGTATCCTTCGTTGCGCGGACACCAAATTACCAGCGATGCATGATTGCGAAAACGTTTTACAACATCTTCAACGTTTTCCATAAATAATTTGTTATCGGTTGGTTCAAGATTATAACCCTCTGTTGATAGCCAGAAATCATTCCAAACAAGCAAACCATACTCATCCGCTAAATCGTAAAATAATTCTTCTGTACTTTCGCCGGTCCAGTTTCTTATCATTGTAAAGTTGGCTTCTTTATGAAGTTTGAAATATGGTTCCAGCAAATCTCTTCGGACTCGCTTCATTCCATCATCCATTCCCCAGTTACCGCCTTTACAGAAAATTCTTTGTCCGTTTACTTTAACAACAAGGTATGGCGCCATCTCATCAAGCGGAATTGCTTTTAACCAATTTGCTCCACTAACAATCATAGGTATTGAAACACCTTCACCAACATCTCTTCTGTTGATGTTATCAAAAACCGGATTGCCGTTTATCAAATCACTTGTTGGATTAAATTCAACACGAATATTTTGCTTCTCTGTATTATCAGCAGTGATCTCGTAAGAAAATTCTCTTATTCCGAAACGAATATTTTTTTGGTCCGACTTCTTACCGTTTATTGTTACACTTAATTCCAGATTATACAATTCCGGTTTACCATAACCATTTGGCCACCAGAGTTTTGGAATCTTAATTTTCAATTGAGAAAATTCTTTTGGAGATACTTCTATTTTGGTTACTGAATTTGCATCAAGCTGTACTTTCTTTGAAAAATTTATTTTGCCTATCTTTCCCTTTAGTGAAACGATTTTAGCTTCGCTGCTTGAGTTCTTCAATTCAGTTTTAATTATTACGTCAGCAGAAGAAATATCCGGTAAAGGTAAATCAGTAATCACTTGCGGATCAATAATAGTAACCGCATCAGTAAACTTCATCTTAACATCTCGCCAAATGCCAATATTGCGATCACGAATTCCCGGAATCCAATCCCATCCTTCCGATGAAATAAAAGTTGGTCCGTCAAGACAAAGTTTTCCTCCGTTTGGCCCGGTACCGGCAGTTGGAGATTCCTCATGCGGAATTCCAGGATTTTGCGGCGGGAAAATATGAACGGCTAAAATGTTTTTCCCGTTTTTTGAGATCTCATTTGTTACATCAAAAACTCCACGCATAAACGCGCCGGCAATTTTTCCAACTAATTTTCCATTAAGCCAAACATCTGCTTTGTAGTTGATTCCCTCAAATGTCAGCCAAACATTTTTATTCTTTTCTTTCTCCGGAATTTGAAACTCGGTTCTATACCACCATTCTTGTCTGCAAAGTGTATCGGGAATAGCTAGATTATTTAACCCGAAGTACGGATCGGGATACACACCTTGGTCAACTAAAGTTGTTAGAACTGTACCGGGAACTGTTGCGTTGTACCATTTTCTTGTATTAATCTCTTTTGACGAAACTACATCGCCGGCAGAATTTAGTTTTGATGCCTCAGTTAACTCCCAGCCTCCGATAATAGCATAACTCCCATTAATATCTTTCCGAAGTATTGTTTTCGGCTGGACTTTTTCTTTTGGAGATGCCTTTTGAAATTCTACTTTGGATTTGGGTAAAGTTGAATGGGCTTGCGGCTCACTTAATCCATAATTCAATTTATACTGCGCGAATGTTTGCGCTGAAACAAAAAATATAATTACAATTAGTGCACTAACAATCTTCTTAGTGTTTCTTTTCATTTGGCACACAGAATTAAAACTAATTCTTCTTTCGCTTTCAAATTTATTTTCTCGATTGTTATTACATCCGTGTTTTTCGTGTTGGCTAGCTTAGTATAAACTCTTGAAACCGGCACAAAGCTTTTGACACTGTAACCAGCTTCCGGTTTAATTTTTAACTGAACATCTGTCTTAGCATCATGCCGTGTATTATTAAGCAGATAGACAAATATTGTCTTTCCACATTTAACCGAATATGATTCTACATTTTTCGCTGAAGATTCGATCATCTCGAAAGAACCTTTCCCGGCCTCCAGCATTAGGTCGCTTATTTCTCTAACACTTCTAAAGTATGGTGTCATCTTTCTTGTATCGAACAATTCCCACCACCATGTCATCGGCAACACCGGAGTTGGACTAAATAATCCATACCACAAACCGCGCTTATAATCGTAATCCCAGAGTTCACCATATTTTGGATCATCATCTTCCCATCTATAACCAAACTCACCCACAGCATAGGGCTTGTTGTAAAGTGATGAATAAGTTTTAATCGTCCATGGAATTTTCTCGGTTCTCTTGTAAATGTGTTTCTGGTTCAAATCTATGTGCGGAAGCGAATTCATTCCAATAATATCTCTGTGAGAAATGCTAGTTGTAACAAGATGATTGTAAGGATCTGTATTCTTGATATACATACTCATTTCATCATGCCATTGAGCTACTGCGGCGTGAGGGATTAAGATTGTATCGCTTGCATTAAACGCTGAGTTATCAATTTCATTAAAAAACTCCCACGCTGCTATACTTGGACTGTAACCCCAGCGGGCAATCATATATCTTAAACGGTTTTTATATTTGTTCTGAGCACTTTCCAAAGTGAAAAACTCTGTTGGCGTGGAAGCCGGTCCGCCGTTAACTTTATTGTAATTACTTCTCTCCCACTGTCCGCTCATAAGTGCACCATGCGAGTCCATTGCAAGCATAAAGTGAAGCCCGAGCGAATCGCAAAGTTCTACAAGTTCATCCATTCTTTTAATTCCACCCGGATTGAAATACTCCTCCGAGTTAGTATATCTCTTTGTGCTGGAAACAGTTTTCCATTCAAGAGGAACATTCCAAGGGCACATCCAAACTCTGAAAAAATTAGCGCCGGCGTTTGCAAGTGTTGGAAGCAAATAATCGTAAGTAAATTTAGAATCTTCCCATGCTCTTGATTCCCAGCAAACATTTTCACCAATTGCGCGGAAAAGTTTTCCCGAATCAAATTTGAATGTCCAATTATCATTTCTGTGAAGGAATCCGTTTCCGCCGAAAGTCATAACATCAATACTATCCTCTTTCGTGAAGAACTCTTTTCCCTTCTCATAGTTCAACCGGAACTGGAAATAATACTTTCCTACTTCTTGCGGAGCAAAGCGAGCGTTCCAAACAGAGCTTCCGCTTGTTCCGGAAACAAAAAAACATGGGAGAGCAAGCGGTTTGCCTGAGGGTGAAGTTAACACTAAATCAAGAGCAATATCCTTTTGATCGAAAGGATTGGAATAGGCTGCGTTTATTTCTATTTGGAATTCAGTCCTTTGATACAATAGTGGATTCTTGGTTAGAGTGGAATAGTTTTTTACCACATCTTGAGCGTTTAGGGTGATAACACTTAAAATAAGTAAAATAAAGAAGTTAGATTTCATTAATTGCTCGGTTTATTAGCTGGTTAACTGTTTTATGTTTATAGAAAGCCCAAGCACAAACTAGGCAATTGTGTAGAACAATTCGCATACCAACAATGCTGGTTACTTTTGTTTAGAAAACAGTTCGAGAATTTCAGTTTTAGAACTGGGAGTGGAATTCTATTTATCGAATTAATAAGCTCTTATTAAATCAATAAATAGAGGCTTGGAGCATTTTAGAAAAATTTATATCGGTGATAAACCTACAATCCCAGAAAATCTTTATTCTTCTTCATCGCGTTAATGCAAAAATCTATATGATCATTTAACATAACTCCGAGTTCATCTGCTCCCTTAGTTATGTCTTCGCGGCTAACTGCCCTAGCAAAAGCCTTATCCTTCATTTTCTTGAGAACCGATTTCACTTCAACTTCTTCTACACTTTTACTAGGACGAACGTATGCTACTGCTGTTATAATTCCGGCAAGTTCATCGCAAGCATAAAGTGTTTTCATTAATTTGGTTTCGCGGGGAATGTTTGTGTAATCCGCGTGTGACATAATTGATTTGCGAAATTCCTCTTCAAATCCTTTCTCAGTTAGTATTTCATTTCCTTTATATGGATGTTCTTCCGCAGTAGGAAACACTTCATAATCAAAATCATGCAGCAGAGCAACGTTACCCCAATATTCTACATCCTCGCCAAATTTTTCTGCGTAGGCGCGTACGCAAGTTTCAACCGCGTAAGCGTGTTTTAATAAACTGTCGCTCTTTGTGTATTCTTTAAGAATTACCAAGCAGAATTCTCTATCTCTCATAAAATCATTGCTCATTTTTTACCTCTTAAGTTTGATTCGGGATTAAACGATGGACACAATTTTGCGATAACACACTCATGGCATTGCGGACGTCTCGCAAAACATACTTCCCTTCCATGTGTTGCAAGCCAGTGAGATGAATTTACCCAATAGCTTTCCGGCAGAAGTTCTTTAAGCCGGAACTCAATTTTAGTTTGATCTTTTGTATCTACAAATCCAAGCAAGTTGGAGAGTCTGATTACATGAGTATCGACTGCAATTGCGGGAATTCCAAACGCGTTACCGGCAACTACCGATGCAGTTTTTCTTCCCACGCCGGGCAGTTTAACAAGTTCATCAAAATCTTTCGGAACTTTGCCATTATGTTTTTCAATTAAATCCCGGCAGCATCCTTGAATGTTCTTAGCTTTCATTTTATAAAAGCCGGTAGAAAAAATATCCTTCTCCAATTCTTCTTGCTTAACGGAAATAAAATCTTGCGGCTTCTTGTATTTCTTGTAGAGAGTCTTTGTTACAATATTAACCCTCGCGTCCGTACATTGTGCTGAAAGGATTGTAGCAATCAACAGTTCAAATGCTGTAGTGTATTCCAAAGCCGGTTGAACTTCCGGATAAATTGTTGCCAGTTTATCAAATACTTTTTTTGCGAAAGCTTTTTCTTGAATTGTAGGCATTATAAAAACTTCTTCTCTTTTAAAATTAATCTTTCGACCGGTTTACCATTGAGCAAATGCTCTTGGATTATCTCTTCAACGTCTTCAACTTTTATTCCTCCATACCAAACTTGTTCCGGATAAACTACAGCCGCGCAGCCAAACGCGCATGCATCAAGACAGCCGGCGCCATTAGCTCTAATATTGTTGCTAAGTCCAAGTTCTTTAATTCTCTTTTTAAACTGATCTCGCACTTCCTTTGCCCCTTTAGATAAGCAGCATCCGCGCGGATCATCCGGACGCCTTTCATTCTCACAAATGAAAATATGTTTTTCGAACCTTGCCATTTTAAACACTCTCTTTCAAAAATTCACTAGCTATTCCAAACATAATAAACGTTAATGTTTTTTGCTGGTGTTTGTTTTCACCCCATGCATTTTTAAGACAATTATAATTTTTCCGGGAAGTTTTAGCGATTACCTTTTTAAAACATTTTTAAGGTTTTTGTAGTAAGTTTGTGCACCAAAAAATGCAAAACTAGATTTAAAACGAAGGAGAGATGGCAGAGTGGTTGAATGCGGCGGTCTCGAAAACCGTTGTCCCGGGATTCCGGGACCGAGGGTTCGAATCCCTCTCTCTCCGCAATCAAATTTAAGAATAATCATGCGACAACTCTTTTTCATCTTACTAGTTTTTTGTAGTACACTAAACGCACAAACTGAGAATTGGGTTTCAGTTTTTTCAGATGAAGAAAAATCTTCATTTATTAATTCAATAGGCTTAGCTGCTTATGCAGAAGGGGACATTTTTGTTTGGGCCCTAGATGAGTTGAAAGTACCACTAGTTATGGAAGAGATAGATGAAAAGATATTTCATGTTAAATCTTATTACATGATAAGCAGAGAATATCAAAGATATAGTTTGGTAGAGATTATTTATTACGATAAGAATAAAAACGTTTTGAAATCGTATAGGTATGAACATAACTATGATAAGCCGGAATTCAAGTATAATTCGCCAATACTAAAGGATTCGGAGATTGAGAAAATTTTAGCGAAAAGTGAAGAGGTTATCGCTTCAGCAAAAACTCAGTAACTTATTCCCTCTTTCAAGATTGCAACTCCGCCGATCTGATTCATTTGTTCGAGTATATGGTTTTTTCTATTTATCAAATACCCGGTTGGTCGGCGCGGATTGCGCTTCTTCGGATTTGGCAAAATTGCAATTATTGTCGCAGCTTCAGATGCGTTTAGCTTAATCGCCTTTTTTCTATAATAAACTTTAGCCGCACTCTCAATACCATAAATTCCTTTTCCCATTTCGGCCACGTTTAAATATACCTCAATAATTCTCTCTTTACTCCACAACAATTCCATCATCAAAGTATAGTAAGCTTCAAATCCTTTTCTTACTATAAGCTTTGTATTCCAAAGGAAAAGATTTTTTGCAAGCTGCATTGTTATTGTACTTGCGCCTCTAATTCTTTTACGTCTTGTGTTTTCTTTCATTGCTTTTTCAATCTGCTGAAAGTCAAATCCGAAATGCTCAAAAAACATTTGGTCCTCTGAAGCTATTGCTGCTAAAGGCACATACTTGGAGACATTTTGAATTGCTACAGATTTATGCTTCGGTTCCGACCAAGAGAAAAGTCCGGCAAAAGAATCAGAATCAGCGAAGATAAATGATGTTGCCGGCGGATCAATAAATCTAAAGAATAAGAAGAGAAAAACGACGAAAGCTGTATAGATTAGAGCGAATGAGGCAATAAACTTTATGAATCCCAAAATCTTTTTCATCATTATTTTAATTAATTATGGATTAGTATCAGAATCCAAATCCATTCTCAAATCAATCTGAGAATTTCACCAGGAAATCGAACTTAAACTATTGAATTACTGTTGTTAGAGTAAGAATAAGTTACGATAGATTCAAATATTTGTTAAATTACTCATTATTAAAACAGGAGACGCAAAATGATATCAGACAAAATGCAAAAAGCCTTAAACGATCAGATTAATGCTGAAATTTTTTCATCATATTTATATTTATCAATGGCTGCATATCTTGAATCACAAAATTGGAGCGGTATGGCTGCATGGATGAAAGCACAATCCGGCGAAGAATATAGCCATGCGATGAAAATTTATGGTTATTTAAATGAAGTTGACGGCACTGTTCTTTTGGAGGCAATCGAAAAACCGCAAACTACTTGGTCCGATCCAAAAGTTGTATTTCAAGAAGCTCACAAACATGAACTTTATATAACCAAAAGGATTAATGATTTAGTTGGTTTAGCTATTGAAGAGAAGGATTATGCCACAAATCTGTTTCTAAATTGGTTTGTAACCGAGCAGGTTGAAGAAGTTGCTACGGTTACCCAAATCAACAATAAATTTGCTTTAATTGGAGACAACAAAACTTCACTGTTCCTCTTAGATAGAGAATTGGGCATGCGTGCCGGAAAGTAAATAGTGTATATTTTGCAAAAAGGCGAGATTTCTCGCCTTTTTTTTAAAGAAAATTTTTACAAAATGGGATTTTTTACTACATTTGGCGACCAAAAATGAATGAGGTTTATTAAAATGGCAAGAAAATGTCAGTTAACTGGAGTTGGTCCGGCAAGTGGCAACAACGTATCGCATGCTCATAATAAAACCAAGAGACGCTTTCTACCTAACTTACAAAAGAAGAGAATCTGGGTTAAAGAATTAAATAAATTCGTTACAGTTAAAGTTACGGCCAGCGCATTAAGAACTCTTTCCAAAAACGGAACTGCCGAAATTGCGAAGTTAGTTCATCAAGGGAAGATAAAATCCCATTAAGTTTTAGAACATCAAAACCCTCTTACGAGGGTTTTTTGTTTTAAACAGCTTGAAAAAATTGCTTCTTTTCTACTTCAACAATATTTTTCCTCCGCATTTTAAGAAAGGATTCCAAATTGAAACCATCCTTATTGTTTTTTGTTGCTCTCATTTTATTTTCATCTTCTACAATAACTCATTCTCAGACAAATCCGGCTATTGCTGATAAGATAATTCGCTCTTCTCTGCTCGATGCCAAAGGCTATAAATGGCTGAAAGAACTTTGTGAAATTGGTCCGCGACTGAGCGGATCCGAAAATTCAATGAAAGCGATTAAGTGGGCAAAAGCTAAAATGGAAACAGCCGGTTTTGATTCGGTTTGGCTTCAGCCGGTTATGGTTCCCCACTGGGTTAGAGGTATTACAGAGAAGGGATTTATATCTCGTTCAAATAAATTTGCAAATAAACATCTAACAGTTACAGCATTAGGTGGAAGCGTTGCTACATCGTCAAAAGGTATTTCAGCAGAAGTTATCGAGGTTAAAAGTTTGGAAGAAGCATCCAAACTTGGAGATAAAGCAAAGGGCAAAATAGTTTTTTACAACCGCCCTTTTGATAATGGTTTGGTAAGCACATTCGAAGGCTATGGAAAAGCGGTTGATCAAAGATCCGATGGAGCAATTGAAGCTGCAAAGAATGGCGCCGTTGCAGTGCTGGTTCGTTCAATTCAATCAAGCTATGATAATTTTCCACACACCGGATCCGTTAGATACAAAGATGGAATCACTAAAATTCCCGCAGCGGCAATTAGCGTTATAGATGCAGACTTTCTTAGTCAAGCACTTTCTAACGAGCCTACTCTTCAAGTAGCAATTCAACTGGATTGTAAAACTTTGCCCGATGCTCAATCATTTAATGTGATCGGAGAACTAAGAGGCACTCAAAAGCCAAACGAAGTTATCGTAGTCGGTGGACACTTTGACAGCTGGGATAAAGGATGCGGTGCACACGATGACGGCGCTCCATGTATTCAATCTATGGAAATACTTGATCTCTTTAGAAGATTGAACATAAAACCAAAAAGAACTATTAGATGCGTGCTCTTTATCAATGAAGAAAATGGTTTGAAAGGTGGAATTGAATATGGAAAGTTTGCCGCATCATCCAAAGAAAAACATTTAGCGGCTATCGAATCTGACCGCGGAGTTTTTTCTCCTAGAGGATTTAATGTTACAACCGATTCAGCGACATTTATTAAACTTCAAAATTGGCTCCCAGTACTGAATAAAGCTAAAATTGATTGGATCCGCAAAGGCGGAAGCGGTGCAGACGTTGGACAGATTAAAAATGCTAAAGCTTTGTTCGGTTACATACCGGATGATCAGCGTTATATGGATGTTCATCATTCGGCAACAGATATTTATGAAACCGTTCATCCTCGCGAAATGCAGCTTGGAACAGCAGCTATGGCTTTATTAGTTTATTTGCTTAGTGAAGAAGGCTTATAAAAAGAAAGAGACACTTTGCTGTGTCTCTTTTCAGTTCAGTAAAATGTAACTTTTTACTTTCTGGTTCTTTCACCAGAATTTCTCTGGCGTTCTGCCGCATCCCGCCCGGAATTTTGATCTCTTCCATCTGATGGTTCTTTTTCTTTAGGTTTACGCTCTTTTACAACTACCGGTTTTTCTGGTGGAAGCGGTTGAGGATGTGTAGGTGCCGGAACTTCAATTATAATCGGTTGAGGAATAATAACCGGATCGGGCTCGTGTATTATCACTACAGTTTCTCGCGCTGGCTCTCTATAACTTGGTGGGATAAACGCTATACAGCCGGATAACAATTGTGAAACAAAAAGAAAAGCCGCTATGCTCATTACCTTTTTCATTTTGTCACCTCTTTATTCTTTTTTTAAAAAAAGAGAGACACATTTCTGTGTCTCTTTTATTCACTAATTATTTAGCGTCTTCTTTCTACCGAGCGGGATTCGCTTCTGCTTTCCGATCTTGAATTGTTCTCACTTCTGCTTTCGCGTCTTTCAACAGAAGGTTCTCTGCGCGATTCAACCTTTCTTTCTCTTTCAGCACGGTTTTCTGATTGTTGTCTTTCAATCGAACGACTTTTTTCTACCGCTGCTTCCCTTTTCTGAACTTCTCTGCTTGATTCTTCTTCCCGCTTACGGTTAATTTCTTGCTTCTGCGATTCTCTCTTTCTTAATTCTTCTCTTTCGCGGTTTGCATCTCTCTGTTCCGATTCCCGTCTCTGAATTTCTTCTCTCTGACGGTTCATTGTTCTTTCGGAAGTCTCCGGAGATTTTTCAATACTTCTTGGTTCATCATTTCTAACTCTTTCTCTTCCGGAAGTTGCATCGCGTGATCTTTCATTCTGAGATTCAAAATTTCTATCTGTAATTCTTGGTGTTGTAATCTTTTCTCTTTCCAAAGAAAGACTTCTCTCGCTTCTTTTGATCTCAAATCTCTCATCGTTTCTAACACGGCCAACTTCATTGTCGGATGGTCTGTATGTGTAAACTCTTTCGTTATCTCTTGATCGTAAGCGATTGTATTCATCTCTGTCGTTAATTGATCTGATCTCACGCTCTGCAACTCTGTAACCGCCTCTCTTCTCAACGAATCTACGATCGATTCCTCCGTTAACTATTCTATCACGATCGTAATAGTAATTATTGCGGTATTTGGTTCTGTCGAATATTCTGGAAATTCTTCTATGATCGAGTAGATAATAATCTAATCTAGAATCACAGAATCTTCTGTAAGGAACAAAATTCCACCAGCGGTAACTTGAGTTCCAGCCGATTGAGAATCTGATGCCGAAATCGATATGGAACGATGCGTATGGGGGAAGCGGTGCCCAGCCAATGTAATCATTATCGTAACGCCATTCTACCCATGCCGGTC
>Ga0172380_10004084_pt1 | contig 19198 bp, 32 predicted proteins | sample Leawe162metaG_FD_119747 | JGI IMG/M metagenome (GOLD analysis project Ga0172380, IMG submission 119747) | Leachate microbial communities from a municipal landfill in Southern Ontario, Canada - Leachate well 162 metaG | ecosystem: Engineered > Solid waste > Landfill > Unclassified | place... | reverse complement strand
TCATTCTGGCGATGCAGTGGTTAGTCAAATCTGCCAGAAGCAGAAAGGGGATGCCGCTTCGTGATCGGTTAGCCTCCGAATTTATGGATGCTTTTAACAACACCGGTGGGGCGGTTAAGAAAAAAGAAGAGACTCACAAGATGGCCGAGGCTAACAGAGCCTTTGCCCACTTCGCGCGGTTTTAAGCTTCGAGAGGAAACCTACGGTTTCCATCTCGACACTCGTGGGCAGAGCCCATTTCGGCAAGCCGAAACAAGCTCGCTGCTCTCCTTCCCTTTAATTCAATAATTAATAATAGCTATGACAGAACGTCAGTATTCATTAGAGAATACCCGTAATATTGGCATCATCGCCCATATCGATGCGGGCAAAACCACCGTTTCTGAACGGATCCTTTTTTATACCGGAAAAACCTATAAAATCGGTGAGGTTCATGAAGGCGCCGCTGTGATGGACTGGATGGAGCAAGAGCAGGAGCGAGGCATTACCATCACCTCAGCCGCCACCACCTGTTTTTGGAATGACACTCGTATTAACATTATCGATACTCCGGGCCACGTTGATTTTACTGTTGAGGTTGAGCGAAGCCTTCGGGTATTAGACGGTGGAGTAGTAGTGTTTGATGGTGTGGCCGGAGTTGAACCGCAATCCGAGACCGTCTGGCGTCAAGCTGATAAATATCATGTGCCACGTATCTGCTTTATCAACAAGATGGATCGGATGGGAGCAGACTTCTTCTTTTGTTATAAAACTATTATCGACCGGTTAACCGATCGGGCTATCCCTATTCAACTGCCCATCGGCGCTTCCGACACCTATAAGGGTTTGATCGATCTACTGACCGAGCGAACCTATCTCTATCAAGACGATCTGGGCAAAGACGTGTTGGAGACCGATGTGCCTGACGATATGAAAGATCTCGTTCGTGAGTATCGCCACAAGCTGTTAGAAAAGATTGTCGAGACGGAAGATGGATTAATGGAGCGGTTTTTGAGTGATCAAGAGATCACCATTGATGAATTAAAAAAAGCGTTACGCATGGCCGTGATCGAGGGCAAGGTGGTGCCGGTAATGTGCGGAACCGCTTTAAAGAATAAGGGTATTCAAAAACTATTGGATGCGGTAGTGGATTATCTGCCAGCTCCGACGGACATCCCACCGATCGAAGGTCATGCCCCGGGAAATGAGGAACCGATCGCCCGGAAGGCTTCGGACGAAGAACCGTTTACGGCCTTAGCTTTTAAAGTCGCCACTGATCCCTTTGTGGGAAAGTTAGTTTACTTTAGGGTTTACGCCGGAAAGTTAAAAGCCGGATCTTACTTGTACAATTCCAGCAAGGGACAAAAAGAGCGGGTTGGCCGAATCTTACGGATGCACAGTAATCACCGCGAAGAAGTGGACGAGATATTCTCCGGTGAGATCGGTGCTTTGGTCGGCGTTAAGAGTGTTACCACCGGTGATACATTAGTAAACGAGGGAGATAAGATCGTACTCGAATCGATCGAATTTCCAGAGCCGGTTATCTCCGTGGCGGTTGAGCCCAAATCCAAAGCCGACCAAGAAAAGATGGGTATCGCTTTGGGTAAACTGGCAGAAGAAGATCCTACTTTTAGAGTTCATACCGACGAAGAGAGTGGCCAAACTATTATCGAAGGGATGGGCGAGTTGCATTTGGACATCATCGTCGATCGGATGCGGCGTGAGTTTAAGGTCGAAGCTAATGTTGGCAAGCCGCAAGTTGCTTATCGCGAGACCATTACCAAAGAAGCGGATGTGGAAACTAAATACATTCGTCAAACCGGCGGTCGTGGCCAATACGGTCACGTAGTAGTTTTGTTTGAACCGTTGGAGCGAGGCAAGGGCTTCGAATTTGTAAACAAGATCTTTGGTGGGTCGATTCCCAAGGAGTATATCCCAGCGGTTGAAAAGGGTATGGCGGGTGCCATGAATAAAGGCGCCATCGCTGGCTATCCGATCATCGATATTAAGGCCACCTTGCATGACGGTAGCTACCACGATGTCGATTCCTCCGAAATGGCCTTTAGTATCGCCGGAAGCATGTGTTTGCAAGACGGCGTCAAAAAGGGCGGCCCAGTTATCCTGGAACCGATCATGAGGGTGGAGGTAGTTACCCCAGAGGAGTACGCCGGGGACGTGATGGGTGATCTCAGCTCCAAGCGCGGTCGGATCGAGGGGATGGGCGAACGAACCGGAGCTAAGCTGATCCACGCCTATATCCCGTTAGCCGAGATGTTTGGCTACGCCACTAACCTTCGGTCTCTAACCCAGGGGCGAGCCTCCTCAACCATGGAGTTCTACCAGTACGAAAAGACCCCCAACAATATCCAGGAAGAGCTGATTACTAAACGCAAGGGATAAGCGCCACCCCTTAGGTGTTAATGGGGTGGGAGCTACCGGGGTGGGGGATTTTTGCCCCCACTCTCTAAAAACCCTTGCGCTATACCTTTTAACAGTGTATTTTCTAAAAGTATCGAATATAAACGTTTAAAGGAGAAAGTTATGGCAGAAGCTTTTAAGAGGGATAAGGTACACGTCAACGTCGGGACTCTTGGTCACGTCGATCACGGTAAGACGACTTTGACGGCCGCTATTACACAGGTTTTGGCAGCTAAAGGTTTGGCCGAGGCCCGTAAGTTTGAAGATATTGATAATGCCCCTGAAGAGCGGGAGCGCGGTATTACTATTGCCACCTCTCACCAGGAGTACAACACCGAAAAGCGTCACTACGCCCACGTTGACTGTCCGGGTCACGCCGACTACATCAAGAACATGATCACCGGTGCTGCCCAGATGGATGCTGCTATTTTAGTGGTAGCCGCTACCGATGGTCCAATGCCTCAAACTCGTGAGCACATTCTGTTAGCTCACCAGGTTGGTGTGCCTCAGATGATCGTCTTTATCAACAAGACCGATATGGTCGACGACCCAGAATTGGTTGATCTGGTCGAAGAAGAGGTTCGCGACTTGCTTACCAAGTACGAGTTCCCAGGTAAAGAAGTGCCTGTTATCAGAGGATCCGCCCTGAAGGCCTTAGAGAACCCAACTGACCCGACCGCGATCCAGCCGATCTTGGATCTGTTGAACGCGATGGATACTTACATCCCGGATCCGGTGCGCGCTCTCGATAAGCCGTTCCTGATGCCGATCGAAGACGTCTTCTCGATCAAGGGTCGTGGGACCGTGGCTACCGGCCGCGTGGACCAGGGTATCGTCAAGGTTAACGAAGAGGTCGAGATTGTTGGTATTAAGCCGACCCGCAAGGTCGTAGTTACTGGCGTCGAGATGTTCAGAAAACTTTTGGATCAGGGTCAAGCCGGGGACAACATCGGTGCCCTACTCCGCGGCATTGAGCGCAACGAGATCGAGCGTGGTCAGGTTCTGGCCAAACCCGGTTCCATTACCCCTCATACCGACTTTGAATGCAACGTGTACGTCTTAAGCAAAGAAGAGGGTGGTCGTCATACGCCGTTTACTAAAGGTTATAAGCCACAGTTTTACGTCCGGACCACTGATGTAACCGGTGATGTGGAACTGCCTGCCGATCGCGAGATGGTGATGCCTGGTGATACCGTCAACTTGGTGGTTAGATTGATCACCCCGGTCGCCATGGACGAAGGTCTTCGCTTCGCCATTCGTGAAGGTGGTAAGACGGTCGGTGCCGGCTCCGTAACCAAGATTCTTAAATAAATTAATTAGCGATGCCCCGGAAAATTTATTTCCGGGGCAGATCGTACCTCGGTTAAATTGAAATTTCGATGCCAAAAGTTGCCCCCAAAAACACGGAAGACAGCAAAACTGCTACTGCCAAACAGCGGATCCGGATTAAGTTAAAGGCCTACGATCATCGGATCATCGATCAATCGGCTAAGCTGATCGTCGAGACCGCTGAACGGACTGGCGCTAACGTGGTGGGACCCATCCCACTCCCGACCGAGAGAAAAGTCTATACCGTGCTCCGATCCACCTTTGTTCACAAAGATTCCCGAGAACAGTTTGAGATGCGGGTGCACAAACGCCTGATCGAGATCACTGATCCGCGTCCTAAAACAATCGACGCCCTGACTAATCTAAATCTGCCAGCTGGCGTCAGCATCGAAGTTAAGATGTAATAAGTTTAAAGTCAGTTAATTTAATTCTTCGGCAGGGCTGATAATCCCTCCGAAGAAACGTTATTGTTTGAGCCAAGATGAAAGGTTTACTCGCCCAAAAATCAGAGATGTCTCAGTTGGTCTTGCCGGATGGCTCCGTAGCGCCAGTTACCTGGCTAACGGCTGAACCCAATGTGGTGACCCAAGTTAAAACCGCCGACAAGGACGGTTACCCTGCTATTCAGATCGGAACTGGTCGGGCAAAGAGGTTAAATCGTGCCGCCAAGGGTCATCTCAAAGAGTTGGACGTTAGAAAGATCAAAGAACTACGGGGAGAGACCGAACTAAAGCGGGGCGATAAGATTGATCTATCCATATTCGAAGTTGGTGAGCTGGTCTCTGTTACTGGTGTGTCTAAGGGTAAAGGCTTCTCTGGTACGGTTAAACGGCATGGATTCTCTCGTGGCCCGATGGGACACGGTCATGATCATCATCGTCAGCCAGGGTCAATTGGCCCTATGGGTATTGCTCGGGTACTTCCCGGCAAGAGAATGGCTGGCCATCAGGGAGCCGAACAGGTTACCACTCATGGCTTAAAGGTGATGGCGATCGACGCCAAGGCTCATACCATTGCCGTAAAAGGTTCAGTTCCGGGCGCATACAAAAGTTGGTTATTGATCCATAAGTAAAATCATGGCCAAAACTGTTGCTAAAATCTCTACTAAAAAAGAAATTGCCACTCCGGTGGAGGGTTTAATTAAACCGATCGCCGAGAACAGTTTTGCCGATTCAGAGATGAATCTTAAAACCTTGGCTCAGGTATTGATCGGGCAGCAGAGTAATCAACGTCGCGCGACTGCCCATATTAAGCATCGGGGAGAGGTAGCGGGTACCACCAAAAAACCTTGGCGGCAAAAAGGAACCGGCCGAGCTCGGGTGGGTACTCGTCGCAACCCAGTTTGGCGCGGCGGCGGCGTGGTGTTTGGGCCTACCAACCAACGGAACTTTAGCAAAAAGATCAATCGGCAGTTGATCCTGCCGGCGTTAGTGGCGGTACTATCCAGCAAAGCCAAGCGGGGCGAATTATTTGAGGTAGGGGAGATGCCGAAAGACAAAGCCAATAAGACCAAAACCTGGTTAACTCTGTTGGGTGGGGTGTTAGATCCCAACAGTAATCTGTTAGTGGTCGCCGATTATCAACCGACTCTTCGTTTAGCAGTTCGTAATCTTGGCTACGTTCAGGTAGTAACTGCCAAGCAGCTTAGCGCCTTATCGGCTGCCGCAACCCGGCGAATTATCTTTTTACCCGGTGCCTTAGCCGCATTACAGGAGAGAGTCTAATATGAGTTTAATTATCAAGCATCCAGTTATCTCCGAAAAAAGCATCCAACAGGGAAGCGTAAATAAGTATGCTTTTGTGGTTGACCAACGAGCTAACGCTTATCAGGTCAAGGCCGCCGTGGAGAATTTTTTTAAAGTAAAGGTTACCAAAGTTAATATGATCAATGTGGCCGGTAAGCCCAAACGAATGGGCAGACGAAAAATAACCCGCGCCAATTGGCGCAAAGCGATCGTTACTTTAGCCCCCGGTCAATCGATCAAACTATTTGAGGAGACAGCCAAAGATGACAGTCAAAAAGCTTAAACCTATTACTGCCGGTCGCCGGAATATGAGCCAGGTTGTTAGAACCGGTGTGTTAACTAAGATCGATCCGCTCAAATCCTTAGTTAAGGGGATGAAGCGCCGGAGTGGTCGTAACTCTCGTGGCGTGATCACCGTCCAGCACCGCGGTGGCGGGGCTAAGCGGCGGATGCGCACAGTTGATCTTAGGCAGACCAAATTAGGCATCCCAGGCACGATCAAATCGATCGAATACGATCCCGGTCGGTCCGCCTATATTGCATTAGTTCATTTTTCCGATGGCGAGAAAAACTATATCTTAGCGCCCGTAGATATTAAGGTTAATGATCGAGTAGTTTACAATGTTAATACTAAGATCAAAACCGGCAACCGGTTGATGCTCAAGAATATTCCCACCGGAACGGTTATCCATAATGTTGAGTTGCAGCCCGGTCGGGGTGGCCAGATGGTCAGATCCGCCGGCGGCAGTGCTTCCGTAATCGGGTTTGATAAGGGTTATGCTCAGGTTCGAGTCCCTTCTGGCGAAGTCCGAATGATTCCCGAAGTCTGTTTTGCCAGCATCGGCTCCCTCTCTAACCCAGATCATAACAATGTTAAGATCGGTAAAGCCGGCCGCAAACGTCATATGGGTCGTCGTCCGATCGTTAGAGGAAAAGCTAAGAACCCGGTTGATCACCCTCATGGTGGTGGTGAAGGCGGCAGCCCTATTGGGCTTAAACATCCCAAGACCCCAACTGGTAAGCCAACCAAGGGGTATAAGACTCGCAAGAAGAATAAACCAAACTGGTATATTATCAAGCCTCGGACTAAGAAGCGGAGAAAGTAATGTCAAGATCGCTTAAAAAAGGTTGGTACGTTGATGCCAAGCTCCAGAAGAAGGTGGATAAGATGTTAGCCGGAGGGTTAAAACGTCCCATCAAAACCTGGGCTCGGGCTTCGACCATTACTCCCGATATGGTTGGGTTGACCTTCGAGGTTCACAACGGTCATCTTCATATCCCGGTGTTAGTAAACGAAAATATGGTCGGCCATAGATTAGGTGAATTCTCATTTACTCGTAAGTTTAAAGGTCACGGCGGTAAGATGGCCAAAGAACAAGCCAAGTCTGCTACCAGTAAATAATTATGCAAGTTACAGCTACCACTAAATTTGTTCGGGTCAGTCCCAAAAAGGTGCGTCCGCACCTAAAGGATCTGCGTGGGAAAAAAGTCACTCCAGTGTTGGCCGCTCTTAAATTTTCCACTACCAAGTCCGGGCAACTGCTCTACAAGTTGATCCATTCCGCATCGGCCAACGCTTCCAATAACTACAACCTCAAACAGGATAATTTAAAGGTAAAGACTTTGACGGTAGACGATGGCCCCAGATTCCGCCGGTATTGGTACCGGTCACACGGCTCGGCCGACCTGCAGATGAAGCGCACTTCACATCTTAAGGTGGTGTTAGAGGAGATTACGCCAACGCTTAAGCCGGTAGCGGCCAAACCCAAAGCCAGCCAGGAAGCGCCTGTTAAATCAACTACCCCATCCACTCCGGCGTCAGTCGAAAAATCGACTCCGATCCAAGCGTCCGCCCCTGAAATTAAAAAACCCCGCAATCGGGGAGGGATCAAACAGGTCTTTACTCGCACCACGCATAAGTAATTATTATGGGACACAAAATTAACCCAATTAGCGTTCGACTCGGCTACACTTCACAGTGGAAGTCACGCTGGTTTGATGCCAAGAACTACGCCCCCAACTTGTTGGAGGACTACAAGATCCGCCAGTTACTTAATGCTGAGTTAAGAAAAGCTGCCGTTGAGCGGATCGAGATCGAACGATTAAGCCATAGCGTGGTAGTTACTATTCATACTGCTCGTCCGGGTGTGATCATCGGCCGAGGTGGCGCCGGCGTTGAAGCGCTACGCCAGAAGGTTAAAAAGGCGATCAACCGGGACGTTAAAATTGATATTGTCGAAGTCAGAAACCCAGAAAGCTCCGCGGCGGTATTGGCTCTTCAGATCGTCGAACAGATCGAGCGCCGGATGCCGTTTAGACGAGCGATTAGAGGCGTAGTGGAATCCGCCACTCGTTCTCGGGTAGACGGTATTAAGGTAGAGATCGCGGGAAGATTAAATGGAGCAGAGATCGCTCGACGGGAGATGTTTATTAAGGGTTCAGTGCCTCTGCATACCCTGCGTCACTTTATCGATTTTTCTAAACAGACCGCTTTTACTACTTACGGCACAATTGGAGTTAAGGTATGGGTGTTTAAGGCTGGAGCCCACGATGGTGGCGATAGTTCAGCTAACAAAAAGTAATTATGTTTATCCCGAAGAAAGTAAAATATAGAAAGCAACAGCGCGGTAGCATGAAAGGCAGAGCTACCAGAGGAGAGGAAGTTGTCTTTGGTGACTACGGCCTTAAATCATTAGATCTGCACTGGGTAACCTCTCGTCAGATCGAAGCCGCCAGACGAGCAATGGTGAGATTTATTAAGCGCGAAGGTAAGGTCTGGATCAGAATATTTCCCCACCAGGCTGTTACGGCTACCCCCAACGAGACTCGTATGGGTGGTGGTAAAGGCGCTGTTAGCCACTACGTTGCCACGGTTAAACCCGGCACAGTGATGTTTGAGATGTCCGGCATCTCCGAATCAGCGGCCCGCGAAGCGATGTCATTGGCCTCCCATAAATTACCGGTTCATACTAAGTTCGTGGTAAAACAGTAGATCAATGGAATTAGAAAAATTGCGCAAACTAACCGAAAAAGATATGGCGAAAGAGATCGCCAAGTTGCGCGAAAAATTAATTCAACTGCAGGCCGAGGTGGCTATGCACAAGGCTAAGAATTTTCGAGCGCTGCGAGCTGCCCGTCACGAGTTGGCTCGGCTCCTCACCATCCAAAACGAACAGACCATTATTAGAGAAGTTAACCATGAATAAACACAGACAACGTAAAACCGGTCGGGTAGTTAGTGCCCAAATGCAATCAACGGTGGTGGTATCGGTCGATACGCTGATGAGCCATCCGTTGTATCGCAAAAAGATCCGTAAAACCAAACGGTTCTTGGTGCACGATCCAAAAAACGAGGCTGGTTTGGGTGATACTGTGGTAATTGAAGAGACTCGTCCGATCAGTAAGCTCAAACGTTGGCTGGTAGTCGAAGTTAAAAAAGCTGAGAAATTAGCCGATGTAGCAGCTGTAGAAGAAGCTTTAAGCTAAACCTATGATCCAAGAAGGTACCAGATTAAAAGTAGCAGATAACTCAGGCGCTAAGATCGTTGGTTGCTTTAAGGTCTTAGGAGGGAGCAGAAGGCGTTATGCCGGTATCGGTGATGTGGTGGTGGCTGCAGTTAAAGAAGCCGCTCCTAATGGATTAGTTAAGAAAAAAGAAGTAGTTCGGGCGGTAATCGTTCGTCAGCGTCATAATTTAAGACGGAAAGACGGCTCCTACATTCGTTTTGATGAAAACGCCGTAGTAATAGTTAACAAGGATAACACCCCTCGTGGTACTCGCATTTTTGGACCAGTGGCGAGGGAGCTGCGCGATAGTGGATTTATGAAGATTATTTCTCTGGCCCCGGAGGTACTCTAATGAAGATCAAAAAAGGCGACACTGTATTAGTAATAGCAGGCAAAAATCGCGGTAAAACCGGGAAGGTAGTATCGGTCGATTCAGCCAAGAGTACCATCAAGATCGCTGGTGTTAATATAATGAAGCGCCACTTAAAAGCGCGTCGCAATCAGCCCGGTGGTATCACCGAGATCGTTGCGCCGTTGCCGGTAGCCAAGGTAATGTACCTCTGCAGCCATTGTGGCAACAAGCCAGTTCGGTTGGGCTACAAAGTCAGCGCCAGTAACACCAAAGAGCGAATCTGCAAAGTATGTAAGAGCACGGTATAACTATGGCAACATTTAAAGAACAATATCAGGCAGCCAGACGCGAGCTTCAAACAGAGCTTAAGTTAAAGTCGATCGAAGCCGCCCCTCGGATTATTAAGGTAACTCTTAATATAGGAGCGGGCATCGCGCTTAACGACGGCAACTACATCGAAAAGGTCGTCACCGACCTGCGCCAGATCGCTGGTCAGCAGCCGATCATTACCAAGGCCAAGCAATCCATTGCCGGGTTCAAACTAAGGGAGGGCGCTCCGATCGGTGTGGCCGTTACCTTAAGAGGTAATCGGATGTTCGATTTCTTAAGTCGGTTAGTTAATGTGGCGTTACCGCGGGTACGCGATTTTCAGGGGATTCCCGGAAATAGTTTTGATGGCCACGGCAACTACACCCTGGGGATCAAAGAACACGTGGTATTTCCCGAGATTTCATTAGAGAATGTAGAAAAGACCTTTGGTCTATCGATTGCGATCGTCACCAACGCCGGCCAAGACGACTTGGCTCGCGCCTTACTCGCCAAACTTCACTTTCCGTTTAAACAACAGTAAACTATGGCACGTAAAGCATTAATCAAAAAAGCCAACAGCCAGCCGAAGTTTTCCACTCGGAAGATTAATCGGTGCAAGATCTGTGGCCGGGGTCACGGTTACTCCCGCGAACTTCAGATCTGCCGCATCTGTTTTAGAGAGTTAGCCAGCCAGGGAATGCTCCCCGGTATTAAGAAGGCTTCTTGGTAAGGAGAGATATGAACACTGATCCAATTGCAGATATGTTAACCCGCATTCGCAACGCCATTAGTCGTCAGATGAAGACGGTTGAGTTGCCGCACTCGCGCCTCAAGGCTGAGATCGGCAAGTTGCTGGTAGCCCGGGGTTACTTAGATGGTTGCGAAGTATCGACCAACGACGCTGGCCGCCAGGTTATTACTTTGGCTCTTCGCTATCAGGGTAGCAGCCCGGCGATCGAAGGAATCAAGCGGATGAGCAAACCTGGTCAACGGATCTACGAAGGTTCAAATAAGTTGAATAGACTTATGGTCATTCATACTGGCGATACGGTTGTGTCGACCACCAAAGGTTTAATGACCGGTCGGCAAGCTATTAAGGCAGGTTTAGGCGGAGAGGTATTATTTAGAATCTGGTAAATCTATTATGTCTAAGATCGGTAAGCTACCTATTACTATTCCTTCGGGAGCCACCATCAAGCTGGTGGACGGTTTGGCTACCGTGATTGGCCCCAAGGGTGAGTTAGCCTGGCAGCTCCCGAAACTGATCGAGGTTAAAGAAGTGGACGGCCAACTATTGGTAACCCGAGAGAACGATACTAAGCAGGCTAAATCTCTTCACGGTCTGGTTAGAAGCAAATTATTTAATATGGTACAGGGCGTAACTGTCGGTTATACCAAGGTGATGGAGATATCTGGTGTCGGTTACCGGGTCGAGCCCAAGGGCGACACGGTTGTGCTGAACATCGGCTTATCCCATCCAGTTAATCTGCCGATAATCCCCGGAACTGCCGTTACGGTGGTAAAGAACGAGATCACAGTCGCTGGTATTGATAAGGAAAAGGTGGGGGAGATGGCCGCCCAGATCAGACGTCTCAAGAAACCCGAACCATACAAGGGTAAGGGAATTAAGTATCAAGGCGAAGTAATCCGCCGGAAAGCCGGTAAAGCCGCTAAAACCGCTGCCTAATTATGAGTAAGATAACTAAACAACAAGCCAGAGTTAAGCGCCATCGTCACGTCAGGACGAAGATTAAGGGTACAGCTGATCGTCCTCGCTTAGCTATCTATCGGAGCCTCAAGCATATCCACGCTCAACTGATTGATGATGTGGCTGGCCGAACTTTAACCAGCTCTTCTACCGCTAAGTTAAAGTTGACTGGTACGGTGGCTAATGCGACTAAGGTGGGAGAGGAGATCGCCAAATTAGCTCGTGATCTAAAAATTACTGAAGTAGTATTTGATCGAGGCGGATATAAATACCACGGCCAGGTTAAGGCCGTTGCCGAAGGTGCTCGTGGGGGCGGGTTAAAACTATAACTATGAATAACAGAGAATCAAGACATCCTCGCCCAGAACGTGAGAAATCCGAATTTATGGAGCGGGTATTGGAGATCAACCGCGTCACCCGGGTGGTCAAGGGTGGCAAACGTATGCGCTTTAGAGCTTTGGTAGTGATCGGGGATGAGAAGGGGCGAATTAGCTGTGGATTGGGTAAAGCAGGTGATGTTAGCACCGCGGTTGGTAAGGCAGTGGCCTCTGCTCGCAAGCGGGTCATTACTATCTACCGCAAGAGCTCCAGCATCCCTTACCCGGTCGAGAGCCACTACAAGAGTGCCCACATTTTACTTAAGCCGGCTCCGGCTGGTACTGGTATCATCGCTGGTGGAGCGATGCGCGTAGTCTTGCAGTTAGCTGGTGTCAAAGACGTTGTCGGCAAGGCGTTAGGTTCCCAGAACAAGACCAGTAATGCCTTAGCTACCATCCAAGCGCTGTCCACTTTGCGTGATCGGCGCAAGTTCTTGCCAGCATCCGAACAGACCAGTAACCGTAAATCTATTGAAGCCGCTGAATAACCGAAACGACTATGCAACTGCACGAAATTACTTCCGAAAAGATTAGCAAAGATCGCCGCCGAGTTGGTCGGGGATCAGGTTCCGGTATGGGCAAAACATCCGGTCGGGGGACCAAGGGTCAAAAAGCCCGCACTGGCGGCAGTGTTCCCTCACATTTTGAGGGTGGCCAAACCCCAATTATTAGAAGATTGCCCAAGACTAAAGGCTTCCGTCGTCCGCATCGTCCGGTTACCTTTGTCATTAATCTCAACCATTTAGCTCAGTTTGCCGACAACGGCAGTTTAACTATCGAGAGCCTCAAGCAGCGTGGCTATCTAACCGCCGGTGAGCGAGTAAAGATCTTGGGCGAGGGCGAACTGACGGCGGCTGTTAATGTTGAGGCTAACGCCGTGTCCAAAAGCGCCAAGAGTAAGATCGAAGCAGCTGGCGGCAAAGTAACTATTATTTAGTTATGTGGCAACAAGTTCTGCAAATCTGGAAACATAAGGATCTCAGAATACGCATCCTGTGGACGCTGGGCTTGTTGATAGCATTTCGGATCGTTTCGTTAATTCCTATTCCCGGGGTTGATACCGCTCAGCTTGATCAGCTATTTAGTCAGAATCAATTTTTGGGATTGATCGATATCTTCTCTGGTGGATCGCTGGGGAACTTCTCCATTGCCTTAATGGGCGTCGCTCCGTACATCAATGCTTCTATTATTATGCAGTTGATGACGATGGCGGTTCCCTCCGTCGAGGCCTTACAAAAAGAAGGAGACTACGGTCGGCGTAAGATCAATCAATACACCCGTTATTTAACCGTACCGTTAGCCATTATGCAGGCTTACGGGATGATTCTGTTGCTTCAGCGATCCGAATTTCAGATCTTAGAGAGTCTCAGCCTCTACCGCCTAATAGCGATGTTATTGATCGTTACGGCTGGTACGATCTTGGTAATGTGGATCGGTGAGCTGATCAGCGAATACGGGATCGGTAACGGTATCTCTCTGATCATCTTTTTAGGCATCGTTTCGAGCTTCCCCAGTTTAGTAACGGAGACGATCGCCTCCTTTGATGCCAGTAAGCTAACTCGCATCTTGGCTTTTGCGATCATTGCGGCCCTTACGGTTTACTTTATTGTCTACATTATGGAGGGCCAACGGAACATTCCTATCTCCTATGCTGGGAGGGGTAGGGCTAATCGTTTATGGGGAGGCTCTACCAGTAACCTACCGATAAAAGTTAATCAGGCAGGGGTGATCCCGATCATCTTTGCTTTATCCTTGTTGGTTTTCCCCAGTATGATTGCGGCGCTATTTGCCTCCGCCCGAAGCCCGTGGTTGGCCAGCGCAGCGGTTTGGATCAAAGATCTATTTAATAACCAAGTTTTCTACGGCATTCTCTACTTCCTGTTAGTGATCTTCTTTACCTACTTCTACACTTGGGTGGTATTTAAGCCAACCAATGTGGCGGAGAATCTGCAGAAGTCCGGTGCTTTTATCCCCGGTATCCGTCCGGGTAAGCAGACGGTAGAATTCCTCTCATTTGTTAGCAATCGGATTACTTTGTTTGGTTCGCTCTTCTTGGCATTGATCGCCTTACTGCCAATTCTGATCCAGGCCTTTATCAAAATGCCGAGTCTAACTTTGGGGGGCACCAGTGTACTGATCGTAGTCAGCGTTGCCTTGGAAACGATGCGACAGATTCGGGCGCAGTTAGTAATGAAAAAGTATGAAGACCTCTAATCGTTTGGCCGATATCATCCTATATGGTGGTCCGGCGTCCGGTAAGAGCACTCAAGCCAAATTGTTGGTAAAAAGCCTCAAGGCTGCCCACATGAATATGGGCGGCTTACTCCGAGCCGAGATCGAGCGAGGAGGGAAGTCGGCGGCCGAAGCCAAAAGATATGTCGCCGCCGGGAAATTAGTACCGGAACGGATTAGTGCTGCTTTGGCCAGAGACTTCATTAAAAAGGTTCCGTCCAAAAAAAGAATTGTCTTTGATGGTTATCCCCGCCGGATGTTGCAAGTTAGAGTTATCGAACCGGCAATTAAAAAAGCTGGCCGTCACACCATTTTTATATTTATCGACCTGCCGGCCAAAGTCGCTCGGGATCGCATCGTTAAACGGGCCAAGATCGAAAAACGGATAGACGATGCTAACTCTCAGGTAATCGCTGAGCGAATCAGAGTCTTCCACAAGAATGCGCAACCTGTCCTTAAATTTTATCGTTCATCCGGGCAACTGATTACCATCAACGGTGATCAGTCTATCGCGGCTATCCAGCGTGATATCGCCCAGGCCGTTAAATAAAATGACCAAAGTACTTGTAAAAACATCCGAGCAGATCGCAGCCATGCGTGAAGGCGGCGCTAAGCTAATCGACGTATTAGGAACGGTCGTTAAAGCGGCGCGGGTAGGTGTCTCCTTAACAGAACTGGACCAGATCGCCCTAAACCGGATCAAAGAGTTAGGTGCTCAGCCTTCGTTCTTGGGCTATATGGACTATCCTGCCACCTTATGCACCTCGGTTAATAATGGGATCGTCCACTGTATCCCTAATAGCTATCGGTTGTCTGAGGGTGATCTGTTGAGTATCGACTGTGGCGTGATCTGGAAAGGGCTACATACCGATTCGGCGATCAGCATCGTGGTGGGCAAGGATATCCATAATCATCGCCCCCTGTTGGTCTCGGTCTATAGGTCCCTGTTGGCCGGTACCAACGAGGCGGTAGCCGGGGTCACGGTGGGCAAGATATCCCAGGCCATCCAAGACTCCCTCTCTCGGGATAAAATGACCATTATGCGCCAATTTGTCGGCCACGGGGTGGGAGCTACCCTCCATGAGGCGCCGATCGTCCCTAACGTGGTTGGCCATGACAAAGGCGTTGTCCTCCCCGAGGGAAGCGTCATCGCTATCGAGCCGATCGCTGGGGTGGGGAGAGAGGCCCACAGCATCGATCCCGATGGTTGGGGAGCCCGAACCATGGATGGTGCCCCAGTGGCCCATTTTGAGCAGACCGTCCTGGTTACCCAGAGGGGTCCAGAGGTCTTAACCCCGTTGGGTGGGATTATCCAGTTCAGGCCTTGATTAAATCTTTAGATTCATTATAATAGTCAAGTAACAGATTATGTCCGCTAAGCAAGTTATTGAAGTTAAGGGTCGGGTCATCGAATCGCTCCCTAACGCCCACTTCCGGGTGGAGATTGAGGGCGGACATGTGATCCTCTGCCATATCTCTGGCAAGATGCGGATGCACTACATCAAGATCCTGCCGGGTGATACCGTCACGGTCGAGATGAGTCCTTACGACATCGAAAAAGGCAGGATCGTTTATCGGCACAAATAAGTAGCCGGCTGGTTAGTCAGTAACCAAAATCAATTTTAACGGGATGAAAGTTAGAACTTCAGTCAAAAAGATGTGTAAAAACTGCCGCGTTATCAGACGGAAGCGTCGGGTGCGGATCATCTGTAGTAATCCTAAACATAAGCAAGCTCAGGGTTAATGGTTAGAATATTAGGTATTCAGTTGCCCGCCGGTAAGCGAATGGAATTCGCTCTGACTTATATTTACGGCATTGGTCCGGCTCGTTCACGCGAGATCTTGGCCGAAGCTAAGATCGATATTAATAAACGGAGTGATGTCTTAACTGAAGACGAAGCTAACCATATTAAAGAGATTATCGAAAAGACCTACCGGGTAGAGGGTGATCTCCGTCGCGAAACTTCCACCAATATTAAACGGTTAAAAGATATCGGCGCCTATCGGGGCGATCGTCATAAGAAAAATCTTCCAGCTCGTGGCCAAACCACTAAAACTAATGCTCGCACCAAGCGAGGCAAGCGTGTCACGGTGGGCAGCGGCCGCAAGAAATCATCCGATAAGACCTAAACCTTAAACTATGTCGAGAAAGAAGCGACTTCAAAAAAAGGCAGAAAAAGGTCGGAAAGCCGAAGCTAAGCGGCAGGCTTATCAAGCCAAGATCGCCACTAAGGCTCGGACTAAAAAGAAAACCAAGCGGGTTGTCCCCGAAGGTAAGGTTTACATTCAGTCCTCTTTTAACAATACTTTTATTACTATTACCGATCTGCAGGGCGGCGTGATATCCTGGGGCAGCGCTGGTAGTGCTGGCTTTAAGGGGTCGCGTAAGTCCACCCCGTACGCCTCATCTATGGCAGCCAAGTCTGCCGCCGCCAAGGCCGTAGAGTTGGGCATGATCAAGGTGGATGTGTTTGTTAAGGGCGTGGGTAGTGGTCGTGACGCAGCCATCAGATCGTTAGATGCCGCCGGGTTAACAGTTGTAGGTATCAAGGATGTTACTCCGTTACCTCATAACGGCCCTCGGCCTCGTAAAGCAAGGAGAGTTTAATAATGGGCAGATATACTGGACCAAAACTTAGAAAAATACGTCGCTTCGGTGAGGAGTTTGCTTTGTTCACCGACCGCAGCACTGCGGCTAAGTTTGTTAAATCACAACGCAAGCAACCCCCAGGAGCCCACGGTAGCAAGCAAGGATTTCGCAAATACACCGGTTACGGATTGCAACTGCGCGAAAAGCAGAAAGCCCGGATCTTTTATCACATTAGTGAAAGCCAGATGCGCAAGTACTATGGTATGGCTTCTAACCAATCCGGTTCTGCCAGTGATAACTTTATGCAGATATTAGAATCTCGGTTAGACAACGTTATCTATCGGGCGGGTTGGGCTAACTCTCATCCTCAGGCTCGGCAGTGGTTAGCACATGGTCAGTTCAGCTTTAATGGCCGCAAGGTTACCATCCCGTCGATCTTGGTTAAAGCCGGGGATAAGCTCGAGCTCACTGGTAAGAGTAGTAGATTAAAAGAATCCATTGGCGCTTACGCCGCTGCCAACAAACCAGTTAGTTGGCTAAAGGTCGATAGCACCAAATTTACCATCGAGGTTAAGGATCTTCCGGCTCGATCCGAGATCGACCTGCCGGTTGATGAATCATTAATTATTGAGTTCTATTCACGATAATTTAAAAAGGATTGGAGGGCGAAAGTGGAAGCAATTAATATCCCGGCCATCAAGATAGTTAAAGACGAAGGTAACTCCGCAGTGTTTGTGATCGAACCGTTCTATCCTGGTTACGGTACAACAGTCGGTAATTCCCTGCGTCGCGTGTTGTTAACATCGCTGCCTGGAGCAGCCGCCACTGCTTTTCGTATTAGTGGTGTCGATCACGAATTCACCACCATTGATGGTGTTAAAGAAGATGTGGTGGAGATTATGCTCAACATTAAGAACCTGCGCTTTAATATGCACGAAGAAGGGCCAGTCACCGCCAGCTTTAAGGTAAGCAAAGCGGGCGAAGTAACTGGTCAGGATCTTAAACTATCGAGCTCAGTCGAATTAATTAATCCCGATCAGCACATCGCCACCATCACCACCAATCGTCCGTTCGAGGGCGAGGTCAGAATCGAGCGTGGTCGCGGCTACCTTTTAAGCGACGAGATCGATGATAAGGAATTTGCTATCGGTACGATCGCTATTGATGCCGTCTTCTCGCCAGTTCGACGCTGCAGCATCCAGGTGGAAAACACTCGTGTCGGCGAGCGGGTCGATTACGACAAATTAACCATCGAGGTAGAAACCGATGGCGCTATTACCCCGCGTGAAGCCATTAAGCAGTCAGCCGACATCCTGTTGGCTCAGTTCGCTACCTTAACCGAAACCCCGATACCTGTTAATAAACCAGAGGAGATCAGTGAAGCCCCCGCCGAGGAAGAGACCCCAGAAGAGGCTCCGGCTGCTAAGGGCAACGACCCCAAGGGTTTCTCGGTCGAAGAGATCAATCTATCAATTCGTACCACCAATGCTCTGGTTCAGAATGGAATTAAAAAGGTTAAGGATATCTTGTCGGCTGGCCGTAAAGGTTTGCTCGAGATGAATGGCGTGGGGGAGCGGGCAGTCACCGAGATCGCCGATAAAATGGACGAATTAGGCTTAGAGTTCAACTAAATCTATGAAGCAAGTCACCGGGGGAAAAATTGGCCGAGTAAAAAAGAAGCGGGAGAGCCTGCTCACTAATTTGGTGCTATCGTTAATACTTTACGAGAAGGTTAGCACTACTTTGGCCAAAGCCAAGTTAGCTTTGCCGATCTTAGAGCGGTTAACTCACCGGGCCAAAACCGATAATCTACAGACCAAGCAGTATCTAATGAAGCGGTTGTTCAGTAATCAGCTGTTGGTTAGAAAGTTAACCAAGGAGATCGCCCCTCGCTACACTAAGAAAACCGGCGGATACTTAAGAATAGTAAAGCTGCAGTCACGCCCAGGGGATCGTGCCAAGATGGCTCGCATTGAATTTGTTTAATATGAAGAAGACTACCAGGAGACCAAAACTATCGGAAGTTAAAGAGATCTGGCATCTCGTAGATGCTAAGGGCTTGGTGTTGGGCAGATTAGCCACCAAGATCGCTGGTATCCTAATGGGTAAGAGCGTCCCCACCTTTGATCCTGCCATCACCCCCAAAACTAAAGTGGTGGTAATCAACGCTGACGATATTAAAGTAACTGGTAGAAAATTAGAGCAGAAAGAATATATTCACTACACTGGCTATCCCGGTGGAATTAGGCGCAAGCCCTTAGCTCGGGTGATGGCAGAAAAGTCTCCCGATGCCTTGATCCACGCTGTTTATGGGATGTTACCCAAAAATAGACTACGGAAAGAGCGGATGGATAATCTCAAAGTGTATTCAGGTGAGACTCATCCCCATCAAGCCCAGAACCCCATTAAGTTAGAATTATAATATGACCACCACAGCACCCAAGTTTACTGGTAAATATCATTACGGCACCGGTCGTCGGAAGACCGCCACTGCCAGAGTTCGGTTATACGAAGGCAGCGGTCAAGCTGTGATCAATGATAAGCCAGCTAAGACCTATCTATCTCCTGCCAGCCTCCTGGATGTCGTTATCCAGCCGTTGGTAGCGGTCGGGATGAAGGATCGGTTTGATATCTCGGTGGTAGTAGCTGGTG
>Ga0172380_10004082_pt1 | contig 19202 bp, 17 predicted proteins | sample Leawe162metaG_FD_119747 | JGI IMG/M metagenome (GOLD analysis project Ga0172380, IMG submission 119747) | Leachate microbial communities from a municipal landfill in Southern Ontario, Canada - Leachate well 162 metaG | ecosystem: Engineered > Solid waste > Landfill > Unclassified | place... | reverse complement strand
GTAAATATCATTATTAACATCAAGAGATGAAGTTGTAGATAAATAGGAGCCATCGATAAATGTTTTCTGAATTTTTAGATCATAAGTCGCTTTGGGTACATTACTAATAAGAAAATTACCATTCGCATCAGACTGAGTGGTATAGTTTTGCAATTCATTTAAGGATATAGTAGCATTTTCTACAGGTGTATTTTTATAAATAATCTTTCCGGCAACTTTGAAAGCTACTATTTCTGGTTCAACAACCTTTTCAGTACAACTGATCGAGAATAAACTTATAGCCAAAATTATTATAATATTTTTCATAGGGGACACTTTTATTTAATTAATTATAACGGTTTTTAACGAAATCCGCTATGTAAATGAATATATATTAAAAAAAATTATTTCCTGGAGGCGTGGAAGAATCCTCTATATGGACGCGCCTGATTTATTGTTATAAAAGCATGTTGATCTAACCTTTCAACAGTTTCAATTAATTTCTTTTGATATTTCCGTTTAGAAAAAACGATTAATATTGATTGTCCACCAGAACCTCCTTCAGCAGGTAAGACGGTAACTCCATATTTTAGCCTTCTTAATTCCGAGGCTATTTTATCAGCAAAATGAAGAGAGATAATATTAACTTGAACATATCCAATAGCAAAATATTGTTCTAAAGTGATACCCAGTACATTACCGAGAGCAAAACCGATAGCATAACCGAAAAGGTTAATATTTTTATCCATATTATCCACAATATAACGCATTGCAAAAATCCAAATAAGCACTTCAAAGAAACCGGCAACCGCTGCCTCATATTTCTTACCCTGAACTACCAATAAAGTTCTGAAAGTTCCGATTGTAACATCACAAATTCTCATTACCATTATTAAGAAGGCACCTGAAAGGGCAGCAATTATTTCCATTTATTATCTATTCCCCGATTTTTTTTGCAAATTAACGCATTAAATAATTTACTTTAAGCAAATGTACGAAAAAGAACGACAAGAATTAATATTGACCCTTAAAGAGAAGGGGATTACTAACGAAAGAGTTTTAAAGGCGTTTTTAGAAGTTGAAAGACACCTATTTATACCGCAGGCATTGCATGGGCATGCGTATGTTGATAATGCTCTGCCAATCGGCTTCGACCAAACTATTTCGCAGCCATATACAGTAGCTTTTATGACTCAAGTAATGAATCCTCAATCCGGAGATAAAATTTTAGAAATCGGAACCGGTTCCGGTTATCAATCCGTATTACTACATTATCTCGGAGCCAAAGTTTATTCAATCGAACGGAATCATGATTTGTATTTGAGGACTTCGCAGTTATTCGATAAATTAGGTTATAGAATTGCATTAAGATGCAGTGATGGCACTTTAGGATGGAATGAATTTGCTCCTTATAATGGGATATTAGTAACAGCAGGCGGACCGGAAATTCCTACTAACCTGAAAAAACAATTAGCACCGGGGGGCAAACTTATTATTCCGGTTGGAGATAGGAAATCACAGCAAATGCATATACTCCAAAAAACAGGCGAGGATAGTTTTAAGACTACAATTGTTCCCGATTTTTCATTTGTTCCACTAATCGGTAGGGAAGGTTGGAAAATAGGGTAATCATAATTGCCGGTCCTACTTGTTCGGGTAAGACCATTTTATCATTAAAACTTGCAAAGATGATCGGAAGCGAGATAATATCCGCCGATAGTCGGCAGGTTTTTCGTCATCTTTCTATCGGCACTGCCAAGCCGAGCAGCGAAGAATTATCAAAAATAAAACATCATTTTATCGATTGCTTAAATCCTGATGAAGTTTTTAATGCGAGTATTTTTGAAATAGAATCTTTAAAAATTATTGACGAGCTTTCGTGCAATGGAAAAATTCCAATAGTTGCAGGTGGTTCAGGATTATATATAAAAGCATTAACGGATGGTATCTTTAATGAACCCGCCAATAATGAAAAATATTCTACCGAGTTAAGAGAAATTAGAGAAAGTTCAGGTAATGAATTTTTATATAGCGAATTAAAAAAAGTTGATCCGGTAAGTGCTTCTAAGATGCTTCCGCAGAATTGGAAAAGAGTAATCAGAGCTCTTGAAGTATTCCATGTAACGGGCAGACCGATATGGGAATTGCATAAAGAACAAAAGAGAGAAATACCTTATCAATTTATTAAATATGCAATCCTTTGGGATAGAGAATTGTTATATAAAAATATCGAAGAGCGCGTAGATAAAATGATTGAAGAAGGTCTATATAATGAAGTAAAATCAATACTTGAAATGGGTTATGGCAAAGAGATAAACTCACTTAATACTGTCGGCTATAAAGAAATCATCTCTTGCTTAAATGGGGAAATTAGCTTTGATAGAGCAATTGAATTAATCAAAAGAAATACGAGACGGTTTGCAAAACGGCAGATGACTTGGTTTAATGCTGATAAAGAAATTAAATGGATAAAAGTTGATTTAGTGAATGATCTAGAAGAAGCTGCATACTCGATAGAAAAAGAATTACATAATAATTGAAGATAGCAGTTTGATTGCATATTTTAAGAAAAAAGAAAATGAATATTAAGGAGAGATAAATGTACGAAGAACAGATAAAGTATCTATCAGAGATAAATTCCCGTTTAACTAATCTACGAGGTTATCTTTAAGTTAGATGACAAAGAAAATCAGATAGCCGAAATACAAAGACATTCCGAAGCACCAAAATTTTGGGACGATCAGAAAAATGCACAATCAATGCTTCAGCAAGCAAAGGTATTGCAGAACTGGGTTGACCCATGGAATAAATTGCATGAAAAATATGAGCATTTGGGAGAACTTGCCCAATTAGCCGCCGAAGAAAAAGATGATTCTTTTCAAGATGAGATCGATTCAGAAATGGCGGAATTAGTTCGCGAGATTGAGAAAGTTGAATTGAAAGGGATGTTAAGCGGTAAGGATGATGATAAGAACTGCATACTGACAATAAATTCGGGTGCGGGCGGCACGGAGGCACAGGATTGGGCGGAAATGCTCTTAAGAATGTATGTTAGATATTGCGAAAAGAATGGTTATAAAGTTACGATAGTTGATATACTCGATGGAGACGGTGCGGGAATTAAAAGTGCAACTTTGAGTATCGAAGGCGATTTTGCGTATGGATATCTCAAGGCAGAAAACGGTGTTCATCGCTTGGTGCGTATTTCTCCATTCGATGCAAATAAAAGAAGACATACTTCCTTTGCTGCATGTTTTGTAATTCCTGAAATTGATGATACAATTGAGATTGATATTAATCCAGCGGATTTGAGAATTGATACTTATCGTTCAGGCGGAAAAGGCGGGCAGAACGTTAATAAAGTTGAGACAGCAGTTAGAATCACCCATATACCCACAAATACGGTAGCTGCGTGCCAAAGTGAGCGTTCCCAAGGTCAGAACAAGGCAAATGCAATGAGGATGCTTAAATCGAAGCTATATCAATTAGAGAGAGAAAAACAGGTCGCTGAGCTTGATGAAATTGAGAAAAGCAAAATGAGAATTGAATGGGGAAGTCAAATCCGTTCTTATGTTTTTCATCCTTATAATCTTGTGAAAGATCATCGAACTGATTTTGAGACTTCCGATACGCAGGGTGTAATGGATGGTGAATTGAATGGGTTTATAAAAGAATTTTTATTGCAGTTTACAAAAAATTAATGGTGATTAATGAAAAAGAATCCGATATCGGTTTTAATAATTGCCGGTAATGAAGAAAAAAATATTCGGGACTGCTTGGAATCAGCTAAATGGGCTGATGAGATTGTTGTAATTGATTCTTTTAGTACAGATAATACATTCAATATTGCCTTAGAATATACTCCAAATGTTTATCAGAATAAATGGAATGGATTTTCGGAGCAGAGAAAATTTGGGAATAGCAAAGTAAAAAATGAATGGGTATTGGCTCTTGATGCTGATGAAAGAGTAACTCCGGAACTCCAAGAGGAAATCCTTGCGTTTCTTAACGATAATCCGAAAAATGATTCATATTACATCCCTCGACGGAATTATTTTCTTGGTAAGCATATAACAACCTGCAAATGGTATCCAGATTATCAATTAAGACTATTTAAGAAGAGTATAACAAAAGTTACCGATAGAAAAGTGCATGAAGGGTATGAGACTGAGGGGGAAAGAGGGAAATTAAAAAATGATTTGATCCATTTTACTCATAGTTCTATTACGGAAACCATTAACAAGATCAATCATTATTCTACACTCGAAGCAGAAGAAAAATATAAAGGAAAAAGGATTAAGTCCAGTGATTTAGTGCTGCATCCATTTGCTGCATTTTTGAATCAGTTTATTTCGCGAAAAGGATATAAAGATGGTGTTCATGGATTAATGGTTTCATTGATTCATAGCATGACTAATATGCTCACTTATATGAAAGTATGGGAAAAACAGAATGCCGAGAAAAAGTGAAATTAGCTAATAAAGAAAATTATTGATCTTAATTTCTCAAGTCGGTAATGCTAAAGCAAATCATAATACTTACTCATTCCGATCAAAGATGAGTAATCTTTAGTTTGCAATGGAACATTTATCTCTCAAAACGGAGTAATGTTTATCAAACTAAAATGCATTCACTTATGCCACTCATTTTTGCAATTGGCATTGCGAATTATTAAAATAATCTTGAAAACCTATTTACTTAAATGTTCTATTGCTTTATTCATTACCTTATCAATACCCATATCGATATCTTGTTTTGAATTTGGCTGATAAATATCAGGAGCAATTCCAACGCCTTCGGGGCAAATGCCTTCGGGTGTTTTTGTGAGTCTTACAGGGTATAAGAAAGTCCAGCCATTCGGTAATTCACCTCGAGTTACCACATCTCCAAATGCACCTTCGGTAGTATCGCCAATTTGGGTTGCATAAGGAAGATATTTGAAAATTCGCGATGTATGTTCTGCTGCACTCGCAGAGAAACGATTTGTAAGAAGAGCAATTTTTTTAGTGAAAGTCGGACCGGCTGTATTGGGTGAAACTGATAATGGTATTCGTTCTCCGAAATCATAATGTCCTGGTCCGGTTTTCTCCTGCTGGTAGAAATAGGTGAACTCTCTATTTACAAAAAATGAAGAAAAAATGGGAACATTAGTTTTTAATCCACCTCCAACATTTCTTAAATCAATAATCATTGCGTCGGAATCGGATAAATCATTTAATACTTTTTCCAAGTCTAAGGGCCAGTGCTGTCGCTTACTGGAAGCCGCCAATGCTATTATATTGATATATCCGATTTTTAAATTTGAGAATGCCGGTTTTATTTTGCCGTATGTAATCATGTCATCACCGGCAGATTGAACATTATCAAGGTATTTGCTTTTAATAAAATCCAGATTAAAATCACCTAAGGGTCTGGAAAATACTGAAGTTGAAAATGTGGCGTTTGTAAGACCTTTGTTGAAAAGTACAACGTGTCCATCGTCCAAAGTTTTTACAAGATCACTGCATATATTCCATAACTCATCTTGTGAAGTTGAAGATGTAATTTTATTTCCGTAAAAAGAATGAAGTTGATCCCAATTGACCTTTTTTACTGGGAATAATGCATAACTCTTATCAAGAGTATTCCACAAAGCTTCAAAATTGGATTTTGGATTATCCTCATTCGGTCCGAGAAGCATTTCTTCGCAACCGGATATAAAGAATAAGACTAAAAAAAGTGGAAATATCTTTTTCATATTTGTTCCTAATAATATTTAGTTTGAATTATAAAAACAAATTGTCGTTCAAATAAGACTAAAAACAATAAAATAAACCTGCTCGAAAACTATTCATATACATTGAAACTTCTTTAGGTTCGGAATAAGTAGAATAGAAAAACTCGTATGATAACTGATAATTAAACTTCCAGTATAATGGACTTTGAAAAGTAAGAATAGTATTTACAGAAAAATTATCGGTAATAAATTTTGTTTTTCCAAACATCTTCAATTTCCAATCGAGCTCGGGATAATTGAAATCTGCGCTTGGTGAGAATTGAGGTCTGGATACGTTGCTTAGAAGGGGAATAAAAAGTTGCAACGAGAAAAATTGCCTAGGTTGGAGTTCATGTAAAAGTTGAAGAGAGATGTCAATTGAATGACTCCAGTACCAGGATTTCATTATTTTTATTCTGGGGATTGTAGCTTGTTGATCCTGATAATAATTCGAGAGACTTAAAAACGTGCCTACTGAACCTCCGCCAAAAAGTTTGAATTTCATTTCTAAAAAATCGAAATCAGTTAATGAATGAACATAACTGTATCGAAATCTTATAATGTCGGTGCTTGTATTTAAGTTATCGCTCAGGGTGGTTAAAGGATGAAAAGAATAAGTTGCTTCTAGATAATGGCTGTTAATTTCTTCGTTATGAAAGTATTGCAAGGAAGGAGTAGAATTTGTACCGCTATAAATTAAAGGAGATGCATGAATATCTTTGAGATGAAAATCGCTTACTCCGAAACTTCCACCTATAAAATTCTTTACATCTCCTTGTGCAAAAGCGGTGGTAAGAAAAAGAAATAACAAAATAATTATGAATTTTGGTGTGTTTTTATACATAACGCCTCTAAATAGGTTATAAATCTATTTATCTCTATTCAAAATTGGATGTGCGTATCTAATAAAAAATTTTGATTTTGTCAAGTTATTTTATTAAAGGTGAATTAATTTATCATATTATTTTGAATATTGCCTAACGTCAAACGCTGTAAAGCCACCTTCAATCGATATATTTATTTTCTTTTCTGATGAATTATAATTTTCTGTTTCATAAGTATGTTTTCCTTTCTTTATAAAATCCTTGAAATCATTACTCGAGAGAACGGATTCGGTTGAAATTTTACATCCGACATTTGAAGGCACATGCAGCTCGAATGAAGTAGCACCCATTTCCAAGTGTACTTCGGATAGAGCGGCTTTATCACCAAGTTTAACAAATAATTTAGATGCACCGGTATTTAATTCTAAGCGATTTATAGATAAATCACTTAAATCAAGTTTTCCATTAATTGCACCGACATTTAAAGTAATATCCCATAAAGGTTTGTTATTTAATTTTAATAAAAGATCATTTTTGGTATCGCCATGAAAAATATTAAAGTGATTATTCTCATAATCGATATCCACTTCGGCAGTAGAATCATAAGTATTAACAATAAAATCATATCCAGCGAGATTTCCTTTAGCGTCTCCGCTAATTAATCCGGTAGAACCGCCTTCTATATTAAGTCTTCCTGCTCCGGTGGAAATAGTCATTCTAGCACTCGATATATTAGAATCAAATTCCTGATAGTAATTTTCGGAATAGTTCCCTTTATAGTCGAAATCTTCAAAATCTGGATAGATTTGATCATAAATATTATAGACAAATCCAAAGATCATTAATGCGACGAACAATCCAAAAATTGCACTAACGATTGCCTTTAAGACACCGTCTTTGAAAATTACAAGAACACCCCATAGAATAAAGAAGAAGGGCCAAAGGTCAAATACAAAATCAAAATCGCTATTAATAATATCGGCTCTGGTCATAAGGAAAAGACCGCCGAGCGTTAAGAAAAAAACACCCCAAAATAATTGTCCGCTTTTCATTTTAATCACTCTTTTATTTTTTAGAATTATAGATGAAAAATGCACCTGCTAAAATCAACAATATAGGAAATAAATCACTAAAATTGAATGAAGGGATAATATCATCGATTAAGAATAATGCTCCAATAATAATCAGAATGCTTCCCGCAATCAAACGACCATCAGTTCTTTTAGGCAGAGGGATATTATAATCAGGAATTGAGCTTCCATCGTTTGTCCAGTTGTTAGAAGCCGTCCCTTCAGTTGTATTTTGATTTTCATCTGATTTATTTTCAAATGGATTAGCAGGCGGAATGTCATCATTTAATCCGAATGCTTTTTCAAAACTTTCTTCAGGTACCATAATCCACAGCAAAATATAAATGAGGATGCCGATGCCATTCATTATTGTGAGGACGACAAATAAAATCCTCACGATTACTGGATCTATATTAAAATACTCACCTAAACCGCTGCAAACTCCTGCAACGATTTTGTTTCTTCTGGCTCTAAATATTCTCTCTTTCATTTCGCACCTATTTGGTTTTGGTTTCATTTAATAAGACGCCAGTAACTAAAAAAAGTTTTATTTATTTCAAAGAAACATTTTGCATCTTTAGGGAAGGATAGATTTGATTCAAGTTGAGTTGAGAGTTGAACAGAAAAACGAGTTGAATAAAGATATTATCTTAGCTAACTTATTAAGTTAAATAAAAATTAGAACAATGAAAATAATATTAAATCAAACAAACTCGGTAATCGGCGATATAAAAGGGAATAAAGAAAAAATTATTTCAGGTTATAAAGATGCACTTAAGGATGGGGCAGAATTAGTAATCTTCCCTGAACTTGCATTATGCGGCTATCCGCCATTGGACTTAGTTGAGAAAAAGGAATTTAGAGACTTGGTTAATGAAGTAGCTAATGAGATCGCATCAATGACTTCATCAGTAGGATTAATCTTTGGTTCTATTACCGAAGACTATGAAGATATAATAGGAACAGGAGTTTATAATTCTGCTCTTCTTTGCTTCGATGGAAAAATTCAATTTATTCAAAACAAGACTTTGCTTCCGAACTATGATGTCTTTGATGAGGTAAGATATTTTGAGCCGGCAAAGAGTGTAAGCGTATTTGAATATAAAGGTACAAAGCTGGGGATTTCAATTTGTGAAGATATTTGGAACGATGCTGACTATTGGAAAAAAAGAAGATACCCTTTAGATCCAATTCAATCTTTGATTGATCAAGATGCAGAATTATTAATAAATATTTCTGCAAGTCCCTATGCTTATGGCAAGAGGATGGAAAGATTTGAAATGCTTTCTACTTTAGCGAAAATTGATAATGTAACTTTAGTTTATTGCTGTTGTGCCGGAGCGCAGACCGATTTAATTTTTGATGGCGCAAGTATGTGTTTCGATAATAAAGGGGATTTATTACGTCTTGGTAAATCGTTTTCCGAGGATACTATTATTTTTGATACCGAAAAAAAGTATGAGCCTATTGCAGCGATAGAAAAAAGTTTTTCCGAAGAAGTTCTATCTGCTTTGATTTTTGGTTTACGTGATTATGCTTTAAAAACAGGATTTAAAAAAGCATTAATTGGTTTAAGTGGAGGAATTGATTCTGCACTTGTAACATATATTGCAGTTGAAGCATTCGGTAAAGATAATGTTCACGTAGTAATGATGCCCTCTAAATATTCATCAGACGGAAGTATCACAGATTCGGAAATGCTTATTAAAAATCTCGAAATTAGCAGCGATCTTGTTTCAGTACAACCTGTATTCGATTCAATTCTCAATCGGCTTGAAGAACCATTCGAAGGGACTAATCAGGACGTAACCGAAGAGAATATCCAATCGCGAATACGTGGAATTTATTTAATGGCTTTTTCAAATAAGTTTGGTTACTTGCTTTGCACCACAGGAAATAAGTCTGAAATTGCAGTTGGCTATGCCACTCTTTATGGCGATATGGCTGGGGCACTTGCAATCATTGGGGATATTTATAAAACGCAGGTTTATGAAATCTGCAATTTTATAAATAAAAAAAAAGAAATAATCCCACAAAATATTATTGATAAAGCTCCCTCTGCAGAACTTCGACCCGATCAAAAAGATCAAGATTCTCTTCCTCCCTATGAACAATTAGATAGAGTTTTAAAAATGTATCTCGAAGAGCAGAAAGAATTAAAAGAAATAATAGAAATTGAAAAAGATGAAGAGATGGTAAAAAAGACTCTTCGATTAATTGACTTAAATGAATTTAAAAGAAAACAGGGAGCACCTGTTCTAAGAGTTTCTACTAAAGCGTTCGGTTATGGAAGACGATTCCCAATTGTAAACGGTTGGAGAAAAAATTTGTGATTTCGTTTTGACTTTTTTTGTGAATCTTGATTTATTAATTTTTCTCAAAGAAAATAAATCGATTAAGCAAAAAGTTTGTTATGCTTAATGCTGCTATGACTTAGATACTTTCAGAAGAGACGGAAAATCTTGCTAATAGGTTTAATATTGTAGGTGAGCCGACTGATTTGATTATAAATTCTAAGGGTAATGAAGTAGAACGGCTTAAAGGATTCATCAATGTAAATGAGTTTCTATAAATAAGGCAAAAAGCTTATTAATCCGAAAAAATTGCTTATACTATATGGGTTTCCTATTTTGGTTTAACTAAATTTTGGTACTTAAAAAAACAAGAGAAGTAATAATGAGAGAAGAAAAAATAGCAGAAAAAGAATTACAAAATCTTAAAGAAGTTACAATTCGTTTTGCAGGTGATTCCGGCGATGGTATGCAATTAACCGGAAGTCAGTTTAGTGATACGACAGCTCTTTTTGGAAATGATTTAGGCACATTACCCGATTATCCGGCAGAAATTCGTGCCCCCGCCGGTACACTTTATGGTGTGAGCGGATTTCAGGTCCACTTTAGTTCAGCAGACATTTATACTCCGGGGGATACACCTGACGTATTAGTGGCAATGAATCCTGCTGCATTAAAAATAAATTTAAAAGATCTTAAACTCGGCGGTACAATTATAGTTAACACGGATTCTTTTGATTCCAAGAATCTTGCTTTAGCAAAATATGAAAGTAATCCATTAGAGGATGAAGCTTTGCTTTCAAATTATAAAGTTTACCCGGTGGCAATAACTACTTTGAATGCTACGGCATTAAAGGAAAGTCCACTCTCTAATAAAGATATTAATAGGTGTAAAAATTTCTTTGCACTTGGATTAATGTATTGGATATTTAATAGACCGATAGAACCAACAATAAAATGGATTTATGAAAAGTTTGGAAAGAAACTCGATATAGCTCAGGCGAATGAGAAAGCATTAAAAACAGGATATTATTATGGTGAGACTACCGAAACTTTTACTACTCGCTATTCAGTAGAACCTGCACAGCTTCCAAAAGGCGTTTATAGAAATATTGCAGGTAATGAAGCAATTGCACTTGGATTTGTTGCTGCTTCGCTAAAAAGCGGACTGCCCATATTCTTAGGCTCATATCCTATTACTCCGGCTACAGATATTCTTCAATATCTTGCAAGCTATAAAAACTTTGGAGTGAAGACGTTCCAAGCAGAGGATGAGATTGCGGGAATTACATCTGCAATTGGTGCTTCTTATGGCGGTTCACTTGCTCTTACTACTACATCCGGTCCCGGTATGGCTCTTAAAACTGAGGCTATGGGATTAGCTGTAATGACCGAATTACCTTTAGTTATAATTAATATTCAAAGAGGTGGACCAAGTACAGGTCTTCCAACAAAAACAGAACAAGCTGATCTTTTCCAAGCTATTTATGGAAGAAACGGCGAATGTCCTATTCCTGTTATTGCTGCATCTACTCCGAGCGATTGTTTCTTTACTGCTATTGAAGCTTCTAAGATTGCACTTAAATATATGACACCTGTGATTTTATTAAGTGATGGTTATATTGCAAATGGTAGTGAACCATGGAGACTCCCTGATCCAGATTCTATTCCTGAAATACCTGTTTCATATAGAACTGAAGTAGAAGGTTTTTATCCTTATTTAAGAGATGAAAATTTAGCGAGACCATGGGCTGTTCCTGGAACTCCCGGATTAGAACACAGAATCGGTGGACTTGAAAAAGCTAATATTAATGGTAATGTAAGTTATGATCCTGATAATCATGAATTTATGGTTAGATTAAGAGCCGCAAAGGTTCAGAAAATTCAGCAGGATATCCCTGACCTTGAAATTAGTTATGAACAGGAAGGTGAATTACTTGTATTAGGATGGGGCGGAACTTATGGTGCTATTACTGAGGCTGTAGTTAAGGCAAGAGCTGAAGGGCATAAAGTTTCACAAGTTCACTTAAAACATCTATTCCCATTCCCCAAAAATTTAGCTAATGTATTAAATAGCTTTAAGAATGTGCTTCTTCCTGAATTAAATCTAGGTCAATTAGCAAAAGTATTGAGAAGTGAATTATTTATCGATACTATCTCGTTGACAAAAATTAAAGGATTGCCATTCAAATCAAGTGAAATTCAAAACAAGATAGTAGAAATTCTTGGAGGTAATAATGGAAACTAAGATTGAAAATAAAATAGAGACTAACGAAATAAAATATACAAGTAAAGATTTTTCATCGGATCAGGACGTAAGATGGTGTCCGGGTTGCGGAGATTATTCAGTTCTTGCTCAAGTGCAAAGAACATTTCCTGATATCGGAATAAAAAAAGAAAATATGGTTTGGATTTCGGGTATCGGATGCTCGAGCCGTTTCCCTTATTATATGAATACTTATGGATTTCATACAATTCATGGAAGAGCTACTGCAATAGCAACAGGATTAAAATTATCACGTCCTGAATTATCGGTTTGGGTTGCAACAGGTGATGGTGATCTTCTATCTATTGGTGGTAATCATTTTATTCATACATGCAGAAAGAATGTTGATCTAAAACTCCTTTTGTTCAATAACAAAATTTATGGATTAACAAAAGGACAGTATTCACCAACATCGGAAAAAGGGAAGATAACAAAAACATCCCCTTATGGTAGTGTTGATTATCCTTTTAATCCGCCATTACTTGCGCTTGGTTCAGAAGCAACATTTATTGCTCGTTCATTAGATAGAGACCCAAAACATTTGCAGGAAATGATTAAGAGAGCCGCAGATCATAAAGGTACTGCCTTCCTTGAAATATATCAAAATTGTAATATTTTTAACGATGGTGCTTTTGAATTACTAACAGATAAAGAAACTAAAGCAGATAATGTAGTTGTAATGACGCACGGTAAGCCATTAATATTTGGTAAGAATAATGATAAGGGAATTAAACTTGATGGTTTCCGTCCTGTTATTGTTGATCTTAACGACCCTAATAATTCAGTCAATGATTTGTGGGTTCATGATGAATTTGATTCTTCACCTGTTAGAGCAAGTATATTGTCTCATTTTACTGATATGCCCGGGATGCCTACACCTATCGGAATTTTTAGACAGATAAGCAAACCTACATATAATGAAGGTCTAAAAAAACAGATTGAACTTGTAACAGAGAAAAAAGGGAAAGGTACATTAAAGTCCCTTCTCTATTCCGACGGTACTTGGGAAGTAAATTAATTTATAATTAATAAATTGCAATAAAGGCGAAGTTTTCTTCGCCTTTATTGTTTTCAGAACAATTGATAGGTATTAAATGACTTTTGTTGAATTAAAAAAAATTATTCCAAGATATAAAAAATTCATACTTACTACACACGTAAATCCCGATGCTGATGCCATTGGTTCGGAACTAGCTTTTTATTATCTTTTAACCGAGCTGGATAAAAACGTAAAAATAATTAATCATAATGACACTCCATATAATCTTAAGTTTTTAGACCACAATTCTGTTATTGAAAAATATGATCCGAAAATTCATGATTCGATAATTGAAGAAGCAGATATTTTTATTGTTTTGGATTTAAGTTCTCCTAATCGAATTGTGAGTATGGAAAAAGCGTTACTTAATTTTAAAAAGATTAAGATATGTATTGATCATCACGAGAATCCTGATCCGTTTTTTACTCATGTTGTTGGTAATACTTCTTATTCAGCTACCGGAGAAATCATATACGATTTTATTATTAAATCAGAAATCGTAAAACTCAATCATAAGATTGCTTATCAATTGTATGCAGCGATTATGACTGATACTGGTTCATTTCGATTCGATAAAACCACATCAAAGTTGCATCGTATTATAGCTGACCTATTATCGCATAATGTTAGTCCCACTGAGATATATGATAAAATTTATGACCAGAGCAATTTTGCTAAAATTAAATTATTGGGCGAAGCACTAACTACATTAAAACTTACTAAATCAAAAAAGATTGCCTATATGACTATCAGCAACGAATCCCTAAAAAGATTAGGTGCAGTAGAAGATGATGTGGATGGATTCGTTAATTATTGCTTATCTATTCAAGGTGTAGAAATCGGGATTCTTTTCTTTGAATTAAAAGATGGATTTAAAATGAGTATTCGTTCCAAAGGAACAATTCCGATAAATAAATTAGCGAATGAATTTGAAGGGGGGGGGCATCGCAATGCCGCTGGTTCTCGCCTGTTCAATGTAAAAATGAAAAATTATATAAAACCTGTTTTAGAAAGAGCAGAATTTTACTTAAATCAATAAGGAATATTATCAGAATGAATTTGTCACTATCACCACTAAATAAAATAAATAAATATCAAAAGAAATCGGGCTTAGTAAAGTTTTTTGAGAATAATGATTCCTTAAGAAATGAGGTTGAAAAATATTCTGAAGACAATTCTTTTCGTTGCAATACTTTATTATTAGAGAATTTTCTGAAAGATGAAGATGAAATTCGTTTTTATAATTGTGAGGGTGAACCATCTTTAATTATTTATAAAAAAATCACTAAAGAAGTAAGCACTGATTTTTTTCGTGATTATTGTTCCGGTTTAATACAGTCATTACAAAAATCTCCAATTGATAATCTTTATGTAGAAATTCCTGAATATAAATATGAATCACTTTTTGAAGAAGAGTATTTTTATTCTACGTTTGCAGAAGGTTTTCTTCTCGGCAATTATGAGTTTGATAAGTATAAAACTGAAAAAAAGACAGTTAAAAAATTCTCTGTGAATTTAGTTGCAAGCAATAAAAACAAAATTACAAATGCAGTAAAAAATGCCTCAATGCTTATCAATTCAGTTATATTTAGCAGAGACTTAATTAATGAACCTGCTATTTCATTAACTCCTACGGAGTTTGCCAAACGAATTAAAAGCGAACTTGGTAGTAAGAATACTAAAGTTACAATATTCAATAAGCAAGAATTAGTTAAGCGCAAAATGAACGCTATTCTTGCTGTTGGCGGCGGTAGTGATAAAGAACCAAAATTGATTCAGATGCATTATAAGCCGACCAGTAAAGCAAAAAGAAAAATCGGTTTAGTAGGTAAAGGCGTTACTTATGATTCAGGTGGACTATCCATAAAACCTACTGCCGGAATGCTTGAAATGAAAGCTGATATGGCAGGTGGAGCTTTAGTGGCAGGAGTCATTAAAGCCGCTGATTTATTAAAATTACCAATAGAAATAATAGGTGTTATCCCGGCAGTAGAAAATATGATAAATGGTTTATCATATAAGCCCGGAGATGTTGTTACAACCGCATCAGGCAAATCAATTGAAGTAAAAGATACTGATGCAGAAGGAAGAATAATTCTAGCAGATGCACTTGAATATATTTCGAAATTCAAACCTGATGAGATATTAGATTTCGCAACATTGACAGGTGCTTGTGCAGTTGCTCTTGGATTATATGCATCGGGAATATTTACTAAGAATGATAAAATTTCAGATGATATTATTGCCAGCGGAGAAAAAACATTTGAAAGAGTTTGGCGTCTACCTATGTGGGATGATTATAAAAAATTATTGAAGAGTGACATCGCAGATATTAGTAATCTTGGACCACGTTGGGGCGGGGCAATTACTGCCGCAAAGTTTTTAGAATTTTTTGTCGATAGAAATATTCCATGGGCACACATTGATATAGCAGGACCTGCAATTAAAAATGATTTAAATAGTTACACAAAGACTTATGATCCGGGTTATGGAGTAAGATTAATCATCGATTATTTGAGTAAGAGCTAACTTCTTTTATCGATAATAATTCCATCTTTCATTTCATAAATATAATCGCCAAGTTTAATTAATTCGGCATTATGAGAAACGATAAGAAATGTTAGACCGAATTTTTCTTTAAGTGAAATGAAAAGGGAGTGAATTTGTTCACCGTTTTCTGAATCTAAGTTACCGGTAGGTTCATCGGCAAATATTATTTTAGGATTATTAATAAGGGCACGGGCAATGGCTACACGCTGTTGCTCTCCGCCCGAAAGTTCTGCTGGTTTATGATTTCCTCTTTCCTCTAAACCAACAATAGAAAGAAATTCTTCTGCCTGCTTAAATGCTTTTTGTTTTGATTCACCCTTTATCATTAAGGGCATCGCAATATTTTCAATGGCTGTAAATTCAGGTAGGAGATGATGGAACTGAAAGATAAATCCGATATTCTCATTTCTGAATTTTGATAATTTCTCATCTGAATAAGAAAAAATATTAGCATCATCAAAAAATACTTCTCCCGAATCGGGATTATCAAGACCGCTAAGAATATGGAGTAGAGTGCTTTTACCTGCTCCTGATACTCCTACAATTACAGTGATTTTATTCTCAGGAATTTCGAGTGAAACACCTTTTAGAATATCTAATTTTTTCTTATCTGATTTAGTATAAGATTTTCTTATTTCGCTTGCTTTAATAATCATATTTATTCGTATTTAATAGATTCAATAATATTTGTTTTTGCCGCTTTCATCGATGGATAGAGAGCTGCAAGATAGCTTAAGGCAAAGGTTGCAAATCCCACCATAATAATGTCAGAAATATTTATTTCAACCGGCATAGCATCAATAATATATTTGGTCGGGTCGAGAGGATAAAAATTGTACTCCATTTGCAGCCAGCAAATTAAAAGACCGATTGATATACCGATGACAGAACCAATGAATCCGGTAAGCATACCCTCAAACATAAATATTTTTTTAATCGTTTTTTGATTTATACCCATCGATCGGAGCACACCAATATCCTTTTTCTTTTCTATTACTGTCATATTTAATGAGCCAAGTATATTGAATGTGGCAACGGCTATGATAAGAGATAGCAATAGATATGCACCCCATCTTTCAATCTGCATTACAGTATATAAATCTCTATGCAGGTCATACCATGAATAAACTTTAAGACCTTTTTCTTCTAGTTTTGTCGTTAGTTCTTCTTTTATTTTATCTGATTGATCTATATGATTAAGACGAATATCGAAGCCGGAAATTTTATTCCTTAATCCAAAAAGAGTTTGAGCCGGAGGCAAAGAAGTAAAAATATAAGAAACATCGTAGTCGCGATTATTCGATTCAAAAATCCCTGCTACAATAAAACGCCTTGTTGTGGGGATTGAAAACGATGTAACTAATCGTTCTATACTATTTGCTGATGTAATATTTATAGTGTCGCCTACTCGTGCAGAAAGGCGCAAAGCGATTGGTAAACCAAGAACCACTTTATTTGACTTTCCATCGAAAAGATCGAATTTGCCGGAAATGATTTTATCCTGCAGTCCCCATTCTGCATCTTTCATCGATTCTGAAATGCCTTTCAAAGTAACTATCTCATAACTTTTCGAGTTTACTGCAATTACTTTCCCTTCTACATAAGGATAGAAAGATTTTATCTCTTTTGTTTCGGTAAGTAATTGCTGAGTGTATTTGGTTTGTTCATATCCGCTTTCGTCTATGACGAATACTTTTACGTGTGGATCGAAGCTGATTAATATCTCTCTGACCAAAGAGCCGAATCCATTAAAAACAGAAAGGACTATTATTAAAGCTGCTGTACCGATAGTAATACCGAACGTAGAAAGAAAAGAAATAATTGTTATGAAATTAATTCTTCTCTTTGATTTTATATATCGGGATGCTATAAATAGTTCAAACATATTATTGGAATTTAATCGCATTTACTGTTTTAATATTTGCTGCAATATAACTCGGAATCAAGGAAGAAAAAAATGCTAGTATAAGTGTAACGGAAGAAACAATTAAGTAATGTATCGGTTCGATTACTAAAGGAACAGAAGTAACAAAATAAACTGTACCAGGTAATGAGATAATATTAAAATTTACCTGAAGTATGCTTAATAAAAATGCCAATACATTTCCGAGAATAATTCCCACAACAGAAACTATCGTTCCTTGAGTTAAAAATATTTTTAGTATTGTTGATCTGGTAGCACCAAGAGAGCGTAAAATTCCGATGGCTCCGGTTTTCTCCAAAACAATAATTAATATAGTCCCGATAATATTAAAAACCGCTACAAGTATAATAAGTCCGAGAACAATAGGAATTGGTTCTTTCTGCAAATCAATCCAAGTAAAAATATTCTGATGTATCCTATAAATCGATCTTACGTAATATGGATATCGGAAATAATCTTGGAGTTTGATTTCCATTGATTCAATTTTGCTTATATCTTTTAATTTGATATTGTAGCCGGAGATTTTATTATTCATTCCAAAAAATGACTGAGTGAATTTTAAGTCCGTATATGCGAAGAGATCGTCATATTCTGACATACCGCTTTCGTAGATTCCGGTTACTTTGAATTTGCTAATTGCGGGTGGATTTTCAGGTGAAGGGATATTATCATTTTTAATCGAAAAAATTGTAATATCATCACCAATCTTAATAAAAAGCTTTTCTGCAAGCCGCTTGCCGATAATTACACCGTGGAGCTCACCTGAAATCCCCGTTGAAAATTTACCTTCAATAATATAACGGCGGAGATTTGAGTTATCGTTAAGTGTATCAATGCCGATTAAGGAAATTCCCTCGGAGAGTCGCTTATGCTTGATAATTGCTAATTTAGAAGTAAAAGGGGAGACTGATTCAATTTGATTAAAATCTTTTTTTAATTCAGGTATAATTTCTTTGTATCCGGGTAGGTTTCTATTACTAAAACCTGTAACTTTTAGATGAGCATTTAGATTTACGATTTTTTCGGATATAGAGGTTTCAAATCCTTGCAAAACAGATAGAGCAAGGATAACCACGGCAACGCCAATGGTTATGCCAATGATAGTAATCACCGAAAAGAGAGAAAAAAAGTGAGAATCCTTATTGGACTTAATATATTTTTTGGCAATATAGAAAAACATATAAATGTAAAATAAAGATATAAAAAATCTTGTCAAAAATTGACATTATAAATTCAAAATCATATTTTAGTAAGCCATTTTAGAATATTTACTGTTAACCGGGTATTTTGAAATTATGATTTTACGGGGTGTAGCGTAGCCCGGTTAGCGCGCCTGCTTTGGGAGCAGGAGGTCGCAGGTTCGAATCCTGCCACCCCGACAAAATTTGAAATATTGATTGATTGCGCCAATAGCTCAATGGATAGAGCAACAGCCTTCTAAGCTGTAGGTTAGTGGTTCGAGTCCACTTTGGCGTACTAGTATTAAAGAGAGTGCCGGAGTATT